>Ga0153916_10000445_pt1 | contig 27624 bp, 27 predicted proteins | sample Opewatmetagenome_FD_109642 | JGI IMG/M metagenome (GOLD analysis project Ga0153916, IMG submission 109642) | Freshwater wetland microbial communities from Ohio, USA - Open water 3 Core 3 Depth 4 metaG | ecosystem: Environmental > Aquatic > Freshwater > Wetlands | place: USA: Ohio, Lake Erie...
CGCTAGGACGCCCGCTCGTCGATGTAATCGACGGCATCCTGGACGGTGCGGATCTTCTCCGCATCCTCGTCCGAGATCTCCGTCCCGAACTCCTCTTCGAGGCTCATGATGAGCTCGACGAGATCGAGCGAGTCGGCGTTCAGGTCATCGACGAACGACGCCTCGGGCTTGACCTCATCCTCGTCGGCGCCGAGTTGCTCGACGACGATCTTCTTGAGGCGCTCGTAGGTGGTTGCCACTGACTCCCTCCTCGGAGTTTGGTGCTGTTGCCGTCTGACGGGGGCCGCTGGGCTCCGCTGCGATCTTCCCGAGGACGCCGTTCATGAGGCGTCGCATCGGGTCTCCACTGTAGGTGCGTGCCAGCTCGACCCACTCGGCGATGGCCACCCGGGCCGGCGTGGCCGAGTGTAGCACCTCGGATATGGCGGTACGGAGGAGTGCCCGGTCCATCCGGGCGAGTCCGGTGACCGGGTATTGCGGGGCGCGCCGGGTGATTTCGGCGTCGATGGCGTCGCGGTAAGCCATCTCGGCAGCCACCAGCTCGCGGGCCAGCCCGGCCGCGTTGGCGTCCCGCGTCTCCTCGGCCAGGTGACGCTCCAGGACGGCATCGGCCGTTCGCTGGCCGAAGTCCGCTTCGAAGATCGCTGCGAGGGCGAGTCGACGGCCAGTTCGGCGGCCGCGGACGCGGTCAGCCCCCGACGCCATCGATCAGGACCGTCACCGCTCCGATCTCCAGGCCCAACAGCCGCTCGACCGTCGCCGCCACGGCGGCCCGCACCTGGCCGGCCAGCGGTCCGAGCGACTGCCCCGGACGAGCCACGATCCACGTCCGGACGAGGACGCGATCGTTGCGAAACTGCACGGAAACGGCCGGCCCGCCGAGCGCCCGGCGCCAGCCGGGACCGCCTCGCCCGACCCGTGCAACGCCGGGCACCTCGAATGCGGCCAGGCGGACGAGCTCGACGATCACGCCCCGTCCGACGGTGAGCTGCGGGCCGGTCACGATTCCTCCTTGGCGCCCGCCGGATCCGGTGACGTCGCCGCCAGCGACTCGGCGATCAGGGCCGGCACCCGGGTTCGTGCGGTGGTCGCCGCGACGTCGCAGGCGAAGCCGATCATGCGTCGCCGAGCTCGGCCATGGGTGATGATGACCGTCCCGCGCACGCCGAGCAATGGCGAGCCGCCGGAGCGTTCGTAGTCGAAGACTCGCCGGATCCGGGCAATGCCCGGTCGGAGCAGCAGGTAGGCCAGGCGACCGCGAAGCGAGCCCTCGAGCTCGCCCCGCCACAGGTCGAAGATGAAGCTCGACAGGCCCTCGAAGAACTTGATGACGACGTTGCCCAGGACCGCGTCGCAGACGACCACGTCCGCCAGGTGGCGGGGCAGATCCTTGCCTTCGACGTTGCCCTCGAAGCGCAGGCCGGATGCGTCGAGCAACTCGGTCGCTCGCTGGATCCGTGCGTCGCCCTTGCCCTTCTCCTCACCGATCGACAGCAGGGCCACGCGCGGCTCGGCCACGCCCAGCACACGCTCGGCGAAGATCGCACCCATCCGGGCGAACTGGGCGAGGTTCTCCGGGGTCGAATCGGGGTTGGCCCCGATGTCGAGCAGGACCATCGGGCCCGACGCGGTCACCATCTGGACGGCGAGCGCCGGGCGGTCCACGCCCGGCAGCCGGCCGAGACGCAGGACCGCGGCGGCCATGCCGGCACCGGTATGACCGGCGGTCACGACGGCATCGGCCTCACCGCGCCGCACCAGGTCCATGGCGACCAGGATCGTCGAGTCCTTCTTCTCCCGGAGGGCGAGCGCCGGATGCTCGTCCATGGCGATCACCTGCGAGGCGTGGACGATCGACACGTTGGCCGGCATGGACCCGCCGGCGGCCCGGATGGCCGACTCGTCGCCGACCAGGATCAGCCGATCGTCCGGGTGGCGTCGGGCATGATCCAGGGCGCCCGGGACGACCTCGGAGACCCCGTGGTCGCCGCCCATCGCATCGACCGCGAGGCGGACGCCACCTGCCTCCGCTCGCAGCGACGTGGGCCGCGGTCCGGTCACCGCGTCAGCGGGCGGTCTCGTCGGGGGCGGCGGCGGGCTTGAGCTCGATGGCGAGACGACCGTTGTAGTAGCCGCAGTTGGGGCAGACATGATGCGGCAGCTTCATCTCGTGGCAGTGCGAACACTCCTCGAGCGACGGTAGCTCGATGGCGAGGTGCGCGCGACGCTCACCCTGACGGGCATGCGAGACACGTCGCTTGGGTACACCCATGGGGTCCTGGTTGCTCCTGTGTTGGGATCATCGCGAGTCGCGATGCGTTGACGGGTTCGGGCTGCGCGGGTCCGAGGGGCGCGTGCCGGACCGACGGCGGAGTCTAGCGCGAATCCGCTGGCCTCGTCAGCCTCCGTCCACCCTGAACCTGCGAAGGGCCTCGAGGCGCGGATCGATGTCATCGTCCGGATGGTCGTGCGAGCCCTCGTCCAGGCGGCCGCCGCAGACGATGCACAGGCCCGGGCAGTCCGTCCGGCAGAGCGGCGCGATCGGCTCGGCCAGCTGGATCGCCTCGCGCACCGGGGTCTCCAGGTCCAGCTCGTGATGGTCGGTCAGGCGCAGGACGTCTGGCTCGTCGGCGGCGGGCAGCGGGTGGCCGGTCGACAGGTCGATCGAGGGAAGGTACTCCTCCTGGATCTGAACGTCGGCCGGCACGGCGATCTCGCGCAGGCAGCGGCTGCATTCGAGGGCGAGCGCTGCACGCAGGTCGGCGGAGGCCAGGATTCCGCGGTTGGTCCGGACCAGGCGAACGCGACCGACGATCGGGGTCGCCAGCCGGAGATCCTCGCCAAGGCCGATCGTCGCCTCCGAGACGTCGTAGGTGCGCCCGGCGCCAGGGGGTTCGCCGAGGAGTCCGGCGACGTTCCAGAGGAACGGCTCGTCGGACGCGGACGAGGTCATCTCGGGGCCTGGGACGGCTCGGCCGTCTCGTCCTCCCAATGCTGGTCGAGGCTGTCGTCCTCGGGCTGGCCGGTCTCGATCACCTCGAGCGAAGCGCGCCGCTCGTCGAGCAGGGCGATCCCCTTCTTGATGCTCTGGAGCGTCTTGACCACGTCGCCCTCGAGTCCGACGAGGACACTCACCGCGTATTCGTCGGCGCCGCGCCGGATCTCGTCGGCATCGGCGTGGGCATCGGCGATGATCTGGCGGCTGAGCGCCTCGGCGGCCTGGGTCAGACCGCGCTCGTCGATCAGGAACGCCGCCTGCTCCTGCGCCTTGGCGACGATCCGCTCGGCCTCATCCTGGGCCTTCTCGATGATCCGCTCGCCCTCGGAATTGATCCGCTTGGCGGCCCTGACCTCCTCGGGCACCGCGACGCGCAGCTCGTCGATCAACCCAAGCGCGGCGTTCTGGTCGAGCACGACATTCGTAGTCAGCGGCAGCTTCTTGCCGTTCGCGATCAGAGACTCGAGACGCTCGACGAGGAAGATGATGTCGATGAGGGTAGCCCTCTTGCGTCGGCCCGCCCGGTCGGGTCGGACCGGTCGATTATGGCACGCGGGCCCGGCGTTCAGCGGCTCTTGATCGCGTCAGCGCCCCCTGGTCGCCCGATCGAGCGGGGCCATGGCGGCGGCCGGGATCATCGTCGAGACGTCGCCGCCGAACGATGCGATCTCGCGGACCAGGCTCGAGCTGACGTAGCCGTTGGCGACGGAGGTCATGAAGAAGACGGTGTCGACCTCGGGTGCGAGCACCCGGTTGTTGTGGGCGAGCTGGAGCTCGGTCTCGAAGTCGGAGATCGCCCGGAGCCCACGGACGATGGCCCCGGCACCGCGGGCGCGGCACAGGTCGACGGTCAGGCCGTCGAACGCCTCGACGTCGATCCGGTCGGGCGGGGCACCGGCCTCGCGCAGCGCGTCGCGAATGACCCGGATCCGCGTCTCGACGTCGAGCAGGGGCGCCTTGCGCGGATTGGCCAGCACGGCCACGATGAGCCGCTCGAAGACGTTCGTCGCCCGCTCGATGATGTCGAGGTGGCCGTTGGTGATCGGGTCGAACGAGCCGGGATAGACCGCGACGCTGTTCATCCGTCCTCCTGACGCCGGTAGAACGTCAGCGCCGTCTCGCCAAAGCGGCGCTCGCGCTCCGATGCTAGCAGCCCGACCTTGGCTGGCGGTTGATCGCGCCAGAAGTGCTTGACGACCACGCGGGCGCCCGGAGCGAGCGGCGCGCCGAGACTGCCCAGCCAGGCGAGGACGCGGTCGCGGAGCTCGATGTCGGCGTACGGCGGGTCCAGGAGGACGATGTCGAAGAGCAGGCCCTCGTGGGCCGGGCGGCCCATGAGGGCCGTCACGTCGGCTCGCACGACACGGGCTCGGGTGCTATCGCCCAGGCTGGTCGCCGTCAGGTTGACCTGGATGATCGAGATGGCGGTCGCGTCGCGCTCGACGAACATGGCCCAGGCGGCTCCGCGCGAGAGGGCCTCGATGCCGGCCGCGCCACTGCCGGCGAAGAGGTCCAGCACCCGCGCGCCCGGCAGGTCCGGCTCGAGGATCGCGAACAGCGTCTGCTTGACGCGATCGCCGAGCGGCCGAGTGCCCGGCCCCGGCGCCTGGAGCCGGATCCCGCGAGCCGAACCGGCGATCACGCGGCCGGCGTCAGCCACGGGGCGACGCGAGGGTTGTGTCTGCCCGCGTCATGCGCCGCTCGCCGGTTCGCCGGCCGCGACCCGGCGGAGCCAGCCGGTCTCGATCTCCGTGGCCAGGGCCGGCTGCGGCGGCTCGAGTGCCCCGGCCGCATCGAGCAGCGCCTCGGCATGGGTCCGCGCCCGCACGGCCAGCTCGCGGTGGGCCGGATCCTGGAGCGAGGCGACGCGGAGCTGAGGTAGGCCGCTCTGGACCAGGCCCAGGACGTCGCCCTCGCGGCGGAGCTCGAAGTCACGCTCCGCGAGCTCGAAGCCGTCGCGCAGCTCGGCGACGGCCTTGAGGCGCGCCTGGGCGACCTCGTCGGTCGAGTCCGAGACAAGGACGCAGAACGACTCGACCAGTCCGCGACCAACCCGGCCGCGCAGCTGGTGAAGCTGGGCGAGCCCGAAGCGATCGGCGCCCTCCACGACCATCATCGTGGCCGCTGGCACGTCCACCCCGACCTCGACCACGGTGGTTCCCACGAGCACGTCCAGTTCGCCGTCGCGGAAGCGGCCCATCTCGGCATCGCGGGCAGCCGGTTTCATCCGGCCGTGGACGAGACCAACACGCAGGGGCGCCAGCAGCGTTTGCAGCCGGACGGCCTCGCTTTCGGCCGCGATATCGCCGTCGCTTTCGTCCCCGTTCTCCTCGATCAGCGGCACGACGACGAACGCGCGATGGCCTGCGGCCGCCTCCTCGCGGACCTTTCCCCACGTGCCGTCCAGCTCGGTCGGGCGCCGGATCCCGGTGCGGATGGGGACGCGTCCCTCCGGCGGCGTCCGCAGGTCGGTCACGTCGAGGTCGGCGTAAAGGACCTGGCCGAGGGTCCGTGGGATGGGGGTCGCGGTCATCAGCAGCACGTGCGGGACGCGCCCGCCGGCCTTCGCCTCGAGCTGGCCGCGCTGGTCCACGCCAAAGCGATGCTGCTCGTCGATGACGACCAGCCCCAGGTCGCGGAATGACACGGATTCCTGGATCAGCGCATGGGTCCCCACGACCACGTTCGCCTGGCCCGATCGAATCGCCTCGGACGCCTTCGCCTTCGTGTCCGCGGGAAGCGACCCGGTCAGCAGCGTGACCCCCAGACCGAGTCCCTCGAGCAGACCGCCGATCGTGTCGAGGTGCTGGCGAGCCAGCAGATCGGTCGGGGCGAGCAGCGCGCCCTGGAGGCCGGCCCGGGCGGCGGTCGCCAGCGCGTAGGCGGCGACCGCAGTCTTGCCCGAGCCAACGTCGCCCTGGAGCAGGCGGAGCATCGGCGTCGGCTGCGCGACGTCGTACCGGATCGCGGTCATCGCCGTCGCCTGGTCCGCGGTCAGCGCGATCGGCCGCCCGATCCTGCCGGTCAGCGACGTGACGATGGATGCCCGGATCGCCGCATCGGAGGCCTCGTCGACCTCGATCAAAGGGGACGCCTCGCGACCGCGCTGACGGCGGCGGGCGACCATCCCGAGCTGGAGGGCGAGGAGCTCGTCGAACGCGAGACGACGCAGGGCGGCGTCGCGTCCCTCGAACGAGTCCGGGTAGTGGGCCTCCTCGATGGCGCGCGCGATCGGCACCAGGCCTTCGCCACTCCGGATCGGCTCGGGCAGGTACTCCGGGTAGGCGTGGCCCGCCCGGTCGAGGGCTTCCCGGATGGCCAGCCGCAGCCGTGCGGCCGTGAGCCCGGCGGTGAGCGGATAGACCGGCACGATCCGACCGGCGTGCAGGACCTCCGTATCTTCGCCGACCGCCTGGAACTCCGGGTTGTCGAAGGTCAGGCGCCGGCCGAAGTGCTTGACCCGGCCCGAGACCACGATCTCGCCACCGACGCGCAACCGGCGCTCGATGAACCGGCGGCCGAACCAGGTGGCTTCGATGCTGCCGCTCTCGTCCTCCAGGCGTGCGATCGTTCGCTGGACGCGACGCCGGAAGGTCGGCTCGACGCGGACCTCGGCGACCCGGACTCGAGCCGAGACGACCGTCCCGTCCTGTGTCCAGACCAGGTCGCCGATCCGGCGCATCTCGCGCAGGTCGTCGTAGCGGCGCGGCAGGTGGAACAGGAGATCGCCGACGGTATAGAAGCCGAGGCGGATGCCGGCGCGACGAAGGAGCGCACCCGCGGCCAGCCCGGAGCGGGCCAGCGGGGTCGACAGCAACGCGACCGGATCGGTCGGGATCGGCGCCGGAGTCGTCGCCCTGGCCACGGCTATTCGGCCGAGATCAGGTACCGGTAGTAGGGCTGGCCGCCGTGCCGAACCTCGATGTCGACGGCCGGCAGGATCGAGCCGATCCGGCGGGCCATGGCTTCGGCCTCGGCCAGGTCGGCACCGTCGCCGTAGAACAGCGTGACCAGCTCGAAGCCGGCCGTCAGGGCCGACACGGCGGCCAGGACGCACTTCTCACGGTCGCCGTCCGCGGCGACGAGGCCGTCGTCCGGGTCGAGGGCGATGGTCTGGCCGCGTTTCACCTTGCGTCCGCCGATGGTGGCGTCGCGCACGGCATCGGTGATCACGAGGGTCTGGATCGCGCGCGCCGCCTCGCCCATCTGGCTCGCGTTCGCCGCGGCGTCGAGATGCGGGTCGAGCGCCAGGAGGGCGGCGAATCCCTCGGCTGCGTTGCGAGTCGGGACGACCGCGACCGGGCGCTGGGTCATCGACGCGACCTGGCGAGCGGCCAGGACGACGTTCGGGTTGTTGGGCAGGACGATGACCTCACGCGCAGCCACGCTTTCGATGGCGCCCAGCAGCTCTCCGGTGCTCGGATTGGCCGACTGACCACCGTGAACCACGCCGGCCACGCCAAAGTCGCGAAAGATGGCCGCCAGGCCGTCGCCCGCCGTCACCGCCAGAACGCCCAGCGCCGGGAGATCGGTCGTGGTCGACCGGCCGTTGCGGTCGGAAGGCCCATCGGTGGAGAGGCCGGTGAACGCCGCCGCACGCGTCTCCCGGACGTCGCGGGCCTGATGGTCCAGGTTCTCGACGCTGATTCGGCTCAGGGTGCCCAACGTCAGCCCGAAGCCGATGACCAGGTCCGGCCGGTCGTTGTGAACGTGGACCTTGAGCGCGCGCGGATCGCCGGCCACCAGGACCGATTCCCCGATCGACTCGAGGTGGTCGCGAATCGCATCCACGTCGAGGGCTCCCAGGTGGTCGGGCTGGAGCAGGAACATCGTCTCGTAGCCGAACCCCTCGTCGGCATGGGCGACGAGCGTCGAGACCTTCGCCCCCTGCCCTGCTCGCGCGCGGCCCTTGGCCGCCCCGGCCTGCGACCGCTCGGCGAGATAGAGCAGCGCGCCCTGGAACAGGCGGTACAGGCCCTGGCCGCCGGAATCGACCACTCCGGCCTCGCGCAGGATGGCGAGCAGGCTGGGCGTCCGGGCCACGGAGCGTTCCGCCGCATCGACCGTCGCGCCGAGCACGGACTCGATATCCGGGTCGAGCTCGGCGGCCGTCACCGCGGCCGCCGCAGACTCGCGGATGACCGTCAGGATCGTGCCCTCGACCGGCTTGGCGACCGCACCGTAGGCCGTTCGCGCGCCCTCCGACAGCGCGTGCGCCAGGTCCAGGCCGTTGAACCGCGTCTTCCCGCCGAGCGCTTCGGCCATGCCTCGAAAGATCTGGCTGGTGATGACCCCGGAGTTGCCCCGCGCGCCCATCAACGCGCCGAAGCTGATCGCCGCTCCCACCCGATCGGCCGGATGGCCGGCGACGCGGTCGGCTTCTTCGAGCGCGGCGCGCACCGTTGCCAGCATGTTCGACCCGGTGTCGCCGTCCGGCACCGGGTAGACGTTGAGGGCATTGATTTCGTCGACGTGCGCCTCGAGGTTCGCGACCGCGGCTCTGAAGGCCTCAAGCAGGCCCGGGCCATCGCAGGCCCGTCGGGCCATCAGGCGACGTCCGTGCCGCTGTCCGCGAGGTCGCGCGGGCCGATCGCGCCTGGGCTGGCCGGGAGCGCCGAGGGTGGCACGACGCCGGGGCTGAAGCGGAGACCGCCGACGTGAATGGTCAGCCGGCTGACCTCGCGGCCGAGCGCGTGGCGGATCGCGTAGCGCACCGCCGAGTCGACCTGGCGGGCGACCTCCGCGATCGGGACCCCGAAGGCCACGGTCAGATCCAGCTCGATCTCCAGCCCGTCATCGAGACGGACGCGGAGTCCCGGCTGGCGAACGCCCAGCCGCCCGAGCAGCCGGCCCAGCGGCACCGCGGCAAAGCCGGTCACGCCGTACGAGCCGAGCGTGGCAGCCCGGACGATGTCGACCAGGGCGCGGCGGGTCACCAGGGATCGGCCGGGCATCGGGTGGGTAGGCACGCGGCCGCTCTCCTCCTCTGTGCGGGGTCCGCCGGCCGCTGACGTCGGCAGCCGAACGGGGCGCCTTGGGCCGTGTGCTATTCTACCGCTCCGTTCGGGCCCCACCCGGGCTCCACGCTCCACACGACTCCCTGAGGACCACGAATGGCCCGCTCCTGTGCAATCTGCGGCAAGGTCTCGATGGGCGGCTTCAACCCGCAGTCGTCGGGCATGAACCGCGTCCGCGCTCACCGTCGCATGCAGCCGAACCTGCAACCCCTGGTCATCTCCCAGAACGGCAGCCCGACGAAGGCGCTGGTGTGCACGCGCTGCCGGCGCACGCAGCTGAAAGCCGCCAAGTAGTCGTTGCCGCCGCGGCTTGCGTGGCGGTCGACCGCACGCCCTGACTGACCGGTCGCCTCGGCGACCGGTTCTTCGTGTGCGGCTGGTCAGCGCTCGTCGGTGTCGAGCCAGATCGTGAACGGGCCGTCGTTGACCAGCTCCACCCGCATCGCCGCCCCGAAGCGCCCGGTCGCCGTCGGGACTCCGATCCGGCCCAGCGCGTCGGCGAAGCGCACGTAGAGACGCTCGGCAAGCTCCGGCGGCGCCGCTCCGGTGAAGCCGGGTCGGCGTCCACGCCGGGTGTCCGCGTAGAGGGTGAACTGCGACACGACGAGGGCCGCACCCCCCGTGTCGAGCAGCGATCGGTTGGTCCGGCCCGCTTCGTCGCGGAAGATGCGCAACTCGGCCACCGTCCGCGCCAGATCGTCGGCCACGATGTCGGAGTCGGCCGGCCCCACCCCAAGCAGGACCACCAGGCCCGGTCCGATCTCCCCAACCACCTCGCGGTCCTGCCCTCCGACCCGGACGCAGGCGCCCGTGACGCGCTGGAGGAGCGCCCTCACGGATGGCTGGGCGGAGCGATCACCCCGCGCTCGCGGATGAACGCCTGGCGCCACGCGTCGGCCTCGCCGAGGTACCGGTCGCGGGCGACGGCGTGGCGTTCGATCACCACCGATTCGACCGTGGCCGGCACGAGCAGGTCGTAGTCGCGCACCCCGTCAGGGTTCATGCTGCCGTCACCGCGCAGCATCACGACCGGGATGCCGCCTGCCTCGATCTCGTCCATGAACCTGCGGGCGAGGTGCTTGGGCAGCGACGTGAACGTCACCATCCGATCGCGCGGGATCGGCGGCACGCCGTCGTTGAGCTCGTACTGGTAACCCTCGTCGGCGAGGGCCTTGATCAGGCGGATCTCGCGGGCCATGTCGCGCCCCTTGGCGAAGAGGGCCGAACCGACGACAAGGACGTCGACACCGAGACCGCCGACCAGCTCGGCCGTCTCCCGGTTGACGCCACCGTCGACGTGCACCTCGCCGCCGTACACCTTGTGGTGCAGCAGGCCGCGCGCGGGCAGCAGCTTCTCGCCGGCGACGTCGCGCATGAACGCTTGACCGCCGAAGCCTGGCTCCACGGTCATGACCATGACGATGTCGAGCAGCTCGTGGTAGGGCTCCAGGGCGGCGAGCGGCGTCGCCGGCCGCAGCGAGAGACCGGCGGCCCGCCCGGCGGCCCGGATCCGCTCCAGGATCGGGGCGATCTCCTCCTCGATCTCGACATGGAAGGTGATCGAATCGCAGCCGGCCTCGAGATACTCATCGAGGTAGCGACCCGGCTCGCTGATCATCAGGTGGGCGTCGAGCGGGAGGTCGGTCCGCTTGCGGAGATGCTCGATCGTCTTCGCGCCGAAGGTGAGGTTGGGGACGAAATGGGCGTCCATGACGTCCAGGTGGATCCGGTCGGCGCCGGCGGCGTGCAGCCGGCGGACGGCGTTCGCGAGGTTCGACAGGTCCGCGTCCAGGATGCTGGCCGCGATCAGCGCCCGACCGCCGGCCATCGTCAGTCCCCCACCCCGGCCGGGACGGGCTCATGGCTGCGCTCTCCAAGCAGCGCGGCGGCGCTCTCAGCGATGAGGCGCGATCGCCGTCGGGCGACGGCCGGGGCGGGCGGTTCACCGGCCCGTTCGGCGGCGAGCTGGCCGCACGCCGCGCCGACCTCCTGGCCTCGGTTGCGGCGGATCGTCGTCTGGATTCCGGCCGCCTCGAGGGTCGCGGCGAAGCGCTCGATGACGGGCATCGGGCTGGCGGTCCACGGCGTGTGCGCCACCGGGTTCATCGGAATGAGGTTGACGTGGGCGTGATCGCCGCGCAGCAGGTCGGCCATCGCCTGGGCGTCGAGATCGGTGTCGTTCACGCCCGAGATCATCGTCACTTCGTAGCTGATCCGTCGCCCGGTGGCGCGGCCATGGTCGCGCGCCGCGGCCACGACCTCGGCGACCGGCCAGCGCCGGTTGAGCGGCACCAGCACGTCGCGCAGCGGATCCCGGGCCGCGTGGAGCGAGATGGCCAGGGTGAATTGCGGACCGAGAGCCGTGAGCCGGCGGATGCCGGGCACGACGCCCGACGTCGAGACCGTGATGTGGCGAGCGCCAAGACCGAACCGGTGTGGGTCGTTGAGCGCCTCGATGGCGGCCAGCACGCGGTCAAGGTTGAGCAGCGGCTCGCCCATGCCCATGAAGACGATGTTGGTCAGGCGCCGGCCGGACGCGATCAGCCGGCGCGACGCGAACCGAACCTGGTCGACGATCTCGGCGGTCTGCAGGTCGCGGCCGAAGCCGAGCTCACCGGTTGCACAGAAGGGACAGCCGACGGCGCATCCCGACTGGCTGGAGATGCACAGCGTGTGCCGCTCGCGGGCGCCGCGCCTCTGTGGGTAGTGCATCAACACGGACTCGATGAGCGCCCCGTCGGCCAGCGTATGGAGGGCCTTCTCGGTCAGGCCTTCGTCTGTCACGCGGACGTCGGTGTCGACCAGCGTGTCGAAGCGGAAATCGGCGGCGAGTGCCCGGCGGAGCCCGACCGGCAGGGTGGCGATCTCCTCGATCGAGGCGACCGTCCCGCCGAAGACGGCATCGGCGATCTGGCGGGCACGGTACGACGGTTCGCCGCGATCGGCCAGCCAGGCGGCCAGGACGTTCGGGGGCAGGCCGGACAGGCCGGGGCGCCCGAGCGGCGACGGGCCGGCGGTCGCCGAGGCATCGGCGAGCGCGATCGCTGGCAGGACCGAACGAGTCATGGTCGAGACGATGCTATCGCAGCTCGACCGGCCGGCCGACGAGGCCCGGGGCGCCACGACGCAGCGCCGCCGCGTCGGTCCGGCGTCGCCCGGCCAGCTGGACCTCGATCAGGCGCAGGCGTCCGTCGGCGGTGGTCAGGGCCAGGCCGTCGCCGTCCGCCTCGAGACGGCCCGCCCGATCGGACGGATGGCTGGCCGTCGCCTGCGCGGCGTGAACGATCAGTCGTCCGTCGGTGGTCTCCACGAAGCTTCCCGGCCACGGTTGGCAGGCGCGAACCTGGCGCTCGAGCTCGACCGCCCTTCGGCTCGGGTCCAGGCGACCGTCCTCCCGCCGCAGCGGCCGGGTCAGGCTCACCCCAGCCGTCGGCTGGGGCGTCGCCGGTCGTCGGCCGGCGAGCCAGTCGTCGATGGTCCGCAGCAGGAGCTCGGCGCCGCGACGAGCAGCCTCCGCTTCCAGCTCCGGCGCCGTCTCGGTCCCATCGAGCGGCCACGACTCCCGGGCCACGACCGGTCCACTGTCGAGGCCCTCGTCCATCTCGATCAGGCAGACCGCGGCGATCGGGTCGCCGGCCGCGATCGTGGCGGCAATCGGCGACGCGCCGCGATGCCGCGGCAGGTCCGACGGATGGACGTTGAGGATGCCGTGCCCGGGAACGGCCAGCAGCGCCGGCGGGATGATCTGGCCGTAGTCGGCGAGCACCCCCAGGTCGGGCTGGAGCCCGGCGATCGCGGCGATGGCCTCGGGCGTCCGGATCCGGCTCGGCTGGAGCAGCGGCAACCCCAGGGCGCGCGCCCGGCGGGTGACGGGTACCGCGGTCAGCTCGCCCCGTCGGCCGCTCGGTCGGTCCGGCGCGCTGACCACGCCGATCAGCATCACGCTCGCCGCCCCGGCCAGGGCATCCAGGATGGGAACGGCGAAGCCGCCCGAGCCCAGAAAGAGGGTTCTCGTCGGAACGCGCTGCGGCGCGCGCTGAGCGCTCACGCGAACGCCGGGGCGTGCTCCTCGGCGCCGGCCGCCTGGGTCTCGTCGTCGGCAGAGCCCGCGCCCACCGGCAGGAGCTCGTCCATCGATTCGAGGTAGTCGATGTACAGCTTCCCGTCGAGGTGGTCGAGCTCGTGTTGCAGCGCCCGACCGAGCAGCCCGGACCCGGCCACCTTGATCTTCTTCCCGTGCCGATCCTGGGCGACGACCCAGACACGCTCGCGGCGGGTCACGTAGGCGACATAGCCCGGGATCGAAAGGCAGCCCTCGAGGTCCCGATCGTCACCGGTCGATCGGACGATCCTCGGGTTTACCAGCTCGTAGAGGTGGTTCTCGACCTCGATGACACAGGCCTGCAGTGCCTCACCCAGCTGCGGCGCCGCAAGCCCGACGCCGGGCGCGTCGCGCATGGTCTGGGCGAGATCGTCGAGCAGGCCGTGGAGGTACTTGCCAAAGCTGTCGACCGGCTTGCCCTTCAGGCGCAGGCGCGGATCACCGAGGAGGACGATGGGGCGGACACTCATTCCGCGGAGTCTAATCGAAGCGCCGGATCAGCTCATGTCAATCGGTGGCTCGGACTCGGCCGGCCCAGCGTCAGCGGTGGTGGTCGGCTCCGGCGTCGGCTCGCCAGGCGAGGTTTCGCCCGCGGCGGTCGTCGTCATGGCCCGGAGGTCTGCCGCCCAGCTCCGCGACAGCGTCGCCAATTTGCCGCTCGCGTCGGCCGTCACTTCGCCGGCCCGCTTGGCCAGCGGCGCGGCCCTGTCGGCGGCGATGGCGGTAAGCTCGGCCGCCCGTGCGGAGAACTCGCGAACCGACGGGCCGGCCCGTTCCGCCAGTTCGTCAACGGCGTCGCGCACCGATTCGAGGATGCTCGTCGCGGTGGCGCCGGCCGAACCCGCCGCGCCGTGGGACGTCGACGATTGGGTCCAGGTGAAGGTTTCGTCCGCCTTTGGCTCCTCGGGCGGTGGCGGGGTGGTCGACTCGGTCATGGACGGACTCCTCTGCTGTGGCCGCTCATCCTCGCACGATCGCGGCCCCCGGTCATCTGCTGAAGGTCACCGATCAGAGCAGCGATTCGGGGTCCACGTCCACCGACCACGGGGCGTCCAGGCCCCCATCCAGCAGCCCGACCGGGTCGTCGCCGCGGAGCACGACATTCCAGCGCCAGCGGTCGGCCCGCCTGGCGATATAGGCCGGTGCCGGGCCGACGACCGTGACCCGCCCGCCGCGTTCGAGGGCCAGCTCGCGGAGCCGGTCGGCCATGGACGTCGCCTCGTGTTCCGCCACACGCGGATCGGCCAGCCCCACGGTCAGCTTGACCAGCCGCCCGAATGGCGGCGAGCCGAACCGGCGACGCAGCGCCAGCTCGGCCTCGTAGAACGCGTCCCGCCGACCGGTCGCCGCCGCGACGATCGCCGGGTGATCCGGCTGGTAGCTCTGCACGATCGCGTGCCCGGGGCGCGCTCCCCTCCCCGCCCGGCCGATGGCCTGCACCAGCAGCTGGTAGGTCCGCTCCGCGGCGCGTTCGTCGGGCAGGTTGAGGGCGACGTCCGAGGAGGCGATGCCGACCAGGGTCACCGCAGGGATGTCCAGGCCCTTGGCCACGAGGCTCGTCCCGACGAGGACGTCGAGCCGTCCCTCCGTGAACGCATCGACCACGCGTTCCGCGGCCCCTCGGTGCTCGACGACGTCGCGATCGAGCCGGCCGACCCGGAGCCCGGGCAGCGTCTCGCGAACCTCTCGCTCCAGCCGCTCCGTGCCGCCACCGAGGTAGCGGATCCGCGGCGAGCCGCAGGCCGGGCAACGCGTTGCGACCGGGGTGGCTCGGCCGCAGTGATGGCAGCGCAGCGTCGTACCGGCCTGGTGGTAGACGAGCGGGCGATCGCAATCCGGACAGGCCTGGACGTGGCCGCAGTCGCGGCACAGCACGACCGAAGCCGTTCCGCGCCGGTTGAGCACCAGGATCGCCTGATCGCCGGTCGTGGCGTCCAGCCCGGCCAGCGCGGCGATCAGCGGCCTGGACAGCAACCCGCGCTGCCCGGCGGCGAGCTCTTCGCGGAGGTCCACGACCTCCACGCTCGGCGGCCGGCCGACCGGTCGGAGGTCCAGGATGACGCGGTCGTATTCCCCCGATACGGCACGACCGACGCTGTCGACGGCCGGCGTCGCGGAGCCGAGCACGAGCGCTGCGCCGGCGAGCCCGGCGAGCTGGATCGCGCAGTCGCGGGCCTGCAGGCGCGGCGTCCGGTCGCTCTTGTACGCGGCGTCGTGCTCCTCGTCCACGATCACGAGGCCGACGTCGGCGAGTGGTGCGGCGACCGCGAGCCGCGTCCCGACCACGATGTCCACGTCGCCCGAGCGGATCCGCCGCCATTCGTCCGCCCGCTCGCCGTCACCGAGGCCGGAATGCAGGAGCGCGATCCGCGCCTCGAGGTCGGCCCGCAACCGGTCGACGAGCGGCAACGCCAGGGCGATCTCGGGAACCAGGACGAGGGCGGGCCGGCCGGCTTCCAAGGATGCCGCGATTCCTTCGACGTAGATCGCCGTCTTGCCGGCACCGGTCACGCCGTCGAGCAGGAGTGGCCGCGGATCACGCGTCTCGATCGCAGCGCGAACCCGGGCGACCGCGTCCGCCTGCGCCGGGAGCAGGTCGCTCGACGAGGGCCGGCCGCCGCGGCGCCCGGCCGCGCGAGCGGCCAGCGGACGACGCGGTCGCTCGCGAACCTCCGCCGTCACCAGCCCGCGCCGGACGAGTCCGGCGACGGCCGCCTGTCCGTGGCGCCCGGCCAGCTCGGCCGCCAGGACCTCGCCACCCGAGGTCGAGGCCAGCTCCTGGAGCGCTGCCGCCTGCCGTGGCCCGAGTACACGTCCCCCGCGGACGACCGCGCCCTCGGCGGCTGCACGCCCCTCAGGGCGGATCGAGATCCAGCGCTCGTAGCGCGGGCCGGCACCGGAGCCGACGAGCGTCCATTCGAGCGTCAGGACGCCGTCGGCCTCGAGCGAACGGAGCCGGCGCAGCAACCCGGCCCGCCCGTCCGGCCCGGCCAGGTCCCGAACCGAACGCGGGCCCCGCTCGAGCTGCTCGACCAGGTCGGCCCGGGCGGCGTCGGGTGGCGGACCAACCGGCGCGGCGGCCGGTTCTGACGCGGACGCGGACGCGGGTTCCGGCGCGACTGGCGGCGCCGGCACGAGCTCGGCCATCAGCTCGAGTCGCTCCAGGAGACCCGGCGGGAGCATCGCCCGGAGGGCCAGGGCCGGCGGCGCCAGGTAGTGCGCGGCGATCCAGGCTCCGAGCTTCAGGCTGAGCGGCGGGAGGAGCGGACCGTCGGCCCGGACTCGTGCCACGATCGGACGAGGCCTCGCAGCCGGCGTCAGCGACGTGCCGCCGACGACGATCCCGAGCGCCTGCCGTCGGCCGAACTCCACCAGGACGGCCTCGCCCGGCTCGAGGTCCTCCAGGTCGCCCGGGACCGAGTAGGTGTAGGTCTGCGCCCGGCCGCCCGCGGCGTCCACGGCCACCTCGACGAGCCGCCCGGAGATGGCCTCGGGCGACCGGGTCGGACCGGGCTCACCGAGCCCGAAGGTCATCGGGGCAGCTCAGGCCCTGGAGGGACCTGCCGAGCCGTCAGGGCGGCTGAAGCGCGATGCGCCGCCGTGTCGACAGGCCTCACAAGCGGACACGGCGGAAGGGGTGGAGGCGATGCTCGTCGGCGATGATCTCGTCGATCCGCGCCGCCGTCCGCTCGACCTGGCCATCCTCGTTGGTGACGACGTAGTCGTAATCCTCCTGTCGAGCCAGCTCGATCGCCGCGTTGCGCTGGCGGAGTTCGAGCTGATCGGCCGTCTCGGTGGCTCGCGCCCTGAGCCGGCCGAAGAGCGCCTCGAGCGACGGCGGCACGACGAACACCAGGAGCGCGTTCGGAACCCGTTCCTTCACCTGCTGGGCTCCCTGCACGTCGATCTTGAGGATGACGTCGTGGCCGGCCGCCAGGGCTTCGCGGACCTGCGCGCGCGGCGTCCCGTACCAGTTTCCGTGGACCTCGTTGGCCTCCAGCAGCCCGCCGCGCTCGCGGAGGGAATGGAACGCCTCGGGGGTCAGGAATTGATAGCTGACCCCGTCGATCTCGCCGGGCCGGCGCGCGCGTGTCGTGCAGGTCACGACGTAGTGGTAGTCCGGGTCGCGCGGCCGCTCGCGAAGCGCCTGGATGATGGTGTCCTTGCCCACGCCGCTTGGCCCCGAAATGATGACCAGCATCGCCCCCTCGACCGACGTGTCCGCCGTCCCGGTTCCAGGCGAGTCGCTCAACGGACGGGCTCGCGCAATCGCTGGACGACGCGCTCCAGCTCGACGGGCAATGGTGCCGTCGCACGGATGAGGTGCCCGTCTGACGGCGCGTTCAGCTCGAGCCGCCACGCGTGAAGGAAGAGCCGGCCGAGGCCCTCGGGCCCACGTCGCGATGTCCCGGTGCCGTAGACCGGGTCGCCCGCGACCGGATGCCCGATCGCGTCGAGGTGGACGCGGATCTGGTGGGTCCGCCCGGTCACGAGGTCGAGCTCGAGCAGCGTCCAGCCGTCGAAGCGCTCGCGCACCCGATAGCCGGTCACCGACGGACGTCCATCGGGGACGACCGCCATTCGTGTCCGGTGCCTGGGGTCGCGCCCGATCGGCGCTTCGATCCGGCCGACGGCCGCGCTGACGCTGCCCTGCACCAGGGCGAGGTACGTCTTCTTCACCCGTCGCGCCTTCAGCTGCGCCATCAGCGAGGCCTGGGCGCGGTCGGTTCGGGCGACCATGATCAGACCGCTCGTGTCGCGATCCAGGCGATGGACGATCCCCGGGCGCTGGACGCCGGCGATCCCGACCCAGGCCGAGCCGCCCCCGTGCGCCAGGAGGGCGTTGACGAGCGTTCCGTCGGCGTGGCCGGGCGCCGGATGGACGACGAGGCCCGCCGGCTTGTCGATGATCAGGAGGTCGTCGTCCTCGTACACGACCTGGAGGACGATCTCCGGGGCTGGGCTCAGGTCGAGGGCCGTGGGCTCGGGAACGTCGAGCCGCAGTTCCGTGCCGGCCGACACGATGGCATTGGCACGGAGCGCCGCGCCATCGGCCGTCAGCCGCCCGGCCGAGATCAGCTTCTGGACGAAGCTCCTCGACAGCCCGGTGGCGTCGGCCACGTAGCGATCGACCCGCCCGCCGGGCCCTTCGGGGACCCGCAGGCGGCGAACGCCGGCGGCCGGCGAGGGGTCAACCATCGAATCGAGCATCAACGATCCGGGCCAGGTTGGGCACGACTGCGACCGCCAGCAGCAGGACGATGGCGGTGCTGATGGCTGCGTCGGCGATGTTGAACGTATAGAAACGCAGGTTGCCGATCCCGACGTCGACGAAGTCGATCACGTAGCCGAGGCGGAGGCGGTCGATCAAGTTGCCGATCGCTCCGCCGAGCAGCAGGCCCAGCGCGATCGACAGGTAGAGACTCCGGCCCGCCCGCCCGTGGTAGGCAACGATGAGTCCGACGACCCCGATCGAGGCCAGGGCGAACAGGAGCGCCTGATCGCGGAAGATCCCGAACAGGGCCCCCGAGTTCTGGCCGAAGACCAGGCGCACGAGGTCACCGACGACTTCCGCCGACTGACCCGGGGCGAAATTGGAGACCAGCCATGCCTTCGTCAGCTGATCGAGCACGACGATCGTGCCCGCCAGCCCCAGGAAGACCGCCCAGTGCGCCCGGCGTTCCGCGCTCGGTGTCGCTGCCTCGTCTGCCACCGTCACCTCAGCCTACGCGGAGACCGGTTGGCGGCGCAACGCGATGTCGGCCGGCCCGCCGTCGAGCTCCACGATGGCCCGGTACGGAGCGTCGTTCGGCGGATCGCCGGTGACGAGGGCCGCCAGCGTCTCCGTCGCGACCGCCGGGAGGTGAGCGGCGACCTCGGACGGCACCGCGCCGACCCACAGGTCGATCCGGTCGTCGAGGGCCAGCCCGGCCTCGCGGCGCAGGTCCTGGATCGCCCGCTGCAGTTCCCGTGCGTCGCCCTCGGCGCGGAGCTCCGGGGTCAGCCGGGTGTCGATCACGGCCACGAGGCCCTGGTCGTGGGCCACGGCCGTGCCCGGCTTCGGCGAGGCCTGGATCTCGACCTCGTCGGCCGCCAGTGTCACCCCGGCGAGCTCCACCGAACCGTCCGGCCGGAGCTCGACGCGTCCCTCGCGCGCGGCAGCCATCACCTCGGGGATCTTTGGGCCAAGGCGCTTGCCAACCCTGGGCAGCAGGACCTTGACCCGCCGCTCGACGAGCTCCGACTCGTCACCGATCAACTCGATCGCCTTGACGTTGACCTCGTCGGCGACGAGCGACAGGAGGGCCTCCCGTTCGGCGATCTCGGCGCCCGGCAGTGCGAGCCAGAGCCGGGCGATCGGCTGGCGCGTGCGCAGACCGGCCTGCGCGCGGAGGGTCCGGGCGAGCTCGACCGCACGCATGGCCACGGCCATCGACGCCTCGAGCGACGCGTCGCGCAGGGCGGCGCTCGCCTTCGGGAAGGTCGTCAGGTGCACGCTCTCCGGTGCGTGCTCGTCAATCGACCGATCGACCAGGTTCTGATACATCGCCTCGGACAGGAATGGCAGGATCGGGGCGATAATCCGCGCGACGGTGAGGAGCGTAGCGTGGAGCGTGGCGAAGGCGCACGCGGCATCGCGCCCACCGTCGCGCACGAAGCGCTTCCTCGAGCGACGCAGGTACCAGGTCGAGAGCTCGTCGATCAGGCCGCTGATCGCACGCGTCGCGCCGAGTGCGTCGAAGTCCGCGAGCCGCGTATCGACCTCGGCGGCGGTGGCATCGGTCCGCGACATGATCCAGCGATCCAGCGGCGGCCGCTCCCCGGCCGGCGGTGAGGGCTCTGCCGTCAACGGCGTCCAGTCCGCCAGCCGCGCGTACGTCACGAAGAACGCATAGACGTTCCACAGGACGAGCAGCTCGCGACGAGCGGCATCCGCGGCGTGCCAGCCGAAGCGGATGTTGTCCTCCGGCCTGGCGGTGGTGTACAGCCAGCGCATGACGTCGACGCCCATCCGCTCGGCCGCCTCGTCGAAGTCGATCGCGTTGCCCCAGCTCTTGTGCATCGGCCGGCCGTCCTCGGCAAAGAGCGTGGCGTAGCCGAATATCGTCTTGAACGGCGGTTCCCGGCGGAGCACCGTGCCCATCGCCAGCATCGAGTAGAACCAGTTCCGGAACTGGCCCGGGAAGCTCTCGGTGATGAAGTCGGCCGGGTACCACTGCGCCCAGTACTCGGGATCCTCACGGTAGTGGAGGGTCGAGAACGGGACGATGCCGGCATCCAGCCAGGGATTGCCCACGTCCGCGATCCGGGAGACGGGCGCCCCGCACGACGAGCAGGCGATCGTCACCGCGTCCACGAACGGCCGGTGCGGGGTGTGGCCTTCCAGGACCTCCCAGCCCGCGACGGCCCGCTCGCGGAGTTCGTCCCGGCCGCCGACGACGTCGAACCGGCCGCACGCGTGGCAGTCGTAGATCGGCAGCGCCAGGCCCCAGTAGCGCTTCTTGCTGATCATCCAGTCGCGCATGTTGATCAGCCAGTCGAGCTCGCGCTCATAGCCGAAGCCCGGGATCCAGCGGATCTGGTCGACGACCTCCATGATCTGGTACCGGAGGCTGGCGTCGATCTGCTCGCGAGTCAGCTCCGACCGCGGCCGGTCGTAGACGGGGCCCATGCTGATGAACCACTCGTCGACGAGGCGGAAGACGAGCGGCGTGCCGCACCGCCAGCAATGGGGATAGCGATGGTGATACGGCTCGAGGCGGTAGAAGCGACCCTCGCGCCTGATGTGCTCGACGATCGGCTCGGCGACGTCGCGGACGTCACGGCCAGTCAGCGAGCCGAAGCCCTCGACCACGATCCCGCCCTCGTCCAGCGGCGCGATGACCGGCAGGTCGAGCGCCCGGCCCAGCTGGAAGTCCTCGGCGCCGCAACCGGGCGCGACGTGGACGATCCCGGTTCCCTCGTCCTCGCCGACATCGTCCCAGGCGACGACTCGATGGCGGTAACCGGCTGCCGCGAAGGCCGCCCTGACGGCGGGCAGGTCGTCGTAGGGACCGTCGTACTGCCACCCCTCGAGATCGGCACCCGGCCGTTCTTCGAGGACCTCGAACGGACCTTCGAGGGCCGTCCTGAGCGTCCCCTTGGCCAGCCAGAAGGTTCGGTCGCCCTGGCGAACCCGGACGTACACGAGGCCCGGACCCACCGCCGCCGCCACGTTCGAGGTGAGCGTCCAGGGCGTGGTCGTCCAGACCAGGAGTGATTCACCGGGTCGCTCGACCAACGGGAACAGGACGGTCAGGCCCGGATCCTCGCGGTCCGCGTAGCCCTCGTTCATCTCCATCTCGGAGAGGCCCGTCCCGCATCGGGCGCACCACGGCATGGTGTCGTGGCCCTTGTAGATCCAGCCGCGCCGGTGGCACTCCGCCAGGAAGCCCCAGATCAGGTCGTTGTTCTCGTTGCTGAACGTGAAATAGCTGCCACCCACGTCCGGCATCCCGAGCCGGCCCACCAGCATCTCCGCGCTGTCCTCGACCGGGCCGTGTGCGCCGTGAATCGTCGCCGGCTGCGCCGGGTTGTCGGCCAGCATGTCGCGCAGCCGGCGCAGCTCGTCCGGATCGTTCCAGTCCATCCACATCCCGAGCCTGATCGATTGCTCGGTCTGGCGGGCGGCATAGGTCAGCACGCGCTGCTTGCACAGCGAGACGAATTCGGCGATGCCGTAGGCCTCGATGTCGCGCTTGCTGGTGAAGCCCAGGTCGCGCTCCACGTTGACCTCGACCCAGAGGCCCTGGCAATCGAACCCGTTCTGCCAGCGCTGCGCCTCGCCGAGCATGGCGTGGTAGCGCTGGAAGACATCCTTGTAGGTCCGGCCCCAGGCGTGGTGAACGCCCATCGGGTTGTTCGCCGTGATCGGGCCGTCCAGAAAGCTCCAGCGCGGACCGTCGGCGTTCTGGGCGCGGAGGCGGGCGAACGTCTGCCGCTCGCGCCACAGGGCGAGGATCTCGTGCTCCTGGGCAACCAGGTCTGGCTTCGCGTTGACGGGTCGGAACATTCGGCCTCGAGACTGGACGGGTGCGGTCATGGCGCCTGCACCCCGGGCGCGGGCGTCTGGAATCGGCGGCCCGAGTATCCTACCCGCGATGCACGACCCGCAGGACGCGCGACCGCGCGCACGGTCGCCGTTTACGGCGGCATTCCTCTCACTTCTCTTCCCGGGACTCGGGCACCTCTATGCCGGCGCACCGAGCCGCGCCCTGGCCTTCGCGGCAACCCCGGTCCTCGTTATCGCGCTGCTGGCCGGGATCGTGCTGCGGCTGGACCGGATCGAGCTCGTCGGCCTGGTCCTCAACCCGTTCCTCCTGAGCTCGGTCTTCGCGGCGAACCTGGTCGCGCTCCTCTACCGCCTGGTGGCGATCATCGATGCCTACCGGGTGGCCGAGTTCATGAACGCGGTACGAGCCTCCGGCGACGGCCGGCTGGGGCGGGCCAGGCTGCCGCGGCAGCCGCTCTCGATCGCCGGCCTGCTGGCGGTCCTGCTGGTGATGGCGGGCAGCCATGTCGTGGTCGCCCGCTACGACATGCTGGCGCTGGACCTGCTCAACAGCGGCTGCATCTTCGTCGGTGGCGAGACGACGCCTGTCTGCGACGTCGACGCGAACGCGACTCCGGCGCCCGGCGATTCTGTGGCATCGGCGGAGCCCGAGCCGAGCGCCGTGGGCACACCGGTCCCGAACGTGTCGATCCCGCCCTGGGACGGCAAGGAGCGGCTCAACATCCTGCTGATCGGCACCGACCAGCGGCCCAGGGAGGGCACCTACAACACCGACACGCTGATCGTCGTCTCGATCGATCCGGGAACCAAGCAGGTCGCCATGTTCAGCCTGCCGCGCGACACCGTCGACGTGCCGGTTCCGCCCGGTCCGGCGCGCCAGGCCTTCGGGTCCGTCTACACCAGGAAGATCAATGCCTGGTTCACGTCCGTCCGGAACCGTGCCGACCTCTTCCCCGGCACCGATGTGACGCGCGGCTACAACGGCCTCAAGGCGATCATCGGGAACCTCTACGGACTGGACATCAAGTACTTCGTGGAGGTCAACTTCGAGGGCTTCAGGTCGGTCGTCGACGCGCTTGGCGGGGTTACCATCAACGTCCAGATCCCGGTCGTCGACGATCGCTACCCTGGCGACAACGGGAGTCTCGAGCGGATCTACATCCCCAGCGGGATCCAGCACATGGACGGTGCCCAGGCCCTCCAGTACGCCCGGTCGCGGCACACGTCATCCGACTTCGACCGCGGCGCTCGCCAGCAGCGGGTCCTCCTGTCGATCAAGGAGCAGGCGGACCCGCAGGCCCTGATCCCGCGCCTGCCGGAGCTGATCACCGCGCTCAAGAAAGCCGTCCGCACCGACGTTCCCGTCGACCAGCTCGATCAGCTGCTCGGGCTCGCGTCGCAGGTCGACACGAAGGACATCCGTTCGTATGTGTTCGCCCCGCCGCTCTACGGGCAGGAGATCCTGAACAGCCCGCGTGGCTACATCATCGAACCCAGCGTCGACAAGATCCGCGCGGCGGTCAGCACCGCGTTCACGAGCAACCCGGCCGACGAGGTCCTGCGCGAGAAGCTGGCCGAGGAGGCCGCGACCGTCTGGGTCCTCAACAGCACGGGCACCGCCGACCAGGCGTCGCGACTCGCGGGCTACCTGGAATACTACGGGCTGGCCGCCTCGGCGCCGCGCCAGAAGCCGTCGGGCGGTGTTCGTGCCGACACGACGATCGTCGTCTACAACGGGGCGTCGACACGCCTTGCCGGCACGATCGCCTTCCTCGAGCAGACGTTCGGCGTCACGGCCACGACCAGGACCGACAGCGCGGTCCGTGCGGACGTCGTGGTCACGATCGGCACGGCAACGCCCGACCTGCAGCCACCCGCCGCACCCTAGGCGAGGAACGGCGGTAGAGCGGCTCGCGGTAGAGCGGCTCCTCGCGGCCGCGCGCCGATTCCAGCGACGCTGGTATAGGCACCCAAGCCCGACTCCATCCTGCCGGATCATCCAGGCTGGCTGGAGTCCCCGACCATTTGGGGCCAGAATCGGCTGCAGGCTCCCACCACGCTGGAAATCCCGACGCGGGCCGCTCCCCTACACCAGCGGCGCTGGAATCGCGCGCGGCTGACGCGAGCGCGCGGCTGACGCGAGCGTGCGGCTGACGCGAGCGTGCGGCGCCGGCACCGAGCGCTATTCGATCGGCGTCAGCCAGTGGCTGTACTTGGGCAGCCGCCCGCGGACGGCGTCGAAGTAGCGGTCGCGCACCAGGCGACCGATCGGACCGATCTGCCCGGAACCGACCGGGCGGTGGTCCACCTCGATGACCGGCGACACCTGGACGCCGGTCCCGCACAGGAACACCTCGTCGGCGACGTACAGCTCGGAGCGGTCGATCGAGCGCTCCTCCACCGGGATGCCCTCGTCCGCCAGCAGCTCCATCAGGGCCTTGCGAGTGACGCCTTCGAGCAGGTCGTCGCTGACCGGCGGCGTGAGAGCGACGCCGTCGCGCACGATGAACAGGTTCGCGGCCGACGCCTCATTCACGTGTCCGCTGGCCGTGAGCACGACCGCCTCGTCGTAGCCGTTGAGCTCGGCTTCCGACTTCTGGAAGGCCATGTTGACGTAGCCACCCACGATCTTGCCGCGGGCTGGCAGCGCCTCGTCCGCGTTGCGTCGCCAGGAGGAGGTCATGACCCGAACGCCCGCGTCGGTGTCGATGTAGTTCCCGAACGGCAGGGCCACGATGTACAACTCATTCTCGAGGTCGTGGAGGCGAACGCCGATGGCCCGCGTGGACTTATAGAAGGACGGCCGGATGTACACGTCCTCCTGGAACGCGTTGCGTCGAGCGGTCTCGACGATCAGCCGGGTGAGCTCGTCGACCGAGGGCACGTCCTTCATCAGCAGGATCCGGCAGGACTGCCGGATTCGCTCGACGTGCTCGCGGATCTTGACGCCATACAGGCGCCGTTGATCGGGGTTCCAGTAGGCGCGGATCCCCTCGAAGGTGGCCGTCCCGTACATGAAGGCGTGGGTCATGATGCTGACCTTCGCCTCGCGCATCGGGACCCAGGCGCCCTCGAAGTAGCAGATCAGATCCTCGAGCGACGAGGCGCTCGGAGCGTGGTGCGGGCTCGGCGCCGACGACGCGGTGGCCTTCTCGGTGAGCATGGAATTGGCTCCTGCAGACGGGTGGGCCGAGTATATCAGCGGGTCGGAGCCGGATCGGAAGCGGCCGCAGACCGCCGGGTTCAGCCCACGATTCCGCTGATCACGCCGATCACGAGCCCCAGGTAGGCGAGGTAGAAGAAGCCGCCGACGAGGAGGCCCCGGCCGCGCAGGAGGTTATTCCGGGCCATCGGGACGAAGACGAAGGCGGCCGACAGGAAGGCGATCCCCGAGGATGCGAAGGCCACGTACGACCCGGGCGCGGCAACCCAGGCGTGCGGGGCGAAGACCAGCGCGACGACGGTCGGGATGGTTGCCTGGAAGACCATCGCGCCGGTGATGTTGCCCATGGCCAGGGTGTCCTTGCCCATCCGCACCCAGATCACCGAGTTGAACTTCTCGGGGAGCTCGGTGGCGATCGGCGCGATCACCAGGGCCAGCAGGGCGCCGTTGACATGCAGGTGCTCGGCGATCTGTTCGACCGAATCGACGAAGAACGCGGCCCCGGCCACGATCAGCCCGAGGGCCAGCAGGACCTGCAGGCCGACGACGCGCAGGCGCGGCACGGCCGGGTTGACCCGGTGGTGGTTGGCGTCAAGCCGGCGAAGCCGAAGCGGAACGAGGTCCTCGGCATCGGTGTCGGGGTCGGCCTCGAAGTGGCCCTTGACGTACCAGAAGTAGATCCCGATCAGGACCCCGCCCACGATCCACTTGAGCCAGACCGGGTCCACCGGCAGGAACGCGGCCCCGATCGCGATCGCGTACGCGATCGCGAAGAAGCGCATGTCGTGGGCGAGGACCACGGTGTCCACCAGCATCACGTCGCCGGTCGAACGCTGGCGACCCACGAGCAGGACAGCGATACCGGTCACGAACATGGCCAGTGTCGCGAGCATGAACGGCGCGCCCAGGATCGCCCCGACGCCGACCTCGCTCGACGAGGCACCAGTCGAGACCAGAATGGCGATGATCGGGATCATCGTCTCCGGCAGGGCGGTCCCGACGGCGGCGAGCACCGATCCAACGGCACCCTCGGCCAGGCCGAGCTTGTGCCCGAACCACTCGATGCCGTTGGTGAACAGCTCGGCACCGGCGAGGATGACGACGAAGGCGAGGGCGAGGGTCAGGATCTCCATCGTCAGACCGTCGACACGATGGCGCTGCCGATCGCGGTCGCGATGACCAGCAGGATCGCCGAGGAGACGCCCACCATCAACCAGTCCTTATCGCGGACGTACGCGACGAGGGCGACGGTCACCCGGGCGACCGGCGCGGCGATCACCGCCAGCAGCCCGATCCACAGAAAGCCGGCCGGCTTCAGCCCGACGAGATCCGACACGAGGCGGCCAGGATCCATGCCCGGCCCACCCGACACGGGCGAGATGCCGGCCGCGATCAGCAGCCCGACGCCGACCAGGAGCAGCGCGACCGAGACGTACGTGACACCAGTCAGCAGCTGGCCGATCAGTCGCTCGGCTCGAAGGGCGCTGGCGCGCTCGGATCCGCTCATTCCAGCGCTCGGACGAGCATCTGCAGGGCGGTGTAGCCGAGGACGACGACGAACAGGAGGCGCAGGTAGCGCAGGTCGAGGCGGTGCCCGAGGCGCGAGCCGGCGGTGGCCCCCAGGAAGACGCCGATCCCGGTCGGGCCGGCGACGTAGGGGTCGATACCCCCGTGGATCAGGTAGATGACGGCGCTCGCAGCGGCGGTGATTCCGATCATCAGGTTGCTCGTGGCGGTGGCGACCCGCAACGGCACACCCATCGACAGGTGCATGAGCGGGACCTTGATGATGCCGCCGCCGATCCCGAGCAGCGCCGATGCGACCCCCGCGCCAAGCGCACCGACGACCCCACGACCGAGGTTCCTGACCCGGTAGCCGTCACCCCCCAGCCGGTCCAGCACCGTCGGTCGTGGCGGCGGGCCATTCCCGGGCGACGTGTCGACCTCTGGTACGTCGGCACTCAGAGCGGTGTCCCGCCATCGGGCCTGGAGCATCGTGAAGGCCACGTAGGTCAACAGCGCCGCGAACAGGAGCGACAGGAACCGCTCGTCGAGGAGAAACGCGACCGAGCCGCCGACGAGCGCTCCCGTCGCCGTGAACAGCTCGAGGGTCATGCCCAGCCGAAGGTTCGCGACGTGCCGCTCGAGGTAGACCCCGGCGGCCGCGCTACTGGTCATCATCACCGAGACGAGCGACACGCCGACGGCCTCACGCAGCGGCAGGCCGAAGCCGAGCGTCAGCAGCGGCACGATCAGGATGCCGCCGCCCAGGCCGAGCAGGGACCCGAAGAC
>Ga0153916_10000446_pt1 | contig 27556 bp, 22 predicted proteins | sample Opewatmetagenome_FD_109642 | JGI IMG/M metagenome (GOLD analysis project Ga0153916, IMG submission 109642) | Freshwater wetland microbial communities from Ohio, USA - Open water 3 Core 3 Depth 4 metaG | ecosystem: Environmental > Aquatic > Freshwater > Wetlands | place: USA: Ohio, Lake Erie...
CCGTACGTTTTGCAGGACTCGGTGACACCCTTGGACCTGTTTCCCTTGGCCAGCATGATCAGGGACCCGCCCATCTTCTGGAAGAGGGGCACATAATCGTCCATGCGGCCGGCCGTCGTGGGGCCGAAGGACCCCGAAGCGTAACCGGGCGGGGTTTTGGCAGGTCCGGCGTAGTAAATGATGTGGTCTTTGAAGAAGGCCGGCAGGTCCTCGCCCTTGTCGACCCTTTCCTTGAGCCTAGCGTGGGCGATGTCCCGGGCGACGATGATCGGACCGTCGAGCGAGAGCCGAGTCCCTACGGGGTAACGGCTGAGGATCCCGCGGATCTCGCTCATCGGCCGGTTGAGGTCGACCCGGACCGCAGGACCGGCCGTCTCTGCCGGCTCGGGAAGGTACTTGGCCGGATCCTTCTCCAGGCGTTCGAGGAAGATCCCGTCGCGCGTGATCTTGGCCTTGACGTTTCGGTCGGCGTTGCAGCTGACGCCTATGCCGATGGGACAGGAGGCGCCGTGGCGGGGCAGGCGGATGACGCGGACGTCGAGGCAGAAATATTTCCCGCCGAACTGGGCCCCGAGCCCGAGTTTTCGCGAAGCGTCGAGGAGCCGCGTCTCCAACTCGAGGTCTCGGAAGGCGTGCCCGTCGGGACCGCCGGAGGTCGGCAGCTCGTCGAGATAACGGGCCGAGGCCAGCTTGACCGTTTTGAGGACGAGCTCGGCCGAAGTCCCGCCGACCACGACCGCCAAGTGATAGGGCGGGCAGGCCGCCGTGCCGATGGCTCTCATCTTCCCGACCAGGAATTTCGGCAGGGCGTCGGGGTTGAGGACCGCCTTGGTCTCCTGAAAGAGAAACGTCTTGTTGGCCGACCCCCCTCCCTTGGCGATGAACAGAAACTTGTATTCATCCCCCTCGACGGCGGTGATGTCGATCTGGGCGGGGAGGTTTGTGCCCGTGTTCTTCTCCTCGTACATGCCCAGGGCGGCATTCTGGGAATAGCGGAAACAGTTCCCGGTATAAGCGTTGAAGACGCCGCGGGAGAGGGCCTCCTCGTCGCCGCCCCCCGTCCAGACCTGCTGGCCCTTCTTGGCGTTGATGACCGCCGTACCGGTGTCCTGGCACATCGGAAAGACCCCCTCGGCCGAGATGACGGCGTTCTTCAAGAGTTCGAGGGCCACATATCGGTCGTTGGCGGAGCTCTCCAGGTCCGTGAGGATCTCGGCCAGCTGCTTGAGGTGGGACGGCCGGAGGAGAAAGGCCACGTCGCGAAAGGCCTTCTCCGCGAGCAGGGCCAGGCCTTCCGGAGCGACTTTGACGACCGGCCGGCCCTCGAAAGAGCCCACCGAAATGTGGTTCTTGGTCAACTCGTCATAATCGCTCGGGTCCTCGCCGAGCATGAACATCGGTTGGAACCGAAAGTCTGCCATGATCCTCCCTCCTCTCCCGGCGCTCGCCGCGAGACGGCTTCCGTCCGGAGCCCGTCCGGCCCCGCCGTCATAAAGAATTGCGGCTTCAGGCCGCAGCCGGATTCTCGAGTTTCCGGAGCGAGTCTTCGATGACGACCCGGACATCTTTCCTCTCGCCCCTACGGCCGAGGGCGGCCCTGAGCGGGGCGATGGCCCTCGGATCGCCGATCTCTCCGAGCAACCTTGCCACACGGAAGCGGGTCGTCCAAGTCGGACTTTTCAAGGCCTGGATGAGCGGGTCGACGGCGTCCCGGCCGAAATTGAGGAGGGCGTTCTCGGCGCTTTCTCGCACGCTCCAGTGAGCGTCGGCCGTGGCCCTCAGCAGGGAGAGGATGGACTTCGGGTCCAGGAAGCTGCCCAGGATTCTCGCGGACTGGCAACGGACCTCCCGGGAAGCGTCCTTAAGGCCGTGCAAGGCGACCTCCAGAACTCCGGCCTTTCCGAGGCCGGCTGCCCGGAGGACACGGAAGGCTTCCCGGCGGACGAAGTCGGCCAGGTCCTTCCGGGCCGTCAGGATGATGTGCTTGACCGCCTCGTCGCCGCCCAGCCGGCCCAGGGTCCGGACGGCCTCGAAGCGGACGTTGTCGGAATCGTCCTGGAGAGACGGCAGGATCTTCGGGACGGCCGAGACCGTCGCCGTCTCGGCCAGGACCTTCAAGGCGCAGCACCGACCCCAGGCAGCGCAGCCGATACGGAACAGGGCCTGGGTGGCCGCGACCTGAACGTCGGGCAGCCCCTCGTCGACGATCTGCTTAAGGCAAGGCACGGCCCGGTGGTCCTCCAGCCCGGCGACGGCATTCAGGGCTCTCATCTGGAGTTCGGGATGATGCCAATCGCGGGCATCCCTCAACAGCGGCTCGATGTCGGAGGTGTTGTAGGACAACACGGGCAGGACGAGCGGGACGATGGTCGGGCCGAAGCGGACGAGAGCGGACACGGCCGCCTGGCGGACGATGAAATAGCTGCTGCGGAGATAGCTGATCAGGGCCGGGACAGACTTGGGGTCGCCGATGCGGCCGAGGCACTTGATGAGCGCCCGCTGGATGAACTTGTCCCGCTCCCGGGTGAGGACGTTGAGCAGAGGAATGGTCGCCTGTCTGCCGAAGTGAACGAGGGCCTCGGACGCCTGCTCTTGGACTTTCTCCACATTGTCCTGGATTCTCAGGACCAGGGCTTCGATGCTAATCCTGTCGCCGATCAAGCCCAGGGCCTCGGCGGCGCTCGCCCGGACCGTTGCGTCCTCGTCCTGGAGCAGGTCGAGAAGGTAGGGAGTGGACCCGCGAGACTTCATCTTTCCCAGCGTTCGGGCGGCATTGGACCGGATATTCGCCGAGGAATTGCGGAGCGCGTCGTGGAGCAGATGCAGGCTCTCGGACCCCAACTCGAGGAGGCCCCCCATGGCCAGGCTGACGATCTCCTCATTATCGAGCGAAAACATGTGGATCAGGATCCGGGCCAGTCGGATCTCCCTGCGAGAGATGACCTCCTGGACCTTGACCATGAGCTCGGTGACGGCCTCGGTGCGGACAATCCATTCGGGGTCTTCCACGGCCTTGAGGAGATGGTCAATGACGCGGTAGTCGCCGAGCCGACCGACGGCGGTCACGGCCGCCCAGCGGACGAGGGTCTGGGGGGACCGAAAGATCTTCGGTTTGACCAGCTCCTCGATGGCCTCGGGCCGGCCATGGCGCCCGAGGGAGATCACGGCAGCGTGCTGGATACTGGGATTCGGGTCGCTTAGCTTTTCGATCAGGACCGGATAGACCTCGGGCTTTTTCTCGTAGCCGAGCTGCATGATCGCTTCGCGGACGGCGGAGGCGTCATCGGTCTCTTGCACGATATGGAACAGGGTCTCCAGCGAAGGCGATGCCGTCTTGTCCAAATCAAGTCCTTTCGATGTATCCCTTGCAATCCCCCTCGATGTTGAACGAGGTGACTTGGTATTCGCAATCGATGTTGGCCAAGGCCTTGACGGCCGCCCGGAAGCAGCCGATCCGGGCGCAGGTCAGGTCGCGGACCGAGAATCCTTCCTCGATCAGGGCCTGGCAGCTCTTGAGGTAGACGCAGTCGTGGACGGTGATCTCCAGGTGGTGGGGGTTCACCTCGACGAGCTCGAACGAGTTCGCGTCGCGGAACAGGCCTCCGGCGATGCCGATCTGAATGTAATTCTCCACGGCCGCCCGGATGGTGTCGGACTTCTTGATCTGCATCCCGTATTCATCCCCCAGGAGGTGGAGATAATACTGGACGGAGTGCTCGTAGGCCCGGGCGCTGAAGACGATCGGTCTCGTGCCGTGGAAATCCCGGGCCGTCTCCTCGAGCGCGCTGAGCCAAGCGATCGCGACCAGCCAACCCGCTTCTTCTCGATCGATCTTGTCCATGGTTTGATCCCTTTCGCGTTCCTTGATCTTATTTCGCGGCTTTCCGAACCGGCCCGGCGGCCGCCGTCAAGCTCAGCCGCTCGAGTTCCTGCCTCACGGCGTCTGCGCCGACGGTTCGGCCGATCGCCTGCCCCCATTTCGCGGCCAGGACGGCGGCGTCGGCCTTGGGATGATGGGCCCAGAGGAGGACGAGCTTGGCGATCTCATCGGGCCGGTAGGCGGCCGGCCGTTCGGCCTCGGCCTTGCCGGGCGGGGCGGTCTCCCGGGGGCCCAGGGATTGGAGGATCCGCTGGGTATCCCGGGCGATGGCGAGCTCCTCGTTGGTTGGGACAACCATGACCTTGACCCGGCCGGAGCTGATGATGCTCTCGTTGGCTTCGTTCTTCCTGGCGTCGAAGACGATGCCGAACGCGTCGAGCCCTTCGGTAGATAGGCGCCGGACGAGCCGTGAGTTCTCGCCGATTCCGCCGGTGAAGACGACGGCGTCCATCCCTCCCATCTCCGCCATGTAGGCCCCAATATATTTCCTGACGGCGTGACAGTAGATCTCGAGGGCCAGCCGATGGCGTTCGCTGCCGCGGGCGGCTTCCTGTTCGATCTCGCGCATGTCGTGGGACGTTTCGGTCAGCCCCAGCATGCCGCTGTTCTTGTTCATGATGGAATCGATTTCCTTGGTCCCGAGCTTCTCCCTCTCCATGATGTAGGGGACAAGTGCCGGGTCGATGTTGCCGCAGCGGGTCCCCATGATCAGGCCTTCGAGCGGGGTGAAGCCCATCGTCGTGTCGACGGACCTGCCTCCGTCCACGGCGGTGATGCTGGCACCGTTGCCCAGGTGACAGGTGATGAGTTTGAGCTTCTCGATCGGCCGGCCGAGGAGTTCGGCGGCCCGATGGGCGACGTAGCTGTGGGACGTGCCGTGAAACCCGTACCGTCGGATTCTGAGCTTCTTGTAAAGCGTATAGGGAAGCCCGTAGACAAACGACTTGGGGGGGATAGTCTGGTGGAAGGCCGTGTCGAACACCCCGACCTGGGGGACCTGAGGCAGGAGGGCCTCGCAGGCCTCGATGCCCTTCAGGTTGTGAGGGTTGTGGAGCGGTGCGAACTGGATGCACTTGCGGATGGTCGATTTGACCTTGTCCGTGATCAGGACCGATTCGGAGAAATCCTCGCCCCCGTGAACGACGCGGTGTCCGATGCCGTCGATCTCGTTCTTATCGCGGATGACACCGTGCTGCGGGTGGAGAAGCAGGGAGAGGACCATCTCGATGGCGACACTGTGGTTGAGGACCTCGCGGATCTCCCGGATCCTGTTCCGGCCCTCCGGTTGGTACGTGACGATGGCGTCGCTCGAACCGATCTTCTCGACGATCCCCTTGGCGAGAAGACCTTCATCCTCCATCCGGATGAATTGGAACTTGACGGACGAACTGCCGCTGTTGAGCACGAGAACTTTCATGGCCTTGGTCTTCTCCTCTGGTCGCGGATGCTCCTCTCTCCGTGACCGCAGTTGCTTTTCTGAAGCGACGCAGGGGGGTCCCCCGCAGCTGGCGAAAAGAAGATCCTCATGAACGATGGCTGTTGGTGCGTGTTTCAGATCGTATGACGCTATACTATAGGTTTTTCAAGCAAAACTGTCAAGCCCTGGGCAGGGGGGGGAGGCGGCACGTCCGGCGGGCGCCCCAGCGCGGTTTGACATCCGTAAGAACCTCTGTTATAAGGGGGAACGCTCGCGCGGCCGGGGCCGTCTCCCCCGAGCCGGAAAGGCTCGCGGCTCATTTTCATTCAGAGAGGGCAGTCCTTTTCGATACCCTAGGGAAGAAGGAAGGGGACGATGAAGATCCACGAATACCAAGCCAAGCAAATCCTGGCCCGTCACGGTGTCCGGATCCCCCGCGGCGAGCTGGCCGAGACGCCGACCCAAGCCCGGGCCGCGGCCGAAAAGCTCGGCCCGCGGGTCGTGTTGAAGGCCCAAATCCACGCCGGGGGGCGCGGCAAGGGCGGCGGCATCAAACTGGTCAGCTCGCCGGCCGAAGCCGAGCGCCTGGCCGGTGAGATGATCGGCATGACCTTGGTGACCCCCCAGACGGGCCCCGAGGGGAGGCGCGTCCAGCGGCTTCTCGTCGAGGAAGCCCTGGACATCCAGCGCGAGCTCTACCTTGGCCTGGTCATCGACCGGGCCGCGGAAGCCGCCGTTGTCATGGCCTCGACCGAGGGCGGCGTCGAGATCGAGAAGGTCGCCGCGGAGAAGCCCGAGGCCATCTTTAAAGAGTACATCCATCCCGCGACCGGCCTTCGGGCCTTCCAGGCCCGTTCCCTGGCCTTCCGCCTCGGTCTCGCGGGGGAGACCCACAAGCAGGCCGTGGCGTTCATCTCCGGACTGGCCCGGGCCTTCGAGGCGACGGACGCCTCTCTGGCTGAGATCAATCCGCTGCTCGTCACCCGTCAGGGCGACGTCCTGGCCCTCGACGCCAAGATGAACTTCGACGACAACGCCCTTGCCCGCCATCCCGAAATCCAGGCGATGCGCGACCTTTCTGAGGAGTCGCCGCTTGAGGTCGAGGCCTCGAAATACAACCTCAACTATATCAAGCTTGACGGGACCGTGGGCTGCATGGTCAACGGCGCCGGCCTGGCCATGGCCACGATGGACATCGTGAAATACGCGGGCGGGACGCCGGCCAACTTCCTGGATGTGGGCGGCGGGGTGACTGAAGAGGCGGTGACCAACGCGTTCAGAATTCTCGTCTCCGACCCGGACGTCCGGGGGGCCTTGATCAACATCTTCGGCGGAATCGTCCGCTGCGACCTCATCGCCAGCGGAGTCGTCAAGGCGGCCCGGGAGCTTCGCCTCAAGATCCCCGTCGTGATCCGGCTCGAGGGGACCAACGTCGAGCGGGGGAAGGAGATCCTCCGGGAATCGGGACTGGACTTCCACTCGGCCGACAGCATGAAAGAGGCCGCGGCCAAGGTCGTGGCCTTGGTCAGGTAAGGAGCGATCGAGGAAACCGCCATGAGCATTCTGATCGATGAAAAAACCCGGGTCGTCGTGCAAGGCCTGACTGGCGCCGAAGGCACTTTTCACGCCCAGCGCATGCTGGAATACGGGACACGTGTCGTGGCCGGAGTCACGCCGGGCAAGGGGGGGACGACGCACCTGAGCCTCCCCGTCTTCAACACCGTGGCCGAGGCCGTCCGGGCCGAGGGGACGGACGCGGCAGCGATCTTCGTCCCTCCCTTCTTCGCGGCGGACGCCATCATGGAAGCGGCGGCGGCGGGCATCCGGCTCATCGTCTGCATCACCGAGGGCATCCCCACCTTCGACATGATCAAGGTCAAGACCTTTCTTCGGGACACGCCGGCAGCCCTCATCGGGCCGAACACGCCGGGCATCATCTCTCCGGGCAAGGCCAAAATCGGCATCATGCCCGGCCACATCCACAAGCGCGGCACCGTCGGCATCATCTCCCGCTCAGGGACGCTGACCTACGAAGCCGTCCAGCAGGTTACCCAGCAAGGCCTGGGCCAGTCCACGGCGGTGGGGATCGGGGGCGATCCGATCGTCGGGCTGAAGTTCGTCGACCTCCTCGGGCTCTTCAGGGATGACCCGGAGACCGAGGCCGTCATCCTCATCGGCGAGATCGGCGGCACCGCCGAGGAGGAGGCTGCGGCTTATATCCAGAAAGGATTCTCCAAACCGGTGGTCGGGTTCATCGCCGGCCAGACCGCGCCCCCCGGCCGGAGGATGGGCCATGCCGGCGCGATCATCGCCGGGGGCAAAGGGACGGCCAAGGAAAAGATGGACGCTCTCCGGGCGGCCGGCGCGCGCGTCGCGATCAGCCCGGCCGAGATCGGCGCCAGCCTGCGGGAGGCCTTATCCGGGCGTGCCTGACTCGGCCTTGGCTTTGTCCCTGGCGACCAGGGCCCGAGCGACGAGGCCGCGCAGGTCGTTGGGCAAGAACGGCTTAGGCAGGAATTCGAAGGCCCCGAACTGCATGGCCTGAAGGGTCGTCTTCATCGTCGGGTAGCCGGTGATCATCACGACCGGGACCGAGGGGCTCATGGCCTTGAGCGACTTGAGCAGGTCCATGCCGTTGAGGCCGGGCATCATGAGGTCGACGAGGATCACATCGTACTTTTTTTTGTCTTCCATCTTGAGGGCTTCTTCCCCGCTCAGAGCGACATCGATATCATACCCTTCCCGCACGAGGGCCTGACGGATGCTCCGGCAAACCGTCTCCTCGTCGTCGACCACGAGGACCTTCCTCTTGTCCGTATCCATCATCGTTTATCCTCCTCACGTGGAATGTCTTCGGCCTTGTCCTCGAGGGGGATGCGGACCGTGAAGACCGACCCCCGCCCGACCTGGCTCTGAACGTCGATCGTCCCGCCGCGCTGCCGGACAATCCCGTAGCTGACGGCCAGGCCCAATCCCGTGCCAAAGCTCTTGGTCGTGAAGAACGGGTCAAAGAGTTTGGGCATGTTCTCTTTGGGGATCCCCACCCCTGTATCGGAAAAGGCGATTTCCAGGAATTCGCCGTCGCGGCTCATCCGGCTCGTGATCGAGAGGGTCCCCCCCTCGGGCATCGCATCGCGGGCGTTCAGGGTGAGGTTCGAAAAGACTTGCTGGATCTTGTTTCGATCGAGGTCGATCGGCGGGAGCGAGCGATCGAGGACCTTCTCAATATGGATGTTCCGGACCGAGGCCTGCATCTCATGGAGTTGGATCGTGCGCTCAATGATGTCGTTGACGTCGGCTCGGACCTCCTGCGCCGGCGTCATGCGGGCGAAATCGAGGAGCCCGGCCACGATCTTGGCGGCGCGGGAGGCCTCGTCGGCGATGAGCGTCAGGGGCTCCCGCTCCTCGTCAGTCTCGCTGCGCGTTTCAAGGAGGAGGTGGGTGTTGATCAGGACGGAGGTCAGAGGATTGTTGATCTCGTGGGCGACGCCCGCCGCCATCTTGCCCAGGGAAGCCAGCTTCTCCGACTGGATGAGCTGGTCTTGAGTTTCACGGAGTTGCTCTGTCCGCTCCTCGACCCTCTTCTCTAGCGTCCTGCCCCACTGGGTCAGGTCGTTGTGCGCGTCGCGGAGGTCCTCGGTCATGCGGTTGAAGGAGCGGGCCAGATGTCCGATCTCGTCTCCCCCCTCGCCTTCGACCTCGTGGCTGAGGTCGCCCCTGGCTATCTTGTCGGTGGCCACGACCATATCGGCGAGAGGGCGCGTGATCCTGCCGGCAATATAGGCCAGGAGGCCCAGGAGAAAAAGCGAGCACAGGACGGCGAGGCCGGTGAAAGTCGCCATGACCCGGTTCCGAAGGTCGATGTAAGGCCGCTCCAGCATTCCGACATAGAGCATGCCGATCGTCCGGCCGTCGATGTCCCGGATCGGCTCGTAGGCCGTGATATACCAGGCCGTGACGACGAAGGCCCGGCCGAGATAAGATTTCCCTTGCTGCAGCACGGCTTCATTAACCTCGCGCGAGACGCGGGTCCCGACAGCCCGATTTCCCATGTCATCGAGAACGTTGGTGGCGATGCGGAGGTCATGCTGGAACAAGGTTGCGGTGCCGATGTCATGGCCTTTGTACTTTTCCCCCTTATAAACGATGTCCTTGACCCGGTCGACGAGTTCGTAGCTGCGGCTGAGGAGCAGGCCGCCGTAGAGCACGCCGAGAACCCCGCCTCCGTTGTCCATGACGGGCGCGGCAGACTTCAGCATCATGCCGTTCTCTTCGTGGTCCTCCGGACGTTCGGCGGCCATGGGCGTCGCGACGAAGGCAAAATAGGCCCTCTCGGCCAGGTCAGGCCCTTCCCTGAGGAGATCCTCGCGGGCGACGAGTTGGGTCCCGGTCGCCGAGCGGCCCTGGAGGGCGCGAGAGACGAAGGTGTCTTGCGCCTGGTCATCGCCGGCGATGTCCGGCCGGCGGGACCGGAGGACGACACGCCCTCTCCCGTCCGTCAGGGTGAGGATGTCCATGCCGAACGCCCCGCGGATGCCGTCGAGCTTTCCAGCCAGCCCGTCAAGTTGGCCGGACCGGAGCGCCTCGCGGACGTATTCCTGGTCCGCGGTGAGCCGGACGGTATCGCGGATGCTTCCCAGCTTTTCGTTGTACACCATCCAGGCGGACGCCAAGTCGTGGCGGACTTTGGCCTCGGCCTGCGAGATGATCGTGCGGTGCTCGAGGCGCGTGCCGATGAAAAGAGTAACGATTCCTCCGATCAGAATCACGGCCAGAAAGCTCAGGATCAGCTTGCGGCGGAGGGAAAAATCATGGAAACGTTGGAGGATTGAGCGAGGCCACATCGGAGTTACGGCGTTAACAATAACACCCCACCTGACCCCTGTCAACGGGGTGTCGGGCATCGGCCGGACCTCGGCCCGTTTGACAATTGCGACCGCGCCTCCTATAGTGGAACCTGGCCGCGGGAAGATACCGGGCCGCGAGGACAGAGGACGATTGGATAGAGCAACAGAGCGGAGCGGCCCGACACCTGTCCTCGGCCGGCGGCCCGAGTGGGTCCAAATAACTGTTGACAAGTTTTCCATCCTTTCGATAATTTATCCCCCTATGATCCAGAAAAGGGCCGCGGCCGGATCCGGCCCGAAAGGGAGTTTTCACGCGTGCGGCGCTTTCCTCTCGGTTTCCTCCGGGACAAGGGGTTCAGGAACTGGAGCCTGAAATGAGTTCGGAGCTCAGCCTCGTCCAGCGCATTGTCAGCCAGCATCACCACCGGAAGCGCTCGCTCATCCCGATTCTGCAGGACGTCCAGGGGCGGAGCCAGTGGCTCTCGCCCGAAACGCTCGACGAGGTGGCCCGTGAGCTCGACATCCCGCCGGCCCACGTTTACAGCGTCGCCACGTTCTACAAGTCCTTCAGCCTGTCGCCCCGGGGGCGTCACATCTGTACTGTCTGCATGGGGACGGCCTGCCATGTCAGGGGAGGAGCAGCGATTCTGGAGCATTTCGAGCGGAGGCTCGGAATAAAGGCCGGCGAAACCTCTTCCGACAGAGAATACACGCTCGAGCGGGTCAATTGCCTGGGGGCGTGCGCCCTGGCTCCTCTCGCGGTCGTCGACGGCCGGTATTACGGCCAAATGAGCGAGACCAAAGCCAACCAGGTCCTGGAAACGGTCAAGCCCTCAAAGGCGGGCCGGCGGGGGGATCGGTAATGCCCTATCGCTCTCACCTGCTTGTCTGCGCCGGGACAGGGTGCGTGTCTTGCGGCGCCTTCCCGCTCAAGGAAGCCCTCGAGAAGGAGATCGCCCGGCGGGGGCTTGGGAGCGAGATTCTCGTCGTGACGACGGGCTGCAACGGATTCTGCGAGCGGGGCCCGATCGTGATGGTCCATCCGGAGGGCATCTTCTATCAGCGTCTCAAAGTTGAGGACGTGCCGTTTCTCGTCGAAGAGCACCTGATCAAGGGACGCCCCGTCCAGAAATTCATGTATGTCCCTCCCGAGGAGAAGCGGCCCGTCCCCAAAATGGCCGACATCGAGTTTTTCAAGCACCAGCGGCTCATCGTCCTGCGCAACCGGGGCCGTATCGACCCGGAGAGGATCGAGGAGTATATCGCCTACGACGGGTACGACGGCATGGCCAAGGCCCTGACGAGCATGACGCCGGAGGAGATCCTCGCCGAGGTTACCGCCGCAGGGCTCCGGGGGCGGGGAGGCGCCGGCTTCCTGACGGGCAGGAAATGGGAACTCTGCCGGCGAGAGAAGGCCACGCCCAAGTACCTGATCTGCAACGGCGACGAGGGCGACCCGGGGGCCTTCATGGACAGGTCCGTCCTCGAAGCCGATCCCCACGCGGTGCTCGAGGGGATGGTGATCGGGGCCAAGGCGATCGGGGCGGAAAAGGGCTTCGCGTACATCCGGGACGAGTACCCTCTGGCGGTTAAGCGGATGGGCATCGCCATCGAGCAGGCCCGGGGGCTGGGCCTGCTCGGGAGTGACATCCTGGGCACGGGCTTCAATTTCGACCTCGAGATCGTCCGGGGGGCCGGCGCCTTCGTCTCGGGCGAGGAAACGGCCCTCATCGCCTCCATCGAGGGCCAGCGGGCTTACCCTCGCCAGAGACCTCCTTATCCCGCCCAGCACGGCCTTTGGGGGAAGCCGACGGTGATCAACAACGTCGAGACCTGGGCCAATGTCCCGTCGATCATCCGGCGCGGAGCGGCCTGGTTCTCGGGCCTCGGGACCGAGAAGAGCAAGGGGACGAAGATCTTCTCGCTCGTCGGCAAGATCAATAATACCGGACTGGTCGAAGTGCCCATGGGCATCCGATTGCAGGAGATCGTCTACGGCATCGGCGGCGGAATCCCGGCCGGACGAGACTTCAAGGCCGTCCAGATCGGCGGGCCCTCGGGCGGTTGCATCCCCAAGGAACACCTCGACCTACCCGTCGATTACGAAAGCCTGACCCAGGCCGGGGCCATGATGGGTTCGGGCGGCATGATCGTGATGGACGAAGATACGTGCATGGTGGACATCGCCCTCTATTTCCTGCGTTTCACCCAGGAGGAATCCTGCGGGAAATGCGCCCCGTGCCGAATCGGAACGCGCCAGATGGCCGAGATCCTGGCCCGTATCACCGGCGGCGAGGGCAGCGACGAGGACCTGGAGAAATTGGAGAGGCTGGCCCGGGCGGTGAAGCAGGGGTCCCTCTGCGGCCTCGGGCAAACAGCGCCGAACCCGGTTCTTTCGACGCTGCGCTATTTCCGGGATGAATACGTCGCCCACATCACCGGCCGGAGCTGCCCCGCGCTCGTCTGCAAGAATCTCATCGCCTACTATGTCGAGCCGGAAAAATGCGTTGGTTGCCTCCTCTGCCTCAAGAATTGCCCCGTGAACGCGATCGCCGGTGAGTTCAAAAAAGTCCACGTCATCGACCAGGACGCATGCATCAAGTGCGGAGCGTGTCTGAACGTCTGCCCGGCGAAGGTCCGGGCCGTCTCCAAGTATACGGGCGAAAAGGGCCGGGCGATCAACAGCGGGTTGCCCAGACAGGAGCCGTCATGAACCTGACAATGGACGGACGGCCGGCTGCTTTCGAAGGGCGGCCCACGATCCTCGAGGTCGCGCGCGCCAACGGGATCTATATCCCGTCCCTCTGTGACCATCCCGAACTTGAACCCTACGCCGCCTGCCGGCTCTGCCTGGTAGAGGTCAAGGGCCGGAGGGGATACGTCCCCGCTTGCAGCACGGCCGCCGAAGAGGGCCTCGAGGTTCTGACGGCGACGCCGGAGATCCAGGCGCTGCGGCGGGGGATTCTCGAACTCATCCTGGCCGAGCACCCCAACGCCTGTCTCATCTGTGCCGAAAAATCGTCCTGTGACGAATTGAAGTCGACCATCCGCAAGACCGGCGAGGTCACGGGATGCGTGCTCTGTCCTGTCAACGGGCGCTGCGAGCTCCAGCGGGTCGTCGAAGCGATCGGCGTCGAGCGCGTCCACTTCCCCTCCCTCCGCCGCGAGGGAGAGGTCCGGCGGGACGACCCCTTCATCGACCGCGACAACAGCCTCTGCATTCTCTGCGGGCGATGCGTCCGGGTCTGCCACGAAGTCAGGGGGGCGTCCGTGCTGACTTTCGTCTCCCGGGGCTCTCAAACCGTGGTCGGCACAGCCCTGAATAGGCGGTTGTTCGAGTCCGCCTGCCGCTTTTGCGGCGCCTGTGTGGACGTTTGCCCGACGGGCTCCCTCGCCGACCGGGCCGTCCGCTATGAGCGTCTTCCCGACGAGGAGAAACGGACCCTATGCACGCTCTGCAGCCAGGGCTGCGGATTACGGCTCGAGCTCCGGGAGGGCAGGATCCTCAATGCCCTCCCCGACCCGGAGGGAGCTGTCAATCACGGCCAGGCCTGCGTCAAGGGCCGGTTCCTGGTGAAGGACGCCGTCTATCACAAGCGCCGCCTGCTCCGGCCGATGGTCCGGAGGGACGGCCGCCTCCAGGAGACAACCTGGGAGGAGGCCCTGACGGCCGCAGCGGAGCGGCTGGCCGGTTTCGGCGCCGGCGAGGTCGCTGTGGCCGGCTCCTCCGAGAGCTCCTGCGAAGACCTTTTCGTCCTCCACAAGTTCGCGGCAGAGGTCTTGAAATCGCCGTCGGCCTCGGGACCATGGACCGGGTGCGCCGCGGCCCGTCTGGGAGAGGCCAGCGCCGAGAACTTCCATATCTCCGACATCGGCGAGGCGGAAGTGGTCGCCGTTTTCGATGTAGACCTGCCTGTGACCCAGCCCATTGTTGGGCTCGCTGTTCATAGGGCTTTCCGGAAAGGGGCCGCGGTCGTGAGCGTCGGCCCGGAAGAGGCCCAGGCAGGGCGCTGGTCCTCAATCAAGGTCGGCCTTCCCGCAGGAAAGGCGGCGGGATTTCTCAGGGCGCTCGCCGCCGTCATCCGCGGATCCGGGGGCGCGGCCGCCGTCAAGGCCGGAGGAGTCGATAAGGAAAAACTGCTCGAGATTGCGGGCCTCTTGACGGAGCGCACGCCGTCCTTCTTCCTCGTCGGCCCCGAGTTTCTCCAGTCCCCGGGCCGGGGCAGTACTCCGGCCGCCATGCGCGACCTGGCCAGCCTGACAGGGAGCAGGATCATTCCCCTGGACGGAACGGCCAACGTCCGCGGCGAGGATAAGATTGCGAGGGCCTTTCCGGCGAAGCCCGTGACAACGGAAGATCTTTTCGCGGCCGTCAACCGGGGGGACGTCAAGGCCCTCTACCTTGCCGGACCGTTCCCGAAGCTCGCATCGGGGGCGGCGAAGCTCGTCATCATCCAAGGAAGTTATACGGACGAGAACGCGGAGATCGCGGATATCATCCTTCCCGAAACCACCTCGTTCGAAGCGGAGGGGACGTTCGTCAACATCGAAGGCCGCATTCAGATTGCCGGCCGCGCCGTAGAACCCTTGGGCGAGGCCAAGCCCGGCTGGCTCATCCTGAGCGGGCTAGCCGGGAAGATGGGCGGTGCCGGATTCGGCTACTCCTCGGCCGGGGAGATCAGGAAGGACCTGGCCGGTGCCGCGGCCGCGTTCAAAGACCTCGTCACGCTCCCTGGCCCCCCGGAAGGCCTGTTCCTCTTCGAGGGGCCGGTGCGACCCGAAGCGATGACCGGCGAGAAGGAAGCTCGCGTGCGGGCGGCGAAAACACGGCCGTCCGAACGGCGCGATACGGACGTCTACAAGGGACTGAACTTAGCGCTCGAAACGAAGAGCCTGAGACTGGTGCGAGGACGATGATGCCTAAGATCCTGACCAGACAGCGCCTCGTGCCAAACCTGCATCTCATCGAGGTTCACGCTCCTGAGGTGGCCAAGAAATGCCGGCCCGGCCAGTTCGTCATCATCATGCCCGACGAGAAGGGCGAGCGCATCCCCCTCTCTCTCGCGGACTGGGACGTCGAACGCGGCTCGGTCACGTCCGTCTTCCTCGTCGTTGGGACGACGACCCGCAAGCTTACCGCCCTCAACCCCGGAGACGAGGTTCCGGTGTTCGTCGGCCCTCTGGGCCGCCCGTCCGAGATCGCCCAGTTCGGGACCGTGGTCCTGGCCGCGGGCTGCTTCGGCATCGGGGCTCTCTGGCCGGTGGCGCGGGCGCTCAAGGCGGCCGGCAACCGCGTGGTCGCCCTGCTCGATGCCAAGGCGGACTACCTTTTCTACTGGAAGGACCGCTATCGTTCCGTCTGCGACAAGGTGCTGTTCTCATCCCGCGACCACGCCGTGGCCCCGACCAAGGACTTCATCCCCAATCCCCTCGTGGATGTCCTCAAGGCCGAGGAGCCCGTGAGCCGGGTCATCTCTGTCGGCTGCACCTACTTGATGTACGCCAGCTCTCAGGCCACGAAGCCGCTGGGGATCAAGACGATCGTCAGCCTGAACCCGATCATGGTCGACGGCACGGGGATGTGCGGGGCTTGCCGTTGCACGGCCGCGGGCAAGACGAAATTCGCGTGTGTCGACGGGCCGGATTTCGACGGCCACCAGGTCGACTGGGACGAGCTGTTCATGCGCCGGAAAGCCTACTTCGACGACGAGATCCGGTCGCTCTGTCATTGGGAGGAGCTCGAGCTTCCTTAAGATGAGAGAAGAAGGCCATGGCCGAGGATAAAAAAGAACTGAGCGGCGAGGACAAGGCGCGGCTCAAGGCGGAGTTCGAGAAAGAATGGCGCAAGGAATTGCGCAAGACACTGCCTCCCAAGGAGCGGATGAAGATCGCCCGCCAGAAGATGCCTGAGCGCCCGGCTGATGAGCGGAATCGCGACTTCAATGAGGTCAATCAGGGACTGACGCCCGAGCTGGCCCAGGAGGAGGCGCGCCGATGCCTCGATTGCGCCAATCCTCAGTGTGTCACCGGCTGCCCGGTATGCATCGACATCCCTTGCTTTGTCAAGCTCGTCGAAAAGGGGGACTTTCTCCAAGCCGCCTGGAAGATCAAGGAGACGAACTCGCTGCCGGCCATCTGCGGCCGCGTCTGTCCGCAAGAGACGCAATGCGAAGAGGTCTGCACGTTGAAGAAGGCCGGCGGGACGCCTGTGGCCATCGGAAACCTGGAACGCTTCGTGTCGGATTACGAGCGCTGGAGCGGCTCGGTCAAAATTCCACCGCTCCCTCCGCCGAGCAGAAAAAAGGTGGCTGTCATCGGCGCCGGACCGGCCGGGCTGACCGTGGCCGGTGATCTGGCCAAGCTCGGCCACACGGTCACGGTCTTTGAGGCTCTCCATGAGTCGGGCGGCGTTCTCATCTACGGCATCCCGGAATTCCGGCTGCCCAAGGCCATCCTCAAGGCCGAAGTCGATTACCTCAGGCGTTTGGGCGTCGAGATTCGGACGAGCTTCGTCGTAGGCCTGACTGCGACGATCGACGACCTCCGAGCCGAAGGCTACCAGGCGTTCTTCATCGCCTCGGGGGCGGGCCTGCCGAATTTCATGAAGATCCCCGGAGAGAACTTGGTCGGCGTCTACTCGGCCAACGAATACCTGACCAGGGTCAACCTCATGCGGGCCTACGATTTCCCGGCCCACGATACCCCCGTGATGAAGGCCAAGACCGCGGCCGTCATCGGCGGGGGCAACGTGGCCATGGACTCCGTGCGGACGGCCAAGCGGCTGGGCGCCGGGCGGGCGGTCATCGTCTACCGCCGGTCCCGGGTCGAGATGCCGGCCCGGATCGAGGAGGTCCATCACGCCGAGCAGGAAGGGATCGAATTCCAGCTCCTGACGACCCCTCTTCGATACTTCGGCGATGAACACGGCCGCGTCCGGGCCATGGAGTGCCAAAAGATGGGGCTGGGCGAGCCGGACGCTTCCGGGAGGCGCCGGCCCGTGCCCATCGAGGGCTCGGAGTACACGATGGAGGTCGACCTCGTCGTCTGCGCCATCGGCCAGAGCCCGAACCCGCTCATCCCCCAGACGACCCCGGGCCTCAAGATGGGCAAGTGGGGGAACGTCGAAGTCGACTGGGCGACGATGGCCACGAACCTCCCGGGAGTCTACGCCGGCGGCGACATCGTCCGCGGCGGGGCGACGGTCATTCTGGCGATGGGCGACGCGCGGATCGCGGCGGCCCAGATGGACAAGTATCTCCGCCGCTGACTCCGGCGGTCAATGCCGCCGGCCGGCGGACCTTATCAAACGAGAGCCGGCTTCAAGCGGAGAAAGGAGAAGGCCATGGTCGACATAAAAACCTTGGCGGGGATGGAGCTCTTCGAGGGACTGCCCGACCAGGCTCTTCTGCCCATCGCGGCCCTTTCAAAGGAGATGAGCTTCGCCCCGGGAACCATCATTTTTTCTCCGGAGCTATCTTCGGAGTGGATCTTTCTGCTCGTCGAAGGCTCGGCCCGACTGACCGTTTTCGCGTCGGCCCTCCCGGAGCCCGTGACCATTGCCGTGCTGACGACTCCTGGCCAGGCGTTCGGCTTCTCCTCGGTCGTCGGCCAGGGGCATCACAACAGCTCGGCCGAGGCCGTCACCGCCGTCCGGGCCATCGCCATCGACGGCCCGCCGTTCCTAAAATACCTGGAGAAGGAGCCGGCCGTCGGCTTCACGGTGATGCGGCGGGTGGCCCGGGTCATCAGCCGCCGCCTCGCGGTGACGCGGAAACTGCTGCTCGAGACCATCGTCGATTACGAGAGGCCGGCCAGCACGACGCCGGAAAACTAGGAGGGAGGAGACATGGATATCGAAGAAGCCATCGAGACCGCTCTCCAATACGAAAGGCGGGTTGTCCAGGTCTATGAAGAGGCCGCCCGAGGGAGCCTCGACCCGGCCGGCCGGAAGATCTTCGGCGCCCTGGTCAAGGAAGAGGAGCAGCATGTCGCCTACCTCCTGTGCAAACTGGAAGAGTGGAAGAAGACGGGACGCGTGACCGAAACCTCGCTCAGCACGGTCGTGCCGTCCCGCGCCCGGATCGAGGACAGCATCCGGACCCTCCAGGGCCAGGTCGCTCGCAAGGCGCCGGAGTCGGAGATGCGACTCCTCAAGCGGGCCCTCGACACCGAAGTCGAAACGAGCGCCTTCTATCTCCGCGTCGTCAAGGAACTCCCGCCCGAACATGGCAGGCTGTTCGAGCGGTTCATCGAGATCGAGCAGGGTCATGAGGCCATCGTCCAGGCGGAGATGAACGCGGTCGCCGGCAACGGCTACTGGTTCGATATTCCTGAAATCAACCTAGAGGGCTGAGCCGGGGGGACGCCCGCTCGGCTGGGGATGCCTTGACAGGCGCCCCGCCCGGGCGATATATTCTTAGCATTCTTTTTTTGAACAATAGCCCAGGAAAAAATGGTCTCCAGTGCCGGCAGGACGAAGGCTCCTTCGGGACTGTCCAAGAGGCCCGGCAGGTTGATCCCGCCGGAGCTGTGGGCTGATTTCTTCCGGGGCGAACGCCTGGCCTGCGCCCGTCTCGTAACCGCGGTCGAGAACTCTCCGGAATCGATTCCGGAGATTCTGGACAAGATCATCCCCCGTCTGAAGGGTGCCGTCCGGGTCGGTGTCACAGGTCCCCCGGGCGTGGGCAAAAGCACGGTGACGGCTGGACTGGCTCGTCGCGCCGTCCAGGCAGGGCATTCCGTGGGCGTCCTCGCCGTCGACCCGACGAGCCCCTTCTCAGGAGGGGCGTTCCTGGGAGACCGCGTCCGGATGCAGAGCCTGAGTGATGATCATCACGTCTTCATTCGCTCTTTGGCCTCCCGGGAGGGCCACGGGGGGCTTTCTCCATCCACGCCCTATGCGGCGGATGTTCTCGACGCCTTCGGGTTGGACCGTATCTACATCGAGACGGTCGGCGTCGGACAGGCCGAGCTCGATGTCCTCAGCTGCTCCGACCTCGTCATCCTCGTCCTCCAGCCCGGGACCGGGGATGTCATTCAGGCCCTCAAAGCAGGGATCCTCGAAGCCGCGGATCTTTTCCTCATCAACAAGGCAGACCTTCAGGGCACCGAGGCTCTGCTCGACTCCTTGCGGTTCCTTATGGACGTCAGCGCCAGCCAGAAAAGGAGGTCGCTCCCTCCCGTCCTTAAGGCTTCGGCGCTCCTGGACAAGGGGATGGATGAGACGGCCGCCGAGGTCGAACGGTTGATCCAGCGCCTCGTCCACTCCGGTCTCTACCGGGAGAAACGGCGTTCCCGTCTGGAACGGGAGATTCGTGCGGCGATCGCGCAGGACCTGTGGGATAAGTTCTCGGCGCTCGCGGGGGCCGACGAGGCCATCCGGGACGTCTCCGAAGAACTCCTGAACAGCATGGGGTCCCCTTACCCCTTCATTCGAGAAACATGTTCTCGGATCCGGGTCGAACTCGCCGCTGAAAGGATCGGCCGTGAAGGAAAAGAATAGGACGAGCTGGGAAAAGAGCTTCGAGAGAAGCGGTCTCCGTGACGCGGACTTCTCCACGATTTCCGGCCGGCCGCTCAGGCCGCTCTACACCTGGGAAGACATGGCGGAAATAGATCCCCGGACCGAACTCGGCTACCCGGGGGAATATCCTTACACCCGGGGGGTGCATCCGTCCATGTTCCGGGGAAAGCTTTGGACCATGCGCCAGTTCGCGGGTATGGGAACCGCCATCCAGACCAACCAGCGCTACAAGTTCCTTCTGGAAAAGGGGCAAACGGGCCTCTCGGTCGCCTTTGACAACCCGACCCTCTACGGCCTGGACTCCGACCATGCGTTATCCGCGGGGGAAGTGGGCAAAACCGGAGTCGCGGTGGACACGCTCGCGGACATGGAACGCCTCTTCGACGGAATCCCCCTGGACCGCGTTTCGACCTCGATGACCATCAACGCTCCCGCGGCCTGGATTTTCGCGATGTTCCTGGCCAACGCCGAAAAACGGGGCATCTCCTTCGCCGAATTGCGGGGGACACTCCAAAACGACATCCTCAAGGAATACATTGCGCAGAAGGAATGGATTTTCCCTCCCGAGCCTCATCTCCGTCTCATCACCGACCTCATGTCCTTCTGCGCCGACCAGGTTCCCCAATGGAACACGATCTCCATCAGCGGCTATCACATCCGGGAAGCCGGGTCGACGGCCGCCCAGGAGCTCGCCTTCACCCTGGCCGATGGATTCGCCTACGTGGAACACGCCATCGCAGCGGGACAGGACGTCGACGATTTCGCCCCCCGCCTGTCGTTCTTTTTCAACGCCCACCTCGATTTCTTCGAGGAAATTGCCAAGCTGCGGGCCGCCCGCCGTATTTGGGCCCGGGCCATGAGGGACAAATATAAGGCCAAAAACCCCCGTTCCTGGCTGTGCCGGTTTCATGTCCAAACGGCCGGCTGCAGCCTGACCGCCCAGCAGCCGGAGATCAATATCGTGCGCACGGCTCTCGAAGCGATGGCGGGCGTCCTGGGCGGCTGCCAGAGCCTCCACACAAACTCCATGGACGAAGCCCTGGCGCTCCCCTCCGAGAAGGCCGTGGAAATCGCCCTCCGGACGCAGCAGATCATCGCCTTCGAGAGCGGCGCGGCCAACGTCATCGACCCGCTGGGCGGCTCTTATTACATCGAGCAACTGACGAACGACCTCGAAGAAGAGGCCGGACGTTATTTCCGGAAGATCGACGAGCTCGGCGGGGTCGTGAAGGCTATCGAACAGGGCTTCTTTCAGCGGGAGATCACCCGGGCCGCCTATGAATACGAGATGGCGCTCTCACGAAGGAAGAAATTCCATGTCGGGGTCAACGAATTCATCAACCCCTCCGAAAAGCTGGAAATCCCTCTCCTCGAGATCGACGAATCCGTAGAGCGGGAGCAGCTGGATTTTATGCGTCGCATCAAGGCCGGCCGCGACAACGGCGCCGTCCGGGACGGACTCGGGACCCTGACAGCCGCGGCGGCGGCGGGCCGGAATCTGATGCCTCCCCTGCTTGAGTGCGCGCGGCGTTACACCACGCTCGGGGAGATCAGCGAGGCCCTGACGACCGTCTTCGGAGAATACAGGGAACAACCGTTTTATTAGGACCGAAGAAGCGAGGACATCACCATGGCCGACCGAAGAATCAAGGTCATCATCGCCAAACCCGGACTGGACGGCCACGACCGGGGAGCAAAGGTTGTCGCCCGCGCCTTGGTAGAGGCGGGAATGGAGGTCGTGTACCTCGGATTGCAGCAAACCCCGGAATCCATCGTCCGGGCGGCCGTCGACGAGGACGCCGATGTCGTCGGCCTCTCGATCCTCTCCGGCGCCCACATGCCCCATTTCCGAAAAGTCCGGGAGCTGATGGTTAAATCCGGCCTCGGCAACCGGCTTCTCACCGGAGGCGGGATCATCCCGACCAAGGACCAGGGAAAACTCAAGGAGCTGGGCATTGAAAGGGTCTTCGGCCCGGGCGACGACCTTCAGGAAATCGTGGACTACATCCGCAACAAGGCGGGCCGCGCCCGTAAGGAATGAGGCGGGCTCCGGCCCGCCAGAATCACACGCAAAGGAGGGACGACATGGACTTCGGGCTGTCTGAAGAACAACGGATGATCATCGACGGAGCGAAGAAGTATGCCGAGAAGAAGCTGGCTCCGGCGGCAGAGGAACTCGACGAGAAACAGGAAGCCAACATCAAAGCCCTCAAAGAGCTCGGCGAACTCGGCTATCTCGCGATGACCGTCCCCGAGGAGTATGGCGGGACGGGAGCGGGGGCCGTCGCCTACGCGGGGGCGATGATCGAGTTCAGCAAGGTCGACGCGGGCACGGCCGTGGGCGTTTCCGTCCAGAACTCCCTGGTCAATGACGCCATCCTGATGTTCGGAACCGAGGAGCAAAAGAAGGCCTTCCTCCCCAAGCTTGCGTCGGGGGAATGGCTGGGGTGTTTCTCGTTGACGGAGGCGGGCGCCGGAAGCGATCCGGGTGCAATCCGGGCCAGCGCCGTCCGCGACGGCGATACTTTCGTCCTCAACGGCACCAAGAACTTCACCACGAACGGCGGCTTCGCCGACATCATCATCGCGTTTTTCAGCACGGATCGGGAGAAGGGCGCCAAGGGGATTTCCGCCTTTCTCCTCTCCAAGGACACGCCGGGATTCTCGGTCGGCAAGCATGAAAACAAGCTGGGGATCCGCTCCTCCAGCACCACGGAAATGGTCTTCACCGACTGCCGGCTCCCGGCTGCCGGCCTCCTCGGGCAGGAGAATAAGGGGTTGAGCATCGCCCTGGCGACATTGGACTGCGGCCGGGTTGGCATCGCGGCCCAGGCCATCGGCATCGCCGAGGCCGCCCTCGAGGAGGGGGTGCGCTACGCGAAGGCAAGACTCCAGTTCGGCAAGCCCCTGGCGGAGTTCGAGGCCCTGCAGTTCATGCTCGCCGACATGGCCGTGGATGTCGAAGTGGCCAAGACCATGCTTTACCGAGTGGCTTGGATGAAGGACTCGGGGGTGAAGCGTTTCACCAAGGAGTCGGCCATGGTGAAGCTATTTGCCTCCGAGATGGCCCACCGCGTCTGCCACAAGGCTCTGCAGATCCACGGCGGATACGGCTTCATCAAGGACTACAAGGTGGAGCGGCTGTACCGCGACCAGAGAATCACGGAGATCTACGAAGGCACCTCGGAGATCCAGCGCCTGGTCATCGCCCGGGCGCTCTTGTCCGATTAAGGAGAGTGATCATGGACTATCAAGTCTTAAAAACGGCAGTTTCCGAAGGGATCGCGACCATCACGATTTCGCGGCCCCAGGCTCTCAACGCCCTCAACTCCCGGTTCTTTCAGGAAATGGACAGCCTCCTCGCGGAGATGAGTCAGCGGGACGACGTCAAGGTCCTCATCATCACGGGAGAAGGCAAGGCGTTCGCGGCGGGCGCCGACATTGCCGAGATGGCCCAAAAAACCCAGGGCGAGGGCCGGGAATTTTCCAGGGCGGGCCAACGGACGTTTCGAAACCTTGAGCTCTTCGCCAAACCCATTATTGCCGCCGTGAACGGCTTCGCCCTCGGCGGGGGCTCGGAGCTCGCCCTGGCCTGCGACATCCGGATCGCGAGCGCCAAGGCCAAATTCGGCCAGCCCGAGGTCAACCTCGGTGTCATCCCGGGATACGCCGGGACCCAACGGCTGCCGCGACTCATCGGGCTCGGCAACGCCCTCTATCTCCTCATGACCGGGGAGATGATCGGCGCCGAGGAGGCCCTCCGGATGGGACTGGTCCAAAAGGTCGTTGAGCCGGACGGGCTCCTTCCCGCCGCCGTCGAGCTGGCCAAGACGATCTCGGCCAAAGGCCCAAAGGCCGTCCGCTTGGTCAAACAGGTCACCCGCCAGGGCTTCCTGATGAATTTTGAGGCAGGCTGCGCCCACGAGTCGGAGATGTTCGGCTCGCTGTTCGAAAACGAGGCCGCTGAGGGGATGCGGGCCTTCCTCGAGAAGCGGCCCCCGAAGTGGCCGCAATGATATCGGGACAGAGGAGAAATTCATGACGTACGCCGATCGACTGGAGAAGGTCGCGGTTCTCGGGGCCGCCGGCAAGATGGGAAGCGGCATTGTCCTTCTCGCGGCCATGGAAATGGCCGACTTGAGCCTGGATTCCGGGCAAACCCCGGACAAGTTCGCCCTTCACGCGGTGGATGTCTCGGAAGCGGCGCTCGCGGGCCTGGTGAAATACCTTCGCGACCAGGTCCTTCGGGCGGCCGAGAAGAAGACCGTCTGGCTCCGGAAGGCCTACGAAAGCCGCAACGACCTCGTCGAAAACGAGGAAGTCATCCGGCAGTATGTCGAGGATGTCTTGACCATCGTCCGCCCGGGGACGCGGATCGAGGCCGCCTACGATTCCACGGTCGTGTTCGAGGCCGTCAACGAGAATCCGGACCTGAAAGTCCGGCTTCTCTCGGAAGTCAAATCCCGGGGCGCCCGAGACACATGGTTCTTGACCAACACCTCGTCGATTCCGATCTCTGAATTGAACGACAAGGTCAAGCTCGATGGCCGGATCATCGGCTTCCATTTCTACAACCCTCCGGCCGTCCAGAAGCTCGTGGAGCTGATTCGAGCGGATTCGACCCTCCCCGAACTGGCGGATTTCGCCGCCCAATTCGCCAAGAAGCTGAGGAAGACCGTCATCCCGTCTCACGACGTCGCGGGTTTTATCGGCAACGGGCATTTCATGAGGGACGCGCTGTACGCGGCCTCCGAGGTCGAGCGCCTTTCCCCGGACTTCGGCCTCCCCGGATCCATCTACGTGGTGAACAAGGTTAGCCAGGACTTCCTGATCCGTCCGATGGGCATCTTCCAGCTTATTGATTACGTCGGGCTCGACGTCTGCCAGAGCATCCTGGCCGTGATGAACGAACGGCTCGGCGGCAGTCCCCTCCGGAGCCCCTTGATCGACCGGCTGGTCGGGCTGGGCGTCAAAGGGGGGCAATTCGCCGACGGGTCCCAGAAGGACGGTTTCCTAAAGTACGAAAAGGGGCGGCCGGCGGGCGTTTTCGACCCCGACAAGAAGGCCTATGCTCCCTTCACGGACATTGCGCCGAGGTGCGACGAACGGCTCGGACCTCCTCCCACCGCCGTCAAACCCTGGAAAAACGTCATCCAAATTCCGGACCGGACCGGCTACCTCGACGGTTACTTCCGCGAGCTGGCCGGGATGGACTCCCTCGGCGCCGACCTGGCCAAGCGCTACGGCCGGAAGTCCAAAGAGATCGGCCTGGGGCTGGTCAGAGACCGGGTCGCCGAGCGCGAGGAAGATGTCAATACGGTCTTGCTGACGGGTTTTTATCACGCGTACGGCCCGGTCAACCCATACTTCGGCTGAGAGGACATTCCCATGAAAAAGAACAGGCGCAAAGTCTTTATGGCGGCTGGCTACAACACCATCGCCCTGGGGACGGGCCGGAAAGAATTCAATCCGAGAAAGCCCCGGCCCGGGCTTGAGGACTATATCCGGGAGGCGGGCCAGGGGACTTTGAAGCAGATCGGCGGCGGGGCCAACGTCGACGAAGGCGTGATCAGCAATTTCATGGCGGCCCGGTTCAACAGGCAAGGCAACCTAGCCGCTTTGATCCCCGCGATCGATGAGAGCTTGCGCTGGAAGCCCTGCACCCGGGTCGAGGGCGCCTGCGGTTCGGGCGGACTCGGCCTTGTCACGGCGATCAAGTCCGTTCTGGCGGGAACCGCCGAGGCCGTCCTGGCCGTCGGGGTCGAAGTGCAGAACACGGTCAAGGCGATCTACGGCGCGGACATCCTGGCCGGGGCCGGCTGGTATAACGGCGAGCGCAAGAAGGGCCACGCCTATTTCTTCCCCTCGCTATTCAGCGACCGGGCCGGGGCCTATTTCGAAAAATACGGCCGGGAGAAAACGCGCCGGGCCTTCGCCCGCTGGTACCGGAGCGCCGTCGAAAACGCCCGGCTCTGCGAAACCGCCCAGGAATTTCACAACGTCTGCGAGGACCTCGAAGCCCTGGGGCTCACCGAGCCCAACCCGCGGAGCTTCGTCGACCACCTGAATGCCTACGACTGTTCCAAGGTCTCCGATGCGGCGGCCGCCATCGCCGTCGTCTCCGAGGAGGGGCTGAAGCGCTGCGGTATTTCCAAGAAGGATGCGGTGGAGATCCTGGGGTGGGGCCAGGTCGAGGCGGACCTGACCGCACCTCCGGCGGACCTGACCGAGCTCGAAACTTCGAGGCGGGCCGTCGCCAAGGCCTTCGAACGGTCGGGCATCCGCCGGGACGAGCTGGGCACCGTGGAGTGCCACGATTGCTTCACGATTTCAGGCCTTCTCTCCGTCGAGGCCATCGGCTTCGCCGGCCGGGGCGAAGGGCCGGACTTTATCCTCGAAGGGAGGACATCCCGCCAAGGCGAGATTCCATTCAACACGTCCGGCGGGCTCATCGGGTGGGGTCATCCGACGGGAGGGACGGGTGTCCGTCAGGCCGTCACCATCTGGCAGCAACTCACGGGAAAGGCCGGAAAGTGGCAGGTCGAGATGCCGGCCAAAAGACCCTACGCCCTCTCCGTGAACATGGGAGGAAATGACAAGACCGTCGTCGCCGTCGTCTACCGCCGCGCCTCCTGATTCCGACGCGGACTCGGACGGTCACCCGCCGAGGATCTCCCGGGCGATGACGAGGCGCTGGATTTCGCTCGTTCCCTCGCCGATCGTGCAGAGCTTGGCGTCTCGCCAGAACTTCTCGACGGGATAATCCTTGCAGTAGCCATAGCCGCCGAGGACCTGGACGGCCTCCTCCCCTACCCTGACCGCCACTTCGGAGGCGTAGAGTTTCGCTTGGGCCGAGAGGAGAGTCGTTTTCGCCCCCCGGTCTTTCTCGCCAGCCGCGAATTCCGTCAGAAGCCGGGACGCGCTGACCTCGGTGGCCATGTCGGCCAGCTTAAAGCGGATGGCCTGGAAGGCGGCGATGGGTTTCCCGAACTGGCGCCTCTCCTTGGCGTAGGCCACGGCTGCGTCCAGCGCTCCGCGGGCGATCCCGACGGAGAGAGCGGCGATGGAGATCCTGCCTCCGTCGAGAATCTCCATGGCCTGGATGAAGCCGTCGCCTTCACGCCCGAGCAGGGCGTCGGCTCCGACCTGGCAATCCTCGAAGATGAGCGAGGCCGTGTCAGAAACGCGCATCCCGACCTTGTCTTCGTGTTTCCCCACCGATACGCCCGGCGTTTCGAGGGGGACCATGAAGGCCGAAATCCCGTGATGGTCCGATCCGGGTGTCGTCCGGGCCATGACGACGGCGACCTTACCCACGGAGGCATGGGTGATGAAATTCTTGGTGCCGTTGAGGATCCATCCTTTGTCGTTCCGGACGGCCGTCGTTTTGGTCGCGCCGGAGTCCGAGCCGGCCTCAGGCTCGGTCAGGGCCCAAGCTCCGAGGGCCTCGCCGCTGGCCAGCCGGGACACCCACCTGCGGCGCTGGCCCTCGCTTCCGTACGTATAGATGTGGTTCGTGGCCAGGGAGTTGTGGGCGGCCACCGAGAGCCCGATCCCGCCCTCGACCGCGCCCAGTTCCTCGAGGATCGCCACGTAATGCCGATAGGACAGCCCGACGCCACCGTACTCCTCCGGGATGAGGATGCCCATCAGGCCGAGCTCTCCCAGGCGGCGAAAGACGTCCGGAGGGCACTCCGCCTTCGCGTCCCAGTCGCGGACGTGGGGGGCGATTTCCGTGCGGGCGAAATCTCTCACCATCTCCCGGCACTCCTTCAAAGACTCGGCGCAATCGGTCGTCATGGCCCGGCCCTCCTTATAACTGTTTATTTTTTGGAGTCGATCTCGATCAAAGGTTTTTCCGAATCGACAAGCTCGCCGACCGCCACATA
>Ga0153916_10000447_pt1 | contig 27542 bp, 28 predicted proteins | sample Opewatmetagenome_FD_109642 | JGI IMG/M metagenome (GOLD analysis project Ga0153916, IMG submission 109642) | Freshwater wetland microbial communities from Ohio, USA - Open water 3 Core 3 Depth 4 metaG | ecosystem: Environmental > Aquatic > Freshwater > Wetlands | place: USA: Ohio, Lake Erie...
AGTACCTGCTGGTGAAATATCACGACCGCGTCGGGCGCATGGCCGACACGCTCGAGTACTCGCTGGTGGCGCTGCCGCGTGACCGCTTCGCGCCAGAGCTCGTCGACGAGCTGAAGGCGAACGCCGCCTCATCGATCGAGTTCGAGGGCGACAAGATCGTGATCAAGCACATGTACATCGAGCGACGAATGGTGCCGCTCAACATCTATGTCGAGGAGGCTGCGCACGAGGGCGACGAGCCACGGCTGCGGCACGCGCTCGTAGAGTACGGCAACGCAATCAAGGAGCTCGCCAGCGCCAACATCTTTCCGGGCGACATGCTGCTCAAGAACTTCGGCGTCACGCGCCACAACCGCGTCGTGTTCTACGACTACGACGAGATCGCGTACATGACCGACTGCAACTTCCGGCGCATCCCGCCGCCGACGAGCTACGAGGACGAAATGGCCGCGGAGCCCTACTGGTCGGTCGGCCCGCACGACGTCTTCCCGGAGCAGTTCGAGCGCTTCCTGGTCGCCGACCCTCATTCGCGCGCGGTATTCATGCAGTTCCACGGCGACCTCACGGATCCGGCGTTCTGGGCCGGCAAGCAGGACCGCGTGCGCAGCGGCATCCAGGAGGACGTGTTCTCGTACCCGGAAGCGATTCGCTTCCGGCGCCGTCCTCAGGTTTCGCGGTAGAGCGCCTCCGGACCCCGTTTCGCGCCGCGCACCGCAACGCGCTTGACGCGCGCGCCGGCACCCGCCTCGATCGTGACGTCGCGCCGCGCCGCGCCGAGCCGTTCGGCGATGAACGCGAGCAGCGCGCTGTTCGCCTGCCCTTCCACCGCGCGTGCCGCAAGGCGCAGCTTCAGGCGCCCGCCGTGCAGCCCCGCGACCTCGGTGCGCGCCGCGCCCGGCTGCACATGCAGCTCGAGCAGCAGTCTACCGGCGTGGACGCGATGCCAGCTGCTCAGAGTGCCCCTCCCACCAGGTTGCGCAGGTGCCAGACCGGGATGAGCAGCACCTGCAACACGATCAGCAGCACCACGGGCGACAAATCGATGTTGGCGATCGGCGGCAGCACGCGGCGCACGGGCCGCAGGAACGGCCGCGTCACCACGTCGAGCACCGGTCCGACCGGCGTGTGGGGGTTCACCCACGAGAGCACGGCCTGCATCACGATCGCGAAGCTCAGGATGTAGAGGCTGAAGCGCAGCAGATCGATCAGCGCGACCAGCGCCAGGGCGGCGACACCGGGCGCCGCACCCGGGCGGCTCAGCGCGACGAGGATGACGAGTGCCACGAGCTGCAGCAGCCACGCGGCGACCGCGGTCGCGAGGTCGAGCCCCGCAAGCGGCGGGATCACGCGCCTCGCCGGCTGGACGATCCAGTTGGTCGCGACGACGATGAATTCACCAACCTGGTTGCGGAACGGCACACGCAACCACTGGAAGTGGAATCGCGCGAGCAGCAGATAGACGAAGAACGCGGCCAGCGTCTCGATCAGGAAATGCAGTATCTGCTGGAGCATGTCAGCGGTCCTTGCCCAGTTGCTCGCCCAGCTCGGCGCCGCGGCGGCTCGCCGCCTCGAGCGCGCGCATGAAGCGCTCGGCGAGCCGTTCCTCCGCAAACACCCTGAGCGCCGCCTCGGTGGTTCCCCCCTTGGAGGTGACCTGCTCGCGCAGCGTGCCGGGCGCCTCGCCGCTTTGCGCGGCAAGCTTCGCCGCGCCGAGCACCGTGTGCAATGCGAGCTTGCCCGCGACATCCGGCGGAAGCCCCAGCTTCTCGCCGGCCAGGGCGAGCTGCTCGATGAACCAGAAGACGTAAGCGGGCCCGCTGGCCGAGACGGCGGTCACCGGATCGAGCAGCGCCTCGTCCTCGACCCATACGACCTCGCCAACCGCCGCCAGGATACTCGCCGCACGGGTTCGCTCCTCGACGCTCACCGCGGGAAGTGCGTAAAGCCCGGTGATGCCCGCGCCGATCAGAGCCGGCATATTCGGCATGCAGCGCACCAAGCGCGCATGCCCGCCGAGCCAGCGCGAAAGATCGGCCAGTCGCAAACCGGCGGCGACGCTGATCACCAGCTTGGCATCGACCTTGCCGCCCAGCGCGGCGAGCGCTGCCTTCATGTCCTGGGGCTTCACGGCAAGCACCAGCGTGTCGGATTCCTGCGTCGCCGCGTCGGGCGCAGTGCTGACGCGCACGCGGTGGCGCGCGGCAAGCCGTTCGCGCGCGCCCGAGCTCACCTCGATCACCGAGATCGCGGCCGCATCGAAACCCTTCGCAATGAGCCCGCCGATCAGCGCGCTTGCCATGTTGCCTCCACCGAGGAATGCGATCCTCACGCAGCGCTCCTCGCACTTTCCCGCGGGCCGAAAATCGCAGTGCCGACGCGCACCATGGTGGCGCCCTCGGCGATCGCCGCTTCCATGTCGTCGGACATCCCCATCGACAGCGTATCGAGCGCGAGCCCGTCTTCCCGCAACCGCTCGAAGAGTTCGCGCACCGCGCGAAAGCGCGCGTGCTGTATCGCCTTATCGTCGGTCGGCTCCGGAATGGCCATCAGGCCGCGCAACCGGAGCCGCGGCATCGTCGCCACCGCGCGCGCCAGCGTCGAGATCTCGTGGGCCGCCACGCCGCTCTTGCTCGGCTCGCCCGAGACATTCACCTGCACCAGCACCTGGAGCGGCGGCAAACCCGCGGGGCGCTGCTCCGAGAGGCGGCGGGCGATTTTTTCACGCTCGATGGTGTGCACCCAGGCAAATCGCTCGGCGACGACCCTGGTCTTGTTACTCTGCAGCGGGCCGATCAGGTGCCACTCGAGCACCGGCGCCGCCTCGGCGCCGAGAAGCCGCGACAGCGCGTCCATCTTTTCGAGCGCCTCCTGGACATAGTTCTCGCCAAACGCCGTTTGCCCGGCGGAGTATGCTTCGGCGACGAGCGTCACGGGGTGCGTTTTCGACACCGCGAGCAGGCGCACGCTCTCGCGGTCGCGCCCTGCCCGCTCGGCGGCGGCAGAAATGCGACTTTTTACAGCTTGCAAATTACCCGCAATCGTTGCCATAATTCTTTGAATGTGTGCGGGATTTCATCACGCGTCGCGCCTGCCGCACACTTGAGGGAGGATTGTAATGGATCTCACCGAGCTGCTCGCTTTCGTCGTCAAGAACAAGGCCTCAGACCTGCACCTGTCCGCAGGCCTGCCGCCGATGATTCGCGTACACGGCGACGTGCGGCGCATCAACGTGCCGCCGCTCGAGCACAAGGACGTGCACGGGATGATCTACGACATCATGAACGACGGGCAGCGCAAGTTCTACGAGGAAAACCTCGAGTGCGACTTCTCGTTCGCGGTGCCCAACCTGGCGCGCTTTCGCGTCAACGCCTTCGTGCAACAGCGCGGGGCGGCCGCGGTGATGAGAACGATTCCCTCGAAGATCCTGTCGCTCGAGGATCTCAAGTGCCCGAAGATCTTCAAGGACATCTCCGAGTACCCCCGCGGCATCGTTCTGGTGACGGGCCCCACGGGGTCCGGCAAGTCGACCACGCTGGCGGCGATGATCAACCACGTCAACGAAAACGAGTACGGCCACGTGCTGACGATCGAAGACCCGATCGAATTCGTGCACGAGTCCAAGAAGTGCCTGATCAATCAGCGCGAGGTCGGACCGCATACGCTGTCATTTGCCAACGCGCTGCGCAGCGCGCTGCGCGAGGACCCCGACGTGATCCTGGTGGGCGAGATGCGCGACCTGGAGACCATCCGTCTCGCGCTCACAGGCGCGGAAACCGGCCACCTGGTGTTCGGCACGCTGCACACCTCGTCGGCTGCCAAAACCATCGACCGTATCGTCGACGTGTTCCCGGCAGCTGAGAAGGAGATGGTGCGTGCGATGCTTTCGGAATCGCTGCGCGCGGTGATTTCGCAGACGTTGCTCAAGACCAAGGACGGCTCGGGCCGTGTGGCCGCGCACGAGATCATGATCGGCACGCCCGCGATCCGCAACCTGATCCGCGAGAACAAGATCGCGCAGATGTACTCGGCGATCCAGACAGGCGCGCAGCAGGGGATGCAGACGCTCGACCAGAACCTGCAGGAACTGATCAAGCGCAACGCGGTCTCCGTGGCGGAGGCGCGCGGCAAGGCACAGAACAAGGACATGTTCGGAGGCTGAAGGCCGCCACCCAGGCGCCGGCAGGCCGCACAAACGGAGGTCACGCATGGAACGTGAACAGGCGACAAAATTCATGTACGACCTTCTTCGCGCGCTGCTGGCGAAGAAGGGCTCGGACCTGTTCATTACCTCCGGGTTTCCGCCGGCGATGAAGATCGACGGCCGGATGACGCCGGTCTCGCAGCAGGCACTCACCGCCCAGCACACGGGCATGCTGGCGCGCGCCATCATGAACGACAGGCAGGCCGCGACCTTCGAAGCCACCAAGGAGTGCAACTTCGCCATCAATCCGGCGGGGATCGGGCGCTTCCGCGTCAACTGCTTCATACAGCAGGGCCAGGTCGGCGTGGTGCTGCGCGTGATCGCCACCACCATCCCGAAATTCGAGGACCTGAACCTGCCGCCGGTGCTCAAGGATGTCGCGATGACCAAGCGCGGCATGGTGATCTTCGTCGGCGGCACGGGCTCTGGCAAGTCGACCTCGCTCGCGGCAATGGTCGGCTACCGCAACGAGAACTCGCACGGCCACATCATCACCATCGAGGACCCGGTCGAGTATGTCCATCCGCACAAGAACTGCATCGTCACGCAACGCGAGGTCGGCGTGGACACCGATTCGTGGGAAGCGGCGCTCAAGAACACCCTGCGCCAGGCGCCCGACGTGATCCTGATCGGCGAGATCCGCGACCGCGAGGTGATGGAGCATGCCATCAATTTCGCCGAGACCGGCCACCTGTGCCTGGCGACGCTGCACGCCAACAACTCGAACCAGGCGATGGACCGCATCATCAACTTCTTCCCTGAGGAACGGCGCGCGCAGCTGCTCATGGACCTGTCGCTGAACCTGAAGGGCGTCGTCTCGCAGCGCCTGCTGCCAATCAAGGAAGGCAAGGGACGCATCCCAGCGGTCGAGGTGATGCTCAACTCGCCGCTGATCTCGGATCTGATCTTCAAGGGCGAGGTGCACGAGATCAAGGAGGTCATGAAGAAATCGCGCGAGCTCGGCATGCAGACCTTCGACCAGTCGCTGTTCGACCTGCACGAGGCCGGGCGCATCAGCTACGAGGACGCGCTGCGCTTCGCCGACTCGACCAACGAGGTGCGCCTCGCGATCAAGCTGCACGGCAAGGAAGCCAAGGACCGCGACCTCAGCAAGGGCATCGAGCACCTGGACATCGTCTAGCGGTGCTTTCCCTGGCGCGGGGATGAGGCACGCGCAATTTCACGGGGTCTTTCCGTACCTCGTTTCGCCGCTCGACGCCTCGGGCGAGGTGAAAGCCGGAGTGCTCACGCGTCTGTGCGAAGATCTGATCGGCGCCGGCGTGCACGGGCTGACGCCGCTCGGCTCGACGGGCGAATTCGCCTACCTGTCGTTCGTCCAGCGCCGCCGCATCGTCGAGGTCGTGGTGCAAGCGGCGAGGAAAAGGGTGCCCGTGGTCGCGGGGGTGGCCTCGACGACGATCGCCGATGCGGTGGCGCAGGCGCGCGAGTGGCAGGGCCTGGGCTGCGACGGCATCCTCGCCATTCTGGAAGCCTACTTCCCGGTCACCGATCAGGGCGTATTCGAGTACTTCGAGGCCATCGCCGACGCGGTGTCGGTCCCCGTAGTGCTGTATACGAATCCCAATTTCCAGCGCTCGGACCTGTCTCTGCCGGTAATCGAGCGCCTGAGCCATGTTCCCAACATCGCCTACATCAAGGACGCTTCGGTCAATACCGGGCGGCTGCTCTCGATCATCGACCGCGTCGCGGGGCGCATGCAGGTGTTCGCGGCCTCCTCGCACATCCCCGCCTGCGTCATGCTGATCGGCGGCGTGGGCTGGATGGCGGGGCCCGCCTGCGTCGCGCCGCGCCAGAGCGTCGAGCTGTACGAGCTCTGCCGCCGTCGCGATTGGGACGCGGCGATGGCGCTGCAGCGCCGCCTGTGGAATCTCAATCAGGCCTTCGCCAAGTACAACCTCGCCGCCTGCGTGAAAGGCGGACTCGCGCTGCAAGGCTATGCCGTGGGTGCCCCGCTCGCGCCCCAGGCGCCCCTCGGCGCCGAGGGCATCGACGAGGTGCGCTGCGCGCTGGTCGCCATCGGAGCACTTTGACGTGCTCGTGATCTCCCCGTCGATCTCCATTCCCCTCGGCGAGATCGAGTTGAGCGCGGTGCGCGCCCAGGGCGCCGGCGGGCAGAACGTCAACAAGGTCTCCAACGCGGTGCATCTGCGTTTCGACATCCGCGCCTCGTCGCTGCCCGAGGCGTGCAAGCAGCGGCTGCTCGCGCTGCGCGATCAGCGCATCACGCGCGAAGGGACCGTGGTCATCAAGGCCCAGCGCCACCGCAGCCTCGAGCTGAACCGCCAGGAAGCGCTCGAGCGCCTGCAGGAGCTGGTGCGCCGCGCGGCGCACGTGCCGCGCAAGCGCCGGCCGACGCGGCCCACGCGCAGCTCGCAGCACAAGCGCCTCGAAGGGAAAGCGCGCCGCGCGCGCATCAAGGCGCTGCGCGGCCCGGTGCAGGACTGAGCACGGCGCGCCGGTGGCTGCCGGCGACGATGCGGAACTCGTACAAGCGGCACTCCAGGGCGCCGTTGTAGAGCGGCACGCGGCGCGAGGGCTCGAGCCGGATCAGCTTGGGCAGCCTCAGGTCGGCGGTGAATATGAAGCAGCGCCAGCCCGCGAAGTGGCGCTTGAGGGCGTCGCCCAGCGCGGGATAGAAGCGCGCCAGCTCGTCGGGCGAGCCGATGCGCTCGCCGTACGGCGGGTTCGCCACGAGAACGCCCCCGCCCGGCGGCGCCGGACGCTGGAGAACATCGGCCTGCTCGAGCGTCACCCAGCGCTCCACCCCGGCGGCGGCCAGGTGCCTGCGAGCCGCGGCAAGCGCCCGCGGGTCGCTGTCGCTGCCGTAGATCTTTGGCGAGGCGACGGGCGCTTGCGCGGGCTCCTGCCTGATGCGCTCCCACGATCGCGCGTCGAAGCCCGCGAGCTTCTCGAATCCGAACGCGCGTCTCGCGCCGGGGGCCCGGCCGCGCGCCATCGCGGCGGCCTCGACCAGCAGCGTGCCGCCGCCGCACATCGGATCGAGCAGCGCTTCCTCCGGGCGCCATCCCGTCAGCATGACGATGCCCGCGGCGAGGTTCTCGCGCAGCGGCGCCTCGACCACCTCGCCGCGCCAGCCGCGCTTGAACAGCGGCTCGCCGGAGGTGTCGAGGTACAGCGTGCCGCGACGCCCCTCGAAGAACGCGTGCACGCGCACCTCCGGGTGCGTGCGCTCGATGCTCGGGCGGCGGCCGCTCACGTCGCGAAAGCGGTCGCATACCGCGTCCTTGATGCGCAGCGTGATGAATTCGAGGCTTTTCAGCGGGCTCTTGTGCGCCGTCACGTAGACGCGCAGCGTGCGTTCCACCTGAAACAGCCGCGGCCAGTCGACCGCGTGCGCCACGCGGTAGACATCCTCCTCGTTCGCGTACTCGAATTCGGCGATCCGCCACAGCACGCGCGAGGCGATCCGCGACCAGAGATTCGCGCGGTAGCAGACGCGCCAGTCGCCGGCGAAGGCGACGCCTCCGGCGAGCGCCTGCGCGCCGCGCGCGCCGATCCCGCCGAGCTCGCCCGCGAGCAGCGCCTCGAGGCCGCGCGGGCAGGGCGCGAAGAACCGCTGCTCAGAACGGCTTGAGGACAACCAGGATCACCACGCCGAAGAGGATCAGCACGGGCAGCTCGTTGAACCAGCGGAACCAGACGTGACCCCGGGTATTTCGCTCGCGCCTGAAATCCATCATCAGCTTGCCGCACCAGACGTGATAGGCGACGAGCAGCGCCACGAGCGCGAGCTTCGCGTGCAGCCAGCCGCCGCTGAAGTTCCAGCCGAGCCACAACCAGGTGCCGAACACCAGGGTGAGGATCGCGCCCGGGGTCATGATGCCCCAGTAGAGCTTCCTTTCCATCAGCTTGAAGCGCTCGATCGAGGGACGGTCCTGCGACATCGCGTGGTACACGAACAGGCGCGGCAGGTAGAACAGCCCCGCGAACCAAGTCACCATGAACACGATGTGCAGCGCCTTGACCCAGAGCATCGGCGGACTATCTCGTCAGACGCCGGCGCGTGAGCACGACGGCGGCATAGAAACCCAAGATAGCATATGCGGCGAGGACCGCCGCGTGGCCGAGCATCGCTGCCGAAACCTGGCCCGCCAGCAGCGGCCGCACGATCGCGACGCCGTGATACAGCGGCAGGACTGTGGCGATCGTCCGTACCACCTCGGGCAGGCGTTCGACCGGGAAAAACACGCCCGAGAGCATCATCATCGGCGTCAAGACGAGCGTCAGGTAGTAGCTGAAGAAATCGTAGCCGGTGGCCAGCGCGTTGATGGTCAGGCCGAGGGCGGCAAACGCGAGCCCGACCAGCAGCACCGCCGGCACGGCCGCCAGCGCGCGCGGCACGCTGGCGTAGCCGAACGCGGTGATCACCAGCAGCATGCAAATGCCGGCGGCGAGCGCCTTGGTCGCGGCCCAGGCCCACTCCCCGGCGACCACGTCCTCGAGCGTCAGCGGCGCGTTGAGGATCGCGTCCCAGGTCTTCTGCACGTGCATGCGCGAGAACGCCGAAAAGAGCGACTCGAAGGTGGCCGCGTACATCGTCGCGGAGCCGACGAATCCCGCCGCAAGGAACGCGAAGTACGTGGTGCCCTGCATCGTGCCGAGCACGGCCCCCAGGCCGTAGCCGAGGCCGAACAGCATGATCAGCGGGTCGGCCAGATTGCCGAGGATCGATGGCAGGGCGAGCTTGCGCCACACCAGCCAGTTGCGGCGCCACACCGGGACAAAGCGCAGGCTGAGCACGGGCGGGGCGAGGAGCTTGCCGTAGGACATGTCAGTCGCGCAGGTCGCGGCCCGTCAGCTTGAGGAACACGTCCTCGAGGTTCGCCGGGCGGTGCAGGTAGACGAGTTCGCTCTGCCCGCGCAGGCTCGCGAGCACCGGCTCGACGTCCTGCGCGTAGCAGAACACCGTCTCGCCGGTGCGCTCGACGCGCGGGGCGAGGCCCCGCGCGCGCGCCATCCACCGCTCGACGCCGGGCCCGTGCACCTCGACCACCTGCGCCTCGATATGCCCGCCGATCAGCGCGCGCGGGCTGCCTTCGGCGACGATGCGTCCGCGGTCCAAGATCACGAGCCGCGAGCACAGTCGCTCGGCCTCCTCCATGAAGTGGGTCGTCAGCACCAAGGTCTTGCCCTCCTGCGTGAGGCTACGCAGGCGCTCCCAGATCAGGTGGCGCGCTTGCGGATCGAGACCGGTGGTCGGCTCGTCCATGAACACCAGGCTCGGGTCGTTGACCAGCGCGCGCGCCAGCGTCAGGCGTCGCTTCATGCCGCCCGAGAGCGTGTGGAGCTTCGCATCCGCGCGGCCGGAAAGGCCCGCGTACTCGAGCAGCGCGGGGATGCGCGCCTCGATGTCGCGCGCCCTCAGCCCGAAATAGCGGCCGAACACGACGAGGTTCTCGGCCACCGTAAAGTCCGGATCGAGGTTGTCGAACTGCGGTACCACGCCGACGCGCGCGCGCGCCTCGCGCGCGCGCCGCGGTACGGGCTCGCCGAGCAGCTCGATATCCCCGGCTTCGGCGTCGATCAGCCCGAGGCAGAGCTTGAGAATGGTGGTCTTGCCGGCGCCATTGGGCCCCAGCAGGCCGAAACACTCGCCCGCGGACACAGTCAGATCGACCCCGCCGACCACCTCGAGCGGCCCATAGGACTTGCGCAGCCCGCGGGCCGCGAGCACCGCCGCGCTCATCGGCCCCAGTTGCGCTGAACGATGGCGCGCAACACGTGCAGCTTGCGATGGAAGAAATGGTCCGCGCCGGGCACCACGACGACCGGCAGCTCCTGCGGCCGCGCCCAGTCGAGCACCGCGGCGAGCGCGACCGTGTCGTCCCGCTCGCCGTGGATGACGAGCGTGTCGCCGGGCACCGGCAGCGCCTCGAAGCGGCCGACCGCGACGCCCACCAGCACCATGCGCTGAGGCTTCAGGCGCTGCGCGAGCTTGGTCTGCATCGCCGCGCCGAAAGAAAATCCCGCGAGCACGAACGGCAGCTCGCCGAACTCGCGCTGCGCCCACTCGAGCACCGCCGCCAGGTCGTCGACTTCGCCTCGCCCTTCGTCGTAGCGGCCCTCGCTTGCGCCGACGCCGCGGAAGTTCGGCCGCAGCGCGACGTAGCCCAGCTCGACGAGCGCGCGCGCCAGCGTCTGCACCACCTTGTTGTCGAGCGTTCCGCCGAATTGCGGGTGCGGGTGCGCGACCAGGGCGATGCCCACGGGCGCTCCGCCCGGCGCGTCGATCGCGCACTCGATGCGGCCGGCAGGACCGGCGACGGACTCGCGCCGGGTACTCGCTCGCATCAGATTCTGAGCCGCTCGACGATGCGGCCGTGGCGGACGTGCTCGTCGATGATCTCGTCGATGTCGTCGCGGTCCACGTAGGTGTACCAGACCGCCTCGGGGTAGACCACCATGCAGGGGCCTTCCTCGCAGCGGTCGAGGCAGCCGGCCTGGTTGATGCGCACCATGCCCTTGCCCGCCAGCCCCAGCTCCTTGATGCGTTGCTTCGCGTAGTCGCGCATCTGCGACGCGCCCTTGATGTTGCAGCTGGTGCGCTCGGCGGGGTCGCGCTGGTTGCAGCAGAAAAAAACGTGGCGCGCGTAATAGGGCATGGAACGCGGATTTTACCCGAGCGCGCCGCGCCGCGACGCGAGCCAGGTCAGATAGCCGAGCGCGGCAAATGGCCAGATCGAGGAGACCAGTCGCGTCAGCCCGTTGAAGTTGAGAAAGTGGCCCTGTTGCCACACCGTGAGGCTCGCCGCCAGATACGGGTTGGGCGGCGCCAGATTGACCAGCACCGTCGCCGCCATGAGCAGCATTGCCGCGAGCACCAGACGCGCCGCGCGCGGCAAGGCAACGGCGGCGAGTGCCGTAGCGAGGCCCGCGATCAGCCCCTGCCAGGCGCCGGGCGTGAGCCAGGCGAGCACGTGCTCGGCGCGCAGCAATATGGCGAACGCCACGGTCTTCACCGTCAGCGCAACCAGCACCAGCGCCACCACCATCGGTCGCGCGCGCACCTCCGGGGCGATGATCGCCGACAGCAGCAGCGCCGCGGCGACCAGATTGGCGGCCGATGTGAGCGCCTCCACCGAGACGAACAACTCCGGCGCATGCGGCGCTCCTCCGGGTGCGGCGAGCAAATCCCTCAGGTCGCCGGCTCCGAACAGCAACATCGCGGGATTGAGCTGCGTGAACAACCACAGCGCGAGAAGCACCAGCCCGACATCGGCCGTGGCACCCGACACGAAGGCCTTGGCGCGCAACCGCTTGAGCGGGCCGGTGCCGAGCAGCCACGGCGCCAGACACAGTGCCAGCAGCCCGCCCGCCAGTGTGCCGCCGAGGTTGCACAGCACGTCGAGGTTGGACGCAAAGCGCGCCGGCAGAAAGCTTTGCGTAGCCTCGAGACAGAGCGACAGCAGCGCGCCGCTCATTGCGGCCGCTGCGAGCGAGCGCCACCCCTGCAGGCGCGGATGAACCGCGAACACGCACAGGAACCCGTACGGCACGTAGCCGATCAGGTTCGCTACGACATCGAAGGCAATGACGTGGCGCGGCGGTGATGCGACGACGAACGCGAACGGCGACAGGCCGTTGTCGCGCCATCCCGATAGCGGGTAGAGAGAGGCGTAGACCACCAGCACCAGGTACACGGCGAACGTCGAGCGGGCCAGGGGGGAGGCGCGCACGCGTGCTAGCGGACCTTGATTTCCACCCACAGGCGGTTGAGCATGCGTCGCGTCCTGCGATCGTAGTCGCGCAGCATCTCCAGGTGCTTGAAGCGCTCGGCGTCCGGAAAAATCGCCTCGTTGCGGGCGATCTGCGGATCGATCAGCGGCGTCGCGGCCTGGTTTGGATTACCCGCGCCGATCAGGTTGGTGAGCTCCGCAGACGCGCGCCCCTCGAGCCAGTAATTCATGAACAGCTGCGCCAGGTCCGGGCGCTTGCCCGATTTGTCCATCACCAGATTGTCCAGCGCGAACACCGCTCCTTCCTTGGGCGTGGAGTAGCCGATGGTGAACTTGCGCCCGGCCTTTTTCGCATCCTGCTGCGCGGTGTAAAGATCGTTGGAGTAGCCCTGCACCAGCCAGATGTTGCCGACGGTCAGCTCCTTGAAGTACGAGGCGGCGTTGAACGCGGCCCAGTAGGGCTTCGCGCGCAGGATCAGGTCGCGCGCCTGCTTGAGCTTGTCCTCTTCGGTGTCGTTGACGGAGTAGCCGAGATACTTGAGCGCCGCGGCGAACAACTCGCGCTGCGAATCGAGCACCGTCACCTTGCCTTTCACCTTTTCGAGGTATCGCGGCTCGAAGATCACCGCCCAGGTGTCGGTCGGCAAGCCGAGCTCGCGCATCTTCTCGACGTTGTAGCCGAGGATCGTGAGCGAGTAGGCGTAGGGGACTGAATAGCGGTTGCCCGGGTCGAACCAGGTATCGAGGTATTGGGGCTTGATATTGCCGAGGTTGGTGATCTTCGATTTGTCGATCGGCCGCAGCTGGCCCGACCTGATCAGCGCCTCGACCGCGTTTCCCGTCGGCACGATCAGGTCGTACCCGGTCGCGCCGGCGGCCAGCTTGGCGAGCATCTCCTCGTTGTCCGAGTAATAGTCCTGCGCCAGCCTGCAGCTGCACAGGGCCTCGAAGCGCGCGACCGCGTCGTCGGTCATGTAGTTGTTCCAGTTGAACATGCGCAGCACGTCCTGGGGCCCCGCGCGCGCCGCACCCGCGACCAGGGCCAGCGCGACGGTGAGCGGCGCGAAAAACGCGCGCCGCAGCATCAGGCCTTCGCCCGCATGAGGTCGGGCGCCAGCTTGCCTGCGGTCACGATCATGGCGAGCGTCAGAACCATGAGCAGCGCCGACACCGCGTTCACCTCCGGGGTCACGGCAACCTTGATCATGGTGTAGATCTCCAGCGGCAACGTCTTGGTTCCCACGCCGGAGGTGAAGAAGGTGATCACGAAGTCGTCGATCGAGAGCGTGAAAGCCATCAGCGCGCCGGCGATCACGCCCGGCAGGATGAGCGGCAGCGTCACCAGACGGAACGTCTGCCACGGGGTGGCGCCCAGGTCGCGCGCCGCCTCGAAGATCGACTCGTCCATGCCTGCGAGCCTCGCCCGCACGATGATCGCCACGAAGCCGATGCAGAACGTGATGTGGGCGATCACGACCGTGGTGAGGCCGAGGCCCACTTCGACCCCGAACGCGCGGAGCATCGGCTTCGCCGTATTGAGGAAGAAGATGAGCAGCGACACGCCGAGCAGGATCTCGGGCATCGCCACCGGTGTAAGCACCAGGAACGGCAGTAGCTTCGGCCTGAAGCGGTGCATCGAAATGCCGGCCATGGTGCCCAGCACGGTGGCGATCAGTGATGCCACGCAGGCGATAGTCACCGAATTGAGCGCCGCGTGCAGCATTTCATCGTCCGCGAACAGCTTGGCGTACCAGCTGGTGGTGAAACCGACCCATTCGGCATTGAGCTTGGAGTCGTTGAACGAGAAGATCACCACGATGATCAGAGGAATGTACAGGAAGGCATATACCAGCAGGCTCGCGAACCACAGCCAGAAGTTCTCCAACTCGCGGCGCCGGCCCGCAATCCCGAGCGCGAGCGCAACCGCCAGGAGCGCGAACGCCGCGCCCGCGAGCACCGTCTTGCCGCCGGACGCGAGGAAGCTGCCGAACAGCACCGCGACAGCCAGCCCCTCGACCGCGAGCGCCAGCTTACGCACCGGCCCCCCGCTGGGGTCTCATGCGCGCCTCATGCCGCGCGCGGCGAGCCAGCTCGCCCCCCCTGCCACGGCAAGCACCGCCACGGTGAGCATGAGCGAAAGCATGCTGCCGAAGGGCCAGTCCCGCGTGCCGAGGAAAGACTCCTTGATCATGTTGCCGACGATCCAGTCGTCCTTGCCGCCGAGGATCTCCGGGATGGCGAACATGCCGAGCACGGGAATGAACACCAGCGCCGAACCCGAGAAGATGCCCGGAAGCGATAGGGGAAACGTCACGCGCCAGAACCGGTGCCAGGCATTGGCGCCGAGGTCCTGGGCCGCATCGAGAAGCGCGGGGTCATGTTTTTCCAGGTTCGTGTACAGCGGCAGGATCATGAACGGCAGGTGGACGTAGACCATGCCGCAGATCACCGCGAAGCGGTTGAACAACAGGTCGAACGGCCCGAGGATGATCATCCAGGCGTAGACCCGCACCAGGAAGTTGGACGCGAACGGCAGCACTACCAGCAGCACCATCAGGTTGCGCTGGCCTTTCGGGCGGCGCGCGATGAGCGCGGCCAGGGGATACGCCATGATGAGGCAGACGAGCGTCGTGAGCGCCGCCACGCCGAAGGACTTGGCGAAGATCTCGAAGTAGACCCAGTCGCCGAAGAACACCGTGTAGCTTTCGGCGGTCAATCCCGTCTCGTCGCCCGGCTTGGTAGGGAACAGCGGCGCCAGTCCGCCGAACTCGCCCGGATAGCGGAACGAGGCCACCACCATGATCAGCGCCGGCAGCAGGAAAAAAACGACCAGGAAGACGAACGGGGGGCCGCCGACCAGCCAGCGGAGCGCGCGCTGCGAGCGCATCTATCGCGTCAGCACGACGCCGGCCTCGGCCGGCCACGCGACGGCGACCGCGTCGCCGACTTCGAAGAACTTGGCGCGCCCGGGCGACGAATTCGGCAGCAGCGCCTGAAGCCGCTGGCCGTTCGGCAGGTCGACGATATAGGTGGTGACGTCGCCGACGTAGAGAAAATCGTGCACCTTGCCGCGATAGCGGTTCGGCAGGTCGAGCGCCGCGTCCGGAGCGGCGATCCTCACCTGCTCGGGGCGCAATGCCACCGCCGCCGAAGCTCCGGCGTGCAGGGCTGCATCGCCGCGCGCCTCGATTTCGCCCAGGCCCTGGACGCGCAATCTGATGCGCCCGCCCTCGGCCTCGGCCACCTCGCCCTCGAGCATGTTGATGTTGCCGATGAAGTCGGCCACGAAGCGGTTTTTCGGCATGCCGTAGATTTTCGACGGCTCGTCGAGCTGCTCGATGCGTCCCTCGTTCATCACCGCGATGCGGTCCGACAGCGCGAGCGCCTCGGTCTGCGAATGCGTCACGAATACGAACGTGATGCCCACCTCACGCTGCATTTCGAGCAGCTCGACCTGCATCTCCTCGCGCAGCTTCGCATCGAGCGCGCCGAGCGGCTCGTCGAGCAGCAGCAGACGCGGGCGGTTGACGAGGCTGCGGGCAAGCGCGACCCGCTGCTTCTGCCCTCCGGAGAGCTCGTGCGGGTAGTGCTGCTCCTTTTCCTCCAGATGCACCAGCGCGAGGGTATCCCTGACCCTCGCCGCGATCTGCCCCGCGGCGATGCCCGCCATGCGCAGCGGGAAAGCGATGTTCTGCGACACCGTCATGTGCGGGAACAGCGCGTAGCTCTGGAATACGGTATGGATCGGGCGACGCTCCGGCGCCGTATCGGCCATGTCCACGCCGTCGAGCACGATGGCGCCCGCGTCAGGCTGGTCGAAGCCTGCGATCATGCGCAGCAGCGTCGTCTTGCCGCAGCCCGAGGGCCCGAGCAACGTGAAGAACTCGCCGGCCTCCACCGAAACGCTCACGTCATCGACCGCGGTGAGCGAACCGAAGCGCCGTGTCACGTTGCGAATCTCGAGTAGCGCCATGCTGCCTGTCAGGAAGGAACGCAGAATACTAGCAAAGAATTCCGGCAGCCTTGCCGCAGCCGCTCAGAACAGGGCGAACAGCTGCGCCGCGAGCAGCGCGGCGAGCACGGCGAGCACGCCGGCGAGCAGCCGGTTGCGGCAAGCGCCCTGTGCGGCGAGCCGCTCGAGCGTGCGCTCGAGCCGCCCGAGCCGATCCTCGGCGAGCGCGCGGTGCACCAGCCGCGGCAACTGCGGCAGGGTTGCGGCCCAGTAAGGCGCCTCCTGCTTGAGCGACTTGAGCGCGCCGCGCCAGCCGATCTGCTCGCTCATCCAGCGCTCGAGGAAAGGCTTCGCCGTCCTCCACAAGTCGAGATCGGGGTCGAGCTCGCGGCCGAGCCCCTCGATATTGAGCAGCGTCTTCTGCAACATCACCAGCTGGGGCTGGATTTCGACATTGAAGCGGCGCGAGGTCTGGAACAGGCGCAGCAGCAGCTTGCCGAAATAGATTTCCTTCAGCGGCCGATCGAAGATCGGCTCGCACACCGCGCGGATCGCCGCCTCGAACTCGTCGACGCGGGTTCCCTCGGGCACCCACTCGGCATCCAGGTGCGCCTGCGCCACGCGCCGGTAGTCACGATTGAAGAACGCGATGAAGTTCTGGGCGAGGTAGTTCTTGTCGGTCTCGGTGAGCGCGCCCATGATGCCGAAATCGAGCGCGACGTAGCGACCGTCGTCGGCGACGAAAATGTTGCCCGGGTGCATGTCGGCGTGAAAAAAGCCGTCGCGGAAAACCTGCGTGAAGAAGATCTCGACGCCGGCGCGCGCCAGGCGCGGGATGTCGATGCCTCTGGCGCGCAACGTGTCGGTCTGGGACACGGGCGTGCCGTGCATGCGCTCCATCACCATCACGCGCCGCGAGCACCAATCCCAGTAGATTTCCGGCACCTGCAGCAGCGGCGAGTCGGCGAAGTTGCGCCTCAGCTGGCTGGCGTTGGCCGCTTCGCGCATCAGGTCGAGCTCGTCCTCGAGGTGCCGCGAGAACTCGGCCACGACTTCGCGCGGCTTGAGACGGCGGCCGTCGGGCCACAGCCACTCGACCATCCGCGCTCCGGTTTCCAGCAGTGCCACGTCCTTGGCGACGGCTTCCTCTACCGCGGGACGCAACACCTTGACCGCGACTTCGCGGCCGTCGTGCAAAGTGCCGAGATGCACCTGGGCGATCGAGGCGCTCGCGACCGGCTCGCGCTCGAATGTCGAAAAGACCTTGTCGAGCGGTTTTCTGAGCGAGCGCTCGACCTCGGCGATCGCCAGCGACGAAGCGAACGGCGGCACCTGGTCCTGCAGCTTGGCCAGCTCGTCCGCGATGTCGCCGGGCAGCAGGTCGCGTCGGGTGGATAGCACCTGGCCGAACTTCACGAAGATCGGACCGAGCGTCTCCAGCGCGCGCCTCAGCCGCTCGGCGCGCGGCTCGGCGCGCGCGCGCGCAAACAGCGCCAGCACTCGGCTGTGCGCGAGGCGCGGCACGAACTCATACAGCCCGAAGCGCAGCCCGATCGACAGGATGCGCAGCAGGCGAAGGAGCGCCGAAAACATCGGCCTCAGGAAAGGCGCTCGAGGCGCTTTTCCAGGCGCTCGAGCGCATCGCGTAGCCGTGCGGTCTGCGCCGCCAGCGCGTCGAGCTCCGCGCGTTTCACCAGCAAGCGCCGCTCCTCGAGCGCATATTCCATAACGCTGTCGGCCAGGCGCCGCGCGGCATCGGCCTGCCAGGCCGTGAAGTCTCTTGCCAGGCCGACGAGCCGGTGCGCCGCGACGTCGCCGAGCAGTTGCGACAGGTCCTCCTCGGCGTCCCAACGCAGGTGGCGCACCAGCAGCAGCACCTCGCTCGCCAGGCGCGCGTCGCCGGTCACCTGCACCGCGCGCATGAAGTGCTCCTCGCCCCGGGCCAGCGCGGCGAGCGCATTGGGCTTGAGCGCCACGGTAAGCGACGCCTGCGCGCCCTCGGGGGCCGGCGCGACGCGCCCGTCGGCGAGTATCGCGAAGCGCAATTCCGGCAGGGGCGGCGTCGCGAGCGCGACGGTCTCGCCGGCGAACGGCGCGAGTCGCTTGCTCGCCCAGACCTCTGTTTCGAGCAGATGGTTCAGGGCGGCTACAAACGGCGTTTCGAGCGCGATCATTCGGCAGTATCGAAAAAACAAAGGCCACCTCGCGGTGGCCTGCGCTCGTCTCCGGCTTTCCTCAGTGCATTTGCTGGATGCCCGCGAGCAGCCAGCCGGAGGAACCGTCGACGGGCTTGGCGAGGTTCCATACTTCCGCGAATCCCGCCGGGGCGGCTCCAGGCGCCTCGCGCATCATCCCCGAGAAGCGCACGCTCGCAGAGTGCGTGTCGCCCTCGGTCGCCACCTCGAGCAGCTCGGCGCTGAGCGCTACCACGTCGGTCTGCTGGTTCGCGCTGTTGCGTCCGGCGAGATCCTTGCTGAGCGCGTCGTACATCTGCGGTGTGGTGAATTCCCGAATCTGGTCGAGATTGGCTATGTCGTTGGCGATCTGCAGCTTGATGAAATTCAGCTTCGCCGCGCGCACGAAGCCCGCTACGTCGAACCCCGCTGGAACCTTGGGCGCGACTTGCGCCGGTGGCGGGGGGTTGAAGCCCGGCGCCTGCGACGGCGGCGGCGCGACAACCGTCTCGATGCCCACGCCGGCATAGCGCATCGGCGGCACCGGTCCGGCACGCGATCGGCCGAACAGCCGGGACAAGGCGAGCGCCGCGAACGTGAGAATCACGAGCACGAATACGCCGCCGAAGCCGCTACCGCCGAACAGGCTGCCAAGCAATCCGCCTACTGCCAGCGCGCCCAACGTCGGCAGCCAGCGGCTGTTGCCGACGACGGGCGCGGGTGCGGGCTGTTGCGCGGCGGTGGCCGGCTGGGCCTGGCGCGCGGGCGCCGCCGGCGCAGGGGTCACAGTGCGCTGTACGCCGAGCGAGCGAGCGCCGCCCAAGCGCGCCGCCTCGGCATGGCCTACGACGAGCGTCGCGCCGATCAGCGCGCCGGCCAATCCTGCTAGCAACCTCCGCGTGCCCAATCTCCGCATGATCTCCTCTGTGAGGCGAATCCTACCGCAGCGGCAGCGCGCGGAATAGCCGCCAGGTTTCAGATCTTAAAGCCCCGATGCACCGCGACCACGCCCGCGGTGAGATTGAAGTACTCCACCTGCGACAGCCCCGCACCCTGCATCAGGGCCACGAGCGCCTCTTGGTCCGGATGCATACGGATCGACTCGGCGAGGTAGCGGTACGCGTCGGCGTCGCCCACGACACGCTCGCCGAGCCACGGCAAGAGCCTGAACGAGTAGAGCTCGTAGGCGCGCTCGAGCGGCTTCGCCACGTGCGAGAACTCGAGCACCACGAGGCGTCCGCCTGGCTTGAGCACGCGCGTCATCTCGGCGAGCGCCACGTCCTTGCGGGTCATGTTGCGCAGACCGAAGCCGACCGTCACGCAGTCGAACGTTTCATCGCGAAACGGCAGGCGCTCGGCATCGCATTGCACGGCGGGCGCAAGGCACCCCGCGTCGAGCAAGCGATCCCTTCCCCGCTCGAGCATGCGAGCGTTGACGTCCGAGAGCCAGACCTGCCCGCCTGGGCCGACGCGCCGCGCGAGCGCGCGCGCGAGATCGCCGCTGCCGGATGCGACGTCGAGCACGTGCTCGCCGGGGTGAACGCGCGCCACCTGGATGGCGAAGGCCTTCCACAGGCGGTGCAGGCCGAGCGACATCAGGTCGTTCATCAGGTCGTAGCGCTCGGCGACCCGATCGAACACGCCCGCGACGCGCGCCGACTTGTCCTTCAGTGGGACCCGCTCGTAGCCGAAATCCGTTTCCTGGGACATATGTATGCGCTTACTTCTGGGTTCTGCTCGCGCCCGCTGCGTCAAGCCGGCCGAGGTACTCCGCCCAAAGCCGCTCCTGGTTTTCGCCCAGCTCGTAAAGATAGTCCCAGGTGTAGATGCCGGTGCTGTGGCCGTCGGAAAACGTCGGCTGCACGGCGTACGAGCCGACCGGCTCGAGCGCGCTGATGTCCACGTCGCGCTTGCCGGTCTGCAACACCTCCTGTCCCGGCCCGTGCCCGCGCACTTCGGCTGACGGAGAGTACACGCGCAGAAACTCGAACGGCAGGCGGAAGCTGCGCCCGTCGGCGAATGCGATCTCCAGGACGCGCGACTTCTGATGCAGGCGGATTTCGGTGGGGACTGGCGTTTCGGGTGGGGCCATGGCTGCGACGGCGGATTGCACTTGGAATGATACCCCGGCCGGCAATGCAACATTACTGTCACGGAAAGTTCTTAAAATTGTCGCCTTGGGCATGGCGGACGCGACGATGGCGGTCAATATCCTGGTGGTGGAAGACGAGCAGGCGATCCAGGAGCTGATCGCAGTCAACCTGGAGCACGCCGGCCACCACGTGATCCGCGCGCGTGACGCCGAGGCCGCGCTGGGCATCGTGCGTAACGCGCTGCCGGACCTGCTGCTGATCGACTGGATGCTGCCCGGCATGTCGGGCGTGTCCCTGGCCAAGCAGCTGCGCCAGTCGGAGCGCACCCGCCAAATACCGATCATCATGCTCACCGCGCGCGCGGCGGAGCACGACAAGATCCTCGGGCTCGAAGCCGGCGCCGACGACTACGTCACCAAGCCCTTCTCGCCGAAGGAACTGGTCGCGCGCATCAAGGCGGTGCTGCGGCGCCGTGCGCCGCAAATGACCGATGACCCGGTCGAGGCCGCCGGCCTAAGGCTCGAACCGGCAACGAGGCGCGTATTCGGCAATCAGCGCCCGCTCGAGCTCGGCCCCACCGAGTTCCGGCTGCTGCACTTCCTGATGACTCATGCCGAGCGCGTGCATTCGCGCGCTCAGTTGCTCGACCAGGTCTGGGGCGACCACGTATTCATCGAGGAGCGCACCGTCGACGTGCACATCCGGAGGCTGCGAAAGTCCCTGGAGGGGTCGGGTCACGACCGCCTGATCGAGACGGTGCGAGGTTCCGGTTACCGCTTCTCGGCCACCACGATGTGAGACAATCGCTCCGGACGCGAACCCTGCCGTTCCGAGGCAATGAATCCGGTCTGGGCCAGTACCATCGGCATCGTGCTAGCGGCCGCCGCCGTGGGACTCGCGGTGTGGCCGGTCGCGGGCGCTACCTGGGCGTGGACGGCGATCGCCGTGGTGCTCGCGGCGCGCGTGGCCTACCATGCGCGCCACTTGGCCTCGTTCATGTCCTGGCTGGAGCGCCCCGGCTCGGAACCGCTGCCGGTCGGTAGCGGGATCTGGGAAGAGGCGTTTGCGCGGCTCCATCAGCGCCTCAAGCAACACGACGAAGAGCAGCAGGGCCTGATACGCGCGCTGTCGCGCTTCCGCGCCGCGGGTCGGGCGCTTCCCGATGGCGTCGTGATCCTTGACGCGGACGATCACATCGAGTGGTCCAACCCTACTGCGGAGCAGCACTTCGGCATCGATGCGCGCCGTGATTTCGGACAGGCCATCAGCAATCTCGTGCGTCAGCCCGACTTCGTGGCATATATCGAGGCGCACCGCTATGCCGAGCCTCTCGCGCTGCGCTCCGCGCGCAGCGAGGCGGTCCTTTCGGTGCGCGTGATCCAGTTCGGCGCCGACCAGAAGCTGCTGCTATCGCGCGACGTGACCATCGAGCAGCGGCTGGAGACGATGCGCCGTGACTTCGTCGCCAACGTCTCGCACGAGCTGAAAACGCCCGTCACGGTGCTCTCGGGTTTCGTCGACACGCTGGCCGACCCCGCGATCGGGTTGAGCGATGCGCAGCGAAGCAAGTTTCTCGGAATGATGCGCGAGCAGGCGCAGCGCATGCGGCGGCTGATCGAGGACCTGCTGACGCTTTCGGCGCTCGAGGCGAGCGGCGCTCCCGAAGACGAGCAGGAGATCGACGTTCTGCCCTTCGTCGAGAAGCTGGCCGAGGAGGCGCGAGCGCTCTCCGGCGGCCGGCACCGCATCGTCACGGTGGTGCAGCAGAACAGCAGCCTCAAGGGAAGCCTCAAGGAGCTGACCAGCGCCTTCTCGAACCTGGTCTCGAATGCGGTGCGCTATACGCCCGAGGGCGGATCGATACGACTGTCCTGGCGCCTCAACGCGGGGCGCGGCATATTCAGCGTCGAGGACGACGGCATCGGCATCGAGACGCGGCACATCGCGCGGCTTACCGAGCGCTTCTACCGCGTGGACAGCAGCCGCTCGCGGGAAACCGGTGGCACCGGCCTAGGGCTGGCGATCGTGAAGCACGCGCTGACGCGCCATCAGGCGGTCCTGGAGGTGCGCAGCGAACCCGGGCGCGGCTCGACCTTCAGCGCCGTATTCCCGGCCCGGCGCGTCAGCGCATCGAGTACGGCACGCGCGGCGTAGCGGCGCTAGGGGAGGATCTCATAGCCGACGCGCTCGAAGTCGGCACCGCGCTCGATGACGTCGGTCAAGCGCACGCGCACCGGCGAATCAACGTACACCTCGATGACGCGCTTCGGCTTGTACCAGCCTGCGGGCAGCACCAGCGAGGGCGGCGAATCGAGGGCCGGCACCCCGGTGAGCGACAGGGCCGGCACAAACTGCTCCTTCAGCACGTTGATGCCGGTCGGGCGCGCTGCGGTCGCCGCCGGCAGGCCAGGCAGCAGGCGCACGCCTGCGTACAGATCCCCGTTCTCGTTGATCATCAACCAGCGCACCTGTCCGAGGATGAAATTCTTGCTGTCCGCGGGGCGCACGCCGATCAACTGGCCGTGAGAAAACCGCTTGCCGGGGTTGCCGGCCGGCCGCAACATCTTCAGCCCCTGCGCACTCTCGTCCTCGAGCTTCCAGCGCTCGAGGACGATACCCTTCGTCTCGCTGTATTCGTCCTCGTGGCGCGTGCTGATGCGCCCGAACGTGGCAATTTCCTCGCGCTCCTTCTTCGTCAGATCGGATTGCGTGCCCGGTTGCCGGAACACGTGTCCCGATATGTGATAGTGGATCGAGGCCATGCCGTTGCAGACTTCGGCTTCGTGATGCGAGCGCCGCCGCTCGAGGCCGCGCGCCGGGCGCGGCTGGTACCATTGCCGGTACAGGAACACGAGCAGTTGCTCGCACGCAGGCTGTACGCAGTCCTCGCCCAGCGCGAGCTTCGCCGGCGATTCGCCCTTGCGCAGCAGTCCGATGCGGTTGCGCAAGGTCTTTGCGAGCCGACGCGCGTCGAGATAGCGCGGCTCCCCAAGAGAGGGAGCCGCCTCGGCGCGGCTGATCCGCTCGGCGCAGCGGTCGCCGGCAAGGTCGACCACGAGCTCCGGCACGTCGGCCTGTCCCACCGGCTCCCTGAAAATCTCGACGCGCTCGGCCCAGCGCTCGAGCAGGAAGGCGACAAAAGTGATCTGCCGCTGGCCGAGCTCGTTCGGATTGCACATTCCCATCAGCAGCGCGCGCAGGTACGCGATGCGTGGCGAAGTGTCGTGCACGTCGCGGTTCAAGTAGTCCTTGATGGCCTCGTCGAGCACGCCGAGCGTTTCGGCCTTCGCGTACACCCGGTGCAAGGCACCCCAGTCGCGAGCGGGAACCTGCCGATAGGCGCGATAGTGATGAAACATCTTCAGGCCCGCGTAGGCGAGCGTGCGCTGGCACACCAGCCCGGCCTGGGAGCGCATGCCCGGCTCGCCCTCGGCCGCGGCGTCGATGCAACGCAAGTAGCCCATGTGCATCTGCTCCCACAGGGCGATCGTGTCCTCGAACACTTCGACCTCGTTCTCGACCATCGGCAGCGCGCGATTGGTAAAGCGCTTGGCCTGTTCGAGCTGCGCGAAATGCACCGGCTCGCGCAAGGTCTCCATCACCGCGAGGCGGTTCATGGCCTTGGTCGGAAAGCGATTGAATTCCTCGATCTGCTGAAGCAGCTGGCGCTGGGCGGCCGGGATGTTGGCGAGAGGCACGTTCTCGAGCCAAGCCTTGCAGGCTGCGGCGTCGATGAACTCGGGCGACGCGTTCGGAGCGAGCTGCGGGAGGACGATGTCGTTCATGGCACGCTCATCAGTGGGAGGGCCGGGCGAGCAGCCGCGCGAGGCGCGTGCCGAGCTGCGCATCGGACACCGCAGCGCGCGCGGCATCGTCGGTCGCAGCCGGGCGGCGCGGGGCGGCCCAGATCGGGTCGGGAAAATGGCGGTCATCCGCATGACGCGCGATAACGTGCCAGTGCAGGTGCGCAACCTGATTGCCGAGGCTTGCCAGATTCACTTTTTCAGGGCGGAACAGCTCGCGCAACGCCGCTTCGCACGCGAACACCGCATGCATCAACCGGCTGCGCTCGGCCGCATCGAGATCGGTCATCTCGCGCACGTGGCGATTGAGGATGACGCGGCAAAATCCGGGGTAATCCTGCGAGGCGGCGCGCACGATGCGGCAGAACCCGTCGCGCCACAGCACGGGGCCTCCGTCTCGCTCACAGAACTCGCAATTCATGGGTGCGAACGCCTTCGTCCACCCGCGTTCCAGGCCCGGGCCCTGCCTTCCCCAACACGTTGCCGAGTGGCGCGTCCCGTGCGCTACAACAACACTCGCTCGATGCCGCCGGCGTTGGCCTTTTCGACGAATTCGGGCAGCCAGTTCTCGCCCAGCAGGCGGCGCGCCATTTCCACCACAATATAGTCGGCTTGCGCACCAGTGTCATCAGAGAAGCGCGCCAATCCTTGCAGGCACGACGGGCAGGATGTGAGAATTTTCACATTCTGGCGGGCGTCGCCGGCGCGCTGCGCGGCGACACCCGCCATGAGCTCCTCCTGCTTGCGAAAGCGCACCTGCGTGGCGACGTCGGGGCGCGTAAGCGCGAGCGTGCCCGCTTCGCCGCAGCAGCGCGGCGCGAGAGCCACCTGCGTGCCGGTCAGCGCGCGCGCCACTTCGAGCGGTTGGTGCTGCTTGATCGGGCTGTGGCAGGGATCGTGGTAGAGGTAGCGCACGCCCGACAATCCGTCGAGCTTCACACCCTTTTCGAGCAAGTATTCGTGAATATCGAGCAGCCGGCTGCCCGGGAAGATCTTGTCGAACTCGTACTTCTCGAGCTGGTCCATGCAAGTCCCGCAGGAGACGATCACGGTGCGGATATCGAGATAATTGAGCGTGGTCGCGAGGCGATGGAACAGCACGCGGTTCTGCGTGATGATGCGCTCGCCGCGCTCGGCTTCGCCCGCCGCGGTCTGCGGATAGCCGCAGCAAAGATAGCCGGGCGGCAGTACGCATTGCGCGCCGACCCGGTAGAGCATCGCCTGCGTCGCCAGTCCTACCTGCGAAAACAGCCGCTCCGAACCGCAACCGGGAAAGTAGAACACCGCCTCCGAGTCCTCGTTCGCCCTGGCCGGGTCGCGCACGATCGGCACGATTTTCGCGTCCTCGATGTCGAGCAGCGCGCGCGCGGTCTTCTTCGGCAGGCCGCCGGGCATCGGCTTGTTCACGAGGTGGATGATCTGGGGGCCGATCGCCGGCCGCCCGGTGCTCGCCGGAGGGTGCGCCGTCTGCGCGCCCGCGAGGCCCAGGCCCCGCGCCACGCGATACGCGGCGCGCTGCAAGCCGTAGCCCCAGCCGATCATCGCCGCGCGCGCCAGCTTGACGGTACGCGGGTCGGTTGCGTTCAGGAACAGCATCGATGCGCGCGTGCCGAGGTTCGCCCGGCGCTTGCCGGTGCGGCGCAGGAGGTTGCGCATCGCGATCGACACGTCGCCGAAGTCGATGTCCACCGGGCAGGGGCTCTTGCACTTGTGACACACCGTGCAGTGGTCGGCCACGTCGCCGAATTCGGCGTAATGCGCGAGCGCCACGCCGTGGCGCGTCTGCTCCTCGTACAGAATGGCCTCGATCAGCAGCGAGGCGGCCAGAATCTTGTTGCGCGGCGAATAAAGAAGATTGGCGCGCGGTACGTGCGTGGCGCAGACCGGCTTGCACTTGCCGCAGCGCAGGCAGTCCTTGATCGAATCCGACACGCCGCCGAGGTCCGACTGCTCGAGGATCAGCGATTCCGCGCCGATCAGCGAGAAGCTCGGCGTATAGGCGTTTCCCAGATCAGCGCCGGCGAGCAGCTTGCCGGCGTTGAAGCGCCCCTGCGGGTCGACCGCCTGCTTGTAGGCGCGAAACGCCTCGAGCTCGCCGGGCTCCAGGAATTCGAGCTTGGTGATGCCGATGCCATGCTCGCCCGAGATGACTCCGCCGAGTGACTTCGCGAGCCGCATGATGCGCGCCACGGCCTGCGTCGCGCGCTGCAGCATCGCGTAGTCGTCCGAGTTGACCGGAATGTTGGTATGCACGTTGCCGTCGCCCGCATGCATGTGAAGCGCCACGAACACGCGCCCGCGCAGCACGCGCGCGTGCACGGCCTCCGCGCCCTCGAGCACATGGCGAAAAGCAATCCCGGAGAAGATGCGGCGCAGCTCCTCGCGCACCTCGGTCTTCCACGACAGGCGCACGGTGCGCGCCTGCAGCGACTCGAAGTGGGCATCCAGGTCTGCGCGGAGCCCCTGCCAGCGCGCCCGCACCGCGCGTATCAGCTCGAGCGCGCGCTGCGGCCGCTCGCCGAGCACCTCCGCCGGCGACAGCGGCTCCTCGAACTGGTACAGCGGCAGCTCGCCGGAGAAATACTCCTCCAGCGCGTCGAGCAGCTCGAGCTTGTTGGCGATCGACAGCTCGATGTTGATGCGCTCGATGCTGTCGCTGTACTCGGCGAGGCGCTCGAGCGGAATGACTACGTCCTCGTTGATCTTGAAGGCGTTGGTGTGCTTGGCGATCGCCGCCGTGCGCGCGCGGTCGAGCCAGAAGCGGCGTCTCGCCTCCGGCGAGGCGGCGACGAATCCCTCGCCGCCGCGCGCGTTGGCGATGCGCACCGCGGCAGAGGCCGCGCTCGCCACCTCATCGACGTTGTCGCCGACGATGTCGCCGATCAGCACCATGCGCGGGCGCTGATTGCGGCGCGACTTCGAGGCGTAACCGACCGCCTTCACGTAGCGCTCGTCGAGATGTTCCAGGCCGGCCAGCTTGGCATCGGGGTGCGCGTCGAGATGTTCTTTTACCTCGACGATCGCCGGCACGGCCTCCTTAGCCGTGCCGAAGAACTCCAGGCACACGGTCCGGGTGTGCGCGGCCATCCTGTGCAGAATGAAGCGTGCCGAGACGATGATGCCGTCGGTGCCTTCCTTCTGCACGCCGGGCAGCCCGGCGAGGAACTTGTCGGTGACGTCCTTGCCCAGCCCGGCCTTCCTGAAGCGCGCACCTTCGATCTCGAGCACGCGCTCCTCGAGCAGCCGCTTGCCGTCGGCGGCGTAGCGCCTCAGCCGGAAGCGCGCGCTGGCGGCGTCGTGGATCTTGCCCAGGTTGTGGCCGATGCGCTCCACCTCCAACCATTGCGCATCGGGCGTCACCATGCGCCACGACGCCAGGTTGTCGAGCGCCGTCCCCCACAGCACGGCCTTCTTGCCACCGGCGTTCATCGCCACGTTGCCGCCGATGCATGACGCGTCGGCCGAAGTCGGGTCGACGGCGAACGCCAAACCTTGCGCTTCGGCCACTTCCATCACCCGTCGCGTCACGACGCCAGCACCGCAGCGTATCGTGGGCACCGGTCGCCCGACGCCCGGCAGCGCGCTCCACTCCACCGCGCCG
>Ga0153916_10000448_pt1 | contig 27535 bp, 25 predicted proteins | sample Opewatmetagenome_FD_109642 | JGI IMG/M metagenome (GOLD analysis project Ga0153916, IMG submission 109642) | Freshwater wetland microbial communities from Ohio, USA - Open water 3 Core 3 Depth 4 metaG | ecosystem: Environmental > Aquatic > Freshwater > Wetlands | place: USA: Ohio, Lake Erie...
ACCGGAGATGCTCAATGCAAGGCTACCGATAAGGATTATCGCATGGATACAGAGTCTGCTCGCAGCTTCTTGGAGGGGTATGTAACCTTGCCGTGATTAATGCGTGGGTTAATCAAACCAGTTGGTAACACTTTGCATTTGAATTGAATATTTTTAATGATTTAGGCTGCCTCGGTGAAAAGAGGCAGCCTTTTATTATTAATCTCTACCCAGCTAAGGGCCCTACGTCGTTGCGCCTTTACTGCTTAAGAACGCGCCACGCTGACACCCAAGTTATCAGCATGGTCGCTAATTCTCTCCAGGATTCGAAGAGTCTCAGTAAAGATCACATCTGCCTCTGGTTGGCAAACACCTTCTTCTATACGGTGAATGTGCGCCTGGCGTGTGTGCCAATACAGCCTGTCAAACTCACTCTCCATCTGGCAAACTTGATTGGCTTCTTCTTTATTGCTGGTTGAAAAAGCATGAATAGCCAATGAAAAGGTTTGGTGGGCATGGTTCCATAAATTTTCCAGATCTTCGATGGCTGGAGGGGTGAACGTTACGTGGTTATCTAACCTTTCCTGGGCATATTGGGCAATATCTTCAGCCATATCACCCACGCGTTCGATATCAATGAGCAGATTTTTTAGCTGGAAGCAGCGCTTTTGTTGTACCAGACTTAAATCTTCGTTGATTAGTTTATTGATAAATGTCACCAGCTCATGATATATCGGGTCAATCAGCTCTTCCTCTTGAATCAGGACGCTCTTTATATTGCTTTTATCAAGCTTGATCAACGCCATGCAGCTGTCACGTAGCATGTGAGCGGTAATATCTCCCATGCGGGTCAATTCACGAGCTGCTTCGCTTAATGCTACGGATGGTACTCCGAGCTGCATTTCATCAATAAAGGTTGTGACCTTGGTTTTTTCAGCCCTTCGGACAACTGGCGTCAGCCATCCGGATATCTGAGTTAATTGTTTTACAAACGGGAAAAGGATCGCGCTGACGGTTATGTTGAAAATCGTATGTGCATTCGCTATCTGTCTGGGTAGATCAGGGGAGGTATGGGCTACTAGATTTGCGAATTGACTGATAAATGGCAAAAAGATCAAAACGCCAAATACATTCATTCCTATCTGGGCTATGGAAGCCTGACGAGCTTTAGCTGACAACCGTAAGGAAGCCACAAACCCCGTGATGCATGACCCGATATTTGCCCCCAAAATCACTCCAACTGCGCCTTCTAAGGTGATCACCTGGCTGATGCCCATTGCCACCACCAAACTCGTTACTGCAGTGCTGCTCTGTGTGATGGATGTGATTACCAAACCAACGATGATACCTATGAAAGGGTGCAAGCTAATTGTTCCTAGTAAATTTGCGAATATGGGAATTTCCACCAGGGAATCTAGGGCAGAGGCCATATAGGTCATCCCGACGAAGATGAGCCCTAGACCCATCAATATCTCACCGTATTTTTTCCAATCGTGATGCGGGAAAAATTCAAGCAGGATAACCCCAATGATCACCAATAACAGCCGATATGCTCCAATATCAAAGGCAACGATTTGGGCAGTGATCGTTGTACCAATTTCCTGACCCAACATAACACTGATCGACTGATTAACCGTCATTAGATTAGCGTTGATCAAGCCGATCATCGTTACCATTAAAAGTCCACTGCTTTGTAAAACAGCTGTTGCGGTTGCGCCAAACCCTGCACTCATCAAACGATTGCTGGTAACTTTCCCTAACCATTTCTGTATCTGATCACCCGCTAATTTCTCCATCCCCGAACTGAGCGAACGGATGCCATACATAAAGAGTGCCAATCCCCCCAGGATTTGAAGAACCCCGATCATTTACTCTCCATGGTCATTATAAATTCTCTGGTTTTTAATAACCGGGTAAGACTATACAGATCGATGATCCATATTGATTATATAGTACCAAAATCTGGACAGCTCAATTATAAGCGAAGTTCAAAATCGCCTTGTGTGTAGGATCCAGAGACTTTCTAGGGATTTTTAGCCAATAGTAAAACACCCCCGGTTTTGACCGATGTGGGGGTTGGCATGATATTAGATGCTTAGCGCTGCCCACGGGAATGGTTGACCATGCCCGGGGTAAACGGTTTGGATGGGCAGTGTCTTCAGCCTGTCTAAGCTGGATATACCCGCTTCGGGGTCATACATCATTGGATTAAGCATCGGTTTGCCCTTTGAGCTGGTGAGAAGGTCACCGCAAAATAAGTCCCCTGAGGCAGTCAGGATGCAGATGGAACCTGATGAGTGCCCGGGTGTATTCAGTACCTGGGCGTCCAATCCGTACTCTGCCAGCGAATCTCCATCTGAAAGAATCACATCGGGGATGTATTTTTCTTTTTCGCCAAAGCGGATAAAGAGTGGCATCAGTATTTTCAGCAGCGGGCTTTTGACCTTTCGATTCCAAAACATGTCCCCATTTTCAAGCATGCCTGCATCCCTTTGGTGCATAGCGACCTTCGTGTTAAATTTCGCGCTGAGGTAAGCGGCATTTCCGGTGTGGTCAAAATCACCATGGGTGAGCAGGATCAACATTAAGTCACCGGGGTGGCAGCAGAGATGCTCAAGTGTGGTTTCAAGCTGGCGCCTGGCGTTGGTCATCCCGGTATCGATCAGCAAAAAGTCGTTGTCAGTTTTCACCAGGTAGCTATTTACCGTGGTCATATTAAATAGCAAGGGTAAGCGAATGGGTGTGATTTGATGGGTCACGACTGGCTCCTTAAATTTCCCTCCAATTGACTTGTAATCCTATTTTATCTCATTTCTCATGGTGTTGAATACGGATCGGTTCTTGAGAAATTATAGATTAATTTCCAATTTCTTGCCTAGATAATGCTCGTATTGAGAAGCTGCATGATTGATCAGCTCCTGGGTTGATTGATCAGGAGGTGTAAAGGGCTGAATTTCAATGATGATGGTTCCTTTTTTAATCGTGCGCTTCCAAATCCCAGTCACCTGACCATTGACCACAATGATGGGTCTGAATACGCCTCGATCAGATATCTCCTTCATGTGTTGTTCCTGTTTAGATGGTATGGAGGAGCTTCGATCAGCGTAGCTGAGGATGAATTCGTCATAAGTGGGTAATAAAAAGGCGGTGATAAGACTGGAATGGGGAACCGTGAAGTCAGGGGTGAGCCAATAGGTGCGCCCGTCAATCGTTTCTGGAATTAGATCTGACTTAACTAATTCCAGGGCGTGGTTGGCATCCCTGGCAGGCAAACCTGACCACCACATGAAATCCTGCCCAGTGGCAGGGCAGCGGCTGGTGAAATAGCGTTTGGCGAGTTTAGCTAGAGCTTCATCTTTAGTCAGCTCTCTGGTTTTTTGCACCCGTTCAGATAGCAATGCATAGGTTGGCTTTCCATGATGGGTTGCTCCACTGCAGATAATTTTTTCCAGCTCGGCTCGTTCAAATAGATGAGAGGCACGGTTTTGATCCGTGGCAATGCCTGCTTTCTGCAGCTCCGCGATTAGTTCCTCTCGCTTTAGATGTCCGCCTTTGAATAAGGCTTTTTCGATGATGGTATTGCTTTTTGAATAAATCACTTCAGTCAGCCCCAGATCTTTATCACGCGATCTCTGAGCTGTTTTGATCTGCGGAGCAGTGAGATCGAGCAGCCAATAGATATCTTCTGCAGCCACAAAATGCCAGGTGGGTCGCAGTAGGTGGGTGCGGATGATCTCGGCGTTATCGATTGCTGCTTCTATACCTGCGTCAGTTGAGCCAGGCAATCGTACTCCAATTGCCCACTTTGCCATGGGGTAATCCTGGGCTTGCATGGCACACATCCAGGTTACGATTTCCTTGGGTGTTGTGAGTCTCTTCCCTGCAATATGCTGGTTGACGAGACGAACGAGGGAGATATCCGATGGTTTCATCGCATTAATTAATTATGGAGATCTGCATTTTGCTTTTTCCTGGTAAAGTCGTTATACCTGACTACTTTATCCTGCAAGCCTGGAAGAATTATGAATTTAATACCCATTTTGCTTTTGGCATGAAAGCTAAGGAATTTCCCCGGTCATTGAACGCCTGGGTCAATACTTTAATCTCGTGATAACCACGATTGTAATCATTCTACAGAAAAATTCAGTTGGTGTAGATTAGGTACAGCTCCTGTGCAGCCCAATGGTCGAGGTTATTATACATTCCGATCAACCTACTTCTATCCCAGCCGGTAATGAAATATCCCCGTCGTTTTGGAAAGCATTGGGATGAATCGCACCCAGCGTAGGTGTGCCAGACGAGGCTCTTTTGCGAGGAAGGGGTACCACTCGTCCAATAGATGGATGCCTTCTGCCCACTGTTCAAGCTGTGTTGGGCGCCTCAGCGCCCAATGTGCTAGAGCACCGATTTTCGTGCGGCTGACCCGGCGGTTGTTCCCCCATACATAAAATGACGAAAAAGCGTCGAAGACCAGCTCTGAACCAGGGAAGTGATCCTTTAGTGCTACTACCAGCCTCCTTAGCTGCGATTCTTCAAAGAACATGAAAAGTCCCTCCGCCAGGAAGAGAACCGGGCGTGCCTTGTGGATAGTTACCGTATTAATCCATGTGGATTCTAAGGCGGAGCAAGCCAGCAGATGGTAGCGACCTGATTCGTTGCTGATTAGCTCACGACGCAGCTCGATGACCACTGGCAAGTCCAGGTCGTACCACTCGACATGTCCGTTATCCACACGCTCGAAGCGTGAATCCAACCCGCAACCCAGGTAAACCACAACAGCCTCGGGATGGCGAATAAGAAAATCGTTCGTGAAGCGATCGAACTGACGATTACGTAGCAAGATTGAAACCTGAACATCCTCCCTCACCTGGGCATGAGTGAATTGCGCCTCATCGAATTTCAGCTTATTGATCAGCTCAAACGCCCGGTCATCCTTAAGTATGGCATCAGGACGTTGAGTTTCATGGGCGCGAATGTAAAGCGGAATAAGCAGGCTTTCAGATACTCCGTTCAGATCTTGGTGAGTGGTCTCACTCATGTTCAGCCTCCTTTTGTTCTTACCATCTACTGGATTGGCTCTACCTCAACCTTGGGATGCATAGGCCTGCTCATATTATTTCGCTACCTGAGGTAGATCATATTATTCGGAGGTATCGAATCTTTATACCACTTGACTCGATGAAATACGGCTCAAATACTTGCCTCTATTTGAGGTTTTCCCTGTAGATACCAGGACCGGTCCTTGATGAGCAGGATCATAGGGATAATGTTGATGATGATCACTACAAGATCGACCAATCCAATATTGTCGAAGAAGTTTAGAAGAAATGTAGCGGTGAGCAGTACGAAAGTAAAGTAATAAGTAATCCGGTTACGTCTCTTAATGAGGACAAATAATCCTAACAGCATGCCAGCGACGGCAACGGAAAGGAAGACCATGAGTCCTTTTATGAGCGGTGGGACGAGTAGTCCAGGGTTTGCATTGGTAGCAGTAATCAGGCTAAAAACGACCCAAACAAGGGCGTTTAGAAGGATAAAAACTAAAGTTACAGTGACTGTGCGATGACTATTGTTCACATGATATCCTTTCTGGTGCATCCAGAAATGCATCCGTATTACTGAAAGCACGCCATTCGATCCTGCAAAGCAATTTATCACTGGGAGATCTATTAAATCATAGCATAATTTTATCAAGCCTTGATCAGTATTGTGCGTTTCTTCATTATTATTTGTATCTCAAAATAAACTTATCCAATGCAAGGCCGCCTAGGGTGGTTGTTTTGGTTTAATGGTTGGTAAATTATTTTAATATTCACCTCGATAAGATTACCATTATTATCTACCTTCCTTTCAATTCTTCCCCTGATTCCATTCAAACTTCTGTATAATAATTAAACTTCATCCACCACTGCTAATAAATAAATCGATATCCATCTCCTCAACCATGCACGCCAATCGGAGCAAACATGCCCAAATCCATACTCATCAGCGGCACATCTACCGGCATTGGGCATGCCCTCAGCCTGGAGCTCGACCGGCATGGTTACCAGGTCTTTGCGGGGGTGCGCAATTCAAACGATGCTGAAGCGCTGCGCAACCAGGCATCTCCTAAGCTTTCCCCTGTGATGTTGGATGTGATACTACCGGAGACGATCTCTGCCGCCTGCAGGGAAATCAACGATCAGATGAATGGCGAGCTATTCTGCTTGATTAACAACGCTGGAACCAGCCTCGGTGGAGCGATGGAATTCATTCCCATCCAGGATTTTCGCCAGCAATTGGAAATCAACCTGGTAGGTCAGTTAGCCCTCACACAAGCCTGCCTGCCCATGCTCAGAAAGGCCTCTGGTAGGGTCATCTTTATTAGCTCTACAAACGGCAGGCTAGCGACGCCATTCAATGGCCCGTATAGCATTTCGAAAGCCGCCCTGATTTCTATGTCAGATGCGTTACGCCTAGAGCTGGCACCCTGGGGTATATCAGTCTCGGTATTCCTCGTTGGAAGTGTCCTAACGCCTATCTGGGAGAAAAGCGCCCGGACTGCCAGTAAAATCCTGCGACGCATGCCCGCTGAAGCATGGAATTTGTATGGGCGAATGCAAAAGCGCGCAGGAGCGTATTATCAGCAAAGTGGACAGAGGGGCATACAAGCGGAGAAGGTGGCGGTGATGACCCGCCGAATACTGGAGAAAAATCATCCGAAGGATTACGTTTTAGTAGGGTTGGATGCATATTTGATCGAGTTGATGACCAAGCTATTCCCTGTGCACCTGCGGGATTGGCTGGTCAGGCAGCAGATGGGCTTGCTTAAGCCATGATTTGCCTATCATTGAAGGATCCACGGTTCGGGACAAATACTACCTTTTCTAAATGCTTTTCTTGATCTGGTTCCTTCCTATACCGGATTGCTTTTTCCCACCAATCCTCGATAAAACTCGTCATATCTCTTAAAGGTCAATTGCTCATCGTGCGTTCTGCCGATCTCCAGGGAGACCTGACCCATCTTATGTGCCTTATCAGGGTCGCTGAGTATAGTCTGAATCGCTTCACCCAGCTCATGTGGGTTGAGTGAGTGAACCAGGAATCCATTTTCACCTTGCCGGACCAGCTCTGGTAGGGCAGCTGAGTTAGCAGCCACGATGGGTAAACCGGTGACCGCTGCCTGCAGGGCCGGCAGGCTTTGTACCTCCACCAGAGAGGGAATGGCGAACAGGTCACTCGCCCGGTATAAGGCAGGCAGATCCTGTTCGGGTACGTAGCCTAGCAGATGAATGTACGGTTGCAGATTCAGTTGGTCGATGAGCGCATTCAGACGTGGGCGCTCACTGCCACGACCCACTACCAAAAGGTGTGCCTCCTGCTTATCACACACATCTCTCATCGCCCGGATGAGCAGGTCGAGCTTCTTGTCCTTCATCAATCGCCCTACTGATAAGATGCGGGGTCCAAGGGGTAGATTGTAGCGGCTTTCGATGTCTTCATCGGGTTCCTTTTCAGGGCGGTAACGCCCGATGTTCACCCCATTCGAGATGACCGTGGTCGGTGGACGCAATCCATGAGCCAAAAAATCGCGCTCATGGGTGCGAGTGCAAAATACCACGTGCTCGAAGTGGTTCAGGTTGCCTACCGCCAGCTTCCAAAAAAACCGCTCGAACCAGGCTTCTAGTCCGCCAAAATGGATATACTGGGCGGCATAGCGCGGCAGGGAATAGCATGAGGAGATAAATACCGGGCGTTTATCCCAGCGCACCCCAAGCAGTAAATAGCTCAGCAATGCATTTTCATGGGTGTGAATAATGTCAGGTTTAAACTGGTCTGCTAGCATGCGGATGGCTGCAGGTCTGATGAAGGGGATCGGACCTTCCCACCAGAATGGATTGGGTATCCCCAACACCCTCTGCAAGTGCACACCCTGATCCTCCGACTGATAAGGCAGGTGTTTTTCACTGGCGGTGACAATTATGACCTCGTGACCATGCTGAACCATGGCACGGGCAATCTTTTGAACGACGAGGGTCACACCACTAAGTGTGGGCAGGTAACCGTGGCTGAACATCATGATACGCATTGATTAACTCTTTAAGATTCGCTGGATGCCTGCTTGCCCGCCCGGTGCAACAGGCGGTTATAGAACGGCAGGATGAGAAAGTATGGCAGCAGGTAGTACAAGATGCGGAATAGGATGGCTGCCAGGACGGCCTGTTCGAGCCTGACTCCCAGAAGGGCATATATGCCGGCCATCGAGCCTTCTTGGACCCCCAAACCTCCCGGTACCATCGATAGCAACCCTGCCATGATGCCAATGACGTAACCCGTGACGAGTGCACCGGCTTTCACAGGTGGACCGAGGGCTTCAAAGACAAAACCCATGGCGATGATACTGCAGGCGAAATCGAGCAGGGTGAGTAGCATGATCCATACGAGCCGGATGGGTTTGTGGCGAATAGCTTCTGTACCGCGGGTTAAGCTTTCATCGAGCTGGCTAAGCCAGGTGATATAGTCGCGTTGCAGGATTCTCCTGCCTAAACGCGCAAGCAGGCTGATGATCGGGCGCCGGCGGGAGGGAAACAAAACCAGCCCAGTGATCAGAACCAGCACCACACCAAAAACTAAAGTCATCAATCCCAAAGCGATGGCAACCCCACGCGGTACTGCTGTGTTGAGTAACAGGTAGATAAAGCTCAGTGGCAGGAAGGTAAGCATATCCAGGCTGGTGAGGTAATAATGGAGAATGGATGAGGTGAGCACATCCTTAAGTGAGACGTTGTACATCTTCATAAGTAGATAGCGCAGGGAATACCCCACTACACCGCCCGTGGTCAACACATGGTTGACCACAGTGGAGATGAAACATACTTCCGCCAGCTCGCGTTTGCCCATTCGAATATCAAGCAATTGAGAGACAAACGCATAAGCATAACTATAAAATGTGTAAGAGAAGAACGTGAACAGTAATACCAGGGGCAGGTAGCGCCAATCTGCATCAACCAGAACCTGGCGCATATCCTGCCAATCCAAAGCCACCACTACCACTCCAATAATGGTGATGGCGAGGATTAGCACTGTGACTAAACGGTGATGAGGGCGGGTTGTCGGCTCCATTGTAAGCATTGAGGCTGGTTGATTATTCGACCCATTCATTCAGACTGGAAATATCCACCCAGTTGTCGTTTGGTGATGAGGATTATACCCGAGAAGGGAATTGTGGTCGTGAGCTATCCGGTAACATGCAAACCCTATCGAAATTAGCTTTTAGCTTCAGGATATTAGCCAATTTCAAAATACTTGAAATTTATCATAGAGATCAATGAGAATTTAGAGTTCAAATTACAGACCTCACAGACTATAGGATTAGTCGTGGAAATATCTTAAATTCAAAAGCCTCTGCGAGACGAATATCTTTTATACTTATATTTATCTGTGTAAATCAACGATCGTCTGCGGTTAAAACGATTCTATCTGCTTTCAACCGTCTTTTTTAATTTCAAGATCTTTATTTAAAGTGTTTTTATCTGCGTTTATCTGTGTGCATCTGTGGTTAATTGTTTTCTCCTGCTAGTATCGACGGTATATTGATCTTCGCTGATCACGAATTGCCCGTTGCTAATTTGATTTATAATGAATCGGCACAGAAAGGATGCAGTCACCATGGATACCCAATTTTCAAAGCGTTTCACCGATCAATGGACTCGCTACTTCTCCGGAGCTGAGCTTCCGATTGCATATTACTACACCGAACAACCCCGCATGGATGAAATAAATGCCAGTCAAAATGTGGATCGTTGCCTGATAGCAAACCTGAAACGGGTTCGGCAGGGTTTCCCTTTTGTTTACGATGTGCATACTCCTGGCTGTTCGGGCGGTAAACGCTACACTGGCTTCAGTCACACACTGCGCCCAAACTTCGAATACTTCCTCTCGTGCGGTATTCCAGACGAGCTGGAAGGTGAACGCTATAAGCGTGATCCTGAGCTGGTTAAGCAATACCTGCTTCAGCACCCACCTTTCGAGGCCCCTGGGAATTACCTGGTTTTCAAGCGTTGGGACGAGCTTAATCAGGATGATGCGCCACTGGCGGTGATTTTCTTTGCCACGGGGGATGTGCTGAGCGGGTTGTTCGCTTTGGCAAATTACGATATGGCTGAGCCGGATGGTGTGATTACCCCCATGGGCTCTGGCTGTGCATCGATCGTTGGTTACCCGTTGGAGCAGGCATCCTGCGAGAAACCGCGCTGCGTGTTGGGCATGTTTGATGTCTCTGCTCGTCCTCATGTGGGGCGGGATGAGCTGACATTTTCAATCCCAATCAAGCGCTTTGAGCAGATGGTGAACTATATGAACGAGAGCTTCCTGATCACCGGCTCGTGGGAGAAGGTGAAGAGCAGGTTGGGTTAAATTGTTGAAGCTGTAGAGCATAGGATAAAAAAATCACCACTGGGCATTTGTGTACCCAGTGGTGATTTACTTGAGAGTGACAAACTTGGTCTCTATAAGATAGTTTCTTTTTTTTTGGCAGCAAATTTATAACAGCAAACTTCAACTCCGTCACTTCACTTCCACAGTGATAGTGATAGTCTTCTCTGGGGAAACATTTGTCTCCCAACCCTTCTTGTAATCCAGGGTAAGCGTTGCAGTTCCAATATCAGCTCCTTGGAAAAAGTATGTTTCTGTGCCAGCTGCACCAAGGATGGGAGTGGCTGAATCGGAGGCGGATTCCTGGTACTCTGGTTCTCCCATTTGCGCCAGGATATCCTGGTTGGAAGAGCTAGCAAACCAGCTGTACCCGGTGGAGGGGTTGGATACGAGCGTGATCGAAACTACCTGGCCCTTTTTGAGCTGTTGGGTGGTACCGTCCGCAGTTACGTCGAGCTTGAGGTTGGCTATCTTCCCAGAGATGACGGGCAGCATTTGGTAATCATTGGCAGAATTCGTCTCAGTATAAGTGCCTGATGGGTTGTTTTGAGTATTATCAGAACCTGCATTTGAGCTTGAGATGGATGGGGTGGTCGAACCACAGCCTGCCAAAGTAGTCATTGCCATGGCAAGGATCATGGTAATCATAGTCAAGCTATATTTCGTGAACATAATTGCTCTCCTTATACCTTTTATCGGTATTTGCCATTATGACGCTCAAAGGGGTAGCATTGTTCCGTTAATGTGAATTATAGTACATTACAGCAATGGAAATTCACCCCCTTCCACTCAACCAGGAGTCTGTCATCTCGAATGCTTAGAGATGTATAATGATTTAGAACACCTGACGAGTGAGCATGGGATGCAGGAGGTGCTAGATGCAGCCAAATCGCAAATTCCTAAAATTTTGGAAGCTCGTACAGCGGGAGAATGCAGTCCGGTATATGATGATCTCACTGTTGAGCTTTGTTGCTACCGTGAGCGTGGTGCGGAGTTTTTTAGCCCTTACGGGTTACCCCCAGATTGGGAGTGGAACGCTGCACATCGCGCATGTTCTATGGGGAGGCCTGATCCTATATATCGCGGCTATCTTACCGCTAATTTACCTCAACCCGCGTTTGCATCTTGTTGGAGCCATATTATCAGGGGTGGGGATGGGCTTATTTATCGATGAAGTAGGCAAGTTCATAACCAGCCAATATGATTACTTTTTCCCTGCTGCCGCACCAATCATGTATGTCTTCTTCCTGTTGGTGGTTATCCTGGTGATCATGATCCGGCGACCCAATGTAGTGGACGGGCGGTCAGAGCTCGTCCAGGCGTTGGAGATCATACGGGAGCAGCTTTACCGGCCATTGGAGCCCGTTGAAAGAGAACATATCGAGAGCGATCTGAGTAAAGTTATAGGGGGTGATCCAGATACGATGCATCAAGACATGGCTATGCATTTGTTAAACCTCGTGCGCTCAGATTCACGCACAGCACCCGAAACACGACCTGCATGGTGGCTACGATTAACCAAGCAACTGGAGCAATGGCTGACAGAGCGACGATTGAGCTGGTTATTGGGGGTGGGGATGGTGCTGTTAGGTTTGGTCACTCTTAAAAACCCTTTGCAGGTGTGGCTGGAGCATGCCGTACCCAATTCAGTACTGGTGGCATTCCTTCAATCGCATGCTGGCAGGCAAATCGCACCTGCTGATGCACCGGTGCTCTTTAATACCCGGTTGGTGATTGAGGTCCTGGTGGGATTACTATTATTTGTTTCTGTCGGGCTGCTCGCGGCCGGGAAAAAACGTTTGGCTTGTAACCTGGGTTACTTTAGCCTATTGGTCTCATTAGTTGTGCTGGACATGCTGCTGTTTTACTTTGAGCAATTTTCGACTGTTGCGATCGTACTGCTTCAATTTGTAGTGCTGTTCGGGGTGATTTTTTACCGTAAGAGATATCTGAAGAGCCGCGATTAGCAGTTTGCGCTTAGTTATTATCTATCTACTAACCCCTTTTTAACTCACGGTGTTTGAGGGTCTGTCGGCTTTGGCCCATGATTGCCATTTCCTGGCGTGGATTGCCCTTGGCCGTTTCCCGGTCTACCATTTCCATTATTCTCCTGCTCAGGTATCGGGGTATTGGATGACCCTGCAGGGGCAGACTGCGATTGATCGGAAGTGGGCGAATCTTTGGGTCCGCGCTTTATGCGTATCCTTTCATGGATTTCCGCCCGGAACGACTTGGGATCCTTTTCTCCTATCGTGCTTAGCTTGACCTGTTCATTGAGTCGCTCCTGCAAGTGAATGATTGCAGGTTCAGCTTGTGGTGGGAGCTTGGCGATCAATTCTTCGATGGTCATTCCCTGACTTTCAGCTCGTCCCTTGATTTGCACCAGCGCATTTTGCATCTGAGGATCATTCAATTGTATGGCAAGCTGCAGGGCGTTATCCAATTCACTTTGGAAGCGCTCGGAAGTTTGATCATCTATCGCTTTTCCGCTTGCGACCAGACGTGAAATTTCATCCACCCGACGGTTTGTGTAATCCAGGGTTAGATTTAACTTGGCCTTCGTGGTGAAGGTCATGGAGAGACGAATATCTTCACTCCACGATTTTATCGTGTACAAGGGTTGACCGGGTAAGCTGCTTTGCGCAGCATAAACTGTGAAGCTGCTGCCAACCAGAAAGACCAACACCAATATCGTCGCAACCAGGGCTTTAAATAGGGGCGAAGGTTGCTTTCCACGAAGCGCGTTTACCCGTTGGTGATCCCATTGTGCGTAAACCTTACCGGATCCTGCGAAAAGATCCTTCCGAAGGTTCTCGCCCTGGAACAGATATTTTAACTTTTCCGCCGCGGCAACCCGTGAGTTTATCGGAGGTGTAGAACGTAGTGATGCGAGCACCCGTTTCCCAAATTCATCCAATTCACCATTAGAATTGGTCATAAATTGATATCCTCATAGCGGGTCATGATCCGGCGTAATGCTTCAAGGGCACGGTGCTGTAAAGCTTTTACCGCACCAACGGGTTTATTCAACGTTTGAGCGATGGATTCGTTCTCCCAATCTTCCAGATATTTCAAGACAATTACCTGACGTTGGTCCGGGGTTAGCAGGGTGAGGGCTTCCCGCAGTTGCTGGCTTTCCATCTCATTCGCCACCACCTGGTGGGGCTCATCTGCCATGTCGGTGCGTAGATTAACATCCAATGGGATGGAATGCGGGACTTTGCTACGGTAGTAGTCAGTGATCCAATTATGCGCGATACGATATAAGTATGCCTGCAGATAATTGTCTGGGCCACTATCCCGCTTCAGGGCAACTAAGAAACGACTAAAAGTCTCTGACATACACTCTCTCGCTAAATCTGCATCACCCAGCAGGTGGTAAGCATAGCGATAAATCCCTGGGCTATATCTGTCGTAGATCTCTTCGAGTGCCTGGGCTTCAAAGCGTTTTGCTCGCTCCAAAATTGCCTGGTCTGGGCTATTTCTCATAATCTATGACGTAAAGATGCGGATAAAGAAACGGGTCATAATTAACAAAGCGAGGCATTATTGTAACGCAATTATCCATTATCATAAAACAACGGTGGGGAGGAGGCTCCACACCGCTGTTTTTGGTTAAGAGATATATGAGGTTTACAGCATTTCGATGACCGGTTAACCTGGAGGCAATGCAGGCGTTTGAATATAGACCGTGATCAGCGTGGCGATGAAGACTCCAGCCACGACGTTGCCATGAATGGCTACTTTTTGAATACCTAAACCTGACAGTTGCACGAATGTGATGGGTACCCTGTTGCCAGGTGTATCATCATCGCCATTGGTGGTTATTGATTCTCCACTCGTGGCTGGAGCTCCAGTCTCCCCTGATTCTTCACCTTCACCTCCTTGTGTGATCTGGAAGATCTTGGTTGTAGTGGTGACTTGCAAGGTTAATTCCTTGCCGATAGACTGCTTAACCTGCGCATTGCCGTGGATAAGCGTCACGGTGATTGTATTGGCTGTTGTCCCGAAAATTGTTCCCTGCAGGTAGAATGGCGTGCGCATCCGCCTACCACCATGATTTCCATTTACACCCAATCCGGGATTCGTAGTTCCGTCTTGATTCTTTATCTTTAATTGATCTTTGTCCTGCTGTCTTATTTGATTTCCCGCGCTATTGCCTTGCCCTGAATTGCCCCCATTACCATGTCCGTTGTTTGGTCCTGCCGCCATAACGGGTATAACCGAAACGGCTAGTAAGACGAGGACAAGGCAGAGAAGTGTTACTTTTTTCATAATTATTGGTCTCCTTTCAGAAGATAATCTGATGGTGTGAATATTTCCTTTTCCTACTTATTATGACGCCAAATATGGGATTAAGATATGGGTGAAAAATGAATCAATTTAAAGATTAATCAATTATAATTGCAATATACGAATAGTGGAGGTATAAAAACCTATCGAATATGATTTTTTTTACATATATTCGCAATGTTACCAGAAGGAAGCTAATATTTAACTGCTCAAGAATCCGGATAAATTAGATAAGGTCGGGAACCTAGAAATTTCTCATTTTTGAACTAGGTCTTGAATAAGGTTCCGATTTCATTGCATATTTTGAAATGATATAGATTAGACATACCTGCAACTGCTGGCAGGTAAATGCATCCTATGGTGGGTACAATAAATCTATGAATACACGGTGGGCAAGCATATTAAATTTATGGATTTTAAAACCGGGCAGGAATCGAAGGATGAAGGGCTCGCATGACCAATTGGCATAACCTCGGTCTTGAGGATGCTTTCAAGCTGCTCGATTCCCGCCCGCAGGGTTTAACTGATGCAGAAGCATCCGAGCGGCTTAAGCGATGGGGGGCTAACCAGCTTCAACCGCGTAAGCCGATCTCACCCGTTAAGCTTTTCCTCAAACAGTTTGCCAATTATTTCATCCTGGTTTTACTGTTTGCTGCCGCTCTGGCATATGGCGTTAGTTTTTTGCCGGGGCAGAGTGACCGTAAGCTGACGGCTTATTTCATCCTGGGCATCATCCTGCTCAGCGTGATGCTCAGCTTCTTCGAGGAATATCGATCCCAGAGGGAGCTTGAAGCATTGGGCAGGCTTTTAATGTTTCATACCAATGTGCTACGGGATGGGAGAAGACGGGAAATTGATGCTGCTCAGGTGGTCCCCGGGGATATTCTGGTCCTATCCCAAGGACAGAAAGTGCCAGCCGACGCGCGCCTGATTGAGGTCCATAGCCTGCGTTCGGACGAATCGACATTAACCGGTGAAAGTATTGGGGTGGATAAATCCGTTGAGCCTGTTGCTCCCGATTCTCCCCTGGCGGAGCGGTCAAGTATGGTCTATGGCTCGACGTTCATCACTCATGGCAGCGGGCTGGCACTGGTGGTAAATACGGGCAGCACTTCCGAGGTCGGTCAGATCGCCACCACCCTGGGCAGCATGTCTGAGCGTCCGACGCCCTTCCAGACGGAAGTGAAAAAGATGGGCCGCCAGATGACCGTGATCATCGGCATACTGGCAGCCATAGTAGCACTCATCCTGTATTTTATCTTGCATGAGCCGTTGGTGGATGTGGCTCTCAACACCCTCAGCCTGGCAGTCGCCACCATCCCCGAGAGCCTGCCAATTGTGCTCACCTTCGCACTTGCCCTTGGAGCCCGGCAGATGGCTCGCCAAGGGGCTGTAGTGCGCAACTTGTCGGTGGTGGAGTCACTCGGCTCGGTGGATACTATTTGTACCGACAAAACCGGCACCCTCACCCAAAACCGCATGGTCGTACAACAATTATTTGTTGGCGGTCAGCTGGTGAGCCTCCCGGATGGTTTTGGTCCGGCTGGTGAAATCCAAAAGCTGCTTCAAGCAGCTGTTTTATGCAATGAAGCCACGATTTTGGTTGATCCAGAGCCAAAAATCCTGGGCGACCCTGTGGATACAGCCATATTGAAAGCGGCCCAGGAGTCTGGAATGGATGTCGACCGGGTTCGTACGGCTCATCCATTGGTGAATCTAATTCCGTTCAGCTCTGAGCGTAAAATGATAACCACACTGCATGAGATGGATGGGGAAACAGTCGCCATCATCAAAGGGGCTCCGGGGATCGTGTTGACCCATTGCTCTGAATGCGAGGAAAATGGGCAGCAATATCCACTGGCAGATTTCCGCTGTCAAACCGTGCGGCAGACCATTCAAAAGCTGCAAGGTGAAGGGATGTATGTGCTTGGACTGGCAAGCAAGCAGCTGCCAACCTCTGATGTTACTGAACAGGTTGAGCAGGGAATGACTTTTATGGGTTTGTTAGTGCTGATGGATCCGCCGCGCCCTGAGGCTGACGAAGCGATTGCCAAAGCACAGGCGGCAGGGATTCGTGTAGTGATGATCACCGGGGATAATGGGCTGACCGCCCAGGCCATTGCTGGTAGGCTGGGAATTGGGCAGAACGTAGTCGATGCACGCGAGTTGACCGGGCTCAGCAATTCAGTGCTCTACGAAAAGGTCAAGGATGTGGACATTATTGCGCGTGCCACACCGCAGGTGAAGCAGGTGGTTCTCCAGGAGCTGCAACAAGCGGGTCACTTCGTTGCTATGACCGGTGATGGGGTGAACGATGCCACAGCCCTCAAACAATCGGATGTGGGCGTGGCGATGGGCTTGCGTGGCACTGATATAGCCAAAGAATCCGCTCAGATGGTATTGCTGGATGATAACTTCGCTACCATCGTGGTTGCAATTGAGGAAGGGCGGCGCATTTTCGATAACATCCGCAAGTTCACCAATTACCTGCTCAGCACCAGCCTGGGCGAAGTGTTCGTAGTGCTGATGCTTTCTATTGCTGGGTATTTTCCTCTATCAGCCATTATGTTGTTGTGGGTAAACGTAGTCACCGACCTGGTGCCCGCCAGTGCTCTGGCCGCAGATCCGGCGGTGAGCCATGTGATGAACCGTCGCCCTCGCCTCCACAACGAGCCGATTATGAACAAAGCTATTTACGCCACCATTATCGGGAGCATCTTCCGCACGCTCATTGCCTACGGGTTTATCTTTTGGGTGGGGTTACAGCTTGGGGGGGTGACCTATGCCCGCTCCATGTTGTTCACCAGTATCGTCCTGCATGCATTTACGCGTGTCATGGTGGTACGGCAGCTGGATGATCTGTCTATCTGGTCGAATCGTGCACTGCTGGTGAGCTATGCTGTAGCTGTAGGTTTACAGCTGCTGGCGCTGTATACTCCCCTGCGGAATCTGTTTGGAGTCGTTGCCCTCGATTGGCGCGCCTGGCTGGTTATGATCCCGGTCACAGCCGGCTCGTCCTTCTTCGGTGTATATATGACCCGATGGATCCTGAAGCTTGTTCCACTATGGGGTGATCCTGCAACCGTAAGTTCACATCAATGACCATCGAACAAAAACAGGATAGAAATATTTACACAACAGTGTAACCCACAGTTTCACTCGGCTCGGCGAGGGATTATTTGATTATTAAATCTTGGAAATGAATCAAAACTAGAAAGTCAGCTTTTTTAGTCTGGCCATACGGAAAGTCGATTCTAGCTCAAGGGAGCGATCGTTGCGGGGAAATTCACCCAAGCTCATGTGCATCCCAGCATAGAGATAATAGCTGGACTTTTCACTGAGGTACTCACGTGGGAATCGGTAGGTACCTCTCTCCGTTCGGAAAGTCTCCAGCTGAGCCATGCCTTGGCGGAACCAGTCGCTGGATTTTCCGCATTCGAACTGTGCCATCATTTCCAGGAATAGAACCAATTTTTCGCGTTCGTACTTTTGTGGTAAACATGCCAGGAAAACTCGTCCTGCAGCATACGGACGACGCAGGTTTGAATTCCAGATGTAACCGCCTGGGGTGTCCTGGAAAGCCGGATTCAGCAGATATGCGACGATCGCCTCGACTTTTTGTCGGGTGAGTAGATCCTCCTTTGGCAGATAAGCCATTGCGTAAAGATCGTAGCAGGTGGGTAAGCCCAGCACTCCCCAATGGTTGTTGAAGCGTTGCTGGTAAAAAAGCTTTGGGCTTTCGTGAATGATTTTTTGAGCAGGTGGCAGGCAATCGCGCTCAGTTTCATCCATATAAAAATTATAGTCGCCAAGGCAGGCCTGCTTGTACAATAGTTCGATACGCTGTGCCATCCAGCTAGCCACACGTGGCTCGCTTGCATACCCGGCACGTACTAGAAAAGGTACGATGATCAGCGCCTCATTATGATAACGTTCCTCTTGTCCTACCGCACAGTATGGCAGAGCGCGTTCATCTAGCTTGATCATCCCGGCTCGCAACCCGTATTCGCACAGCTTGGCCAATGCATTCTCTGCAGAAGAATCCTTTGAGTGATGGACTGGACCACTGCCCAGTAAATCTAGCCACCGGCGCACTTCAGTGCATGCCAGCAGGTCTGAAAGCAGCGCCTCACAGTCTATTCTTGTATCGCCTGGTATCAATTCCGTAGCTGTGAGCCAGCGCAGCACGGGTCCACCTTGGGTCAGCAGATAGGTAGTTGTATTTGAATCCATTTATTTACTAAACTTTAAAATTGATTGTGAACATAGCATGTTATATCATAATCCATAAAGCCATCGATCTTTGCGATTTCACGGTTCTGGGAAATAGATTTTTATTTAACCATCATTTCGTCCTGGATCCGAGTTGGTATCCTTGGCACCTCGCTTGCTTGCACAATCAATTCTGTTACTATCTGTCCTTTTTGAATTAATAATAAACCAGCGCTGTGAATGGACCACACAACGCTGGTTGAAAACAGGTGTTGATGAGAAATTACGGTTGGCAGGTCAATAAAGCACCGGAAGTGACCCGTGTGGCAATCCAAACGTTATTCACCAGGGTACCATGGCTGCTAACATTCTGACCGAAAACTGGGTCATCGAATGTGATTGGCGTTACGGTTCCATCCACATTACGTCGCAGGAAACGAGTGGAATCACTGGTCAGCAGGGTCACTTCCTGGCCAATAAAAGGGTTTGTCAGGCGGTTGCCACATATGACCGTCACAGTAACAGTTTTGGCAGCTGGATCGATGGCAGAGATCGTACCCGATAATGCATATGGGGTACGGGTACCAAAACTGACCTGGGTGCTAGCACTAAATCCGACCTGGTTGCCAGCGCCATAACTGTTCTGATTGCCAGCATCAATACCGAGCTGATTGCCGGTACAATTGCCACTTGTTGTTCCACGGCTTGCCGGAGGTCCGCCAGCAGCGAGAGCAGGTACTGCCGACATGGCTAACATGATTATAACAAGGGTTAAAACTGTAAGTTTCTTCATTATTATTCCTTTCTAGAGTTTAGATGGGTTATGTTTCACATATCTGCTCATTATGACGCAGGTGAAGTGGTAATGATATGGCTAGAAAATAACCTTCACAAATCCTTCACATCTCGACAGGATATAATTATCCCAATATTGACCCGCCAAATTGGGGATGATTGCCATAAAGTGGTTTTGAGATATGTTACCTCTCGAGCGATCCGATAAGCTGAGACGTGAAGCAGACCTCGTCTTAGGGTTGATCAGGTTGTATGATATTCTGCGTCCATATGGGAAGGTTTATCAAAGTGGCAGTTATTTCCTGGATGTGATGGTTTATCCCGATATCGACCTGTACATCACGAAAGTCAGTATAGACCAGCTATTTGAGATCGGAGCTCGAATAGCAGGCTGTGAGTTGGTTGTTCAGGTGGTGTTTGAGAGGACGGATGACCCTGTGAATATGCCGGAAGGATTGTATCTAAAATCCCGAGTGAATTATGGGGATTGGGGTCGACCCTGGAAGATTGACATTTGGTCTCTGGAGGAAAAGATCATTTTGCATAAAATGGCAGACATGCACCACTTCAAAGTAAATATGACACCTGGTTTACGTGAGCAGATCATACGTTACAAGCTCTCCGTGATGACATCTCAATTGCGCACCCCCATGTATAGTGGTTATTACATCTATAAAGCCTTCATTGATGAGGGATTGACGGATTTTGAGAGTGTGACCCAATATCTGATCTCCAACAGCATCCAGATGGAAGGTTAATGCTCGCTATACGTTTTGCCTTTTGATTTTCTAAGCTCTTATCACCTTCTATAGAAATCTATAAATTGATCATAATAACCTGAATGAATAAAAGAATTTGGAGGCCTACATGTCAGATTCTGATACGGTAATTCTCATCACCCGCAATGGCATGGGTGAAGCAGACCAGGTCTTACAGCACAGGTTGATTGATACCTATCTCAAGCTGCTAGATGAACACAATATCCTGCCTGCCGCGATCTGCTTTTACACGGAAGGTGTTCATTTGGTTGTAGAAGGATCGCCGGTATTGGAGACGCTACAATCACTGGAACATAAAGGCGTGCGTCTCATCTTGTGTTCCACTTGCCTGAATTATTTCGAACTCTCCGACCAGGTGAAAGTGGGTATTGTGGGTGGGATGGGTGATATCCTTGAAGCGCAACGTTTGGCTGCCAAAGTGATTACGCTTTAGGGGTTTGCGCGAAAGCTGTAACCTTCGTGGAAATCCCTCGATCTTGGGGTCTTGAAATTATATCCTTGAAAAATATTTGGTGCCCTTTCGTTCCTTTGTGGTGAGATTTAACTCATTCTGTAATTATGTTGTCCTGTTATACTAACTAAATAACTAAACTGTTTCGAGTGCTTTTCTTGAAATAACTGTTAACTGATCACTCTATGCTTGATTACTTATCAGGTGAGGCTACTTATTAAGAGGTGGATCATGAAGAATAACACGGTAAACCTGGTTCGAATTTTCGGTATCCCGATCGGCCTTGACCCATCCTGGTTCCTGGTGTTCGCCCTGATCACCTGGGCGTTGGCAATCAGCTACTTCCCCATGGAATTCAAGCAATGGACCAAACTGCAATATTGGTCAGTCGCTGCAGTCACGTCCGTCCTATTCTTTATATGCGTCGTTCTACACGAGCTGGGTCATTCGATCGTGGCACTGCGTTATAAACTGCCGGTGAAAAGCATCACCCTGTATATCTTTGGGGGAATTTCTGAGATCACATCCGAACCCACAAATGCTTTGGCTGAATTCGTGATCGCTTTTGCCGGACCATTGACCAGCATCATCCTGGCGGCAATATTTTACGCGTTGGAAATCGTATTTAAAGGTATTGCGCCGGTCTTTGCGATGGCAAAATACCTTGCGCTGATCAATGGTACTCTGGCTGTATTCAACCTGATCCCAGGCTTCCCATTGGATGGAGGCAGGGTTTTTCGTGCAATCGTTTGGGGTATCACCCATAACCTGCGTCGTGCAACCGAGATTGCTGGTCTGGTGGGTCATGGCGTTGCCTTCCTGTTCATCCTGTTAGGCGTTTGGCAGCTCTTCCAGGGGAATTGGGCAAATGGTCTGTGGATTGCTTTTATTGGCTGGTTTCTCGAGAACGCAGTTGTGGGGCAGGTGCAACAGCAACGCATCCACACTTTGTTGGAGGGGCATACCGTGGATCAGGCGATGAGTCGCACCTGTGTCCAGGCTCCTGCAGATCTTACCTTGCAGGAACTTGTGGATGTATATATCCTCGAAAAGGGGCAGCGCTGCCTGGTGATGATACGAGGCGAACAGCCGGTAGGGTTGCTCACCCTTCACAATATTCGTCAGATACCCCGCCACCTTTGGGGTTCCACCACTGCTTCACAGGTGATGACGCCCATGGACCAGGTGAAGCGCACGAGCCCGAAGGTGAGCCTGGAGCAGGCATTGGCGCAAATGGGCACCGATGGAGTCAATCAGATGCCAGTGATGGAGAATGGTCAGATCGAAGGCATGCTCAGCCGGGAGGATATTATCAATTATCTCCACTTGCTCCAGAATCTGAAAAAGTGAGGCGATATTTGCCTGGGGTAGTTGCATCAGGGTTCTAGTACTGTATAACGGCAACTTTTCCGGAGAATCTAATGCTAAAATCCATGATCCTTCGTGGTTTTCGAGCATCCACCCCGATGCTCGTCACTCTGGTTTTAATGATCGGAATATTCCCCTCATCAGCTCAAAACCCTCCTGATCCCATGACGTGGCCCGGTCTGGTGCTACATGATAGTCATTTCGACCTCAAGCCTGTTGATTTCTCACTTGTGGTCAATTCAAAGCCTGATAAAGAGCCAATCTTGCTGCGTTATCTCACCCGGCTGCTCGGTAATGATTGGCTTGGAGCTGACTGGGTATACATCGGTTTGGAAGACTATCGTTACCCTGCGCTGAACGAAAACGGTCAACAGCTTTATGTTACCAACCCATTGACCAATGTTAAGACACCCCAGTGGAAGTATGCCCGCTTCTGGACTGATCCTGGTCCGGCATTGCTAACGGCAAGTGACACCTTGTGGGTCTGGGGTTATGATGCTGGCTCGCATGTGATCTATGCTGACAGCCTCCTGATTAATCCTCCTCCCAGGATGGCACCCCCTGTTGACGTTAGCGCGTTTGGCAAGCTACTAGCCATATCGGGACAGACTATCAACATTCAAGATCCAGGAGGGATTAGATCCATAGTTATCGTGGATTCGTATACGACCTATAGCTTCCCCGATGGTGAGGGTCTACCCCGCCCGAAGGACGGACTGTGGTTGAATATATCGTGGCTGACAGGTCCTGCCGGGCTCCTTGGTCGTTACGACGGCTTTCACGGAACTTTCCGTGGGATCTTGCGTTTGGATTTCAGTCAACCGTGACTTGATACAATCCCCAGAGTCAATAGTGTGATTGCTTCTTTACTCTACAAGGGCTAATTCACAAATCTATCCGCATTTCAGCTTCATCCCCAATCATTCTCCCAGTGAGTGTAAAGCCATACTTTCGATAGAATGGTTCGGGACCTTCCTCACCCGGATGGCAGCTCAGGGTCAGTTCACGTGCACCTGGGCGGATGCGGACGCGTTCCAAAAGCAGGTTCATTGCCTGTTTGCCAAAACCCATTTTTTGGTAGTGGGCATCGATCATGTAGCGCCATAGGAAGTAATTTGGTTCTCCCGGGTCATCATAAAGCATCAGGAAACCCACCGGGGTTTCGTCCGCGTAGATGGCGCGAAACCAGGCTTTGGGCTCGAAATACGCCTGGGCGATGGACACTGCATTGGGGGCAACGAAATGCTTCTGTTCATCGCTGACGTCCATCCGGCAGATGATGCGCACAGTTTCGGCGTTTACCTCCCGCAGGCTAACGGCGGAATTACGGGTAATAGTGGGGGTTTCATCAGTCATAAAAACTATTCCTCATAGTTAAGTATTAATAGTAGAAGGTATATGTTCGAATTCGGATGTACCTAAAGAGTAGGAAATGCAAGCATACCATAATTTCAGAGGAAATATTTGATAGGCAATCTTTGGTAATTTTTCCGCGATTGCAGCGGAAAAGCAATTCGGGATTAGTAATTAGCTAAATGCTAAATGCTATTCATTAATTGCATAATTTCCCCCCATGTTATAATCTTTCCCTCGTAAGGGATACCATGCCATTCTGGACTATCTTCCTCATTGCCATTGGTTTAGCCATGGATTGCTTCGCTGTCTCGCTGGGTGTGGGAACCGCTGGCACCGCCGTGGGATTGCGTCCTACCTTCCGGCTGTTTTTCCACTTTGGTCTGTTCCAGGGGGGTATGACCCTTTTGGGTTGGCTGGCAGGTAAGACTGTAGTTACCTACATTGCAAGTGTAGACCATTGGGTGGCGTTTGGATTATTGGTATTTGTGGGTGTGCGCATGATTTTGGGTGGCTTGCGAAAGTTAGGTGAAGAACCAGCCATTCCTGATCCCTCACGTGGGATGACCCTTGTGATGCTCAGCATCGCCACCAGCATCGACGCCCTGGCAGTTGGGCTTAGCCTAGCGTTACTCGATGTAAATGTATTTTGGGCCGCCTTGCTCATAGGTGGGGTATCAGCCGCACTTTCATTGGTGGGCTTGCTGCTCGGGAACCAGCTTGGACTGCGGTTTGGTAAATCGATGGAAGTTTTGGGTGGAATTATCCTGATTGGTATCGGCATACGGGTATTGGTAACGCATTTATTCTAGAGGGTTTATAATATTTCATTATAGAGTCGTACGGGGAGGGCATTAACCGTGTTTGGAACGGATTATTGGTTATGAAATCTCTGTAGTTTATCCTGATTCATTTTGTAACATTGATAATCTCAGCCTAAAGCTATATTCTCGATAAGAAATCATCTTCCTGATACGTTGGCTTCGTCAGCCCGAGCATGCATAAAGTCATTAGCAAATTTTCACAAGGTAAGTTTTCCCTCCTCACCACCATCATCATCTTACTTGGATTAATGCTGGTCAATTTCGTCATCCAAATCGGAGTTAATCCAAGTTATAAAAATATGTCCACAGATAGTGGGACCTTTGCCTACTGCGGACAGATAATCCGTGATGGTGGATTGATGTACCGCGATTGTTGGGATAATAAGCCGCCTGCCGTATATTATCTCAACGCAGCTGCGATTTGGCTCGGCGGCTCCAACCCCTTTGCCATTTGGCTATTCCAGGCTATCTGGCTGACCATGGCTATTATGGCTTACTTCTTGATCCTAAATAGGATCTGGGAACATAAAGGATTGGCTGCCTTGGCATCATTTACTCTGCTGCTGCTGTTGTTATACCCGGATATCTTCCAGGGAGGAAACTTTACGGAAACCTACGCGGTTTTACCAGCGGTGCTTTCCTTGGGTGCCTTTTGGGCTTATCTGCGATCTGGGCATAGGCGTTGGTTGATTGCTTTGGGTTTATTGGTTGCGGCTGGTTTCCTGCTTAAACCCACTTATATCGCGCTTGGGTTGGCATCCCTTATAGTTGTGATGTACCTTGAGCTACGACGTCGCTCATTCAAAACCTTATGGATGAATTTGGCCATCTTATGTGTATCTGCCTTATTGCCTCTGGCTCTGGTCGGATTGTTTTGGGTCTGGAAGCAGGACTTCAATGAGTTGTGGTTCGCTGTATTCGCCCATAATGTTACTTACATCCGCGAAGGATTTTCCTTGCGTAGCTTGTATGGTACCGCGCGCATGTTCCTTATCCAACAACCTATGGCTTCACTAACTATCCTGGTTGAAGTCTCTTTAACTATTTATTTAATCCAATATGCACGGAAGATTTACACCAGGACAATTCTTGCTCAAAATGAGGGTGATGCCTTAACCCCAGGGAGAATTGACCAGCTACAGGTGCGAATATGGTTTTTGGGTGGGATTTTTTTGGCGATTTTCTTGGATGTCATATTCCTGGCCTCGTCAGGTAAAAATTTTGGCCACTACTTACAGGTGCTCCTGCCTGGTATGGTTGTAGGCATGCTCTACCCGATTGATGTGCTACGCAACTCCATTAACCAGGACAATACGAGGTGCAAATTGCAGCTGGTCGCTTTGTCGGCGATCCTATTTGTGTCTCTGGGTGCTGCATTGGAAATCGCTGCCAAAGAGTTGCCCAGTATACAAGGGTTAAATTCATTCTTTTCTACACCAAATCTCACACTTTACCAACCCACAGAGTTGGAAAAATATATTATTGATCACAGCTCACCCTCTGATTCAGTCCTGGTGTGGGCTGGTCATCCTAGTATGAATTTTGTCACCCACCGACGCTCGCCAACCCGATTTATTTTCCTGCAACACTTGTTTACACCAACCCCCAATGCTCCCAATGGATTTGGTGAGTTCATGCATGAATTAGGTTCCGATCCGCCTGCGCTGATTGTGGTCCAGCCTGTATCCTCGGCCGGTTTACCCTATTTTGGCGATCCAACCGAAACCTTATGTGCAGGATGCGACCCATTGGTTTTCGAGGGGATGCTAGCTTTGAAGCAATTTGTCGCCTCCCAATATGTGCTGAATTATTCTATTTGGGATTGGGTTGTTTACGAACGCATCCATTAATTCAAGGCATTTTCTCGAAGATAAGTTCTTCATCAATATAAGCACTTTTCATCTATAACCAAATTAGGCTACTCTGAGATATGCCGATTGTTATTCTGGATGGAATCATCCTGTTTAGCAACTCGGTACATGTGGTAAAGAGCCAAGAGATTTTTACCGGAATTTGCACGGAGTAGATCATTACACCACGGGGGGATTTGATTTTTTCTGCATTTGGCATAAAATAATGCTTAGTGCAATGCATTTACACAACACTCTGGCACTTTAAGGGTAAATTATGGAAAAATTCACTGATGTTGAATCTCTGACACAGTACATCACGGATGAGATATTTAGGCTTTTTAAACTGTCTCGCCAGTCTTGGCTGAGACGGACCTTTGGGCCATTCTTCAGGCTACCTACGCACCGCTTTGCCCAAGTGGCGTATACCTTTGACCACTATGTAGCTGAATATGGCTTTCGCGAAGCTGCTCTACGCATCCTGCCCGTGTTCGCTCAGGCATTTGAAGCGCAAAATGTGGAGAACATCCCATTGGAAGGACCCTTGTTGATCACGTCCAACCACCCAGGCACCTGTGACTCGATCGTTATTGCAGCCAATATCCCACGCCCCGACTTAAAGATCGTCGCTACCGGGGTTCCTTTCGTGCAAGGACTCCGGAATGCTGCCAATCATCTGATCTATACCACCTTGGATGTCCATGAACGCATGATGGTGGTACGTTCAGTCATTCGCCACCTTAAAGATGGCGGAGCGGTGCTGATCTTCCCCAGCGGTCGCATCGACCCGGACCCGGCGCTTTCCCCTGACGCGGCTAATGATCTTGGAAAATGGTCTCCCAGTGTTGAGGTGATCCTGCGCCACGTCCCCCAAACCCGTGTGCTTCTCACAGTGGTTAGTGGAGTCCTGTCTGCGCGATGGCGGCGGAACCCATTTGTACGCTTGATGGGCGATGACCACAAGCAGCGCAGTGTTGCTGAATTCCTCCAGGTTATCCAACAGATGATTTTCCCGAATTCGATCTCAGTCAGCCCGCGACTCACATTCTCAAACCCTCTTACGACCGATGACCTGGTATCGATGGGAAATGGATTGCTGGACGGGATGATCGAGCAAACCCGCTGCCTGATGGAAGATCACATGGCACAGGGCAAGGTACTCCTTCCGGCGAATACGTAAAGCTTTAGCTATTAGTCGATATGGTAGTATCATCTAGC
>Ga0153916_10000449_pt1 | contig 27482 bp, 23 predicted proteins | sample Opewatmetagenome_FD_109642 | JGI IMG/M metagenome (GOLD analysis project Ga0153916, IMG submission 109642) | Freshwater wetland microbial communities from Ohio, USA - Open water 3 Core 3 Depth 4 metaG | ecosystem: Environmental > Aquatic > Freshwater > Wetlands | place: USA: Ohio, Lake Erie...
GACGTGGCGGCTCTCGTCCTGGGCGGCAAGGCGGAACATGCGCTTGTCGACCTCGGTCTGGGCGAACATCTCGCCCATGCGGAACATCGACTGCACGAAGCCCTCGCCCACGAGGTGGAGCGTCGAGGCCATTTCCGTGAAGTCCTGGGCGATGAGCAGGCCGATGGCGCCTGGGCCGGCCTTGAGCAGGCCGATGCCGTTGGCGAGGGCGCGCTTGCGGAAGACGTCGAGGTGGCGGGCCTCGTCCATGATCTGGCTGGCGAGGAACATGCCGATCTCGAAGTACTCGCCGCTGACGTTAGGGGCGTACATGCCGGGCACGTCGCCGGCGATGAACTCGACCTGGGTGAGGAAGGTGCAGAGCTGCGACATCGCGAGTTCGAGCTCTTCAGGCAGCTCGGGCATGTCAGCCCAGGGGATGTCGGTGGCGCTGCTCCACTGGCGCTGCACGGCCTCTTCGTAGAGCAGCATCGCCGACTCCGACCAGACGGCGGCCTTGGTGTTGTAGTGTTTCTGCGTGCGCTGCTGGTCGGAGCGGGGGGCGGCGCCGCGCATGCGGCCGCTCTGGTTCTTGGTGGCGGTCGGGATCTCGCCGATGGAGCTGGTGGCGATGTCCTCGAGGGTGAGGCCGCGCTTGCCGCCGGTGACGCGGAGGCCGCGCTCGGCCGCGGGCTGGTCGAGCCAGGAGAGGTCGAGATCCTCGCCGCCGGGCTCTTTCTTCAGTTGTTCCAGGATTTCAGACCGCATGGTGGCCTCCTCATATGTCCGGTGTCGGCAAGTGAGCGATATTTTAGTGGACGCTAAGCATCGTGTCCAGCGGGGAAGGCGAAGCGGCCGGGTGGATCACACCCGGCCGCTTCGATTCTTTGACTGCGCTCCATTGCCACGCTCTACGGGCAGCGGTTCCGCTTGATCCATCCAGGCGGGCAGGGCGTAGGGGTGGGCGTCCCTGCCGACGCCGTGTTCGTGGCCGTGGGCGTGTTCGTGGGCGGCGCGGGCGTATTCGTCGGGGTCGGCGTATTCGTCGGGCCGCCCGGGGTGTTCGTTGCCGTCGGTGTGGCGGTGGGTGGGACGCTCCCGCCTGCGAGAGCGACATCGACGCCGCCGCGCGGGCTGCCGAGGCCGGTGACGAAGTCGTAGCCCGGGCCGGCCTGGCAGACGGAGCCGCAGGAGCCGTTGGAGCCGCTGGTCACGTCGTAGAGCGCGGAGGTGCCGGAAAGCGCGTAGACGGCGCTGCTGGCGGCGAAGCTGGCGGAGGTCAACACGGCCTTGCCCCCGGCGACGCGGAGCTGGTCCGCGACGGCGATGATCGCCGCCCACTGGGGCGCGCCGGCGCTGGTGCCGCCGACCTGGAACCAGCCGCTCTGGCCCGAGTACGTGACGGTGTCGTAGACGGGGAAGCCGGTGTTGGGGTCGGCGTCATAGCTGACGTCGGGCATGCCGCGGTTGCCGTAGGAATTGACGGCGTTCTGGTACGAGGGCTTCGGCTCATACACGCTGACGCCGCCGCCGGAGCCGCTCCAGGCGGTCTCGCTGCTGACGGTGCCGCCGCTGAGCTTAAGCGTCGTGCCGCCGACGGCGACGACGTACGGGTTGTAGGCCGGGTAACCGCCTGGGTTGCCGCTGTCGCCGGAGGAGAAGGTGCAGACGGCGGACGAGAGATCGCACCGGGAGTCGTAGGAGGTCTCGCCGGAGAACTCGCCGCTGCCCCAACTGTTGCTGATCACGACGGCGCCGTGCGTCGCGGCGTAGTCGATGGCGCTCATGAGGTTGCTGTACGAGTTGCTCGCCGCCTCGACGAGCAGGATGTTGGCCTTGGGGGCGACGGCGTGCGCCCACTCGACGTCGAGCGAGATCTCGAGCGCCCAGCCGCTGTTGGTTTTCGGCAGGCCCTGCGGTGTCGCCTTCGTGAAGTTCGCGGGCGGCAGACCGAAGGTGCTGCTGAACGTGTTCAGGTCGGAGGCGATGTTCGGGTGGTCGTACGCGTCGACAATGGCGATCGTCTGGCCGGAGCCGTCGCCATTGAGGCCGAGGTAGGACTGGATCTGCGACGGCGTGTAGCCGTGAGGTGTCGTGCTGGTGACGAGCGGGCGGCCCTGCGCGTCGCGGCCGGTTACGCGGAGGAAGAGCGGGTGGCGCGCGAGGCCGGGGCCGGTCTGGCCCTGGTCGACCTCGATGATAGCGCCACCGTCACCGGCGGAAGCGCGCATGCCGCGCAGGCCGAGCGAGAAGGCGAGCGCCGCGATCAGTGAAAGGACGATGGATAGTCGAAGCACGGCATCCCCTCCTTGACGGCCGCTCGTGGTGTGGCGGCTTCCTTCAAGAGACTATCGGATGATAGGCGTTCGCCTAACACGTTTCAACGGGAAAAGCCCGGATATGTGGAGGATTCACACGCGGACGGCCGGGGCGGCGTCAAGGACAGGAGCGCTCAGACGTCGCCGCGCGTGCGCGCGACGATGCCGCCAGCGCGTCCTCGCCCGCCTCCGGGCGCGGGTTGAGGCGCTTGCCCTCTTCGACGGCGACGGGGAGGCCGTCTCGGTAGATAACGGCGTTCCGGTGGAGCGCGGGGACGCGGGCGCCGGGGGTGATGATGCCGGCGAGGTTGAGGGGGTCGGCGGCGTTGACGCGAACGATCTCGCCGGCGCGCTCTTCGCGGCGGACGCGGCGCAGGCCGTCGACGGCGTCGGGCATGGCGTACTGCTCGCCGATGAAGCCGGCGACGAAGCGGCCGCCGCGCACGACGCCGCGCGCCTCCTGCCGGCGCAGTGCGCGCACGACGTCGCGCCAGGGCACGGTGAAGCTCTCGCGCGCGACGAGGTCGCGGAAGACGACGCCGTAGCGCGCGAGGAGCTGCATGGCGACGGCCTCGGCGGGTTCGTCGGCGGGCGAGGGCTCGGGCTGGAAGCGGTGGACGATCGACCAGCGGCCCTGCGGCGCTGTGCCCCGCGGGGGGCGCGAGCCGTGGCGGCCAGACGGCCCGTACGGGGCGTGGCGTCGCGCGGAGCGGGCGCGGGCCGAGCCGGCGGGCGTCATGATCTGTCGGAGCGACTGGAAGCCATCGCCGCTGACGATGCCGCGGGCGACGAGGTCCCACAATGCTTCTTCGAGCTGGGCGGGGAGCTGGCGCGTAGCGGCGGCGAGATCCTCGAAGAAGAGCGCGCCGTGTGCACGCAAGGCGTCGAGCACCTCCGACGCGGCGCCGCGCTGCGGGTCGTCCGGCTGCTGCTGGCCGCGCACCGCTTCGATCAGCCACGGAAGATCGCGGCGGAGGGCGAGCGCGATCGGCGTCGCGCGCTGGGGCGACGAGCCTCGCGCCGTGCCGTTCGACTTACGGAGGGAGAGGCGCGCCCAGGCGATGTCGCCGGCGAGGCACAGCTCGTCGAGCCACTGCGGGTTGTAGTTGAGGACGCGCATGGGGAGGACGGCGCGCTCCCAGGCGACGGCGGCGACCTCGAAGCCCTGGAGTTGGGCGACGGCCTCGAGCACGCCACGCTTGCCTTCGAGCCGGCGCGGGCCGGCAACGTGCTGGCGCGCAAAGAGGTAGCGCATGAAGTCCTGCGCGCTGACCGGCTCGATCTCGCTGCGGAGGCGGTCGAGCGTGTAGCGGTGAATGCGGGCGAGGAGGCGGCGGTCGCAGAACTCCTCGTCGTCGCAGCCGGGCGTGAAACGGCCGCGAAGGACGATGCCCTCGCCCTCCAGCCTCGCGAGCGCCGACGTGACCTCCAGCGCGCCGAAGCCGAGCAGCGACGCGAGCGCGGCGGGCGTCCGCGGGCCGAGGTACTCCATGTGGCCTCGGACGGCGGGAAGGACGGCGTCCTCGCGCTCGGGCGGCGCGGCATCGAGGTGCGACGGCAGGCGCACGGCGGGCGCGACCTGCGCGCCGGGGTAGAGGCGCTCGATGAGGTGCACGTGCTCGGCGGCGAACCAGAAGTCGCCGGCGGACGTGCGCGCGGTGGCGGCGCGGCCGGCGCCCGCGAGCGCGTCGGACCAGGCGCGCCACGCCGGCTCCTCGCGCGCGACGACGAGGCCGAGCAGCACGTCGTGCAGCTCGTCGGGGTCGCGCGGCTGCGGTCGTGCCTCCTCGCGCACGCGCTCGATCGCCTCCGTGTCGAGCGCGCCGAGATCGCGCTGGTGTTCGGGCAGCGTGCGGCGGAGCGAGACGGCGCGCGTGCGGCGCTCCTCCAGCGGCGCGTCGTCGAGGAAGGCGTACGGTTTGGCGTTGAGGATCTCGTGCGCGAACGGTGATGGTTCGGCGGTATCGCGCGCGTGCAGGCGGATCTCGCCGTTCTCCATCTTCGCGATGACCGTGGCGAGGCGCGGCAGGTCCATCGCCTCGAACAGGCAGTCATGCACCGTCTGGCGGATCAGCGGGTGGTCGGGGATCGGCAGCGGGCCGGTGAGGTTCTCCTGGCAGCCGACCTGCTCCGGGAAGACGGCGGCGAGGAGATCGTCCGAGCGCATGCGCTGGATGGGCGGCGGCACCTTCTTGCCGCCGTTCTGGCGCAGTACGGCGAGCGCGCGCGTCGCGTTCCAGCGCCAGCGCGCGCCGAACATCGGTGTGACGAGCATCGCCTGTTCGAGTGATTCGCGGAGGACATCGGAGCGGACGAAGCGGAAGGCGTCCTCGAGCGGGAAGCTGTGCTGCGGGCCGAGCGAGAGGACGACGGCGTCGTCCGTGGCGGCGGCCTGCAGCTCGAAGTCGAAGTTGACGCAGAAGCGCTTGCGGAGCGCGAGACCGAGACCGCGGTTGACGCGGCCGCCGAAGGGGGCATGCACGACCATCTGCATGCCGCCGGCGTCGTCAAAGAAGCGCTCGAAGACGACGTCGGTGTCGGACGGCACGACGCCGAGCGCGGCCTTCTCGGCCGCGACGTACTCGACGAGCTGCGACGCGGCCGCGCGGTCGAGCGCTGCTTCGTCGCAGAGCCAGCTCACGATGTCGCGGCCGGCGTCGACCCGTTCGACGACGTCGCGTCGCAGGCGGCTGACCTCCTCGGACAGCTCCCAGGTGCGTGACGGGGCCTCGCCAAGCCAGAACGGCACGGTGGGCGGACGGCCCTGCGCGTCCTCGACGCGGACGACGCCGTGCGCGGACTCGATGCGCCGGATCTTCCAGGAGTGCGAGCCGAGCAGGAAGACGTCGCCGGCCATGCTCTCGACCGCCCAGTCCTCGTTGACGGTGCCGACGAACGTCTCGTCGGGGTCGAGGACGACGCGGTAGTCGGCGACCTCCGGGATGGCGCCGCCGCTGGTGAGCGCGGTGATGCGCGCGGCGCGGCGGCCGCGCAGCGTGCGGTTGATGCGGTCGCGGTGGAGCAGCGCCCGCCCGCGGCCGAGGCGCTCGGCCGGGCCCTCGCTCATCATCTCGACGACGTCGTCGAAGTCGCGGCGGTCGAGCGTCGCGTACGGTGCGGCCGTGCGCACCATCTCGTACAGACCGTCCTCCGGCCACTCGCGGCAGGCGCACTCGGCGACGATCTGCTGCGCGAGGATGTCGAGCGGGGCAACGGGCGGCTCGACGCGGTCGAGCTTGCCGGCGTGGACGGCGCGGATGAGCGCCGCGCACTCGACCAGCTCGTCGCGGGACGTGGCGAAAAGGCGGCCGCGCGAGGTGAGGCCGAGCGCGTGGCCGGAGCGGCCGATGCGCTGGAGGAACGTCGTGACAGCGCGCGGCGAGCCGATCTGGCAGACGAGGTCGACCGTGCCGACGTCGATGCCCAGCTCCAACGACGCGGTGGCGACGATGGCGCGCATCTCGCCGTCCTTGAGACGGCGCTCGATGCGGAGGCGGCGGTCTTTCGAGAGGCTGCCGTGGTGCGCGGCGACGTGCTCCTCGCCGAGGCGCTCGCCCAGGTTGTGGGCGACGCGCTCCGCCATGCGGCGCGTGTTGACGAAGACGAGCGTGGTTCGGTGCTCGGCGATCAGCTCGGCGAGGCGGTCGTAGACGTCGGCCCACTGCTCGTGGGTGGCAACGGCCTGCAGGTCGGACGGGGGCACCTCGACGAGGAGGTCGAGGTCCTTGCGATGGCCGACGTCCACGACGGTGCAGTCGGGCGCGCCGTCGCGCGTCGTGGGGCCGCCGCCGACGAGGAAGCGCGCCGCCTCCTCGATGGGATGGACGGTGGCGGAGAGGCCGATGCGGAGCGGGCGGCTCTCGCAGAGCGCATCGAGGCGGGCGAGGGAGAGCATGAGGTGGCTGCCGCGCTTGTCACGCATCAGCGCGTGCAGCTCGTCGACGATCACAGTGCGCACGTTGCGGAGCAGCGCGCGGCTGCGCTCCGCCGTGAGCATGAGGTACAGCGACTCAGGCGTCGTGATGAGGATGTGGGGCGGCTTGCGGAGGATGGCGGCGCGCGCGGCCTGCGTCGTGTCGCCGGTGCGGAGCGCGGTGCGGATACGCGGTGGCGCGCAGCCCAGCTCGCGGGCGATGGCGTCGATCTCCTCGAGCGGGCGCTCCAGGTTGCGCTGGATGTCGCTGCTGAGAGCCTTGAGGGGCGAGACGTAGACGACGTCGATGCCATCCGGCAGGCCGCCGTCGAGGCCGCGGCGAAGGAGGGAATCGATGCTGGAGAGGAAGGCGGCGAGCGTCTTGCCGGAGCCGGTCGGGGCGGCGATGAGGGCGTCGCGGCGCTCGGCGATGGCGGCCCAGCCTCGGAGCTGCGCATCGGTCGCCGCGTCGAAGTGTCGGTCGAACCAGGCGCGGACGGCGGGGTGGAAGTGCTCGGGTGCGGTCATGGTTGTGCTCGGGCGGAGTACGGATGTTCGGGGTGTGGTCAGTGTAGCGGGAGGGGGACGGAGGGAACCACAGATTGCGCAGATTTCGCAGATGGAACGAGCGGAGGATGGTGACGGATTGTGGCAGGAGGGTTGACCTCATCCCTCGCCACGTCGAGCCTTCGGTCGGCACCCTGTTCACGACGCGGACGGCGATGATGCTGCATGTGACCTCACCCCCTGGCCTCCTCTCCACCGTGGTGGCGAGGGGGAGCTCCGTTGCTGGGGAATAAGTGTAGCGCGACGGATGGCACTCGTCGCGCGCTTCAGGCGGAGATGAGGGTGCGCGGTACATTTTCCTTTCGATGATCGGGGCTTACAATCACGCGACATGCGCAGCAGCACCAGCACATTTGAATCGGTCGACGGACACCCGATGTTCGAGCAGCACTGGCTGCCCGACGGCACGCCGCGCGCGGACCTGGTGATCGTACACGGGTACGCGGAGCACAGCGGGCGGTACGAGCACGTCGGCGCGTACTTCGCGGAGCGCGGCGTGGCGGTACACGCGTTCGACCTACGCGGGCATGGCTGCTCGGGTGGCGAGCGGGTGCTGGTGCGGTCGTTCGACGAGCATCTGGACGACCTGGAGACGTTTCTCGCGGGCGTGCGGTATCCAGGGCGGCCGCTGTTCCTGCTGGGGCACAGCATGGGCGGGGCGATCGTCGCGCTGTACGCGGCGGAGCGGCGGCCGGGCGTGCGCGGCGTGCTGCTGAGCGGCGCGGTGCTGAGCACGCCGGGCGGCGTGCAGGCGATCCTGGCGCAGGTGTTCGTTCTGCTGGGGCGCGTGCTTCCGCGGCTGAAGCTGAACAAGCTCGACGCGGCGACGGTATCGCGTGACCCGCAAATCGTCGCCCGATACGACAGCGACCCGCTGGTGTATCGCGGCAAGATCCCGCTTGGCACCGTGTCGGCGATGCTGCGGGCGGTGCGGCGCATCCGCAAGCGGGCGGGGGTGATCGAGCGGCCGCTGCTGATCATGCACGGGACGGCGGACGCGCTCGTGAGCCCGGAGGGGAGCCGCTGGCTGCAAGAGCATGCCGGCTCGCGCGACAAGACGCTGAAGCTCTACGAGGGGCTGTACCACGAGATCCTCAACGAGCCGGAGCAGCTCGACCTGATGGCGGACATCGCCGGCTGGATGGACGCGCGCGCCGGCTGAGAGCCGGTCGGCAAGATGGGCGCATGCCTCCACACCCCGCCCCGCTGAGCGCGGGACGCGCCGCCGTTCCACCTATTCCGAACTCTTCCGGACCGGTCTTGACAAGACCCCTCGGCGGTGTATTATTTTAGCTTTCTCAAAGGGATTACGACGGACGCCGAAAGGAGCCTAGAGGTCATGACGGTTGAAACTTTGGACCAGCAACGGGCGGAGCAGTTTGCCGGCAGGGTGATCGGGTTCGTGAACGGAGCGGCGCTGGTGCAGATGATCAGCATCGGGCACCAGACCGGGCTGTTCGACACGATGGCGACGCTGCCACCGTCGACCAGTCACCAGATTGCCCAGGCGACCGGGCTGAACGAGCGGTACGTGCGGGAGTGGCTGGGCTCGCTGACGACGGGCGGCGTGGTGGAGTACGACGCGGTGTCGCGAACGTACACGCTGCCAGCGGAGCACGCGGGCTCGCTGACGCGCGCGGCCGGGCCCAACAACCTTGCGTCACTGACGCAGTACTTCCCGCTGATGGGGCAAGTCGAGGAGGGGATCGTCCACAGCTTCCGCAACGGCGGCGGCGTGCCGTACTCGAAGTACCCGACGTTCCAGAAGCTTATGAAGGAGGAGAGCGCCCAGGTCTTCGACGCGACGCTCGTCGACGTCACGCTGCCGCTGGTGCCGGGGCTGGTCGAGCGGCTGCGGACGGGCATCGACGTGGTGGACATCGGGTGCGGGTCCGGGCACGCGATCAACGTGATGGCGCGGGCGTTCCCGAACAGTCGCTTCACGGGCCACGACTTCTCGGAGGAGGGGATCGCCGAGGGGAAGAGCGAGGCCGCCGCGTGGGGACTTTCGAACGCGAGATTCGAAGTCAAAGACGTGGCGACGCTGGACGGGTCGAAGCAGTTCGACTTCATCACGGCGTTCGACACGATCCACGATCAGGCGCAGCCGCGGCGCGTGCTGAAGGGGATCGCTGAATCGTTGAAGGCGGACGGCACGTTCCTCTGCGTCGACATCGCCGCGTCGAGCGAGGTGCATGAGAATGTCGAGCACCCGCTGGCGCCTGTTCTGTACACAATCTCGACCATGCACTGTATGACGGTGTCGCTCGCGCTCGGGGGCGAAGGCCTGGGCACTTGCTGGGGCGAGCAGAAGGCGCGGGAACTGCTCCAGGAGGCCGGGTTCCGCAACATCGAAGTCGCGAGGGTGGACGGCGATATGATGAACAACTACTACATTGCGACGAAGTAGCGGGCAGTCGACAGTTCACGGTCCACAGTTGACAATGGAGGCGGGCCGTTTGGCCCGCCTCTGTTTGTGTCCTCGTGCTTGTGGCGCCGGCCGGCGGATTGTCTACTTTGAAAGCGATGCCGATTGTACACTCGCCGCGATGGACTGGCGGGAACAGTACGCGGAGAAGCTGACGACGGCCGAGGACGCGGTGCGCGTCGTGCGGGACGGCGACCGCGTCGTCATCGGCATGCACTACCAGACGCCGCTGGCGCTGTGCCGGGCGCTGGCGTTGCGCGGGGACGAGCTGCACGGGGTCGAGATCGAGAACTCGATCGCGACGTTCATCTCGTGGTGGCAGGACGACACGCCGAACAACTTCAGGGTGCGGTCGTTCTTTCTGCAGGCGAGCGACCGTCCCGCCATGCGCAAGGGGCTGCTGGAGTACGTGATCGCGCCGCCGACGCGCGCCGACGAGAGCTACTGGCTGGACCGGAAGCCGGACGTGTTTCTCGTGAGCGTGTCGCCGCCGGACGCCGATGGCTGGTGCAGCTTCGGGATGAGCGTGTGGGGCGCGCCTGAGGTGGCGCGGGAGGCGGCGCACGTCATCGGCGAGGTGAACGAGCGGCTGATCCGCACGGGCGGCGACAACCGCATCCACGCGTCGCGGATCGAGAAGCTCGTCGAGGCGCCGCACGAGTGGAAGTACCTGCGGCGGCCGCCGCGCACGCACGAGGAGAACGAGATCACGGAGGTGATCTGCTCGCTGGTGGCGACGGAGATCGTGCAGGACGGCGACACGCTGCAGATGGGGACGGGGACGGTGTCGGCGGCGCTGGCGCCGTTCCTCTCGCACCGGCAGGAGCTGGGCGTGCACTCGGAGCTGATCTTCGGCGGCATCCCGGAGCTGGTGGAGCACGGCGTGGTGACGGGCAGCCGCAAGACGGTGCACCCGGGCAAGGTCGTCGGCGCGTCGTTCGGGCCGCTGACGCAGCACGAGTTCCAGATGGTCGACGGCGACCCGCGGTACGAGCTGTACTGCATGAGCCACACGAACGACATCGGGGTGATCGCAGCGCACGACAACATGTGCGTGGTGAACAACGCGCTGCTGGTCGACCTGACGGGACAGATCAACGGCGAGACGATCGGCACGGAGATCTACAGCGGGACGGGCGGCGCCTTCGCGTTCGCGGTGGGGGCTCTGCACGCAAAGAACGGCCGCTCGGTGACGGTGCTGCCGTCGACGTCGGTGGTACACGGGGAGCGGCGGTCGCGGATCGTGGCGATGTTCCCGCAGGGGAGCGCGGTGACGGTGCCGCGGGGGTACGCCGACATCTTCGTGACGGAGTACGGCATCGCGCGACTGAAGGGGAAGACGCTGCGGCAGCGGATCGACGAGATGATCGCGATCGCGCACCCGGACTTCCGGGCGGAGCTGCGGGCGGAGGCGGCGCGCTTCTGGTGAGGCGGTCGCTGGTTGCTGGTCGCTGGTGGGCGCGGGCCGACATCAAACGGCAACCAGCAATCCAGCAAACATCAATGGGGTGTCGGGCACTCGACCGTATACGTCGACCGTGCGTACACTTGCGCCGCTGGACAAGTTGACCGAGTGTCACGCCAGGCACTGACACACTGCATGACCGACAAGCACCTCCGCATCGGGATCATCGGGGCGGGGCGGATCGCCGACCTGCACGCGCTGGCGTACGGGGAGGGGAGCCGCGCTTCGATCTACGCGGTGTGCGACGCGGACGCGGACATCGCGGAGGCGCGCACGAGGCAGTGGGGCGCGGAACGGTGCTACACGGACTACAACGAGCTGCTCGCCGACCCCAACGTCGACGCGGTCGAGATCATCCTGCCGCACCACCTGCACGAGGAGGTGGCGGTGGCGGCGGCGCGGGCGGGGAAGCCGGCGTCGGTGCAGAAGCCGATGGCGCGCTCGGTCGCCGAGTCACGGCGGATGATCGAGGCGGCGGAGGCGGCGGGGACGGACCTGCGGGTGTTCGAGAACTTCCGCCACTACCCGCCGTTCGTGCTGGCGAAGCAGCTCATCGACGAGGGAGAGATCGGCGCGCCGCAGTCGCAGCACATCAGCGTGATCGGCGGGACGGGCATCGGCTGGGAGGTGCCACGGCGGGCGTGGCGCTGGCGCTTCGACGAGGCGCTGTGCGGCGGCGGGCCGTGCATCTTCGACCACGGCTACCACATCTTCTCGATCGCGAAATACCTGCTGGGGCCGGTGGAGGAGGTGTTCGCCTGGATCCTGCGGACGGAGATCGCGCGGGTGGAGGTCGACCGGCCGGCGATCGTCTGCTGGCGGCACACGGCGCCGAACCGGCTGGGATCGTGGGAGACGGTGGGCTCGCCGGAGCTGCTGGTGCCGTCGAAGTACTACACGAACGACGAGCGGGTGCAGATCATCGGCGAGAAGGGGATCATCTGGGTGAACCACTGCTCGGGGCAACTGACGTCGGACCCGCCGCTGGTGCTGTACCGCGACGGGAAGACGACGGAATACCACGACGTGGAGTCGGACTGGGGCGCGAGCTTCCGCATCGGCGGGCGCGACTGGCACGACCACCTGCTCGACGGTGCCGCGTGCGAGATGACGCCGGCGGAGGGGCTGGAGGTGATGCGGTTCACGGAGGCGGCGCACAGCGCGGCGGCGCAGAACCGGCCGGTGCGGCTGGATGAGATTGCGTGAGGGGCGCGCATGGCGGCATGCGCATCGCGCACACGCATTTGACGAGCAGCGGTGGCAGTGTCCGCTGGCGCGTACCCTGCACCACCTTAGAGTATTGGGCGCGGGGGACACCCCTCTCCTACGGCGAGCGTTCCGCCGAACCCCAGGCAGGAGCGCTGCGCCTCCTGCACCTCCGGCTGGCGATGGGCGCGCGAACGAAGGGATCACCGTCGCGTCGCGGAGACGAGGACGTGGCGGCGATACGGTTGGAGCTGGAGGGTGAGCGAGATCTCGCCGAGCAGCGCGCCGCAGGCGGCCTCGCCCATCTCCTCGGTGAGGGCCGGCCTCGCATCGACGCAGGTCTGGTACGTGGCCGTGAGGCGCTCGCGCCAGCCGGGCGTCTCGGCGTAGCTCAGGACGTCGAAGCCCGCCGTTTCGAGCAGCGGGCGGTAGTCGGCGACCGGATCGGTGCCGAGGACGGGCAGCCCGGCGACGCGCTGCGGCTCGAGCTCGAAGCACGAGAAGGCGAGCCTGCCGCCGGGACGGAGGATGCGGGCGGCTTCGTCCAGCGCGGCCCGCTTGTCGGGCGCGTACTGGAGCGCGTCGACGGTCATTGCACCGTCTACGGCGGATGGGGCCAGGCCGGTATGCGCAAACGTCCCGTGGACGAAGCGCGCGATGGAGGACGGCGTCAAAGCGTCCGCCCGCGCGCGTGCGTTCGTGAGCGCAACCTCTGAGACATCGACGCCGATCAGCCGCGCGCCGGTCTCGCGGGCGATCCACAGACCGGGGCCGCCCATCCCGCACGCAAGGTCCACGAGGGTGGAACTCGCGGTGAGCGCCAGCGCGGACGCCATGATCCGCATCTCGGGCAGGGTGAGGAAGCTGATGTGCTCGAAGCCTCGGGGTAGTCGGAGCCGAGCGAACAGGTGCGCCAGATGCGCTGAAAGGTGGGGCTCCGAGGGATGCCGGCGAACACCGCGTCATAGCCCGCAGCGACAATGGCGGTATCGGGGTCATTCATCTCGCCCTCCGTCCGGCTACAGCGTCCCCGGCTCGAAGTCTACCGCGATGACTGTAGCGTCAGGGTCGATCGCACTGTCCGGCACCTCGATCGTGAGCTCGCCGCGGGGGTCGGGGTTGAACTGGGTGTCGATGATGGAGGCGCGGGTGCGGAAGTTCAAGTCGGTGCTGGCGCCGAGGGCGCGCGCGGACCGCACCTTCTTGATGCGGACGCCGCGGACGGTGATGGTGTCGTAGGGGCGCATCAGCAGGTGCAGGTAGAGGCGGTCGCCGCGGCGGGTCGACGGGCCGTAGAACTGCCACGGCTCCAGCGCGGGGACCGTGCCGGGGATGCTCTCGCCGTTGCGCGACATCCAGCGCTCGACGACGGCGAGGCGGTCGGTCAGCTCGGGCGGGAGCGCGCCGTCACCCATCGGGCCGACGTTGAGGAGGAGGTTGCCGCCGCGGCCGGCAACCTCGCACAGCGTGTGGATGATCTGGCGCGCGGACTTGTAGTGCGTGTCGGACGGGTTGTAGCCCCAGCTCTCGTTGATCGTCATGCAGGTCTCCCACGGGCGGGGCGGCGGCTGCGCGGGGACGAACTGCTCGGGCGTCAGGTAATCGCCGACGCCGGGGAGGCGGTCGTTGATGAGGATGCCCGGCTGGAGCTCGCGGATCATCGCCTCCAGCTCCTTCGACCGCCACTGCGGGATGGTGCGCTCCCAGCCGCCGTCGAACCAGATGACGCTGATCTCGCCGTAGTTTGTGAGCAGCTCGCGCACCTGGCCGAACATGAACTCGGAGAAGCGCGCCCACTGCTCGGGCGTCGGCTGGCGCCACTTGCCGAAGGCGTACGGCTTGTCGGCCTCGGTGAACGCCGGGTAGTCCGGGTGGTGCCAGTCGATGAGCGAGAAGTAGACGCCGACGCGGATGCCCTGCGCGCGCATGGCGTCGGCGAACTCGCGGAAGATGTCGCGTCTGAAGGGCGAGTGCTCGACGGAGTAGTCCGAGAGCTTCGTGTGGTACATGGCGTAGCCGTCGTGGTGCTTGGCGGTGAAGACGGCGTACCGCATGCCGAGGCGCTTCGCCATCCGCGCCCAGCCCGCCGGGTCGAACTTCCGCGGGTCGAACGTAGCGGCGGTGGCGTGGTACTGCCCGACAGGCACGCTGGCGCACTGCGGCAGGACGGACACGCCGCCGACGAGCGGCCACGAGAGCTCGATGCCCTGCTGGCTGCTGTGCCCCCAGTGGACGAACATGCCGAAGCGCGCCGTGTCAAACCATGTGGCCATCGCCGTCTCCCCGGCACCGCAGCGGGCGCGACGCCGCTATGCCGAGAATATTGACGGGTCAGCGGTATCCGGCCAAGCGGCGCCCATCAAGGGGGAAACGCCATGAGACACGCGCTGCTTCGTTCCTGCCGTGCGATCGCGACGGCGCTGGCGCTCGCGGCCGTCGCTCTCGCCGCAGGCGGCTGCAAGCGGCCGATCGTCGGCGGCTGCGCGGTCTTTCCGGCCGACAACGCGTGGAACCAGGACGTCTCGCAACTGCCCGTCGACGCGAACTCGGCGAACTACATCGCGAGCATCATGGCGAGCGGCGGCAACGGCCACCTGCACGCCGACTTCGGCGGCGGCGGCGCGTACGGCATCCCGTACGTCGTGGTGCCGGTGACGCAGCCCGGCGTGCCGGTCAACTTCACGGACTACGGCGACGAGAGCGATCCGGGCCCGTACCCGGTGCCGCTCGACGCGCCGATCGAGGGCAACGGCCAGGGCGACGCGCACGTTATCGCGGTGCAGCAGGGCTCGTGCAAGCTGTACGAGATGTACAACGCGCACCCGACGGCGCAGGGCTGGGACGCCAGCTCGGGTGCGGTCTTCGACCTCAACTCGAACGCGTTGCGGCCGGACCGCTGGACGTCGGCTGACGCCGCCGGGCTGCCGATCCTCGCGGGGCTGGTGCGCTACGACGAGGTGCAGGCCGGGGCGATCAACCACGCGGTGCGCGTGACCGTCGGCCGCGCGCAGAAGGCGTGGGTACACCCGGCGACGCACTACGGCACGAGCACCGACCCGAGCACGCCGCCGTACGGCACGCGGCTGCGGCTGCGCGCCGACTTCGACGTGTCCGGCTACCACGGCGAGGCGCAGGTGATCCTCGAGGCGCTGAAGAAGTACGGGATGATCGTCGCGGACCAGGGGTCGAGCTGGTTCATTACGGGCGCGTCCGACGCGCGTTGGGACGACGAGGACCTGAACCAGCTCAAGACGGTGCCGGGCACGGCGTTCGAGGCGGTGCAGCTCGGGGAGGTACACCATTACTGATGGAAGTGGAACCGAAAACAAAGAACGAAGAACAAAGAACAGAGGCGCACGGGCGGCGAACCGGATCTCGACGGTTTGGGGCTTGCCGGTGCCGCGGCCGGCCATGGTGAGATAAAAGCAGTCGCCGGCGGCGAGGCCGGCGTCGAACGGCGGTGGCGTGCGCCGTCTCGCGGTCAGCGCCTACTCAACCTGCGCGGCGGCATCGCCGTTCTGGACCGCGAAGTAATAGCCGGCGTTGCGCTCGTTCTGGATGTAGCGCGGCGCTTCCGGGTCGTCCTCCAGCTTCTGGCGCAGGTACCAGACGTAGCGGCGCACGTAGTCGACCTGCCCGGCGTACCCCGCACCCCACACCTTCGTTACCAACTCCTCGACCGACACGACGCGCCCGGGATGTTCCATCAACGTCACGAGCAGCCGGAACTCCGTCGGCGTCAGCTTGATCACGTCGTCACTGCGGCGGACGCGGTGCGCATCGAGATCGACGCTCAGGTCGCCCTGCCGCAGCAGGCGCTCGGCGCGCTGGGCGGCCGCGGCGTGTGACGCGCGCAACAGCACGGCGCGGATGCGCGCGTCAAGTTGCGCGAAGCTGAACGGCTTGACGACGTAGTCGTCCGCGCCCTGCGCGAAGCCCTGCAAGATGTCCGACTCGGATGCCAGCGCCGTGACCATGATCACGGGGATGGACGTCTCGCCGCGGAGCACGCGCAGCACCTGCATGCCGTCCATTTCCGGCATGGTCACGTCGAGGACGATGAGATCGGGGTGTTGCTCGCGGGCCGCGGTCAGCGCCTCCGTGCCGTTGCCGGCCGTGCTGATCTCGTAGCCGAGACGCCGGAGGTACTCGCCCATGAGCCGCAGCAGCGATGGGTCGTCGTCGACGAGAAGCAGCCGCGTCACGCGCGCCCCCTGTGTGGAGCTTCGTTCCTGCTGCGCTCAGACGGACCGGGACCGCGCCCAGCGCACGGGGCCGGTGCCATGCACACATCTTGGCACATCCGCGGGCGATTGTGGCCGGCACCGTCCGCCAAAGCGTTTCGACTATCGCGAAGAGTTGCAGAACGAGCGAATGTCATGGCGCGATGAGCTCCAGGCCACGTGGTGGCCGCTCGATCGTTCGCGTTTTGACGCAATTGAAACGTCGAGTGAAGGCCGAGCGGCAGCGTCCCAGCACGTTCGAGCATATGCTACTGCCGAAAGTGCTCCGAGCAAAAGCGAGTATCGTCGACGGATGTCTTTTGACTCAATTGATACGTCCAATGGAGGCTGAACGGTACGCGCTGCGGCATATGCTGCTGTCGAAAATGCAACGAGCAAAAGTGAATATCGTTGCCGGATGTATGCGACGAGGGGGCAACATGGCGTTCGCACAGGAATTGCGGCCGCAAGAGTCCGAACCGGTCCGGCCGGCCGAGGCAGCGGTACCGAGACTGCTCCGCATCGGCACGGCGGCCCAGCCGGAGGCCGGACTGGAGGCATTGATGCTGACGTTTCAGCTCCAGGGTCGGCTCGTCGGCCTGCTGAGCGCGGAGGGACGTCCGCACGGCCTGAATGCGACGGAAGTGCTGGCGCTGGTCGTGCTGGCGCAAGAGGCGACGCCGGTCTCCGGCATCGCTCGCGCCGTAGGCGTGCGGCCGAACGGCGCGAGCGTCCTGGTCGATCGACTCAAGGAGCGCCGGCTCGTGCGCCGGCAGCGCAGCCGGCGCGACAGCCGCGTCGTCACCGTCGACCTCACGGATCTGGGCCGCGAGCTGGCCACGGCGCTGACCGCGGGCGTGAGCGAGCAGGCAGCCGGGGCGTTCGCGCCGCTGGCGGCGGATGAGCACCAGCAGGTCGTGACGTCACTCGCGAGGCTCGTGCGGGTGCCGGTCGGTCGTAGTGTGAGCTGAGCAAGGATCCGTCCCTCCCCGCATCCGGGATGGCGCACCACGGATGCGGGGAGTGTTACGGACGGATTCTGACCAGGACCGCCAGCGGGCATCCCCTTGGCGGCGTCGCATCCGCTGGGGACTGGCGGGGTAACCCCGGTCTCCTCGGGGGAGGACGATTGGCACGCGCGGCGACCGCCGCGCTCGTCGGGTGCGCCGCCCTGGCGTCGCTCCTGACTGTTTCATTATCGATTGGGTCACCTCGATCCTCACTGCGGGGAAACCCTTGCCGGGCCCGGCGGGTTCCCTCCATACCGCCCGGTCAGCCGCGCTGGCACGTTACCCTCAGCGGCTCACATCGCATCGTGTCCGTGCCTGCCCCGAAGCAGGCGTATTTCCCGTGATGTCGTCCGCCTCTCAATGTTCCGTGCTGACTCTTTCAGGAGATTCCCGCACGCGGGCAGGCGTCGAACGGGTCGAACCTCCTTGGGGTCATCGGGGCCCGCGTTCATGGTTCGGAGGGCAAACGTGTTCACAGACGAGATCGGGGCAGCAATTGGCGCGCACGGCAAGTGGAAGGTGCGTCTGGCCGACGCCATCGAAGCCGGGACGTTCGACCTGACGGTCGAGCAGGTGAAGGCGGACAATCTGTGCGCCTTTGGCAAGTGGCTCCACGGCGCCGAGATCCCGGCCGGAGAGAAGCTCGCGGACTCCTACAAGACGGTCCTTCGCCTGCACGCGGAGTTTCACCGCGAGGCCGCAAACGTCCTCGGGCTCGCCCTCGCGCACGAGAAGGAGCAGGCGCTCAAGGCGCTGGCGCCCTATTCGCCGTACGGCCATGCATCGGCCGCTCTGACACGGGCAATGATGGCGTGGCGGCAGCGGGCGGCGGCATAGGCCGGCGGTCCCGGCGCTTCGTGGAGGGACGCAGCGGATCGTGACACGCTGCGGCTACGCGGTGAGATCCGTGGCCGACGCGCGCGGCGGGACGGGGTCCGCAGCGCGGCTCACCACTGGACGAACATCGGCATGACGACGTGGACGTAGTTGTCGTTGTCGACGGGGCGGATGACGCCGGGCTGTGACGGGCCGGTGGTCTCGAGCGCAACGCGGCCACCGTCGAGCACCTGCAGCACCTCCTGCAGGTACTTGCCGTTGAAGGCGATCTTCGCCGGCTCGCCCTCGACCGCGGCGTCGAGCTTGCCGGAGTTGTCGCCGATCTCCTCGGCGCGGGCGACGATCGTCATCTCGCCAGGCTGGCCTTCCTGGCCGCCCTCGAAGGTGATGCGGACGATGCCGCTGCCGTCGCGCGCGAAGATCGACGCGATCTTCGTCTCCTGGAGGAAATCGCGCACCTCGACGACGGCGCGGCTGCCCCACTCCTTCGGGATGAGGCGGCTGTAGTCCGGGAACGTGCCCTGGATGAGCTGGGCGACCAACTCGACGTCCTTGAGGCGGAAGAGCACCTGCGTCTTCGCGGCGTTGAAGGTCATCTGCACGGGCTCTTCCTGATCCTGGAGCAGCCGGTTCAGCTCGGCGAGCGCCTTCGACGGCACGATCACTTCCTGCCGCTCGCTCACCTTCTTCTTGAGGTCGAGGTGCCGCACCGCCAGCCGGAAGCCGTCCGCGGCGGCGAGCGTCAGCCGGTTGCCCTCGACGACGAGGTCGACGCCGGTGAGTACGGGACGAGAGTCGTCGGTGGCGGCGGAGAAGACGACCTGCGAGATCGCCTCGCGCAGGGTCTTCGCGTCGATCTCCAGCGTGTCGCCCTCGACGGCGGGGATGGGCGGAAAGTCGTCGGCGTCCATGCCGCCGATCGTGGCCTCGTTGCGCGCGCAGACGAGCTTGACCTGGCGCGAGCGCGGTGCGAGGGTCATCGAGATCTTCTCCGCCGGCAGGGAGTTGACGAAGTCCGTCAGCAGGCGGGAGGGGACGGTGATCGCGCCCTCCTCCTCGATCTGGCCGCCAATCCAGCAGCTCAACGCGATGTCAAGGTTGGTGGCGGCGAGCTTGATGCGGCCGTGCTCGGTCGCGATGAGGACGTTCGAAGTGATGGGGAGGGTGCTGCGGAGGGCGACGGCCCTGCCGACGATGCCGAGACCTCGCGCCAGGTTCTCCTGGAGACATGTGACCTTCATTGCGCTCACCTGCGTAATCACTTAGCGAGGAGTATACGGGAGGTTGAGCGCAAGCGACAATAGATCAATGCGCGTGATCAATTAGAGTGAGAGGGGGAGACTGGCGCTACCGCGCGGTCCAGCCACCGTCGACGACGTAGGCGGAGCCGGTGACGAAGGACGCCTCCTCGGACGCCAGGAAGAGGGCGACGGCGGCAACTTCCTCCGGCCTGCCCATGCGGCCGAGGGCGGCGCCGTCCTTCATGTAGCTGCGGCCGGCTTCGGTGGCGGCGATCGGATCGGTCATGGCGGTCTCGATCCAGCCGGGATTGATGCAGTTGACGCGGACGCGGCGCGGTCCGTACAGCGTGGCGTAGTGGCGCGTCAGGCCGACGACGCCGTGCTTGGTAGCGGTGTAGCCCTCGAGCCCCGGGAAGGGCACGCTGATCAGGCCGAGCATGGACGACGTGTTCACGATCGCGCCGCCGCCGCGCGCCGCCAGCGCCTCGCAGCCGTGCTTGAGGCCGTAGTAGACGCCGCTGAGGTTGATGGCGACCATTCGGTCCCACGCCGGCGTGGTGGCGGGACTGACGCCGGCGTTGTTGACGATGACGTCGATGGTGCCGAATGCGCTGATGGCGGCCTCGATCGCCGCCTGCACCTGTGCCTCGTCAGACGTGTCGCAGGTGTTGACGACCGACGACTCGCCGATCTCCGTGGCGACGGAGCGGGCGGCCGTCTCGTTGATGTCGGAGACGACGACGTTGGCGCCTTCCGCCGCAAAGCGGATCGCCGTGGCCCTGCCGATGCCCATGCCCGCGCCCGTGACGAGCGCCACCTTGCCCTGCAGCCGGTCTCCCATGGCGGTGTCCTCCGTGAAGTTGTGTGAGGCCACTGTACTGTGGCACGTGCCGGCGGTTGGCGCACCTCACCCCGTCGGCCACGGCGAGCCGGCCGTCCGGCCCCCTCTCCCGCGCCTTGCGGCGGCGGAGAGGGGGAGCGTCCCCATTTCCTTGTCCGGGCACCGGCTGTCGCACATAATTCAAGGAGGCGCCGGCTCTCCGGCGCGTTCGTTTCCCTCCGGAGTTGCGGATCGTGACCGTGGTGATCGGGTTGACGGGCGGCATCGCCAGCGGCAAGTCCGTCGTCAGCCAGATGCTGGCCGAGCAAGGCGCGCTCGTCATTGATGCCGACAAGGTCGGGCACGAGGCGTACGCGCGCGGCAGCGGCTGCTACGACGCGGTGGTCGAGGCGTTCGGCCCGGACGTCGTGGGCGGAGACGGCGAGATCGACCGGAAAGCGCTGGGCGGCAAGGTGTTCGGCGACCCGGCGCAGCGAAAACGGCTGGAGGGCATCGTCTGGCCGTGGATGCGGTCGGCGATGGAGGGGCGGCTGGCGGGGCTGCGCGCGGACGGCGTGCCGGTCGTCGTTCTCGAGGCGGCGGTGCTGATAGAAGCCGACTGGGTCCCGATCGTGGACCAGGTGTGGCTCGTGGAGGTCGGCCCGGACGTCGCGCGGCAGCGGATCATGTCGCGCAACGGGCTGACGGCCGGGCAGGCGGACGCGCGCATCAACGCGCAGCTCAGCAACGGGGAGCGGGAGCGGCACGCGCAGGTGATCATCGACAACAGCGGCACGCTGGACGAGCTGCGGCGGCGTGTCGAGGCCGAGTGGCAGCGGCTCGCGGCAGCCTGAGCGGCCGGAAGGGGGACCCATGACGATTGAAGAGCAGATCGGCGAAGAGGCGGGCTACCGCCAGTACGCCATCGAGGAGTACCACCCGCACGCGGAGCCGTACTACGTGCCGACGGGCGACGAGGTGGGGCTGTTCGAGGCGGCGTTCAAGTCGAAGATCCCCGTGCTGCTCAAGGGCCCGACGGGCTGCGGCAAGACGCGCTTCGTCGAGTACATGGCGTGGAAGCTCGGCCGGCCTCTGACGATCGTCAAGGACGCCGGCGGCAAGAAAGGCAAGGGCGAGGCCAACAACGTGACGGAGGCGCTGCCGCTCGTGACGGTCGCGTGCCACGAAGACCTGACGGCGAGCGACCTCGTCGGCCGCTACCTGCTGGAGGGCGAATCGACACGCTGGATCGACGGGCCGCTGACGCGCGCGGTGAAGGCGGGCGCGATCTGTTACCTGGACGAGGTGGTGGAGGCGCGCAAGGACACGACGGTGCTGATCCACCCGCTGACGGACCACCGCCGGGTGCTGCCGATCGAGAAGAAGGGCCAGATCCTGGAGGCGAGGGAAGGCTTCCTGCTGGTGATCTCGTACAACCCGGGCTACCAGAGCGCGCTGAAGGACCTGAAGCACAGCACGCGCCAGCGCTTCATCTCGCTGGAGTTCACGCACCCGCGCAAGGAGCTGGAGGCGAAGATCATCGCGCACGAGAGCGGCGTGTCGGAGGAAGTGGCGCAGGACCTGGCGAAGCTGGGCGAGAAGGTGCGCAACCTCCGCGAGCACGGGCTGGCCGAAGGCGTGAGCACGCGCCTGCTGGTCTACACCGGCAAGCTGATCCACCAGGGCATCCCGCCGCGGCGCGCCTGCCAGGTCGGCGTGGTGTGGGCGCTGACCGACGACGTGGACGTGCAGCGCAGCATCGAGGAAGTGGCGAGCAGCATCTTCGAGTGAGCGCCGCGCGCAGAACAAAGAACAAGGGAACAACGAACAAGAGGGCGCGGCACCGGCCGCGCCCTCTTGTTCGTTGGCAATGGCACATCCGCCGGTCTGCGCGAGGCGAGGCGCTCTGCTATCGTTTCGGGGTTGGATTCCGGAGGGAACGCATGAGACTGCTCGCGATACTCGTCGTTGGCGGCGCGCTGGCCGCGTCGGCTTGCGGCGGCGGCGGCAACAGCACGAAATCGAACGCCGGCACGCCGCCGGTCACGGGCGCGGCCACCAAGGCCGCGGCATCACCGGCCGCCGCGAAATCACCGGCGGCGGCGCAGACGCAGACTGGAGGCCAGAAGACGTACTCAGCAGCACCGCCCATGACGATCGACGTGAACAAGAAGTACTTCGCCACGATCAAGATGGACATCGGCGACATCAAGGTGGAGCTGTTCGCGAAGGACGCGCCGGTCACCGTCAACAACTTCGTGTTCCTGGCGCGCGACCACTTCTACGACGGCGTGACGTTCCACCGCGTGATCCCGGGCTTCGTCGCCCAGGCGGGCGACCCCCAGGGTACCGGCCGGGGCGGTCCCGGCTACACCATCAAAGACGAGGTCAACAGCAACAAGTTCCTCGACGGCACGCTGGGCATGGCGAAGACCTCCGCGCCGAACTCGGGCGGCAGCCAGTGGTTCATCGATTACGCGCCGCAGCCTTCCCTGGACGGCGGCTACACCGCGTTCGGGCAGATCGTGTCAGGGCGCGACGTGCTGGACAAGATCGCGCCGCGCGACCCGGCGTCGGCGACGCAGCCGGGCACGAAGATCAACACGATCGTGATCGAGGAGCAGTAGGCGCGGGGATTTGCTGTCCGCTCGCGCCGCTGCTACTGGCGCACGAAGAGGCCCTTGACGGCGCGGAGGGCGCGCGTCGTGACGGGGGACGTGGGTCCGAGCGGCGTGATCTCGTGCTGGAACTCGCCGGAGTGGTAGCGCTGGAAGGTGCGCGCGAGTTCGGCGCCGATCAGCAGGATGGCGGCCGACAGGTAGGTGTACAGCAAGAACAGCAGGATGCCTGCCAGCGAGCCGTAGACGACGTCGAAGTTGTTGAAGTTGGCCACGTAGAAGGCGAACGAGTTCTTCAGCACCTCGAAGAGCAGCGTGGCGACGAGGGCGCCGGGCAGCGCGTCGCGCCAGCGCGGCCGCGCCGCCGGCACGATGCGATAGAGCAGCGCGAACGTCACGAAGGTGAGCAGCGCCGGCAGCAGGATCGACGGCAGCTCCCAGAGCGGGCTCTGGTTCGCCAGCGGGCCGGCGTTCCGCGGCGCCAGCTCGCGGACGATGCGGAGCACGCCGGTCAAGATCATCGAAGCCAGCAGGAACGCGCCGAGCACGCCGACCTGCATGAAGTCGATGAGCTTCTGCTGGGCGAACGGCCGGTGCTCGGTCAGCGCCCAGACGCGGTTCAACGCCTTACGGATCGACGCGAAGACGGCGGAGGCGGTCCAGAGGGTCGCGAGGAGGCCGAGCGCGGCGACGGGCCCGCTGACGCGCTTGACGTTGTTGAGCGCGTCCTCGACGGCGGAGCGGCCCTCGGTCTGCGTCAGCGGCACGACGTCCAGCACGCGGTTGACGATCTCGTTGCGCAGGTGGGTGCTGTTGAGGAAGAAGCCGAACACGGAGACGGTGAAGATCGCCAGCGGCAGTATGGAGAAGAGGACGTAGTAGGCGATCGCCGCGGCGAGCTGCATGCAGTCGTCGCGCGTGAAGCTCAGGTACGTGTACTTGGTGAGCACCCAGCCCCGTCGTAGCATCTGCCCCATTGTAGGCGACGCGGGCCGGTAAGCCGTCCGCTGCCCGCTGCTATAATCGGCGCGAATCGCGGCGGACGGAGCACGCATGACGAGACAACGCCCGCGCCCGGGCACGCAGGCCGGCTATCACCGCATCGTCGCCAAGTTCGGCACGAACCTGCTCACGGCAGGCACCGACGAGCTGGATCTCGGCGTGATGAGGTCACTCGCCTCGCAGGTAGTGCGCCTGCTGGACGAAGGGCGGGAGGTGCTGATCGTCACCTCCGGCGCCATCGCCGCCGGGCGGCAGCGCCTGGCGCCGGCGAAAAACCGGCGCGACATCCCCTTCCGGCAGGTGCTCGCCTCCGTCGGCCAGGCGCACCTGATGCAGACGTATGACCGGCTGTTCGGGCCGCACGGCCGCGTGGTCGCGCAGACGTTGCTGACGCGCCGCGACCTGGCGGACCGCGTCAGCTACCTCAACGCGCGCAACACGCTGCTCGGCCTGCTCGAAGCGGGCGCCGTGCCGATCATCAACGAGAACGACGCCGTCGCCGTCGACGAGATCGCAGGCGCGCGCATCGGCGACAATGACAATCTCTCGGCGCTCGTCGCCAACCTGATCGACGCCGACCTGCTGGCGATCCTCACCGACACGGGCGGGCTGTACACGGCCGACCCGCGCACGCACAAGACGGCGACGCTGATCGAGCGCGTGGACCGCATCACGAAGGACATCGAGCAGATCGCGGGCGGCAGCGAGAGCGGGCGCGGCACCGGCGGCATGATCACGAAACTGGAGGCGGCGCGGCTCGCCACGGGCGGCGGCTCCGACGTCTTCATCGCGAGCGGGCACGAGCGCGACGTGCTGTACCGGCTGGCGACGGGCGAGCACGTCGGCACGATGCTGCCGGCGCGGCGGTCGCGCGTCGAGAGCCGCAAGCGCTGGATGCTGTCAGGGCTTTCGACGCGCGGCGCGATCGTCGTCGACGCGGGGGCGGCGAAGGCGCTCGTCGAGCGGAGCAAGAGCCTGCTGCCGGCGGGCGTGCGCGACGTGCAGGGCCCGTTCAAGCGCGGCGACACCATCAACATCTGCCTGCCCGGCGGCCAGCCGATCGCCTGCGGCATCACGAACTACGACGACCGCGAGCTGGCGGCGATCCGCGGCCTCCGTTCGGACCGCATCGCCGAGGTGCTGGGGCACCAATACGGGTCGGCGGTCGTGCACCGGAACAACCTGGTGCTGCTGTAGGCGCGGCTTCTGCGGCTCCGGCGCCCCTGTTAGCCTTAAGCATGACCGACGATGCGCCCCTGCTGTACGAGAAGGCCGATGGCATCGCCTGGCTCACGATCAACCGGCCGGACGTGCTCAACGCCCTGAACATGGCCGTGCGCGATGAGCTGTGGTCGGCGCTGCTGGCCGTGCGGGACGACCCGGACGTGCGCGTCGCCGTGATCCGCGGCGCGGGCGAGCGCGCGTTCTCGGCCGGCGCCGACATCAGCGAGTTCGGCACGGCGCCGTCGTACGTGGATGCGCGGCGGGCGCGGCACGAGCGCGACGTCTGGGCGTTGATGCTCTCGATCATGAAGCCGCTCGTCGCGTCGATCCACGGCTTCGCCTACGGCGCCGGCTGCGAGCTGTCGCTGCTCTGCGACATCCGCATCGCATCCGACGACGCGCGGTTCGCGCTGCCGGAGGTGACGCTCGGCTACATCCCGTCGGCCGGCGGGACGCAGACGCTGCCGCGCGCCGTGCCGACGGGTGTCGCGCGGGAGATGATCCTGAGCGGCGATCCGATCGACGCGCAGCGCGCGCTGCGCATCGGGCTGGTGAACCGCGTCGTGCCGCGCGCGCGGCTGCGGAAGGAGACGGCCGCCGTAGCCGCGAAGCTCGCGGCATTCTCGCCGGCCGCCGTCGCCGCCGTCAAGGAAGCGATGCTGCGCGGCGCGGACTTGCCGCTCGAGCAGGGCCTGCGGCTGGAGGCACTGCTCGGCGAGCGACTGCGAGGGCCGGCCCGGCAGGCATGACCGACGCCCTGTCCGGACGCCCGCGCCGCCGTCGCCTCGGGTGCCTCGCCCGCATCGCCGTCGTGGTCCTCGTGCTCGTGGGTGTCGTCGTCGCGATCGGCGAGATCTTCGACCAGGGGCCGAACGCCGGCCAGCCGGTGCGCGGCTACGATGCCGGACCGCTCGACGCGTACCAGCCAGCGACGGTGAACTACCTCGAACTGCAGCACATCTACGTCGTGCGGCTGCCGGACGGGAGCGTGCTGGCGCTGTACGATCGCTCGGCGAAACAGCAGGAGCTGGACGGCGACTGCCGGGTCCGCTACGACGAGACGGCGCAGCCGACGCTGGTCGAGGGGCCGTCCGGCGCGTTCGTCGAGGACTGCGACGAGCTGCGCACGGCCTGGCGCGTCGACGGAACGCTGGCGTCGGGTGCGGGATACGGCGACCTCGACCGATTCGACACGAGGGTGGACGCGCAGGGGCGGCTGATCATCGACACGGAGTCGCGGAGCTGCACGCGGAGCCGCGGTGTCGCGGGCGTGCCGCCGTACGACAGCACGCGCTGCAGCGGCAACGGGTGAGCCGTTCCTACGCGACGCGGCGCTCGACGCGGTAGAGGTTGATGGGCATGGGGATGCCCTTCATCACGACGGGGCCGAGCTGCTGGAACTCCACGTCGTCGAGGCTGCCGTCCGCGCGCTGCACCGTCTCCTCGGACGCCAGCACCTCGCCGGAGTTGGCCAGGCTCATGATGCGCGACGCCACGTTCACGTCGTGGCCGAGCAGGTCCTCGCCGCGGCGCGTCTGCCGGCCGGCGTGGACGCCGATGCGCACCCACAGCGGCGCATCGATCGCCGTCGACTCCTCCTCGAACCGCTCCTGCAGGCGCAGGCCGGTGCGGATCGCCGCGCACGGGTCATCGAACCAGAGCATCAGGCCGTCACCCAGCTCCTTGACGACGCGCGCGCCCGGCCCCAGCTCTTCGCGCACGATGCGGTCCTGCAGCGAGAGCAGCGCGAGCGCCTCGGCGTCCCCGCGCAGCGCGGTGAACTCCGTGAAGCCGACGATGTCGGTGAACATCACCGTGCCCTCCACGACGTTCGGGCGCGTCGCGGTCGCCGTCACGCGGGCACCACTTCGATCGAGCCGGAGACCGTCATCGCCTCGATCAGGAGGTCGCTGCCTTCGGGGCAGTCGCAGCGGATGCGGCCGGAGAGCGACTTGAAGCGCGTGTGCGGCTCGACGCCCTCGGGCAGCTCGATGTGCACCTTGCCGGAGACAGTCTTCACCATGATGGCGCCGTCGCCGTGGCAGGCTGCCTCGATCGAGCCGCTGACGCTGCGCGCCTTGAGCGCGCCGTCGACCCGCTCGGCCTTGATCGAGCCGGAGATCGTGCCGACGGACAGCGCGCCGGCGTGGCCGGCGGTCGCGGTGCCATTGGCCGTGTTCATGCGACAGCGGCCGCGGCAGGAGCCGACAGTGATCGAAGCCGACACGCTGCGCAGGTCCGCCTCATCGGCGCTCTCGACCTCGATCTTGCCGCTCATCGTGGTAACGGAGACGGCGCCGAAATCGCCTGCCAGGCGGACGCCGCCGGACTGCGTGCCGACCGTGACATCGGTGCCGACGGGGCAGCGGACGGTGAAGGGCCTGCTGCCGCGGCCGTTGCGGATGCGGAGCGTGGCTTCGCCGTCGTCTTCCAGCGCCTCGATCCTGTCGCCCTCGGCGAGCACGTCGTCGCGCGGCTCGGCGATGACGTCGACGCGCCCGGAGCGCGACTGGAGCCGCAGCGTCACGGCCACCCCGAGTTCGAAATGTTGCACGCCCACGGTGCGTCCCTCCCGCTCAACTGAGTGAGGGCCATTGTGGATCAGCGGGGGCGGTGTCTCAAGCGGGGTGC
>Ga0153916_10000450_pt1 | contig 27481 bp, 23 predicted proteins | sample Opewatmetagenome_FD_109642 | JGI IMG/M metagenome (GOLD analysis project Ga0153916, IMG submission 109642) | Freshwater wetland microbial communities from Ohio, USA - Open water 3 Core 3 Depth 4 metaG | ecosystem: Environmental > Aquatic > Freshwater > Wetlands | place: USA: Ohio, Lake Erie...
ACCCGCGCCGCCGTCACTCGGCCCTCGACTACCTGAGTCCGGCCGAGTTCGAGAGGAGGTACCGTACCGAGACGATCACTGCTGCCTAACCGCCGACCGTCCACGGAAGCGGGGCAACTTCACCTCGAGACCGCCGTCCCAGTCGCCGTTGTCGAGCAGGATCGCGCGCGCCGCGTCGAGGTCGAGCTGTACGAGCGCTTCCGCCTTGGCCTGGACATCGCCCGCCGACCAGTCCGGATTGTTCGCCACCAGCGTCGCGATCGCCTCGGCCATGTCGCGGATCGGCTGCTCGGAGGGGTCGCTGGCCATCTGTGCGATCCGGGCGAGGGGAACGGCCGGCGGGTCGAGCAGGACCAGCGTGGCCGGCCGGATTCCAGCTCGCGGCAGAGCGGCCGCCGTCATCGCGCCGTAGCTGTGGCCGACAACCTGGAGCTGCGGCGAGACCAGGCCGGCCTCGTCCACCCAGGCGGCGAGATCGATCGCGTTGTCGCGGAAGCGGTGATGGCCGAGCCACGTGTCGGTCTGCCCGTGACCTGGCAGGTCGACGGCCGTCACGCGCCGGCCCGTCGCTGCCAGGGCCGGGCCGACTCGCCACCAGATCCTGGCCGACGCGGTCACGCCGTGCACCAGGAGCAGGGGCCGGCTGTCAGGATCGCCCCAGGCGATCGACGACCACTCGATCCCCGCGGCGAGCGTCGTTGCCCGGGCGCCGGAATCGGGCGCCTCGGTCGAGAGCGCGGCGGCAACGGCCGCCGGCTGGTCGGAGGTGGGCGAGGTCACGAGTCTCTCCGGAAGCAGGCAGGGTCGCCCGACCCTAGCACGAGTCGCTCCGTGGACCGTAGAATCACGCCCCACGACCGCGGAGGATGCCATGGCCAAGCAGTTCGTCGTCCAGCTGAAGAACGAGCCCGGCGCAATGGCGACCCTGGCCGAGGCGCTGGCCGCGCGCGGCGTCGACCTCCGAGCGATCGGCGGCGGCAGCATGGGCGACAGCGGCCACGTGATCATGACCACGGCCGACGACGAGACGGCAAAAGCGGTTCTCGACGACGGCGGCTACGTCTACATCGAGGGCGAATCGATCCTGGCCGAGGTCGATGACAAGCCGGGCGGCATGGCTCGCCTGTCGCGCGCGTTGGCTGATGCCGGCGTGAACATCATCGGCCACCTGTTCCTGGGTCGGTGGGGCGATCGCGCCATGTTCACCTTCATTGTCGACAAGCCGGAGGTTGCTCGCCCGATCCTCGAACGCAAGGGCTGACGGCCGCCAATCCTGACGGCCGCCAATCCTGACGGCCGCCAATCCTGACGGCCGCCAATCCTGACGGCCGCCAATCCTCGCGGGCGCCACTTCGGGGAGGGCGGCCCGGCGGCCGGCGAGCGTGGATCGCGGGCTTCCCGTATGCTTCACGCCTTCGTGCTCGATCAGGCGCTCCGGTCAGCGCCACGGTTCCGACCGTCCGACCCCGATCCACTCCACCGCCCTGACCGGGCCCCGCCGCGGCGGGAGGGCCCCGTCAGGAGCGTCTCCTTCATGTCATTCGATCGTCTCGGGCTGTCGCCCGAGCTCCTTCGTTCCGTTGCCAGCGAGGGCTACACGGAACCCACCCCGGTCCAGCGCGAGGCGATCCCGCTCGTCCTCGCCGGCCGCGACATGCTCGCCGGAGCGCAGACCGGCACCGGCAAGACGGCGGCCTTCGTGCTGCCGATGCTCCAGCGCCTGCACGCGTCGCGCGCGCCCGGCCGGCCGTCGATCCGAGCCCTGATCCTGGCCCCGACTCGCGAGCTCGCGCTCCAGGTCGAGCAGAGCGTCCGAACCTACGGCGCCCAGAACCCCATTCGTTCGACGACGATCTACGGCGGCGTGGGCTTCGACCCGCAGGTCCGCGCTTTGCGCAGTGGACCGGAGATCGTCGTGGCCACGCCTGGCCGGCTGCTGGATCACCTCGGACAGCGAACCATCGATTTGTCGCGCGTCGAGATCCTGGTCCTCGACGAGGCCGACCGGATGCTCGACATGGGCTTCATCCGCGACATTCGCAAGATCCTCGCGGTCCTGCCGCCGCGACGCCAGAACCTGCTCTTCTCGGCCACCTTCTCGGACGAGATCAGGCGCCTGGCGGACGGCCTGCTGGACAACCCGGTCTCGGTCCAGGTTTCGCCGCGCAACATGGCCACCGAGCTCGTGACGCAGGTCGTCCACCCGGTCGACCGCGAGCGCAAGCGCGAGCTGCTCAGCCACCTGATCCGGAGCGGGCGGATCGACCAGGCGTTGGTCTTCACGCGAACCAAGCACGGCGCCAACCGCCTCGCCACCCAGCTCGAGCACGACGGCATCGCGGCGACGGCGATCCACGGCAACAAGAGCCAGCCGCAGCGCGTCCGCGCGCTGGCCGACTTCAAGGCCGGCCGGTTCACGGTGCTGGTGGCCACCGAGGTTGCGGCCCGCGGCATCGACATCGACGCGCTGCCGCACGTCGTGAACTTCGAGCTGCCGATGGTCCTCGAGGACTACGTCCATCGAATCGGGCGGACCGGGCGAGCGGGCGTGGACGGGGATGCCGTCTCGCTCGTCTGCGTCGACGAGCTCAAGCTCCTGCGCGACATCGAACGCGTGCTCGGTCACGCCATCCCGTCAGAGGTGATCGAGGGCTTCGAGCCCGACCCGCGCATTCGCCCGGAGCCGATCCTTCGCGGTGGTTTGGGCGGCGCTCGGCCGATGGGCGGCGCTCGGCCGATGGGCGGCGCTCGCCCCGGTAACGGCGCCCGGCCAGCCGGCGGGCAGCGCCCGATTGGCGCACCGCGGCCAAACGGCGCACCACAGCCAAACGGCGCACCGCGGCCAAACGGCGCACCACCATCCGGAGCCTCGTTCCGCCCGGCACCGACGCGTGGTGGGCATGCAGCCCCGCGACGACCTGGCCAGGGGATCGGCAACCAGCCCGTCGGCCGCCCGGCGCAGGGTGCCCGACGGGGCCAGCATTCGGGCCTACATCCGGTCGGTGGGCCGGGACGGCCCAACCCGGCGCAGCCCGGTCGGTTTCAGCGGCCTGATCCGAACAGAGTCCTGCCCGGCGAGCGACTTGCGCGATTCGAGGGTGCCCGCTCCGGTCGCTGATCTCTCGGCTGGTGCGCCTGCCGCCATACGCGCACCGGACGAACGTAAGCACGGTACCGATGCGGATCCATGCCAAACCGCGCACTCCGTGCGCGATACCGGCTCGATTCGACGATATGGTGGCCGCGCATGTCGCTACCGCTCACCTGGTGCGCAGATGGGACCGCGGTCCCCGTCCAGGGGGAGGGCGGTGGGATCCGCCCGCCGCCTCTGCCTGGTTGCAGGCCGGCCGGCCCTGGCGACGGGTCCATGGCCCGGGCCATACTCGCCGGGTGCTCGACAGGTTGGCGCCGGCGACGCCGGCGGCGGCGCCTCGACCATGACCTCGCCTCGACCATGACCTCGCCTCGACCATGACCTCGCCTCGACCATGACCTCGCACCGGCCCACGCGTCCGCCCGGCCGCTTCGTCGCCCTTGTCGTCGCCGCGTTGATCGCGAGCGCCTGTGGCTCGTCCAACCCGCCGGCCAGCCCGTCGCCCAGCGCGGCATCAACCGCCTCGAACGGCAGCTCGACCAGCGGTGTCTACCACCGCGACCGGAACCTCGCGCCCGAGGTCCGCGCCGCGGCGCTCCTGGCTCGCATGACCATCGACGAGAAGATCGGCCAGATGACGCAGCTGGAGAGCGACTCGGTCGATCCGGCCGGCGTGTCGCAGTTCCTCCTGGGATCCGTCCTGAGCGGAGGCGACGGTACGCCGCCCCGGAACGATCCCGACGCCTGGTACCAGATGGTGCACGCCTACCAGGAGGCGGCCCTCGGGACACGCCTCGGGATCCCGATCCTCTACGGCATCGACGCCGTACACGGCAACAGCAAGGTCGTCGGCGCCACGATCTTCCCGCACAACGTGGGTCTCGGGGCTCTCGACGACCCCGCGCTCGTCGAGCGGATCGGGCGGGCGACCGCCGTCGAGATGAACGCGGTCGGCGTCCGCTGGGACTTCGGACCGGTGGTCGCCGTGCCGCAGGACGTCCGCTGGGGGCGCACGTACGAGGGCTACAGCGAGGATCCGACGCGGGTCGAGCGCCTCTCCAGCGCCTTCATCACGGGACTCCAGGGCGCCGACCTCGCCGCCCCGGGCAGCGCGGTTGCGACCGCGAAGCACTTCGTCGGAGACGGCGGCACCGCCTGGGGCTCATCCACCACGCCCGGCTACTCCCTCGACCAGGGAGTCACCGAGGTGGACGACGCCACGCTTCGCGCGATCCATCTTGCCCCGTATACGGCCGCCATCGACGCCGGCGTCCGCGTCGTCATGGCCTCGTTCTCGAGCACGACGGCCGGCAAGGTCCACGGCGACCACCACCTGCTGACCGACGTGCTGAAGGGCGAGCTGAGCTTTTCGGGTTTCGTCGTCTCGGACTGGGGCGGCGTCGACCAGGTCGATCCGGACTACGACACCGCCGTTGCCACCTCGATCATGGCCGGCATCGACATGGTCATGGTTCCCTACGACGCCGCGCGGTTCCAGGCGGCCGTCAGGCAGGGACTGGCTTCCGGTGGGATCAGCCAGGAGCGAATCGACGACGCCGTCCTCCGGATCCTCCGGGTGAAGTTCGAGATGGGCCTCTTCGAGCAGCCGATGCCGCCGGCCGGTCGAGACGGTGACGTGGGTTCGGCCGCCGATCGCGAGCTGGCGCGGGCCGCGGTGGCGGGCTCGGCGGTGCTCCTCAAGACCAGGCCCGGCGTGCTGCCGATCCGGTCGACCGACACCGTGCTCCTCAGCGGGTCGGCGGCGGACGACATCGGTCGCCAGTCGGGCGGCTGGACGATGACCTGGCAGGGGGGAACGGGCCCGATCACGCCCGGCACGACGATCGCCGGCGCGCTCGGCGCGCGGCTGGGGCCGCACCTCATGTTCGATTCCGGAGCGGGGTTCGGCCCGGATACGCGGGGCGAGACGGGGATCGTGGTCGTCGGGGAGATGCCGTACGCGGAGGGCCGGGGCGACTCGGCGACGCTCACGCTGCCTCCCGACGACCTGGCACTCGTCGCGGCGATGCGCCCACGCGTGACTCGCCTCGTCGTGATCGTGCTGTCCGGACGACCGGTCATGCTCGATGGGATCCTGGACGAGGCCGATGCCGTCATCGCGGCCTGGCTACCAGGCACCGAGGGAGCCGGCATCGCGGACGTGCTGCTCGGCGACTCGCCATTCCGGGGTACGACGCCGTACACGTGGCCGGCGACGCCGGGCGACGCGCCGAGGACGGGTCGCGCGGCATGCGACGGAGCGATCTTCCCGCTGGGCTTCGGACTCGACACCTCGGGCCGGCTTCTCGGGCCGGCCGCCTGCGCGACGGCGACCCCGTGAAGGCCGAACATGCCGCCGCAAGGTGGCTCGAGCTGTTCTATTTCGCCGCGCTGCCGTTCCAGGTTCAGCGGCTTCCTCGGCGAGTATCAGCTGTCGAGCGACGGAGACGAGGCGCCCTTCCGCCTGGAAACGGCCGGCGTTAGCGCCATCGACGTGCGGCTCGGGGATCGGGTGGACCGCGCCGGCTGATCCGGTCACCGCAGGCGCAGTACCATCACCTGGTTTCCGCGGGGGCTTGGCACGTCTCGCCCGGCTGCGGTCCAGGCGGTCCGCTCGCCCCGCGCCAGCCCGCCGCTGTTCCGGGGGGTCCCACCGCTCGCATGGCGCTCATCGCCCTCGATCGACTGACCAAGCAGTTTCCCGGCGTGACCGCGCTGGACGCGCTCAGCCTCGAGCTCGAGCCTGGCGTGATCGGGCTCGTCGGGTCGAACGGGGCAGGCAAGAGCACGCTCCTCAAGATCCTCCTCGGCCTGCTTCCACCGACCAGCGGCAGCGCCACGGTCATGGGCCTCGACACGGCCCGCGAAGGGACACGGGTCCGCGAGCTCGTCGGCTACATGCCCGAGCACGACGCCCTGCCGCCCGACAACTCCGCGACCGAGCTCGTCGCCCACCTGGCCCAGATGTCCGGGCTGCCGCCGGCGGCGGCCCGCGAACGAACGGCTGACGTCCTTCGCCACGTCGGGCTGTTCGAGGAACGGTATCGCGCGATCGGCGGCTACTCGACCGGCATGAAGCAGCGAGTGAAGCTGGCCCAGGCGCTCGTCCACGATCCACGGCTGCTGCTCCTCGACGAGCCGACCAATGGCCTCGATCCGAGCGGGCGCGACGAGATGCTGGCGCTCGTCAGGCGGACCGGCACCGAGTTCGGGATCGCGGTCATCGTCGCCTCGCACCTCCTCGGCGAGATCGAACGAGTCTGCGATTACCTGGTGGCGATCGAGGCCGGCCACCTGCTGAGCGCTGCTCCGCTCGCCACGTTCACCGGCCGAACGGGCGTCCTCGCCGTCGAAGTCGAGGACGGCAGCGACGCCCTCGCCGCGGCCCTCATCGCCAGGGGCATCGAGACTCGCCAGGACGGCCGCGCCGTCCTGATCGGCCTCGACGGGCACGGTCCTGCCGACGATGCCTACGACATCGTGCGCGACGCGATCGTCGATCTCGGCCTGCCGCTCGTGCGCCTCGAGCATCGCCGTCGCTCGCTCGAGGACCTGTTCCGTGATCGCCCCGAGGACGAGCCGGCGGTGAGGCCGTCATGACCCCCGAGCCGCGCCCGGCCCCGGAGACGTCGGTACGCGACGTCCCGTCGCCGCCGCAACTTCCGACCACGGCATCGTCGGCGACCGGCAGCATCTTCGACCTCGGGTATCGAGGGTACGAGGGGCCCCGCCTCGGCCGCCGGCACGCCATCTACGCCCTGTTCGTGTACAGCCTGCGATCGGCCTACGGCATCGGCCGCAGCGGGCGGGCGAAGATCGTCCCGATCGGCCTGGCGATCCTCGCCACGCTGCCGGCGGTGATCAGCATCGCCGTCCGTGCGTTCGCGGCGCAGGCAGGTGCGGGAGCGGAGGTCGAGCGGATCGACCCGATCCGCTATGACTCCTACTACGGCTACGTCTCGACGATCGTCATGCTGTTCGTGGCCGCGCAGGCGCCGGAATTGCTGGGACGCGACCAGCGCTACCACGTCCTGTCGCTCTACTTCTCGAGAGCCCTGCTGCGGACCGACTACGTCGTGGCGAAGGGGGCAGCCTTCGCCACCGCCATCCTCATCCTGATCCTCATCCCGCAGGCGGTCATCTTCGTCGGGCTGGTGATCTCGAACACGGACATCGTGGCGGCCCTCGGCGACAACGTCGGATCGATCGCGCCGGTGCTGGCGGTCGCGGCCGCGATCGCGCTCCTGCTCGGATCGATCGGCCTGGCCGTCTCCGCGTTCACGCCCCGCCGGGCCTACGCGACGGCCACGATCATGGCGATCTTCATCGTCCCGGGTGTCGTCTCCCAGATCGTGCTTCGGTCGACGACGGGCGGCCTGACGCGCTACATCGTCCTGGCGGCGCCGGAGGCGGTGATCGACGGCGTGAACGCCTTCCTGTTCGGGGTGAAGCCGTCGTCGCGTGAGGTCGTCCGGGCGGACCTTGCCGGCGAGCTCTATCTCGTCGTCGTCATCGCGGTCGTCGTGGTCCTGCTCGGCGCGCTCGCGCGCCGCTACCAGAGGATCGAAGCGTGACCGCCGGATCGAGCACCACCACCAGCCCGCGCGCCCCGGCCTCCTCCGGCCCCGCCATCGAGCTCAGCAGGGTCTCCCGCTGGTACGGCAACGTGGTGGCGGTCAACGAGGTCTCGTTTGCGCTCGGACCCGGCGTGACCGGCCTGCTGGGCCCGAACGGCGCAGGCAAGTCGACCCTGCTCCACATGATGGCGGGCCTGCTCAGACCATCCCAGGGCGACGTGAGGATTCACGGTCGCCCGACCTGGCATGACCCGGCCATCTATCGTGAGGTGGGCCTCGTTCCCGAGCGCGAGGCCGTCCACCCCTACCTGACCGGCTGGCAGTTCGCGCTGCTCAATGCGCAGCTCCAACGGCTGCCCGACCCCGCCGCCGCGGCCGCCAAGGCTATCCAGACGGTCGATCTCGGCGACGTCCAGCATCGCCAGATCGGGACGTACTCGAAGGGCATGCGCCAGCGAGCCAAGATCGCCGCCGCCCTCGTCCACGAACCGGCGGTCCTGTTGCTCGACGAGCCGTTCAACGGCATGGACCCGCGACAGCGGCTGCACATGATGGAGCTGCTGCGATCGATGGCGGCCGCCGGCCGGACCATCCTGTTCTCGTCGCACATCCTCGAGGAGGTCGAACGGCTGGCCGAAAACGTGCTGGTGGTCTACGCGGGACGCCTGGCCGCGTCCGGCGACTTCCGCGAGATCCGCCGGCTCATGACCGACCGCCCGCACACCTTCACCGTCCGCTCGAGCGACGACCGCCGCCTCGCCTCCCGGCTCGTCGCGAGCCCGTCCGTGTTCGGGGTCGAGCTGGTCGACGGGATGCTGACGGTCCGTGCCTCGGAGTTCGCGGCGTTCACCGTGCTCCTGCCCCGCGCGGCACGCGAGTCCGGGATCACCCTGTTCGAGCTCCGGCCGACGGATGAGTCGCTCGAGAGCGTCTTCGCCTACCTGGTCCGCCGATGAACTGGCCGATCGTCGTGGTCACCCTTCGCGGCGCCCTGGGCCGGCGACGCACGTTCCTGGTGGCGTTGCTCGCCGTGGTGCCGGTCCTCATCGCCGCCATCATCCGGGTCGGCGGAACCTCGACTGATGGCGCGGCGCTGACTGCCGGCCTGCTCGATGCCCTGCTGGTCACGACGGTGCTCCCCCTCGTCGCGCTCGTGTTCGGAACGGGCGTGCTCGGATCGGAGCTCGATGACGGCACGGCGGTCTACCTGCTGCTGAAGCCGATCGAACGGTGGCGGATCGTCGTCTCGAAGGCCGCGGTGGCTGCCGGCATCACGATGGCCCTCGTGGTCCCGTCCACGCTCCTGGCCGGTCTCGTCGTCGGTGCCGGTCGGGGCGGCGAGGCGATCGCGATCGGCTTCACCGTGGCGGTGCTGCCCGGGTCGCTCGTCTACGCCGTCGGCTTCGTGGCGCTCAGCGTGGTCACGAGCCGGGCGCTGATCGCCGGGCTCCTGTACGTCTTCATCTGGGAGGGGCTGCTGGCCGGGCTGTTCGCCGGCACCGCCCTGTTCAGCGTCCGCCAGTACGTCCTCGCGCTGGCCGGCTGGCTTGCCGGCAGCGACGGCAAGGCGATCAAGTCGTCCGTCGATGCGCAGACGGCGGTCATCCTGGCGGTCGTCGTCCTCGCCGTTGCAACCGCGATCGCGATCCGCCGCCTGGCCTCATGGGAGGTTCGCACCGCCGAGTGAACGGCGCGGGTCCGGCCGACGACCCGTGGTAGTGTTCGAGCGCATGGACATGCTCGCGGTGCCGACCCGGCGGGAGTAGCTCAGTTGGCAGAGCGGCAGCCTTCCAAGCTGCATGTCGCGGGTTCGAACCCCGTCTCCCGCTCCACTATCCTCAGCCGATGCCAACGCTTTCAAGGCTCGCGACCACCCTTGGGCGCAGCACGGTCATCACCCTCCTGGCCGCCGCGGCAGCCAGCGTCGTCGCCTTCGGGCTCGATGGCCTCGGGCTCAGCCAGACGGCCGTCTTCCTGGTCAGCGCCGTTGCGCTCGCCGCGCTGGCGGTCCTGATCGGGCAGGGGACCGGCCAGCTCGGCCACCGGTTCGGGCCCGGTGCGACGGGCATCCTCCAGTCGGCGCTCGGCAACCTGCCGGAGCTGTTCATCTCGATCTTCGCGCTGCAGGCCGGCCTGGTCGTCGTGGTCCAGACCGCCCTGATCGGCTCGATCCTGGCCAACACGCTGCTTGTGCTGGGCCTGGCGTTCCTCGTCGGCGGCCTGCGCCATGGGACGCAACGGTTCCACGCCCCCTCGGTCCGGACGATGGCGACCCTCCTCCTGCTCGCCGTCGCCGCGCTGGCCATCCCGACCCTCGCGACCGCTCCCGGCGAGCCCGACGCGGGTCACCAGGTCGACCTCAGCGTGATCGTCTCGATCGTGCTGCTCGCGGTCTTCGCCGCATCGGTCCCGTTCTCGCTCGGCGGCGGCCCGGGCGCCCACGTCGAGCTGGAGGAAACCCTGATACCGGCCTGGCCGTTGTCGCTGGCGATCGCGATTCTCGTCGTGGGCGGCGTCGGCGCGGCGCTGACCTCGGACCTGTTCGTCGAGGCCCTCAAGCCGACGATGGCGAGCCTCGGGTTGTCCGAGGCGTTCGTCGGCCTCGTCGTCGTGGCTGTCGCCGGCAACGCCGTCGAGAATGTGGTCGGGATCCAGGCCGCAGCCGCCAACAAGACCGACCTGGCAACCAGCCTCATCCTGAACAGCAGCCTGCAGGTCGCGATCGCCCTGACGCCGGCCCTGGTGCTGATCTCGCTCGTCGTCGGTGGCGGCGCCCTGACCCTGGTCCTGACGCCGCTCCTGCTCGGCGCCGTGGTCCTGGCCGCGATCCTGGCTGCGGTGATCGTGTTCGACGGCGAGAGCAACTGGCTCGAGGGGCTGGCGCTCCTCGGCCTCTACGTCATCATCGCCGCCAGCGTCTGGTACGGCCCTCCGATCCAGCCCTGACTTGCGGCCGCGCCGAGGCCGGCCGGAGGTCTCCGGGGTGCGGCTCCCGAACCGTACGCAACCTGCCTCGCCGGCGCTGATGCTGGTGGGCATCACCGTCAAGCCTTTCATGCGCGGCACCACCGCCGAACCGCCAGAAACGACCGGGCGCTGAGCGTGAAACCGTCGCGGATGATGCAGCAACGCATCACGGTCATGTTCATGGGATCAGCCTCCGCGGGCGTCGCTTGACCGCCCGCCGGAGGCTCGCTACAGTCGCCACCTGACAAGCTGCCTTGCATCGGCACATCATGTGCCCTTGTGACTCGTCCCGACACCTTGGAGACGCAACCGGCATGGACCTCGGAGGTTTCTCGAGCGGCACACTGACCGGCCTGCGCGAAGGCGTCGAGGCAGCGCTCATCGTGAGCATCATCTGCGCCTACCTCGCGCGCACCGGCAACCGGCGGCAGTTCCCCAGGGTCTTCCTCGGCGCCGGCGTCGCCGCCGTCCTCAGCGCGGTCCTGGGCGTCGCCCTCTATGTCACGGTCGGGAGCTTCCGGGAGCCGTACGAGCAGCTCTTCGAGGCGGGAACGCTCCTGCTGGCAGCCGGTGTGGTCACCTGGATGCTGTTCTGGATGCGGCGTCAGGCGGCCAACGTCAAGAGTGAGCTGCAGGCGGCGGTGGACCGGGCGCTCGACGAGGGATCGGTGACCGCGCTCGCGGTGCTCGCGTTCGTCGCCGTCGTCCGGGAGGGGATCGAGACCTCGCTCTTCCTGGTGGGCCAGGCGGCGTCCGCCGATCAGGGTGCGCCATCGGTCGTCGTCGGCGCCGTGGTCGGCCTGGCCATCGCCGTCCTGCTGGGTGTCGGCTTCTACCAGGGTTCGCGCCGGATCCATCTCGGGACGTTCTTCCGCTGGACGGGGATCGGCCTCGTGTTCATCGCCGGCGGCCTGGTGGCCAAGGCGGCCCACGAGCTGATCGAGATCTCCGTGGTCACGGTCGGCAACCAGACGCTCTTCGACCTGAGCCGCGTCCTGCCGCACGAGCCGGCGGGCGGCAACGTCCTCGGCCAGTTCCTTCACGTGGTCTTCGGCTACACGGCCACCCCCGAGATGACCACGTTCGTGGCCTGGCTCGCCTACATCGCGGTGGTCCTGACCCTGTTCCTCCGCCCGGTTCGTCGCCGGCCGCCGGCCGGCGCGCCGGCCCCGGTCCAGTCCTGATCGCGAACGGGTCAGAACGGGAGGGCGTTCCCCAGGTCGGGGAGTCCGCCGTTCAGCCCGAGCAGGAACATCGCGCCGACGACCAGGCTGAACAGGCCGGCCACGCCGCCGAACGCGACGTAGACGCGCTCCCTGGCCTGGCTCGACACGAACCCGACCGAGCTCACGACCACGATCGCGAAGTTCGAGAGCAGCAGGCCGATCACGAACGCGGTCAGCATCGGCACGCCGAGGCCGGCACTCGAAGCGCCACCGACCGCCGCGATCAGCAGGACCTGGCTGCCCGTCTCGGCGCCGATCCCGTGGATCATGCCGACGCCGAAGGCGGTGCGCGGTCCATACGAGCTCATCTCGAGCGGCTCCACGTGCTCGTGGCCGTGGAGCCTGGCCTGGAAGCGCCGCCAGCCGTAGCGGACGCCGTCGAAGACCAGCATCCACCGGCTGCGCAACCGGAAGGATTCACCCGCTCGCGCGTATCGGTAGATCGAGTAGATGACCCACAGACCGAGCGCGACGAGGGTGAGGCCGACGATCCGACCCATCAACGGATCCAGCCAGGCCGGCAGGAGCGCTCCGAAGGTCAGCGCGGCCAGGCCGAGGACGACGACCACCAGACCGTGGCCGAGGGCGTACAGCGTGCCGAGCCTGATGGCGTGGGACTGGTCGGTCATGAACAGCGTTCGTCCCAGGCCGGGCCGGGCGGCCATGGCCGGAGCGAGCGTGGCCGCTCCGGGACCCGAGTCGTGGGCTCGGAGCTCTGGCTGACCGCCATGGTTGTGATGGTGCCCCGGGGCCGCCAGGTGCTGGCCCTCGTGGGCTGCCTCCGCGAGACCGGCCGCCGCCGTCGTGCTGGTGATGTCGGTGATGGCGGCGATATGGTCCCAGTCGATGCCGTGGCGAATTCCCAGGAACAGCCCGGTCGCGAGGACGCCGACGCCCACCGCGGTCGTGGTGCTGGTTGCCGAGGCGATGAGGGCTGGGATCATGGACGAGGTCCTCGCTGGGAGCGTCCCAGCCTAGCGGAGGTCCGTCGATATTGCAACATCTTGCAACTGCTCCATCGTGCGTTCATCGACGTATACTTCGCGCGATGGCCTCTTCCGGTTCATACGCACCAACTCGTCCGGTGGACTGGTCGGATGTTCGCGCGCAGCTGCGAGCCAGCGGGCTGCGCTGGACGCCGCAGCGCCGCACGCTGATCGACGTGCTGTCCCGGACGAACGGGCACGTCACCGGGGCCGAGCTGATCGAGCGCTGCCGCGCGGTCGATCCGACGACGATCCCGTCGACGGTCTATCGGACCCTCGACGTCCTCGAGGGATTGGGCCTGGTGTGCCACAGCCACGGCGCCAACGGTCGGGAGGAATTCCACGTCCTGCCCAAGGCCATCCACGGACACCTCCATTGCACCGCCTGCGGCTCGACCTGGGAGATCCCGGCGGACGAGGCCATGGCTGTCGTCGAGTCGCTTCGAGCCAGCCGCAGGTTTGCGGTCGACGTGACCCACCTGTCGATTGCCGGGCGCTGTGAGGCCTGTGCGGGGGCGGCGACGGACTGAGTCCGCGCGTCAGTCGCCGGTCGGGACGCCCAGGATGTTGAAGCCGCCGTCCACGTAGAGCGTTTCGCCGGTGACCGCGTTCGACAGGTCCGAGGCGAGGTAGACGGCGCTCCGCCCGACGTCCTCGGGCGTGATGTTCGTGCGCAGTGGCGCAACCTCGGCAAAGGCGCCGTACATCCGCTTGAAGCCGGCGATCCCCGAGGCAGCCAGGGTCCGGATCGGGCCGGCGCTGATGGCGTTGACCCGGACGCCGTCCGGTCCGAGATCCGACGCCAGGTAGCGGACCGACGCCTCGAGCGCTGCCTTGGCAACGCCCATCACGTTGTAGTTCGCGACCACCTTCTCGGCGCCGTAGTAGGACAGCGTCAGGACCGACGAGCCGCGTCGCAGCAGGGGCCTGGCTTCGCGGACCAGCGCGACCAGCGAATAGGCGGAGACGTCCAGCGCCAGGGCGAATCCCTCACGCGAGGTCTCCACGAAGCCGCCCTCGAGGTCCTCGCGCCGGGCGAACGCCAGGGCGTGGACCAGGATGTCGAGCGAATCGTGGGTGTCCGCCCAGCGCGCGAAGACGGCCCGGATCTGCTCGTCCGACTGGACGTCGCACGGCTCGACGAAGGTCGACCCGATCGACTCGGCCAGCGGCCGGACACGTCGCTCGATCAGGCTCTCGACCGACGAGAAGCCGACCTCGGCGCCCTCGTCGTGCAACGCCCGCGCGATGCCCCAGGCGATGGAGTGGTCGTTGGCGACCCCGAAGACCAGCGCGTTCCTGCCGTCCAGCAGCCCCATCCATTTCCTCCAGCGAGCGCGTTCGGGCGTCCGGGGCAGCATACCCGGGCGATCCGTCTACGCTACGCGTGATGCGCACCATCGATCCCGCCGCCCTCCGCGACGCATTGCACGGGATCCGGGCGCTGCTGCTCGATCTCGACGGGGTGATCGTCTCGGCCGGGAAGGCGGTCCCAGGCTCGGTCGATGCGATCACCGAGCTCGAACGACGCGGGACGACCTACCGGATCGTGACCAACACGTCACTCGTCAGCCGAATGTCGCTGTCGCAGTTCGCGGCGAAGCTCGGCAACGAGATCCCACCGGAACGATTCCAGTCCGCGCTGTCAGCCTCGGCGGACTACGCCGCCCACGTCTTTCCTGGTCAGCCCCTCTACGTGCTCGCCTCGAAGGACGCGAGGACCGAGTTCGACGGCCAGCACCTGCTCTCGAACGAGGAGGCGGCACGGCCGGGCGCGCGAGCTGCGGCGGTGATCGTCGGCGACTCCGCCGAGGAGCTCAGCTATCCCAACCTGAACGTCGCCTTCCGGTTGATCCGCGACGGTGCCCGGCTGATCGGCATGCACCGGAACGCGTGGTGGCTGACGCCCGATGGGCCAACCCTCGATTCGGGCGCCTACGTGACGGGGCTCGAGTTCGCGGCCGGCGTCCGTGCCCAGATCATCGGCAAGCCGGCGCCCGCCTTCTTCTCGCTTGCCGTCGCCGCGCTGAGGCGCGAGGCCTCGACTCGGGGAAGCCGGCTTCGCCGGACCGACATCGCGATGGTCGGCGACGACCTCCGGACAGACGTCCTGGCCGGCCAGCGCGCGGGCCTGTGCGGCGTCCTGGTCCTGACCGGCAAGCACGGGCTCGACACGCTCGCCGCCGCGCACGGTCACGGGCGAGGCGGTCGGGAGCCGCACGCGGTTGCCCCGTCGCTGGCCGACGTCGTGGCCGCGCTAGACTGATCGCAACCTTCCACCGTCCTGATTCGCGACGAGGCACCACGCCATGACCACCGAGTCCGCACCTCGAATCAAGGTCACCTACGCCACCCTGCGGGCTGACAACGAGGACCTGCACGCCCAGTTCGAGGCCGGCCTGGCGACCGTCAGGGCTGAGCTGGGCGGCCATCACCGCAACCACATCGGCGATACCTGGCGCGACGGCGAGGGGTCGTTCGAGGTCCGCACCCCGATCGACACCTCGGTTGTCGTCGGCACCTTCGCCAAGGCCACCAGGGCGAACGTGGACGAGGCCGTGGCGGCCGCTCGCGCCGCCCAGCCCGGCTGGGCGGCGACGCCGTGGCGCGAGCGCGTGGCGATCATCACGCGGGCGGGGGACCTCATCAGCGAGCGGCTGATGACGAATGCCGCCGTGATGGCGATCGAGGTCGGCAAGAACCGGATCGAGGCGCTGGGCGAGGTCGAGGAGTCGGCCGACCTTCTGCGGTACTACGCCTCCACGATGGAGGCGAACGACGGCTACGACCACCCGATGGGCAACCTGGGCGACGCGGCCGTCCACACCCGGTCGGTCCTCCGCCCACACGGCGTCTTCGCCGTCATCAGCCCGTTCAACTTCCCGATGGCCCTGGCCGCCGGCCCGAGCGGCGCCGCGCTGCTGGCCGGCAACACGGTCGTCTTCAAGCCCTCGAGCGCGGCGCCGCTGTCGGCGGTCAAGCTCGTCGAGGCGTACATCGATGCCGGCGTCCCGGCTGGCGCGATCAACCTCGTGATGGGCCCGGGCGAGTCGGTCGGGCAGGCGCTGCAGGACCACGCCGGGATCGACGGGATCGTCTTCACCGGCTCGTACGAGGTGGGGATGCGGCTGTTCCACTCGTTCTCGAAGGCGTGGCCGCGGCCGTGCATCGTCGAGATGGGCGGCAAGAACCCGGCGATCGTGTCGCGCAAGGCTGACCTCGACGAGGCGGCCGAGGGGATCATGCGCAGCGCCTTCGGTTTCGGCGGCCAGAAGTGCTCGGCCAACTCGCGTGTCTACGTCGAGCGCCCGGTCCACGACGAGCTCGTCCGGCGGCTGGTCGAGAAGACCGAGGCGATCACCATCGGTGATCCGCTGGTCCGCGCCAACTGGATGGGGCCGATCATCGATCAGCGAGCCGTCGATCGCTACCAGGCCGCGGTCGGCGAGGCGCGCCGCGACGGGACCGTGTTCGTCGGCGGCGAGCGGCTGAGCGACGCCGGCATGGAGCGTGGCTTCTACGTCGAGCCGGCCGTCGTCGGCAATCTGCCGCCCTCCCACCGACTCTTCCGCGACGAGCTGTTCGCGCCATTGACGGCGGTGGCCGCGGTCGACTCGCTCGACGAGGCGCTGGCCCTGGCCAACGACTCCGTGTACGGGCTGACGGCCGGTGTCTACAGCGAGGATCCGGCCGAGGTCCAGCAGTTCCTCGACCGCGCCGAGGCCGGTGTGCTCTACGTGAACCGACGTGCCGGCGCCACCACCGGTGCGTGGCCGGGCGTCCAGGCGTTCGGTGGCTGGAAGGGGAGCGGCTCGACCGGCAAGGCCGGCCTGTCCATGTACTACGTGGCGCAGTTCATGCGCGAGCAGAGCCACACCGTCGTCGACTAGGGGCGTCGCGGGGCGGCGCGGGCCTGCGTTGGGGCCTGCACTCCTCGCTCACGCACCTGCAGGTGCGCCCGCTCCGGTGCTCCTACGCCGCCTTGGCCGGCACCGCCGCGCGACGCCCATGCGGACGGCGAGGGCGGCCCCACGGTACGGCTCGCCGGCGGCCCGCGGCAGAGCTCGCCGGCGGCGCCGGTGCACGGTTGCCATCAAATACTCGCTCGCGGACTTGTTGAGGGGACTGGCCGCCAGTCCGGCCCGGTTCGAGCCGTACTCGGGCCGGACTTGAGGATGTTCCGTGCACGGGTGAGCTGCGAAAAGCTGGCGTCGCCGTCCCCGGAACGCGTGGAGTGGTCACATCGAGTCTGGGGGTGACTGTCCGAGAAGTGGACGGGGCCGGGCCTGTGACCGGCCGCGGTCCACGTCGATTCGCAAGAACCGCCCGGAATCAGATCCTCGTCACCCGGTTCCGGCCGGCGCGCTTGGCCGCCAGCAGCGCTGAGTCGGCCGCCCGGAAGAGTCCGTGGCCGTCGGATTCGTCGACCAGGCAGGCCACGCCGGCCGAGATCGTGAGCGGCACGAGCCGGCCATCGACGAGCTCCATCCCGGATCGGCCGACGGCTTCGCGGATGCGCTCGGCGATTTCGACCGCGCCGTCGTCGTCGGTGCCGGGGACGATCACCACGAACTCCTCGCCCCCGTAGCGAACCGCGATGTCGCCGTCGCGTACGGCGTTCCTGATCGCGCGAGCAACTCGCCGCAGGACGGCATCGCCGACGCTATGGCCGTGCTCGTTGTTGACCGCCGAGAAATGGTCGAGGTCGAGCACGATCAGGCCAAGTGGGTCGGCGCTCCGCCGCGCGGTCGCATAGGCGGTCTCGATGGCCTCGTCGAAGTAGCGACGGTTGAGCAGGCCGGTCAGAGGATCGCGCAAGGCCGACTCGGCCACGCGAGCGTGAAGATCAGCGTTCTGGAGCCCGATCGAGACCTGGGCGACGAGCAGGTCGGCGATCCCGCGCTCGAGCTCGGTGAAGGTGCGCTCGATCCCAATCCGACTCACCGTCAGGACCGCGACGACGCGGTCGTCGACCAGGATGGGCAGCGCCATCGCGGCGTGCGGCTCATCGCCCCCGGGGCGCTCGGACCAATGATCGCGAGGCCAGGAGGCCACCTCGAGGAGACTCTCCACTCGCGCCCGCTCCACGATGGCCCGTCCGGTCAGCCCTACGCCCGGATGCACCTCGATGCCGAGCGCGTCTCGCGGGAAGCCGGTTCCCGTTTCGAGGCGATACTTGCCGTCCGGGCCCCGCGAGAAGAGCGCGGCCACATCGACGTTCAGCAGCTCAACAGCGGCGTCGATGACTGCCGCCACGATCCTCGGCCGGTCGAGATCGGCGACCAGGGCTCGGCTGACCGCCATCACTCGCTCGATCGCGTGGAGTCGCTCGCGCCGTTCGTCGTCGAGCCGCGCGGAACGCAGCGCGCCGGCGAGGGAGTGGGCGAGCATCTCGGCGAGCGCGACCTGCGACGGACCGATCGGATGCTCCGCGTTGCCTTCGAAGTTGACGATGCTGAGCAACTCCCCGGAGTGGACGACCGGAACCGCGACCTCACTCCGGACGTCCGCCCGGGCGGCTCGGTAATCCGGGTCGGCCAGGACGTCCGCGACGAACTGCGTCGTCCGACTTGCGGCGGCTCGTCCGATGACGCCAACCCCCGGTTCGATGACGTGGAACGGATCGTGATAGCCGGCCACGCCGACCATCGACAGCCGTCCCTCGCCGTCGGGCAGGTACATCGAGATCAGGGCGATGTCGAAGTCACGAGCCACGTCGTCGACCACCCCCTGGACGACCGAACGGACCGGCTGCGAACCGTCGAAGCGGCCGACGATCTCGTTCACCCGTTCGACGACATCCAGGCGCTCGCGACTCTGGGCGGCGAGGCGGTTGGCGCGCTCCTCGGCTTCCGTCGCGATCCGCACGACGATCGCCATTCCGGCCGACGCGAGCAGACTCACGACGACGTTGACGACGAACCGGTCGGTGGACTGGACGGTCGCGGTTGGCGCGAGTGACCCGAGCGCATGGGCGATGAAGATCGCGACCGACGCGGTCAGGAGCAGGCCGGCCGCGATGAGGTAACCGGGGGTCATCGCCGCGAATGCCAGACCCAGCACGATCATCGGAGCGGCCGGTGGAAGGTGCAGCGTTGCGATGTCGGCCATGCCTCCGCCGATCACCGCGACGGCGAGGACAGCGGGACCAAGGCCCAGCCGGACCGCGCGCGACGCGGCCAGGCGCGTGGCATACGGCCCCCACGCGGCGGCAGTCAGCAGGAGGGCGGCTGGTGTTGCGACCAGCCGCACCCGGCCGAAATCGCCCGATTCCTGGAGGAGGCCGGCGACGAGGCCGAGCAACGCCATGGTCGCGAGCGTGACCGCAGCCCATCGGAGCTCGGCCAGGCCCCGGTCGTGCATCCAGAGCCGGCGGGCCACGCGCTCGAACAGAGAGCCGAGATGGTCGGCCCGCTCATGGCTCGACGGCCGGCCGACCAGGCGGGTCGCTGACTGGATGAACGTCGCGAAGGACATGCCGGCCATCGTCGCGAGCGTGCCGGGCCGGCGCAGTGACCCGACAGGACTACCGTCGATCGGCCATTCGGCGGTTTGCGGCGCCGCGCGAGGCAATCAGCCGGCAGGCCGTCGGCTATACTCGACCTGAATATCCAGTCTGCATACTCGTTATGCATTGAGCGCAGAGGTGGACCTTGTCGGCCGCGCCGCGTATCGCCGGAGATCGTCCCGTACCGCACATCGTCACGGAGCTGCCCGGCCCAAAGGCACGGGCGCACGTCGAGTTCGATGAGACCTGGACGTCCCCGAGTCTGCCGCGGGCCTATCCGATCGTCCCGGTTCGAGGCGACGGCCTGACCGTCGAGGACGTCGACGGCAATCTCTTCCTGGATTTCGCGGCCGGCATCGCGGTCAACTCGACCGGCCACGCGCATCCCCAGGTCGTGGCCGCGATCAAGGAGCAGGCCGCCGAGCTGATCCACTTCAGCGCCTCCGATTTCTACCTGCCGATCTACCCCGAGACGTGCCGGGAGATCGCCCGGATCGCGCCGATCACCGGACGCCTGCGGGTCTATCTCGGCAATTCCGGGACCGAGGTCGTGGAAACCGCGATCAAGCTGGCCCGCTTTGCCACCCGCCGACCCTACGTGGTCGCCTTCCTGGGTGCGTTCCATGGGCGAACCTATGGGTCGGTTTCACTGACGGCCTCGAAGGCGAAGTACCACGCCGGCTTCGCGCCGCTCCTCCCTGGGGTCTTCCACGCGCCGTACGGGCGAGTCGAAGACCTGCGCTGGTTCGACGAGGTCCTGTTCGACAAGCTGGCACCGGCCAATGAGGTCGCGGCGATCATCGTCGAGCCGATCCAGGGCGAGGGCGGCTACATCGTCCCGGAGGACGGCTTCCTCCAGGGTCTTCGCCGGATCTGCGACCAGCACGGCATCCTGCTCATCGCCGACGAGATCCAGTCGGGGGCCGGACGGACCGGCAAGATGTGGGCCGTCGAGCACTGGGGCGTCGAGCCGGACATCCTGCTGGCCGCCAAGGGGATCGCCTCGGGCATGACCCTCGGCGCACTGGTCGCTCGGGCGGAGTTGCTCGAGACCTGGGGCGCCGGCGCGCACGGATCGACCTATGGCGGAAACCCGATCGCCTGCGCCGCCGCACTGGCGACGATCGAGCTGCTGGAAGGTGGCCTGGTCGAGAACGCCGCGGTTCGAGGCGAGCAGGCGATGGCCGGCCTGGCCGCTCTCCGGCGCCGCTTCCCGGCGCTCGTGCGCGACGTCCGCGGCAAGGGCCTCATGGTCGGGATCGAGTTCGACACCGCCGACCATGCCGAGGAGGTCCAGTGGGAGGCCTACCAGAAGGGCCTGCTCGTGCTCGAATGCGGCAAGTCGAGCGTCCGGATGTCGCCCGCCCTGACCGTGACCGAAGCCGAGATGGAGACGGCCCTGCGGATCTTCACGGAATCGGTTGCGGCGGTCGCCGGCGAGCACGGCGAGATCCTGGCCGCGGCCACCGCGGCGGGCGCCATCAACGAGGTCGAGGAGGCGGTCTGAGCACCGCCGGTTCCGTGCCTGGCGCTGTTCGCTGCGTGATACTTCCGCGGTGACCACCTCGAAAGTGGCGTCCATGCGTGACGCCATCCGGGATCTCGTCCGCGACGGCGACACGGTCGCGATCGAGGGGTTCACCCACCTCATCTCGTTCGCGGCCGGTCACGAGATCATCCGCCAGCGGAAGCGCGAACTGACCCTCGCACGGCTGACGCCCGACCTCATCTATGACCAGATGATCGCGGCCGGCGTCGCGCGGAAGCTGGTCTTCTCGTGGCTGGGCAATCCAGGTGTCGGCGGTCTCGGTGCCATCCGGCGGCGGATCGAGGGGGAGATCCCGGACCAGCCGCTCGAGCTCGAGGAGTACAGCCACTTCGGGATGGTCGGGCGATATGCGGCCGGGGCGATGAACCTGCCGTTCTTTCCCCTTCGGAGCTACTTCGAGACGGACCTGCCGGTGGCGAACCCGCTCATTCGCCCGATCGCCTCGCCGTACGGCGACGGGACCATCTACGCGGTGCCGCCGCTTCGTCCGGACGTCACGATCGTGCACGCCCAGCGTGCTTCGGCCGGTGGCGATACCCAGGTCTGGGGCCTGCTCGGCTGCCAGAAGGAGGCCGCCTTCGCCGCCGATCGGGTGATCGTGGTCGTCGAGGAGCTCGTCGACGAGGCAGTCATCCGGGCGGATCCGAACCGGACGATCATTCCCGGCCTGATCGTGGATGCCGTGGTGGTCGAGCCGTGGGGGGCCCATCCGTCGTACGTCCAGGGTGTCTACGACCGCGACAACCGCTTCTACCTGGACTGGGACCCGATCACGCGCGACGAGGCGGCGATGCAGGCCTGGCTGCGCGAGTGGGTCCACGGCCTCGACGGCCGGGCGAGCTACGTCGAGAAGCTCGGGGCGGAGCGCCTCGCGTCCCTCCGACCGAGCGGCAGCGCCCCATCAGGCCTGATCGACTACGGGCAGTACGCGTGACGGACGTGGCAGGACAGCCTGTGCACGTGATGACCGTAATGGGCGGGCCGGCCGCCAGATCGGCTCTCGTTGGGCGCTCGATGACCAGGAACGACCCGATTGGCATGGATCCGGTCGAATCCGTGCAGCTAACGAACACTTCCGCCGTCGCGACCGACGTCGCCCGCCGACATGGTCACCCGATGCACAGGCCGCGGGGCCACCGGCTCGCGCCAAGCGTCCGCCAGATCACCCGATGACCGAGCTCCCGACCTTCTCGAAGTCCGAGATGATGATCGTCGCCGCCGCGCGCGCGCTGGCCGGGCAACATGTCTGCTTCGTCGGGGTCGGTCTGCCGAACATCGCGGTCAACCTGGCCAAGCGGACGGTCGCGCCGGACCTCGAGCTCGTCTACGAGGCCGGTGTCTTCGGCGCCCGACCGGCCCGGCTGCCACTCTCCATCGGCGACCCGACGATCGTGACCGGGGCGACGGCGGTGGTCAGCATGGTCGAGCTGTTCGGCTACTACCTGCAGCGCGGCCTGATCGACGTGGGCTTCCTGGGCGCTGCACAGATCGATCGCTTCGGCAACATCAACACGACGGTGATCGGCGACTACACGCACCCGACGACGAGGCTTCCCGGGTCCGGCGGGGCCTGCGAGATCGCGATCAACGCTCGCGAGGTGTTCGTGATCATGCGCCAGAGCCGGCGCAGCTTCGTCGAGACGATCGACTTCCGGACGTCGCCCGGCAATCTCGGCGGCGCCGCCGAGGCGGAACGGATCCGGCGCGAGGGCGGCTGGCTGGGCCGCGGGCCGAGCGTCGTCGTGACGGACCTCGGGATCTACCACTTCGACGAGCGTGGCGAGATGCGACTCGACTCGCTCCATCCGGGCGCGACGCTCGACGCCGTGCGCGCCACGATCGGTTGGGAGGTCGCCGTATCGGCGGAGCTCGCCGAGACGCCGCCGCCGGCGGCCGAAGAGTTGCGCCTGATCCGCGAGGAGCTGGATCCGGGCGGTGTCTACACCAAGTAGACGGCCGGCCGGCGACCGTCGCCGTCCGGTACGATTCGGGCCATGACCCCGGGACGTGTCTTCCGTCGTTCGATGTTGCCCGATCCGCCCGTGGCGGTCGAGGCGCACGGCTCAACGATTCGCGACGCCGAGGGGCGTGAGTACCTGGACGCAGCGGGCGGCGCGATCGTGGTCGGCGTCGGCCACGGGCGCCGGGAAGTCGCGACGGTCATGGCCGCCCAGGCCGGGCGGCTGGCGTACGCCCACGGCAGCGTGTTCACGACCGAACCGCTCGAGGCCTACGCGCGCGACGTGGCCCGCCATCTGCCGGTCGACGGTCCGGCCATCTACCCGGTGTCCGGTGGGTCGGAGGCGATCGAGACGGCCCTCAAGCTCGCCCGGGCCTACCACCTCGCGCGTGGCGAGACAGAGCGCTGGATCGTGTTCTCCCGGTGGGGGAGCTACCACGGAAACACCCTCGGCGCGCTGGACCTGTCCGGTCGCAAGCCCCTCCGCCGCCCGTACGAGGGTTGGCTCGGTCGCTTCCGTCACGTCTCGGCCGCGTACCCCTACCGGGCGGACTTTCCCGGGGCGAACGCCCTGGCCACGACCGGCGAGCTGGCGGCGGAGCTGGAGCGTGCGTTCGTGGCCGCCGGCCCCGGCACGGTCGCGGCGTTCGTCGCCGAGCCGATCGTGGGTGCGACGCTGGCCGCGGCCGTCCCGCCGGACGACTACTGGCCGGCGATCGCCGAGGTCTGCCGCCGTCACGGCGTCCTCCTCATCGCCGACGAGGTGATGACCGGGTTCGGGCGGACCGGGCGCTGGTTCGCCCTCGATCACTGGGGCGTCCGCCCGGACATGCTCGTGGCGGCCAAGGGCGCGACGTCCGGCTACTGGCCGTTCGGCTTCGTGGCCGCCTCGGAGGAGATCCACCGAACCGTCGTCGGCGCGGGCGGCTTCGTCCACGGCTTCACCTACTCGCACGATGCCGTGGGCGCCGCGGTCGCCGGCGAGGTGCTGCGGATCCTCGAGTCGGAATCGCTCGTCGACGCCAGCGCGTCCAAGGGCGATCGCCTGCGCACGCTCCTCGAGGGTCGCCTCGGCGAGGATCCGCACGTCGGTGAGATCCGCGGTCGGGGCCTGATGGTCGGTCTCGAGCTGGTGGCCGATCGCCGGACACGCGCGCCGTTCCCGCGAGCCGCCCGGATCACCGAAGCGGTCGTGCGCACGGCGCGCGAGCGGGGTGTCCTCGTCTATTCGGGTACCGGGAACGCCAACGGCGTCGACGGCGACACGATCCTGCTGGGACCGCCGTTCGTGATCACCGAGGCCGAGATCCAGCGGGTCGTGGAGATCCTGGGCGATGTCGTGGAGTCCGCGGTCGCCGATCCCGTCGCCTAGCTCGACCCGTCAGGTCAGCGGAAGCCGCGCCGGACGTCTCGCAGGAGGAGTGCCGCCCCGAGCGCCACGAGGAGCAGCGGCACGACCAGGCCGCCGGCTGCCGAACTGGTGATATCGATCCCGCCGACGAGGGCGAGCAGGCCACCGAACCAGAGCTGCCAGCCCCAGCCGCCGCCCGAGACGGCACGGACCGCGGCGATGAACAGGAAGGCAATCCCGAAGCTGAACGTGCTCAGCCCGTTCGCGTGAACGCCGGCCGCCTGGAGCAGGCCCGGTGCCGCCAGGGCAGTGATGATCGCGCCGGCATAGAGCGACCCGCTGCCCCGATCGATCGCCCATTTCACCAGGAAGGCCAGTCCGATCGCGAGGACCAGGAGCGAGCCGGCCGACTCCAGCTCGGGATAGGCTTGCTGGACGAGCAGGAGGCCGCCGAACACGAGCAGGAAGATCCCGATCCAGGGCAGGCCCGGTCGTCGGGCGTCGTCCGGTCCCCATTCCCAGCGATAGACGTGCACGTTGCCCGCACCCGAACCTCGACCGCCGCTGGTCGGTCCCAACCGCGTGATCGGATCTCGGTCGGTCATCGAACCCTCCTGCTGATCAGTATCCGCGCTCGGGATCGACCGGGTTGAGCAGCGGCTCGCCGGCCAGGTAGCGCCGGACGTTCTCGACCACGAGGTCGTCCCGGAACCGGGACGTGGCGCCGGACACGTGCGGCGTGATCGTGACGTTCGGCGCCTCCCAGAGTGGATGATCCGGCGGCAGCGGCTCCTCGCTGAACACGTCGAGGACCGCTCCCGCCAGGCGCCCGGCCCGCAATGCCTCGAGCAGCGCCTCCTCGTCGACGAGTGCGCCGCGTGACACGTTGATCAGCCAGGCCGTGGCCGGCAGCGCCGCGAGAGTGGCCCGGCCGATGATCCCCCGGGATTCCGCCGTCAGGGGCAGCGTCAGGATGAGGTAATCCGCTTCGCGCGCGACCTCGGCCAGGGCGGCGACTCCCACGATCCGGTCCGGGATCGAGCCGTCCGGGTCGCCCGTGCCCGGGACCCGGTACGACGGATCGGACCGCTCCTCGGGTCGCGGCTTGACGGCGACGATCCGCAGCCCGAGGGCGGCCAGCTGGCGGGCCACCTCCCGTCCGATCGAGCCGTAGCCGACCAGGACCGCGGTCCGACCCCGGACGATGCTCGCCACCGGCTCGTCGTCGGTCGGCCAGCGGCGGGAGGCCTGGTCGGCGGCCCACCGTCCGACGGGCTGGTTGATCCGCAGGATGGCGCCACTGACGTATTCACCAATCGGCACGGCAAAGACGCCCCGCCCGTTCGTGACCAGGATGCCCTTCGCCCACGGCGGGTCGGCGGCCAGGTGGTCGACGCCGGCCGAACCGACCTGCAGCCAGCGAAGATCAGGGACCCGGGCCAGGTCGGTCGGGGCGCGCCGTCCGACGATGATCTCGACGGCTGGATCCGCCAGGGCGTCGATGTCGAAGGTGTCGTCGCCGGAGACATCGATGATGTCGAGATCGGGCGACAGGGCCCGCAGTCGGTCGATCGTCCCGGGTCGCAGCCGGGACTGGAGCAGCATTCGCATGGCTGAACGATAGCGCTGAGGCGGGTGCCGGCGCCGCGGTCGGCAAGGTGTCAGGAGCCGGCGAGCCCGGCTGGCACGCCGGGCGGGCCCACGTCGGCGGGGTCGTCGCTCTGGACGTGACTGAACCCGAGTCGATCGACCAGCCTGCCCAGGAACCCCGGAGCCCACCCAGTTCCAGCGACCCATGATCCGCATCGTGGCCGGGGCCAGCGGGACCCGGATGATCGTGGCATCCACCGCCACCGCGAATGACGAGACGACGCTCGCCCGCCTCGCCGGGCCGCTCCGCCGCCCGAGCCGCGACTCCGCCGAGGGCGTAGCATCCGGGCGCAATGTCGCCCGCCCCGCATGTCCAGACGGTGCTCGGCCCGATCGAGCCGGCCAACCTGGGCTTCACCCTGCCGCACGAGCACACCCAGATCGCGCTCTGGCACATCCAGAATCGCTGGGACTACTGGCAGCTGACCCGCGACGAGCCGGTCATCCTCGCCGAGCTCGAACGATTTCGGTCAGCCGGCGGCAGCGGGTTGGCGGACGTCACGCTGCCCGGGGTCGGACGCGATCCGCTCTGGCTCGCCCGGCTGGCAAAGGCGAGCGGCCTCCACCTGGTGATGGGCGGCGGCTGGTACCGAACCGCCTACTACCCGGCCGAGGCCCTGATCGACCGGCGTTCGGTCGACGACCTGGCCGACGAGCTGGTCGGCGAGTGCGTCGACGGCGTCGGGGACACCGGGATCCGCCCCGGCATCTTCGGCGAGATCGGAACGGACAAGCCATGGCTCTCGCCGGCCGAGGAGCGGGTCCATCGCGCTGTCGCCCGGGCCGCGCGCCGGACCGGCCTGGCGATCAGCACCCATGCCGTCATGTCTGACGTCGGCCTTGCCCAGCTCAAGGTCTTCGAGGAAGAGGGCGCGGATCTGTCGCGGGTGGTCATCGGTCACGCCGACTCGTACCCGGTGCTTGACCATTGCCTCGAGATCATCCGGCGCGGCGCCTGCATCGAGTTCGACTTCCTCGGCATGAGCTTCACCCCGACCGAGCGGCATGGCGAGGGTCGCGTCATCCAGCTGCTGAGCGAGCTGCTGGCGCGCGGGCACGCGGACCATATCCTGTTGAGCCAGGACGTCTGTCACGACTCGCAGCTCAAGCACTACGAGGGCAACGGCTACGTCTACCTGACGGAGACATTCCTGCCCCGCCTGCGGGCCGCGGGTGTCTCCGAGCTGGAGATCGACACGATCACCGTGGCGAACCCGCGGCGCCTGCTGACGATCGGGTAGTCCCCGCAGGGTCAGCCCTCGAGGGTCGCCGTGACGCTGAGGGCCACGTTGCCCTTGAGCGCCTGGCTGATCGGGCAGCCGTCGCGGGTGGACTCGGCCGCGGCGACGAAATCGGCGCTGGTCGTCCCGGGCACCCAACCGCGCACGGACAAGGCGCTCGACACCACTCGCCAGCCGGCGTCGAGCTTGTCGAAGGTGACCTCTGCCGACACCTCCAGCCGATCGGGCGGCGTGCCGGCGCGGCCGAGTGCTCCCGAGAGGGCCATCGCGAAGCACGAGGCGTGGGCGGCGGCCACCAGCTCCTCGGGGCTCGTCTGCCCGTTCGAAGCCTCCGTCCGTGCAGCCCACGAGACGGGCAGGCTGGAGAACGCG
>Ga0153916_10000451_pt1 | contig 27476 bp, 52 predicted proteins | sample Opewatmetagenome_FD_109642 | JGI IMG/M metagenome (GOLD analysis project Ga0153916, IMG submission 109642) | Freshwater wetland microbial communities from Ohio, USA - Open water 3 Core 3 Depth 4 metaG | ecosystem: Environmental > Aquatic > Freshwater > Wetlands | place: USA: Ohio, Lake Erie...
TCCTCTCGAGGTACTCACTCAACTCGACTTGAGCTTGAAGTGTGTTCTCCCGTCACGTTCTCACGCCGCGATCTCTGACTCTCGCGAGAACCAGAACGGCAGCAAGATGGTGCCCTCGTAGCATCGGCAGAGAGCGTGAACGCCTCCTGGGCGCCCCAGTGGAAAATTCATGAAGAACGGAACCACGGTGCCGTTCGTCTTCTCACAGCGTGGGCAGGTGTTGCGGTCGAGCGTCGCGTCCCACACTTTGAACAGCATTAGACTTCCGGACTTGGACTGTGCTTCACCGACGAGCCGGATGATGTTGTCGCGCTCATCCGTCATGGCCTCGGACGCTTCGGTCGCGCCGATCATCCGGAGCCTGGATTCGGTGGCGTCGAGCGCCTTCTGGCCGTCGCCGAGTCGCGCGTACTGCTGGCGCCAGAAGGTCCCGTAGGACCACCCGACCGCGTAGGACCGGTCCTGGTCGTACTGTTCCCGGTGGGTGTCGGGAGGGTCCGGGAGGTCGAGGAGCGTGGCCTCCGTCAGGTAGGACGCGCGACCCGCTTCCCGAGCGTCCTGGCGCCCACGGTGGACCGACATCGCGACCGCGACCCGCAGAGCATGCTCAGAGTCCGTTGGCGAGCCCCCCAGGGCCGCCCTAGTCGTCGCCGCCAGGCTTACCCTGAGGCGAGCCTCCTGGGCCAGTAGGGCCCTTCGGCCCTGGTCGTAGGCCTGGTCGAGCTCCGGGGGGATTGTTGCCTTGGCCAAGTTTGCTCAACGCGTCGTGGGTGGCGGCCATCTTGCGGGACTCGGCGTCGAGTTCCTTCTGCTCGGCTTCCTCCCGCTCTTCCTCGATGGCCGAAAGTTCGGCCTGGATGTCCTCAACGCCGAATTCTGGCGCTACGGCCTGGACGGCGGTCTTGCGCTGGACGAGGTTCGCGTCGGTCGCCTTGGTGGATGCGTCGACCAGCGTCAGGACTTCCTGCGTGCTGGACTCGAAGAATCGGCCCCACTTGGGCTCGAGCCTCGGGCAGCGCCACTGGCCGTCCTGGTAGAACGACGTCAGGAGGGGCGTGACCTTGTCGGTCCCGGCGACGTTGACGGTCTGGCCGGGAGCGAGGTCCGCCACCATCCGCATCATCATCGACAGGATGGCCTTGAGACCGTGCCCCCACCACGTCGGTCGGTATTCCTGGACCAGTGCGATCAGGGGGGCGTGGGCGAGTTCGAGGAACTTGGCGCTCATCTCGGCGCCGGTCGTGATCCTGCTGACCGTGTCGGCCATCGACGTCAGCACGATCCCCATGGTCTCGATGACGCGGGACCGGATGTCGTTGACGTGGTTGGTCGCGACTTCGAAGGCTTTCCCGCTTACCTCCAGCAGCCCTACCGTGACCTGTTGGCCCTGGTAGGTCCACATGAGGTCAGGGGACACTCGGCGCCGGCGAGCCGCCATCTTGCCGTGTGGCCCCTCGCCTTCGCCCTCGGATGGGGCCACGCCGCCGACCCCACCGCCACTGCTGGCATCGGGTCCGTCACCGTCCTCGACTCCCGTCTCAAACGGCTGTGGTGCCCCCAGCACGATGACGCCCTGGTGGCGCCGGCTGAGCGTCATGTCGAGCGCTTCGAGATCTTCCTCGAGTCCCTCGTACAGCCCGCATCCGTCGATTCCGTTGGCCGCTTCGGATTCGTTGCGGATCCAGATGACGGGGCAGAACGTCAGACCATGGGGCGTGACGGCGGGCGTGCCCCACACGACGGGATTCCCGAGTTCCTTCTTGACGTCAGCGTAGACCGAGACGTTGGTCGCGTCCCATTCGCGACGGAAGTAGTATCGCTCGCAGATGGGTTTCCCCTGCGGGTCCGTGACTTCCTTGTCGAACTCGTAGCACCACACGAGCCTCGTGACGGGGCGCGCGGGGTCGTCGAGCTCAAAACGAGCATAGCAGTCCTGCGGTCGGGGGAGCGACAGCGAGAACTCGCCGTCCTTGACCTCGATGACGACGACGGCCGTCTTGCGCGCGATGCCCATGCGGGCCACGGCGCGCGTCTTGGCCTTCAGCGAAGCGGACTCGATGAGGTCGTCAAGCCACCGGTCGAGTTGCTTGGCCTGCTCCTCGGAGAGGTCGCCCTCGGAAGCTTCCGGGGTGTCTGGGTCGTCGAACGGGACCGAGACCTTTGGAAACGTCTTGTCGCCGAACAGGAAGCGCACGACCTGGTTGGTCGCGGCAGCTGCGAGCTTGTAGCGGATGCAGGGTTTGCGCTCCCGAACCGGGACGGGGTCTTGCCCCTTGCGATGACATCCCGTCCACCAGTCGGGGCGCCCCTCGTACTGCTTCGCATCGAAGATCTGGTCGAGTTTGTTGATCTCGCGATATCGAGCCATCGCCGAGATGTGCTCGGGATGCTGGAAGGGGTCGAAGGGAGCGGATGGCATGGGTCAGCGGACGGGGCCGAAGTAGTTGAAAATCGGATATCGGAGGCCATCCATGCAGTTGTGGACCAGAACACCATTGGCGAAGAACTCAGGAGGGCCATCAACCGTCAGGTCGTACACGGGAACGGCTCTTCCGCTTTCCGTAACGGACTCCACAGCTACGAGAACAACATGGGGTCTTTTGGTACCTGTTGATCGTGAACGAACCCCCGCATTCGAGACACGTTCGGGTGACGTCGTCGATTCCTGACGTCCTACGGAACCTAGACCTGCAGACGTTCGAGCAAAACCTGTCAGACACACGGCGCGTGATGCTGTCGAATGCTTGGTGGCAGACTTCGCACTCTCGGGTGACGGGGACTCGTTCCTTCCAAGACGCTTTTCCGTGTTCAGAATGCCAGGCTCTGCCCTCTGGGCTTCGGTGCCAAGCCACCGTGAGCGGACGAATCTGATCGGCCCAGGCGCGCGATCTAGCCCGCAACTCTGGTGTGACGTGTCCGGCGATGTGGTCTCTGGCCGGCAAGCACTCGAGATTGTTGATCTCGTTGTTGAGGGGGTTCTTGTCCTTGTGGTGGACGTGATGCCCTGCCGGGACCTTCCCGTGATGATGCTCCCAGATGGCGACGTGGAGGCGCCGGCCGTGCTGAGATGTGAAGTAGACACGGAGCTCTCTCCGCGGTGATGTTGGGTATCTTCGGTACTGGGTTCCGTTGTAGACGATCCGTTCAGTGGTTTCGAGCATGGCGTGAGGCATGCCCAGAGCATATCACCGTATCGCAGAGCGTCCAATCTTTTCCAGCCGTCTGACGTGGCTACCAGGTGATCCGGCGTACCTTCCAGGACGTGACCAGACGAAGTCTTCAAGATCAGGGTGGCTCTCGAGTCCGATGTTTTCCCGGACCACGCGAGCGGAGCCAATCCCCTCCTGGTCCAAACCTTGTCCTGCAGCGTGATGCGTTCGATCGGAATCTGTCCTCGTACCGTGGAGATCATCGTCCCGGCCGCGAGGCAATGGTTGTCCTTGTCGACGATGTCCTCGGTGTAGATCATGTCCTCGGCGTTGCGCGTCTCTGGGCGCCGCTTGTAGAGCCCCATCTCGCGGATGATGTTCGGGCACCGCTTGGAGACGTAGAGTCGAGCGTGTTCTTGTCCTTGCCACGAGAATTTCATCAGCCGGTGAGCAACGGCCGCGATACCGTCCTGGAGAGAGTTGTCGACGACGTTGTCGGCGCGCCTACCGCGCAGCCTGACGCCGGCTTTCTTCTTGTAGGCCTGGAGCAAAGCGGGTTGCGACGGATCTCCGTAGAACAGAGCCTGTGGGTACCACTTCATCCACGTGCGCCACTTGTCGCACCACCAGTCCTCGGTCTTGTGGTTCTCGTAGATCTCCTCGAGCACCCACGCCGTCGCGTCTTGACCGTGGCCTTGGATTCCGATCAGGAGACCGACGCCAGGGTCTTCGTAGCCGTGGTCGCAGCCGATCAGGACGTCGTTCCACTCGATGTCGGCGGGCGGCTCGCGAACGTGGAAGTCCTCGTCGAACAGGTCGTATACGAGGCCTTCAGAGGCGTCGAAGTCACACTCGTATTCCCGCTTGAAGATGCGGGGGTCGGTCGTGCGCTTGACCTCCGCGAGCCACGCTTGGTCGACCCAGTAGGAGTCTGAGCTCGGGACCCGGAAGGCAACGTGGCCGGGCTCGCCTTTCTTGGCCTTTTCCCAGCCAGCGTAGAGCGTCCCATGCCGCCCTCGGCGGGGAGTCCCGGCTCGGAGCCAGATGGATCTCTGTCCGCTGCGGGAAAACGTCGGCCGAATGACGGCCGCTTCGATCGCGGGGTCAATGTTGTCCGTCTCGTCCTGGACGATGACGTCGAACCGCTGCCCTAGGATGCCGTGGGCGTTCTCCGCGCCCCAGGTACTGAGCCGCGACCCGTTGCGGTACTCGACCGAGAGGTTCGTCTTGTTCGGAGGACCCGTGATGTAGTCGGACAGGTCGTTCGCGAACTGACCGAACAGCCTCGGTACCCAGTGGGTGTTTCGCGCTTGCTTGAGCTCGGGCATGATGAGCCCGATGTGGCGGGGCTCTTGGAGAGCTAGGTAATGGATCGCGTTGTCGAGGAAAACACTCTTTCCCGAACCGCGTCCCCATGCCAGCGTGATGATCCAACCGGGGACCAGAGCTTTCAGCGCGGCCCTCTGGTGCCGGTCGAGCCGGACCTCAAGCGTCACGCCTTCTTGTCCGTGTCTTCGAGCGGCATGAAGATGATGGCTGGCTTGCCGGCGTCCTCATTGATCGCCACCGCTCGCGTCCCGAGTTCGAGCGGCCACCGGCGCTCCGCAAGCCAGTGAAGCGAGTTCTGCTTCAGTTTCATCAGTCCCACGTAGGCGGGGTCGAAGGTCTCGCGCCTGTGGCCCTTGCGGTCGGTGAATTCAACCATCGGGATAGGCATCAACGCCATCGAGACGATCTCACCAACCGTCCTGTTCTGCGCGTTGGACTCGGCGGACCGGTAGCGCTTCGCCCATTCCTTCAGGGGGGCGGGTCCCTTCGGAGCCTCACCGGCCTTCAGCCAGTTTCGGATCGTGTCGTCATCGAGGTGGAGCTGCCGAGCGGCGCGCCCCATGATGCAACCGAGTTCGATCAGCTGGCAGAGCTTTCCGCCGATCTCCGGGTTGAACTTCGTGGGCCTTCCGGGCCCTCTCTTTTTGCTGGTTTTCTTCGCCATGGGCTTCCCTCAACGCCTGTTTTCCGGTGGCGAACCGTGAGAAGCATTCGAGCGATTCCCGAAATATCACCGATGTTCTTCGTAGATCTTGCGCATCACGCGGCCACACTGCTCTCTGACATGTTCGATGCCGAGGGTGTTGCAAAACTCTTCACGTTCCTTCTGGTCCTCGAATACGACCAGCAGGTAGTATCCTTGGGTATCGCGATCCAGAGACTTCGCCACCAGACCGTCGTACTTCGCGCGAGTCTCTCTGACCTTGTCCGCCAGTTCCTCGAGTTGGTCCGCGGTAGCATCGTCTACTGGAGCGTTGTCGAACATCCGATAGATGTCGGCAACGTCGAAGCCTGAAGCCGCTGGTTCTGCTCCTAGTTGGTACTGTGGGTCTTGAAAGAGCTCGCTCAGCTTGTCGATGTCGAAGGCCCCTTGGGCCTCATAGTTGTTCAGCAGGACGTTGGCTTGACGTTCCTGCTTGTCGTCGAGCTCGACTTGAGCGACTGTGAGTTCGTAGTCAGATGTACCGTAGAGTTCGTCGAGTTGATGGACTCTCTGGTGTCCCCCTACGATGTTGCCGGTGCGGACGTTCCAAATGGCGGCCGGGCCCAGCATGCCGTGTGTCTCAATCCCTTCTCGCAACTTTCGGCGTTGCGCGGGACTGATGACACGAGGATTGTAGGGGGCGTCCGTGAGTTTGGATCGATGGACCTTGATGGTCTGGAATCGCTCCAGAGATCCCGGAACCCGCGGCTCATCCCGCTTGCCTCGTGCCATAGAACTGCCGTCTCCAGACCGGGGCATCCGCGTAGGGGTAGTGTTCTAGCATCCGAGAGAAGTCTGCGGGGTGGTTGTCGTGAAGCCAGAGAAGGCTCGGGATGCTGTGGTCGATGCCCGTCGCATTTCCTTCGGAGGCTTTTGGGATCGGGATGGCTCGGCGCTTCAGGTACGCTAGGACATCGAACTTGTTCCACCCTCGGATTGGGTAGACGACATCAGTCCATCGGGCTGCCCAAGTGGTGAAGTATCGGCGCCTCCAAAGGCTGTCGGATTCCTTCGCGCCGGTTGCCAAGAGTCGGCACCCTGACTCAGCCAACGCTGCATCGAAGACGTCGCGTAGCTTCCAGTCCTGCGGGTTGACGGTGTCGTACCGGACAGGTCCGTAGCTTCCGCTCCGAAGCATCTTGGGGACGATCCAGTGGGGGAATTGATGGATCGTTATGCCCCATCGCTTCCGGGCGTATTCCAACTGTCGTTCAACACATTCCAGTCCTGGGACGACCCACATGAAGAAAGCGTCGACCTTGTCCCATGTTCGGCAGCAAAGATCGAGTACCGCCAGGGAATCCTTGCCGCCCGAGTAGGCGACGAGAATTCGATCGTACTTTTGCCGGGCCCCCCGCAAGACCTCAAGGGTCTGATCCAGAGGTCCTAGGGACATCACCCGCCTCCGCTGACTCCGCCTCCACCGGCGGCTCCGCGGCCTCCACTGGTCCGGTATCCACCAGCACGGCCCGCCCCTACTCGCCCGGCCGAGATCGCGCGCCCACGGGCCGCGCGCTCCCTCGCGGCCATCGCCCTAGCACGTCCACTTCTCGCAGCTGCCATTTTACATTCTCCTACCTATTCGGGACAGTCTCCGTATTCGCATTTGACCCGACTGTCTCGATATGATACTGTCTCATTGTGAGGCAGATTGACCACATACTGGTTTCGACCATTCGGTCGGCCATCAAGAGAAATTCCGGTAATCTACACCGGACGGCGCTCGACCTAGGCCTGGGCCGCGCCACCCTCTACAGGTGGATCCGCAGGCACCCGGAGCTACTCGTGGCCGTACAGTCGGCCAGAAAGGAACACCCGTGATTCTTAGCGTCGGATACCAGCGCTACAGCCAGGACTCGCTAGTCCGGCTATTCGACCAACTACACATTGATCGGGTCGTGGACGTCAGAGCGGTCCCCGTCAGCCGTCATCGGGGAATGGGTCGTCGACAGCTCGAGTCCAGACTCGGATCTAGGTACGAGTGGCACGGAGACTCTCTCGGGGGCCGCGTACATGGACGACTTGGCCCCACGGAGTCGGGACTGGACTGGCTCTTGACCGAAGTCGCCGATGAGCCGACCCACACGGCTCTGATGTGCCTCGAGGAAGCCCCCGGTGATTGCCACCGGCATCACCTGATCGCGGTCCCATTGATCGACCGTGGCATCGATATACTCCACGTCTACCAGGACCAGATTGTCTCGTCGTACGACCTAGCGATCTCCATGACAGACGGGAGTGGCGAGTACCCATATTTTCGGATCGAGGATTGGGACGACATCCTCGCGGAACTAGCGGCCTAGCCCCCGCCCCCAACACCTCGTAGTCCCCCGATGGCCCCCTTGCTCATGAGGGCTCGGCCAGTCGTCAGGTTCTTGAGGTACGTGGAGCGGGCGTTGGGGTTGGGCTTTCGGGATTGGCCGGCGCGGCTGGCTTCGGCGGAGTCGATCGCTCGACCGCGAAAGCTCGCCTTGCGGGCCGCCGCCATCTACCGACCCTTGCCTTTGCCTCGGCCCTTTTTGGTGCCTTTGCCGCCACATTTGCTGAGTTTCATGCTGCCTCTGGGTCTGGTTGGTCTTCGGAGCCTGCCTCGACTTGGCGGGCCAGGACGCGCTCGGCAATGGTGGCTCGGCAGGAGCGACGGATCCTGGGCCTCGTGAGCCAGTCGGCCGGGACGTCGATTACGAGACGCCGCGGAGCTGGGCGTCGGTTCGGCTCAGCCTTTGGGGTCATGTTCGAGATCCGGAGTTGACCAGCCAACGTTGCCACGGTCTCCGCATAGCGTCTATGCCAAGGGATCTGTGTTGGCGTTTGGCTCACGGGACACCCTGCAGGGGTCTCAGGGGTCGTCTTTTGACCCGCTGGCCATGTGTTCAAACGCCCACTGTTCCAGACGATCCCACACCTCCGGGAAGGTCGCGCGGAGCAACGCTTCGGTCGTCACCACCCTGCCGCCTCGGCGGAGCAACGCGTGCTCGCGCTCAAGCCAGTCGGTGGCCTTCCGGGTCGTCCAACCGTGCTCCTCTCCGCCCATCAGGTCCCTGACGGTCGGCATGTCGATGTAGAGCGGGAGTTTGAGTCGAATCATCGCTGTTCTCCGGCCCCGTAGGCGTCCTGTGCCTCATGGAGCAGGGCCCGCGCCGCGGTCTGGGCCGCCGTGAAGAGCCTTCGGCGCAGGTCGTCGTGCTTCTGCTGTTCAAGTTGCCACTCTGCGAGAAGCCGTTCCGCGGGTTGCCCGGCCTCGTCTCCGGTGCCAAGACGGCGAGCTCGGTTCGCTAGCAGTCTCTCGCCGGGCTCCGTCAGGGCCAGGATGACGACCAGGCGCCCCAGGCTGCCCGTCTCATGGCGGTTCGCCGCCAGGCCGTGGTAGGCAGCCAGGACCGAGTAGAGGCGCCCCTGGGCCGCCCTGAGGCGCCGGGAAACCCTACCGTACCGGCACAGCACATGGTCGGGGGGGCCGTCTCCCGAGACTCCACCGGATTCGTCCTGTCCGTCCGCGTCCAGTCCGGGATCGAATTCCTCGACGAACGGAGCCGCGGCACGCCGAAGCAGGTCTCTCAGGGAGGCGTCGAATCCCGTTGTGCTGCTCCGCCGGCAGTTCCGCTGTCGGTACTCCCAGACCTGGACGCGGTGTTCCGGCGGGGACAGGACGCGCTCGCCGTCACTCGTCACGGACAGTGCCTCGGCCTTCTCCAGCATCCTGCCCCATGGGGACCCCTCGAATGCTGACTGGCCTTCCCCGAAGAACCAGCGGAGGTCGGCCTCGTCGTACGTCGTGAATCGTCTGCGGTTCGTTGCCTGTGGTTCGATCATGCGCTAGCCTTTCTGTTCAGGCCAGCCGGTTCTCATCATCCCACCACAGCCCCCGAAGGTTGCCGCCTCCGGGGGCTTCGTCGTTCATGGTCTATCGGGGAACAGTTTCTCGGCCATGGTCGTGAGTTCCAGTTCGCTTTCCCTTTCCACTTCTCCCAAATTGGACAGTCCGATCTCAAGATCACGCCTGGTAACCGAGCTTCCATAGGGACCTCCGGTGCCCATGTGGAGCATGTTGAGTGCATGCTTTTGCCCGGCCAGGAACGACCACTTGGACAGCTTCCTCATGTACTCGTGTTCTTCTTCTGTCATGGTTCAACAACCCTCTGTAGGTCACGATCCAGGACGTCCAGCCTTTCGGCCTCTTCTTGCGCGACCCAGTACGCCTTCCCCGACTTCGCCCCCTCGCTCTCGAGACCCGTCATCTTGGCCAGCGCCTGGCTGACGTACGCCGTCTCGGTGTGGAGCTCCTTCGCGAGCTTCCGTGCCGTCATGGACGAACCCGGCGCCAATCCCCTCAGGACCATCAGGATGTTGGCCTGCACGTTGCGGAGCCCCTCCTCGTTGAGCTTCTTCGGCTTGGGCTTCGCTTCGGAGTTCTCCGCCGGCTTCCTCCCGGGCTTCTTCGGAGGCGGCGCCCCCGGCACGGCCTCTGGTGGGTCGAGGATGTCGACTTGTTCGTCCACTTCTCGGGCCTGCTTTCGGAAGGATTCAGCCTCACTTCGTAACGTGGCAGCCAATGCTTTGCGGGTCTCGGTGCTCATGTTGGTGATGTCGATTGTCGTCATGGTTCCTACTCCTGCTCGGTTCGTTACTTCTCTCACTGCAACTTCATCAGTCTGGTGATGTGTGCGTCGATGATCTTTGTCACGGTGCGCCTCACGTACGATCCCCGTGGTCCAGTCTCGACTGCCGTCATGGCGCCGATCAGTCCACACGCCATCTCGGGCTCTCGCTCCGCCAGCGCATCCAGCCTTCACCTTCGACCCAGTAGTACCCGCCCAGCACCCACGCGGTACGTATGACGCGGAGCCAACCGAGGGCCGTCATGGGGCATCCCCCGAGGCCCAGATCGCTCCGCTCGGCATGGCGGGGCCAGGTGCGCTCAGCAGCTAGCTTTGGGATCCGAGATCTGGAGCGTTCCCGGGCAGAGTCCCGAATGTCTTCGAAATCATGTTCCCTCTGATGGTCAATCATCATGTTCCTCAGGCCCCCTGATGTTTCGTTGCAGTTCTCGGCCAGCGTCCGGGCCTCGTCCAACTGAATCCGCAGATTGGCGTTGTCCTGCTCGATGGCGGCCGTGTCGGCCTGGGCGTCCAGCACGGACTGCTCGAGCTCTCTGGCGTAGGAGTGTAGCCTCGTGATGGTGGGAAATACGACCCCCGCACCAAACAGCTCGTCTGCTTTGATCATGGTGCTTCCGGCGGGTCCGTGGACTCAGTGTGGTGCACGGGCGTCATGCGACGCTCGTCCGGGACCCCGTGAGCAAAGCAGTGGTAGGCGTGCCAGTCCACCTGCTGGTAGGCCGCGATGTCGTGGAGGCGGCCCGAGATCTCGAGCAGCTCGGTGCAGTGGTCGGCGGGGAGTGGTGGGCAGTCGTGGTGATGGTGCATCGTCATTCCTTTCGTGGTTGCTGTTGCAGCTTCCAGAGCGCATCGGCCAGTTGGTCGCGCTCGCGCGTCAGCTCCACGACGCGCTCGAGCAGTAGGCGATTCTCGGCCCTCAGGGACTCGATGAGTTCGGCCGGCGTGTCGTGGCGGATGAAGCCTGGGGTCGTCATGGTGCCCCCCGTGTGGGGCCGCGCAGGACCGAGCGGGCCCACTCGACGAGCCTATGCCACCACGTCTTGCTCGGCTCTAGACCCATCGACACCAGGATCTTGTTCCGCAGTTGGTAGTCCGTGTCTCCAGGGTTGATCTCCAACCCGAAGACCTCAGCCCAGACCCGGGCGTTGCGGAGCAGCTCATGGCGCTTTGCTCGGCTGATCCTGATCATGTGGTCTCCTCCCACTTCGGGGTCACGGCCAACTTGGACATGTCCTCACCTCCGTCGGCGTCATGCTTCGTGGTCGGTTCCACCGCGCGAGCCGCAGGGCCAAGTCGTACCCCGGGACGGCAGGTGCTGGCGCCGGGATGGTCGGCGATGCCGCGTCCGCCGCCTGCAGCAGCCCCATGATGTCCTGCAGGCAATCGATGCAGTAGACCCCGGGGGCCGTGTCGTGGATGGAGCCAAGGGTCCTCTGGGCGCCGTGGATGATGTCGAGTTCCTCGGCCGTTGCCCAACCTCCACGTCTCAGGACGGTGGCCGCGGTCTCTACTGGTCTCCTCAGATCCAGCTTGAGCTCGTCGTCGCCCTGCGGGTTTCTGAGGCGCCACTCTCGCAGGAGCGCGATCGTGATGAGTTGCTCGGTGTCGTGCTGGTTCATCATGGTATGCCTCATTGGAAAGTGACATCCCCGTAGGGCGGACGCGGAAGGTATCGACGCTCGCTCTGGGTGTTTGCCCAGACGACTCGACCGAGTTGACGATCGAAGTCCTCGAAAGTTACGGAGTCAGAAAGCTGCCAGTCCGGACAGCAGTCACACCATGCCTCGTCACCTTCGACGGGCTCTCCGATCATCCTGCCAATCATCCACCCGAAGTGTTCCGCTACGATGCGCTCGGCAGCGCGCCAGTCGGTCTCGGCGCGTGGTGAGACGTTGCACTCCACCGTGTCCTGGATGATCTGTGCGACCTTGCGGGTCAGGTAGTGGGTTGCGGTTTCTCGGTTCATGTCTCCTCCTTGGCAAGACAGGACTCCAGTTCAGATTGCTCGGCTGTTGTTTCCCAGTAAGTCAGGCCATTGGCCAAGTCTGTTGAGATCCCCATGGCGGCCAGTTCGTCCAGCCTGCCGGCGGTGAGCGCCTCGACAACACGCTGGTACCTTGACGCGCTCCTTTGCTCCAGTGTGGCGATCCGCTCCTCGGCCCGCGCGATACGATCCTCGTAGATCCTACGCAGTTGAGCAACCATGCAGTCGCAGTACTCACGCATCGACTCTTCTGGATGCAACGGCATAACTCCCGGGACCTGGGGATGGCTGGAGACGGGATATGGGATGCCGTACTTCGGGCCTATCATGGCAGCCTATCCACCATCCGTCGCATCTCATCGCACAACACCACCGCGACAGCCGGAGGGCCGTCCTTCGGTTGGATCGTTACCACGCACGTGGCATGCTGGTACCCAGCTGCCTCTGAGTCCATGGTCAGGATATCGTGCTCGTAGGGATCCTTCGCTGAGTCGGTTTTCATTGTGATCCTCATGCGTCTGCTCCTTTGCCTTCTCCGAACAGCGGAGGTTGTCCTCCGGCGCCACGTCGCGAGAACTCGGCGTCGATGTAGGGTCGTCGGTCCGTCTTGCAGTACTTGCTGAACTCCGACATCAGCGACGCGAAGTTCAGTTCCTGCAGCCACTCTGGATATCCGTAGAGGTGATCGGGTATGTGATTGCTCATGGTTTCCTCTCTGGGTCTTCCCTTGTCAGCGTGACGGTGGCGCCCATCACCTCCGACATGTCCCGAGAACCGACAAGTTCCACGTCCACCAGCCAAGTGCCTTTGTTGTTGCGGGGCCTCTTGCGCAGCACATACTCCGCGAGAGCTTCCTGGATCTGGTGCTTCGTCAGGTGGGTCTTCACGGGTACCTCCCGTCGATGGCGTCGGGATCATGTGGACTCGGAATAGTGAATCCTGCAGCGTGTGGATGACCCCCTCCACAGTAGTGACGTGCGATAGTGGAAACGTCCAGACCGTCGTCATCGCTTCTTAGCGAGTATAGGCGCTGGCCGTCGATGTCCCTCCACGTAGCGCTGAATGGCTCCCCATGGCAAAGCGCGTGCCCCACTTCGCTGATGAGCTGAGGGATTGGCATCGGAACGCTGGGCACGTCGTGCCCGGCAATCATGACTCGACTGCTGTGCTTCACTGCTTCCGCAACGAGGCGAGTTTGGTAGCGCGAAACGACCGCTCCGTACTTGCACAGCACACCGACACCGTCGTCGCTGAGACCGTCTCCGGCCGCCTTACGAATCGTTTCGATCGTGAGTTCCTCCGACGCGAGCCATGCTGCGAAGTCTCGCGTCCCGAGTAGGAGGAACCGCCACAGATCTCGGTCCTGGATGTAGCGCAGCGCTAGCGGAATCGTTTCGCCAGGGACCAGCACGTTCCACGCCATCACACAGCCCGAGCGATCCATGTCAAAGAAGGCCCCAGCAAAGCCTTCGAGTTCAGTCTGTGCCGATGCGTGATGGTCCAGAATCGTCACGCTACGGGCCACCTCCACTACCTGGTCCAACACTGGACGCTTGAAGCTGAAGTCCACCATCAGGACGTCGCGATCCTCGCAGCGCGTCAGATCGGGTGGCTCGTGATACTTTCCATCGACCAAGTCGCACTCTGGCCATCTCTGCCGGCACACCCACGCTGCCGCCACGCCATCTGGACAGTCCGCGTGGTAGATCACCAGAGGGTTCACGAGCGCGTTGCATCGGTCGATTGCCGCTTGGTCGTTCCTGGTCATGGATATCTCCCGTCGATGGGGTCGTTGTCCACGTCCTGGTAGTTCGGTGGCGGGGCGTCGAGGTCGGACCATTCGCAGTCTTCTGCCAAACCGTCGAACCGTCCCCACTGTCCCGTGAACTTCAGCCGCACGGTCCCGGTCCTGCCGTTGCGGTGCTTGGACGTGATGACCTCGCAAAGCCCCTTGTCGGGCGAGTCCTCGTTGTAATACTCGTCGCGGTACAGGAAGTTGACCGAGTAGGCGTCCTGTTCGATCGCGCCCGACTCGCGCAGATCGCTGAGAATGGGTCGCTTGTTTGGGCGTCCCTCGAGTGACCGGTTCAACTGTGACACACCAATGAGAGCGACGTCGAATTCTCCCGCCATCGTCATGAGCGCCTTGCTGGTGTTCGCTACCGCCGTCTCCTGGGTGTCGCCGTGTTGGCGCGAGTGGTTCACGAGCTGCAGGTAGTCGACAACGACAAGCGCTAGATCGACCCCTTGCTCGCGCCGCATTCTGGTGGCCTCTCTGCGAATCGTCGATCGGATTGACGCGACAGTGGCCCCGGGCCGGTACCGAATCGATATCGGAAGTTGAGAGAGTCGCTCGGTCGCCGTCGTGATGAGCCTCCAGTCGTCCGCGTCGGGCTCCCCCGTCATGATGGTCTCGAGAGCGCGCTTGCTTTCGGCCGCCAGCATCCGCTGCGTGAGCTCAAGCTTCGTCATCTCGAGCGAGAACAGCAGGGAACCGCACTGTGGCCCGCACGTCTGCCGCATGAGCTCGGACGTAAATAGCGATTTCCCCATCCCAGGACGTCCGGCTACGATGTGCAGCTTCGACCTCATCAGACCAGCTGGGAACGTCCTCTTGAGCGCAGACCATGGCACCGGCACGTAGTGCGCGTCGTGGTACGCCTCCCCACCCTCGCACCGGCCCTGCATGTCCTGGTTGACACGAGGCAGGATCTGCCCCAGAGTCTCGGTCGCGCTCTCGGAAGTCGACCTGTCGGCCGAGGCATCGAAGAGACGTTGCTCGGACCGCTGCGCCCAGGCCTCCACGTCGTCGACCTGCCCCACGCCCTCTCCGGCGATGACCCGTGCGGCGTCCACGATGCGCCTCAGGCGCGCTTTGGCGGCGACCGCCCGGCAGTGGCTCGCGACGTCCGCGACGTAAGGGCACCCCCCTGTAAGTTCAGCAATGGCCGCTGTGCCGCCGATTGCCGAAAGCTGCCCGCGTCCCTGGAGGTCGGTTGCGACCGAGACGGGGTCGACGGCCTCTCCAGAGTCGTCAATCCTGAAGGCGGACTCCAGGATGCGGCGAGTCAGCATCCCGTAGCAATCCCCGGGCTGCAGGATGTCGCGCACGATGTCCAGCACGGACGGATTCGTCAGCACGGCCGACGCCACCGCGTGCTCGGATTCTAGGGCTGTCCCGGGGATCGCTTCGTTCTCAACCATCCTTGCCGCCTATCCCCGCAAGCCGACGTTGCAGCGCTGCCTTGCTCGGCGGCTCGAGTTCCGCTCCGGGCTTCTTGTGGGCCTCCGCCCACGCCAACAGCTCCGCGTCACCCTTCGCCTGCTCCCGAGCCATCCACTGGCGCTCCCGCTCCTCGAGGGCTGCCTTGCGAGTGGCTAGGGCCTCGGTGGTCTCCTCGACCGGAGCGGGCTTGAAGTGCTCAGGGTGAGCCCGGTAGTGCTTGGTTGCCCAAGACGCCCATGAAAATTCCCAGGAGCGACGGGAGTCGGTCTTGCCCAGGTGGATGTTCCTGAACATGACGATGGCAGGCTCGGTGGCTGACGATGGGAGCGCGCCTCCGATGAGCAGGTTGTCGATCCGGTCTTGGCTTGGCCTCCAAGCCGAGGTCATCTCGACCGGGGCGTTCGGAGACGGACTGGGATCCGGACTGGCTAGGCTAGGATCAGGATCAGACTGGCGTACGTACGGTCTGGCTAGAGTGACGGCGCGTGACGGCACGTGACGCGGTGTGACGGTTTCGTCACGTTTCGTGACGGCCGCGTCACGTTTCGTGACGGGTTCAGTGGTCGGCGTGACGGCGCGTGACGGCGCGTGACGAGACCTGTCCCGTCGCTTGGCGCGGTACTCGCGGGACCTCTGCTTGTCAGTTTGGGGCGTCTCCTGGGCTTCGAGGAAGTTCGGGATCAACAATCCAGGCTCCGAAAGTTCAATCACATTGTACTTTACAAGGGCACTGAGCCCGGACTCCACCACCTCGGAAGGCATGCCATTTCGGAGCAGCACCAGGACGTCCGCAGCATCGTGTACGTCGTCGATGAGCCCAGCTCGGTCGGCCTTGCGGAACAGCAACGCAAGCAGGCACTGCCCTTCCCATCCTAGAAGGCACCACGTCTTGGTGTCCCGGGTGTAGAGTCGCACGTACCGCTCGTTGGGCCAGTCCATCATCTGTTCTCGAGAATAGAAATGGCCAAGTTCAGCGACTGTGTCGCGCAACCGACCGGATTCCGGAACACGTCGGATCCCGTGAACCTGGCGGTGTAGATTCCAATCCCAAGAAGGATTCTGTCGCGCGCCCTGTCAGAACTTGCCTGCTTCTTGTCCCTCTCATGCCATTCGTGACCGTCGACCTCGACGGCCAAGAACGATTCCCGGATACCCTCCGTTTGCGATCGGCAACAAACTAGAAAGTCCAGGCTGTAGCGTCCTTTCTTCGCCTGTTGCCAGATGCTGAAACGATGCTCACCGCTGAGAACCTCCACGCATGGCGGAACGTCTTCTACGGCCTCCTGAAACCACCAAGAGTTCCCAACCGTCAAGAAACCGGCCAGTAGCTCGCGCTCCATCGGAGACTCGCACCTACCGAATAGAGTCTCCAGAGTTCCTCGAAACTCCTGAAAGTCAGAGTCTTTCACACATCACCTCACGACGCCGGGGCCGGCCCCAACGGTTTGGCATGCGACAACGTATCGCCCGTTGGAGACGGCCCAGGGGTCATGAAGTGCGCAGATACGTTGAGTGCATGCCATGTATCCACCTCTAGCGCGTCCTCCGGCCCCAGTCAAGCCGAATCATCTCCGTCGTCATCTGGATGCTCCGGGGCCACCCACCACGTCCACGTCCACGACGACTCGCCGTCGAACCAGTCAACTCTGGGTCCTTCGCCGCTCTCGTGGTCTCCGGCCCAGTGGGTGACGACAGTCTCGGGGTAGACCGGGATGCAAGGCATGGCCGTCATGGTTCAAAATGGTACGTCATCCGGGAAGCCGTAGTCATCGTCCGAGTACCCACCGCCTCCACTCGTCTCCGGCTTTGGATCCGATTCCAGCTTTGATCTGCGTTGCTGGCCAGCGTCGCGTCCCCGAAGAAACTGGACGTTGTCGACCACGATCTGGGTGCGCTGTCGCTCCTCACCGGTTTTCCTGTCGGTGTACTTGTCGGTGCGGAGCTTTCCCCGGATGAGGAGTGGGTCACCCTTCCGGATGTACTGCGCGATCTTGGGGCCACGTTCTCCGAAGATGACGCATGACAGCCATTCTGTCCGCTCTTGTTGCTGCCCGTCCTTCCCCTTCCACTTCTCCGTCACGGCCATGGACCAAGACGTTGCGGGTCCGCGGATCTCGGCGTCGCGACCCACGTGTCCGACAGCGATTAGTTGCTGAAAATTCGGCATGATGGTTACCTTCCTTGGCTTGGTTGTGGTCTATGGCTGAGCAGTAGCCGCATCGCTAGGACCTGCTCCTGAGGGCCCACTGCAGCCATCCCGGGCAAGGCCCCGCTGTCGACTGAGGATGCCCCAGGATGCGCCGCGTCGTCCGGGACGGACCAGAGCTCCAGGAGACCCGCCGGCGTCAGGGAGAGGCGCCACGTGCCACGGTCCGGGGACTCCAGAAGTCCGCTTCGCCTCAGGTGTGCTACCTTTGCATGCACGTTGATCTCGACCCCGTGGCGGCGGACCATCGTGGTGAGGTCTTTCGGAGTCGGGCCCCATCCGAAGGTTCTCCAGTGGGCCTCGACAGCGATCAGGATCGCCCACCTGGGCCACTCCGTGTGTCTCACGTTGGTCTCCTAGCAGCTCGGCGTCCAGCACGCGCCGCGACCGTGTAGGCCGGAGGTCTCTGTGCGGCAGTGCGGACACCGTGGAATGGCTCGGACCGGTAGAGCGCGTTGAACACGCAATCCGCGACGCTATCCAGGTTGATGGGGCCGATCGATTCGAGTCTCCGAGTGCGGCGGTCCCGGTGTCCCAAGAACCGACATTCATCGCGATCGTGTCGAATTGCCATTGATCCTCTTATTCATATTGCCACCGCAGATCGCCACCATAGCGGAGTCCCGTTCATGTTGGTTCGGAAGGTGTATCCCGAGCAAGGAAAGTGAAGCGTTGGCCTCCTTCTCGCTTGGCGCTCCCCGTCCCCGGATCCCCATCACGACCGCCCGCAGGGCCTCGTTGCGCGTCACCATGGTGGGCTCGATGCCTGACTGACGGCACTCCTCAGCCAGGGATCCAGCGAGTTCGGCGACCAGAAATCCTGCAGGGTTTCCTCGGCGAGTTGGTCCCTGATCGCAGTAGCGCTCCACGGCCGCATGCGTCAGATCAGGAAACCTACTTGTCAGACGTCCAATCACATCTCCAACACGAGCCGTCATCTCGAGTACGCGGTCACCTGCAAACGACTTGGGAACCTTCATGGTACCGTGGTCGATCACCTCGTGGCCGTCGAGCACGGACCAGCCGGTGTCGTGCAGTCCTGGGTCGAATCCGATGATGAGACCGAAACCGGTCACGACTTCCTCCGCATCTCTCTCCGGATCACCCGGAGTTTTGCGATCGCGACCTTGGTCGTGAGGCAATCCCCAAATAGGAAGAGGCACTCAGCGAGCTCAGCGAGATAGAATCGCTGCGTTTGCGTGGGTTCGCCGTACCGAGCCGCATGGGCTGCCTCGGCCCATCTTTCATCATTCAGGTCTGGGAACTGCCAGCGTGTCGGACCTTCACCGAAGATCAGACGTCCATTGGATCTGTGGCTGAGATCATCTTCACGTAGTGTCATCCGAACAGGCTCCTCTGCTTGGGTTCAGTCGCCACGTCCGTCACGACCGGAGGCTTCCACGACGCGGCGTGGTGGATGCGGGCCCTCGCGATCGTGACGTACGGCGCGTAGTCGTCGGATTCCACGTCGGTGTTGTCGTTCATCTCGATCCCGATGAAGCGGAAGTCCTCGAGACTGCACGCCACGCCAGTGGTGCCGCTGCCACAGAATGGGTCGAGGCAGACACCACGCGGAGGCGTCGAGAGTCTCACCAGCCACTGAATGAACGGAACGCGCTTGACCGTCGGGTGCACGTTGCGGGCGCCACCGCTGCGCCCTGCTCCAGACCGTGGGCAGTCCAGAGCGTCAGCCCCTTCCTTGCGCTTCGTGACCTTTCCGCGGCTCACCTTCGGCAGGTGCTCGCATCCAAGTTCCTTCTCGCTGCGGGATGGCTTAGCCTGGTACAAGAAGGGCGTGACGTCGTCGAGCGGGTGGGGGCGGAACTGGTTGAAGAAGCGGGCTGAAGTTCCGGAATCACGGTACCCGCCGGTCACGTTTGCTTTCTCTCGACCTTTCGAAAGGTTGTCCCTCTCGCGGTTGTTTCGGGGTCTGTCAGTCGACACCGAGTGCCCGCTCTGCGCATCGATCTCTCCGCACGGGCACCACTCAACGCACCGGTCTCCGCACTCAGCGTCGTGGCTGAGCACGATGTTCGCCGGCCACCTTCCCGCAGGGTGGCACTGGATTCCGATCCCAGGCGGGGCCGCTATCTTGTCGGCCTCTGGCTTGGCGCTGTGACCGCTTGCGTGCCAGGACGGTGGACGCTCGGTCCAGTCTGTGGACACTCGGCAGGAGTCCACATTGAGACATCCGCAGCCGTGGGCCAGGACGTTATCGACCAGCGTACCCTTGAACGGTTTGCGAGCGAGCCACCAGAATTCAGCACTCGGCTTCAGTCCCGTTCCGAACCCGTCCCACTGTTTCGCCTCTTTGCACCCTCCGGACGTGACCGTGAGTTCGATCGGCTCCGAATTCTCACAGCCCACCGAGTACGTCCCGCCCCTGTCTTTCGTCGACGTTCCGGCGTTGCCTCCGGCGGTGTACGTGTGCAGGACCACGCGCTGGTCCGTGGTGCCATTCTTACGGTCAATACCCTTGGAAACATTGAGACTTTTTGGCATCCCGCTGCCGAACAGGTGTGTGATGACGTCCCTGATCTCGAACCCAGCACGCTCGAGCGCCGTCCCGGTCCAGTGCGAGGTCCTGGGCAGGGACCACACCAAGGCATGCCCACCTGGTTTGAGCACGCGCAGCGTCTCTCGCATGACCTCGGTCAACCACGCGATCCACTGCTCTGAGCCCCCCTTGTCCTTGTCCCAATCGGCCCCCATGAAGGCAATCCCTGCCGGCGGATCCGTCACGACCGAGTCCACCGAGCAGTCCGGCATCTCCCGCAGAGCAGTCAGCGCCTCCGAGTGCACCACGCACCACCGCTCCCTGCCCTCGAGGACGTCGGAGATCGGCGTCACTTGGCCGCCTTTCGTGCCTGCCAGGCGAGCTTGCGCAACAGATCCGCCGCACGCTCGGCCTCGTCAGGCGTCAGGACCTTGTGCTCGGGATCAATTAGCACCTTTCCGTTGTCCACCCAGGCTCGCACGGTCCCGTTGAGTATTCGGTCTAGCTCGCTCTTCTGCGGAACAGGTTCCCCGAGCCTGCGGAGACGTGCCCTGGCATTCGTCTCCCGACGCTCGATCTCCTCGGTCCTCTTGGTTGCTAGTACTCTCCGCTGGTCGAAGTGTGTCACGTTCTCCGACCGATGAGCAATGCGGGCAAGGACGTCGATCGGGTCAAGCTCCCCTCCGCAGTCGTCGCAGGTGACCTTTCGTAGACCAGGCTGTACGGTCTGGGATGGGTGGTAGCAGACGTTGCGCCTGTCAATCTTGAGGCCGTCTGAAACGCACGTGGAGGGGACCAGCTTCAGCTCGGGCACGGTCAACCCAGCCTCCAAGCGATGAGCATGCCGACAGCAACACCAACCGCGAAGCAGACCATCTCAGCCACCATGCACCTCCGGCCATACTGCGGGCTGAGCCTCCGGGGGTCGCAGGTGGGCCACAACGGAATCGACACGCTTCTCCAGCCTGCTCAGCCGGATGGACTGAATGAGCACAGCAGTTGTCGTCAAAATCAGAGCAATCCAGATCATGGCACCTTCCTCACGTCGACATCGATCCCCACTGCCTTCAGCCTCTTGACGCAGTCCCACGTTCCCCGGAGATCTTGGCGTCGGGAAAAGCGAGCCCTTGCCGCGCTTGCCTCGGCGCAGAAGCTCCGCGACGGCCCCCGCGATGGCAGATCACTGACCATTCTGTACCTCCGGCCAAAGCCGCGTCGGCAGCCCGTTGCGCCCATGCTCGACCCGGATCTTGGCTTTGCCGAGACGATTGAGCCCGCTGTTGATCTGGTTGCGCAGCGTAGCGACCGGGTTGGTCCACGATGTGCGACCGATTAGCAGTGGAGCGTATCCCTTCAGTGTGAGACCTGGGTGCTCCCGCACGACCTGGGCCAGGATCGCGATGTCGTCCTCGGTCTTGCGGATGCAGCGACGGCAGGTCTGGCGGACATGGCGGTTGGATGCGGCTGTAAGGCTCGGGGAGTAGTTGTTCACGGATCTTCGCCCCCTGGTGGTCCGCTACGAACGCACCCGCAGGCGCTCAGGATGTCCCTCGGGCATTCCTCGATGGCCTCTTTGAGCGTCACGTGGCACCAACGTTCTCCTGCACCAATCATCGCCCACGCCGACAGCACGATCTCTTTGACCGCGCCGGGAATGACGACCTCGTCTGGAATTCTTGGGCCGTGGAGCTTGTCCCATGCGGCCCAAGCTTCCTCTGCTGATGCACGCTCGGGCCCAAACACACAGCCTGGCGAGCAGGCCACGTAGATGATGTCTTCATACCCACAGAGGATAGGCGACGCCCCGCACACCGAGCACCTGGCGTGGTCAGCCACCTTCATGGGTCGTCTCCATCGTCAGATGGGTGCCTGCCGAACACCAGAATTCCGTACCCAACCCAGAGCGCCATCACCACGAGGAGCGGCCAGAGTAATACTCCTCCGATGAGCGCGACGGAGGTATCGTACAAGTCTGGGCCTGGTTCTCCGTCGCGCGTGTCCAGGTATGCCGTAATACCGATCATCCCTGCGTGAAACGCCGCCACCATCAGGTAGATTGACAGCAGGTCAGCCATCGGAGTGCCTCACGATCGCGTCCATGTGCTTGACGTCGAATGCCTTGTCGCTCACAGCAATCCTCCTATCCTCCGCATGAGCGCGACACGACGCCGGGCCCAGGCAGCGTTGCACCTAGGGATTCCGCCCGCCTGGCTGGCGAATCCCCCTGCGTCTGTCTTGCAGCGGGCCACGCCGTAGCGCCAGTTGCGGAGCGCGCAGAGGGCCCCGGCATCGAGACGAGCACCGGGCGTCGGAGAATCCCATGCGGCTCGGCAGTGCCCGTGCACCTGCCAAGGTCCCCGGGCGCGGCCTTCGTCGCACCGCACCCCCTTGGGCATGTCCTGGCACCTCTCCTCGATGACTGCCCGGGCGAGCTTCGTCTCCGCGTACGCCTGGGCCGCCAGGAACCGACGCTCCCGTGGGTCCGTCGTCGCCCGGCAGATAGCCTCGGCCACCGGAAGGCGGAGCGCGTCGCGGGCCTCAGGGGTCTCGTCTCGGTCCTGATGCCACGTCGGCAGGATGGCCCAGGCGGCGAGGATGAGCAGGGGGCATGTCACTTGGACGCCCAGACTGCGAGCGCAACGATCGCGAAGCCAGCAAAGAACGTCGAGTGTGCCTCGATGAAACGAATCAGGTCAGCCACGTTTCCTCCAGTACTTCCCCCGCTCGCACCAGGGCGTCCGCGGGTCAGGTCTTCGTGCCGGCAACAGCCACCAGATCAGCACGATATAGAGCGCGACGGCACACGCTATTGACATGGTGTCGAGGTCCAGATCAGGCACGCTCTGCCTCCGCTTTCCGCAGTTCGTCCTCGGCAACGTGCCACAGGCAGTTGACCTCGGCGTCCTTGAGCTTCCCCCGGTGCGGTGCGAGTAGGTGAATGAATCGCACTCCCTGGCCGTTCCAGTGGATTTCTATGAACCTCCGGCTCCGGTGCGTGACGCGGCAACCCACTGAGCGGTGGCCGTCGGTCAGGATGATGTAGTGGTCAGGCATTGATCCTCCGGTCCCGGTAGCAGCCGGGCCTGGTTGGTTGTGATGGTCCTCCGGAACGTGATGACGGTGACGAGCGGGTTGCTCGACCACGGGGCGTTCTTCCCGTGAATCTCGTCCCACTTGTTGGCGAACGCCATCCACGGCGACTGGTCGTCGTACCATGGGCGGAAGTGCCGAACGTACTCCTCGGAGATCCCCTCGGCGTAGACGTCGGCCTTGGGCATAGCGTGCAAATGCTCCGCTCGCACGCCGATGACGTCGAGCCACCTGTGCCCCATTAGCGGCAGGTCTGGCGTCGACATACCTGTTCGCCTTCTGCCATTCAAAATCCTCGAAACCTGGGGTTGGCATATTCTGAAATGCTCAGCGAGTTCCCGTTGTTTAGCGCCTGAAGCTCTCATCCTGAAAAGCTCCGTGACCCGCTCATCGCTGAGCACACAAGCGGCGTTGTCTTCCCCATTCAAATGACGCATGCGGCCGCGGCGGGTTTGGTCGCTGCGATTGTCAGCACTGTTACCTAGGTACAGGTGCTCAGGATTGACGCACCACCCAACGTCGCATGTATGCAACACCTGTTTGCCGCCCGGATCGCCACGATGAATCATGTATGAGTACCTATGTGCCGAAATCTTTCCGGTGCTCACAGAGAGCTTCCCGTGTCTGGCGTGTCCTGTGCCGGTCCCCATCCATTCCCAACACGATCCGGGTTTTATGACTCGCGACCAGAATCGTTCTTCATCTGTTTTCGGTAGCGGTTTCGGGGATTGCATTCCCATGAACACCCGATCCCCAACAGCCCACTTGACCGGACGCTTGCCGATGAGCCGCCGGGTCATTGTCTTGCGACCCGCGAGAATGGCCTGCACGGATTCGCCGGTGAAGATCAGGGGCCTGTCGGTCATCGTTCTCCCTCCACGAACATGATGGCCGCCTCGCGGGCCACGTCGGCGTTTGTAGCCTCGGTCATGTACTGGACCCCGGACTTGAGCAGGCACAGGGCCAAAGCTTCGGGGTCGATGTCGCTCGGAAGTTCAGCGAGCCAGGCATCGAGCAGCGGGTAGACTCGGTCGATCTCGCGCTGAAGCGTGGTCGGCAGGCGGGGCGTGATGACCGTCCAACTCCACCCGTAGCCCCAGTCAGTGCAGTACCGGAGCCAGCGGATCAGTGTGGCATCGAGCTGCTTTTCCGTCGCGGTCGAGGGGTTGGCTCCGATGAGCAGCGCCCGGCGCTCGTTGGGGAGCCCGGTGGGCCAGCGGAGCAGGTAGCGGTACCGGCCGCATGCCGAGAACTCGGCGCTCGGGGTGTCAAAGAACCGGTCCACCTCCTCGGCGTCGAAGAACTGGAACTGACGGCGGGTCACGCCAGCACCACCATCCGGTGGGTGAGCCGTCGGGTCATTCGACCCTTCCCTTCTGCCGGTCACGATCTCGCAGAAGCGAAGCAAACTCGGCCTCCCAGATCCACGACCAGAGCATCCTCGGTCGACGGCCGATGATCCACAGTGTCAGCCGACAGACCCGCAGAATCTGGCTCCGAAGACCTCGACGGATTCGAACTCCTGATGTCTGGAGGCCACTCACGTCAGCACCCCTTCGTCCTGGTCCCCCTCGAGCAGCCACGTCAGGTCGACCCCAAGCGCACGGGCCAGGACCAGGAGTGATCGTGTTGGCTTTCCAGACACCTTCCCGGCCTCGACCATCTTCAGCCAGGATTCTGATTTGTCGTCGCCTGCTCCAGCCATTAGTTCAGCGACCTCTGCCTGGGTTAACCCAGCCTTCTCTCGGGCCGACTTAGCTCGGTCCGCCATCGTTTCTGCCATGACCAGGACCTTGCCACAGCCAGAAGCGTGACGCCAGAAAAATGTTGCAGGCCTCCCGGGGCTGTGCCAAGGTAGGCCGTATGGTCAGAGTACCGAGACGACCAGGGACGTCACCGCCCAGCCCAAGAGAGCCGTTCCCAGAGGTCAGAGGAAGCCATCTCGCTGGCCAACTCGAGCGGGAGCGCGTGCTCCGACAACGCGAGAAAAACCGCAGAAAACGCGAGAAGCGCAAGGCTAGAAAGCAGGGAAAGCCCATCATGCACCAGCAACCGTTGCCGAAAGTTACGAAGAAGCCCAGGAAACCACGTGTCGTCAACAAGGTGTACCTCGACCCTTCGGTCACCGAGGAGCTCGTGCGTCGCATCTCAGTTGACCGTGATGCTATGGTCGAACTCTACAACAAGCATGCCCCCAGCAAGGTTGCTAGCGGCGCTGCTACGTCGGCAGTCGGGGCCCTGGTTAGGAAGTACCAAAGGCGGACGCCCTACTCGATGGCCCCGGAGACTCACCGGATCTGGACCGCGATCTACAGAGGAGAAGCACCATCGAACACACCCCCCATACCGGCGGCGGCGTCTGCTCCGGCCCCAACAACACTCCAGGTTGTGCCAGAGGATCTGGACGAACGGATTGCTGCTGCTGTTTCCAAGGCACTCAAAGGGTTCGTTCGGCAGACCTCAGAGTTGGACTACGTCTCCGAGATCAAGCGGCTTGTGACGGACTATGTGGCGCGTCGGTGGGGGGCATCGAAGGTCGCCTACCAGACGGCCTGGAATACCCTCTATCTCGAGTATCAGACTGCCCAGACTCTCCCAGAAGGTGACCGAGACGAGTCTCTGGTTCGAAGGATCGTATCCGACGGGCATGGGGCTGACCTGCTTGCGATCGCGAAGCGCCTGTTTTCGGAGAAGTGATGGCCAACACTACCAAGAAGCTGACCATCGATCAGATCCGTAGGAACGGAGGGACACAATCGCGGGTCTCGCTCAACGAGGCGACGATCCTCGAGTACGTTGAGATCCTGGAATCTGGAGTCGACTTCGACGCTGCGATCGTCTCCTTCTACGATGGCACCGACTACTGGCTAGCGGATGGTTTTCACCGGTGCGCGGCCTACGAGCGCTACGGTGCGGCAAAGATAGATGTCGACGTCAAGCAGGGGACCCTAAGGGACGCTATCCTCTACAGCGTCGGGGCGAACTCGAAACACGGGTTGCCGAGGACGAACGCCGACAAGCGCCGGGCGGTCGAACTGCTGCTGCGGGACGAGGAATGGTCCAAGAAGTCGGACCGGTGGATCGCGGAAACATGTGGGGTGAGCAACAAGTTCGTGTCGGCCCAACGGAAGGAGGTGTTACCGGGTAACACCTCCAAGCGTCCGGCCGGACAAGACGGCAAGTCGTACTCGAAGCCTGGAACGGCGACGTCGCCTGGCGCCGAGCGTAAGCGGCAGCCGGCAGACACGGGGGTTGTTGTTACTGACCTTCCGGCGCCGTCGCAGCCGAAGGAACTGACACCTAGGTGCCCGGATTGCGGAGTGAGTCTCCGGATCGGATGTTGCTGCTCGAAGCCCCCCCCGACGTCGTCTGCCTCGATGGAATCACCTACTGAGGAACCGGTCAGGGAGGTTCCGTTGAGCGCGCGGCTCGCGTGCATTCGCACCGCTTGGGCTCAGCTCTCGACCTCGGACAGATTGGCGTTCCTGCGTGATATCGAAGCGGTTCGCATCGCAGATTTGGACGCACTCTCCGAAGAACGAGGGCGCAACTCGAAGTACGAAGCTTCTCGTAAGGCTCTCCGTGGCAACCAGATCCCCGGAGAACGCATGATTGCTCTGGTCCTGGACGGAGGAGAGCGCGCTATGGCGCTTCTCGGACTCGGTTGGGGGCACACGCAAGAAGACCTCAAGAAGGCCTGGAAACTCGCTTCTCTAGGGGCCCATCCAGACCGGGGTGGGTCGAACGCGAAGCAAGCACAGATCAACCAAGCCCACGCTCTGCTTGAGAAGTGGCACGACAAGGAAGCACCACTGTGAACACCCTAGCATCCCGCGTGCACCAGGCACGCACGACGGCAGGCCTCGGCCTCGAGGAACTGGCCCAGGCCGTACGACACCGGTACCCAGGGGTAGCCCTGACGCGGCAGACGCTCACGCTCATCGAGGATGGCGCGATCGCGAACCCGAAATCCCTAGTGATTGCCGGCATCGCCGACGCATGTGGGGTGACGTCGGATTGGCTTCTTGGCAGGTCGCAAAAAAAAACTTGCGCTCGGTGACGGGACGGTCCATACTAGCTGGTAGCTCCAGGAGGACCCCATGAAACTCACCCCCACCGACAAGCGAGAGACGAAGCGGGCGCGCCGCCAACGCAGGGCCCGAGAACGCGTCGAAGGAACAGCCCAGCTCGACAGCCAGGGGAGGCACATCCGATGAGCCACGCATCACCAGAGCCCGTCCCGTGCCGCCCAGCCAAGCGGAGCTCCGTCCGCGGTGACGACGTCCGCGCCGCCTCCGCGCTGGCCTACGCCTGCGAGGACGACCCAGAGATCAACGGCTGGGTTCAGGAGAACCCCGGAGCAGCCCTGGCGGTCGCTCGGTACGTTGCCGGAGAGCGCCCCCACCATGAGCCACGCGAGCTCGTGGCGTACCTCCAGGTGCGCCTGGACGTGGTCCGGATGCTGGGCGCGGAGCGGGGGCTGAGCGCTCTACGGGGGACGCTGTGACCGCCTCCCAAGCAGCCCGACTGCAGGTCCTGACGGTCTCGGCCCGCCTCGGCGTCCCGCTCGAGACGGTCGAGTCGTGGCCCCAGGAGTCTCACAAGACAACGATCGGGGGACAGCACTACGACCTCGACGATCCGGAGCTCGACCGGCTGCGGGCCGACGAAGA
>Ga0153916_10000452_pt1 | contig 27459 bp, 23 predicted proteins | sample Opewatmetagenome_FD_109642 | JGI IMG/M metagenome (GOLD analysis project Ga0153916, IMG submission 109642) | Freshwater wetland microbial communities from Ohio, USA - Open water 3 Core 3 Depth 4 metaG | ecosystem: Environmental > Aquatic > Freshwater > Wetlands | place: USA: Ohio, Lake Erie...
CTGTTAATGTTTCATTAGATATAATATCTGAACCGTTATAATTTAACCAGATATCAATACAAGTAAATATAAAATTATCTGGCCATATCCATGAAATAAAAAAGTAATTTTTTGGACTACCTAGTTTATGGCAAACATGCAATGTAAAATTCGGATATACAAATCCATTTTCGTCCTCAGGAAAAAAATAATTATAGTCTGCTGGTGGTTCATATCTAATATCTACTTTGACTAATGAATAATATGTTATCCATATTGTACCTAAAGAGTTTTCATCAGAAATTTTCTGAGATGATGTATTGGTTTTTTGATTTATATTAGCGTTGGTAGATATTGATGATATTATAAATATTAAAATTATAAATATTACAAATAATTTATTTATACAGTTCATACATTTTATTCCCCAAATAAAAAAATAGAAGAGGATGGTTTAATAATCTCAGCTTTATCTTGAAATTGCAGAGACATTGTGAAATTATTTAGGTAGCCCAGTTAAACATCATATTGGATTGATAAAAATATCAGGGGTTGCAAATGTATGAGCAAAAAGAACTTTGCAAATATTATGAATAAATGGATAGGGGGTATAAAGTGGCCAAGCGGTCATCCATAATTTGCATTTTGTAGTATTACCATTTGTATCTAAAGATGCAATTACAGTGATATCATATTCTTCAAATATAGATTTGTTAATACATACTGTTTTAGTTTCATTAGAAATAACATCTGAACCGTTAGGAGCACTAACCCAGATTTTTATCAATGTCCAGCGATGTTCTGTTGGCCATAATAGTTCACCCCAATAGACTCCAATATCATTTAACCGATGTTTAACATGTAATGTAAAATTCATAATAACAGTTCCATTTTCGTCCTCAGGAAAATAATAGTCATAATTCGGATTATCATCTGGTGGTTCATATTTTACTATAGCTCCTTTATTTCTTATAATTCCAAATAGTCCCGGTTGGTGATCCACTGTAACAGTTCCTAAACTATTATTAGCATAGATATTCAGAGAAGTTGGCTGTGTATTTTTGTTTAGCTCAGCGCTTGTAAGTATTGGTGCTGTGAGTAATAACAGAATTATGCTGCTTATCACTAGCCTTTTACTAATTAATTTATTTTTCATATTTTTTCCTACCTCCTAAATAAAAAATTCCTCTTTGCAAATCTTAATAATTTATTCTTATTTAAATTTTATGAAAAATATAAGAAATAAAATGAAAATAAAAAAAAACAATTGATAAAATGATTTTATTTTGAACAATACTACAAAGTATTAGATATTATTGAAAAAAAAATATTAAACAATATTTGTTTTTTTCATTATTTAATTTGACCATTTTTATTTATTAAAATTAATTGTTAAATAAGGTTTATAATACATAGCAAAATAAACATCATAAACTTTATTTAAGCAAAAAATTGTTAAACCTAAATTAGAACCATGATATAAATAAATAGAAACAATTTAAATCAATCAATATTTTTTGATAGATTTCCTAAACCTGGATAATCTACAGGGTATTTTCTTACCTTAAAAACTTTATTTAAGTGAAATATAGGCATTGGAAATACATTCAAGTATCTCCAAACAACTTCTTTTTCAGGGGTAACTTCTATAAAATGACCTCTCCACCATCCATAACATATCAGTGTGTTTCCATTTGGAAGCCTTTGTGCACTTGAAACATATGGTGCATGCGTAAGAAGCAGCAATTTATGTTTATATGTCCAAATAGGTTTCTCTGGACCATAAGTAGATCCAGGTTCTAAATAATAATTACCGTTACTATCTACAGGTAAAACAATTTCTTCTACAGTAGAATAATCAAATCCTGGACGTCCTACACCATTATTAAATATTGTGATATGCCCCTCTCCAGGGCATCCTTTTTCAACCCAACATGCATCATGTTGCATAAATAATATCTGATCTTTTTTACTACCCATATTGTATGTTATTGGATTTCCCCAACGGTAAAGAATATCACCGCCTTTACCATATTTACCACCAATATGGCCTGCTGCTTCTTGGGTCGTCGTATTATGATCAATTATCCAAATTTCATTATAATTTCGTGCATTAATTAAAATTTGGTCAAATTCTTGGTTATAATCAAGGGAGCTAACATGAACTAAATCTGTAACCAAACTAGGATAAGGTCTTTTAAGACCACGATAATTTACATCAATTAATTGAGGATGATCTTTTATATTACCATAATTTTCTTTATTTGGATCATAGTCTTGTATTAAATGATCCCAAACATGCCACTTCCAGACGATGTTTTCATTATCAGGTTTTGTTGGATCAACTTCAATTATGTAATCTGTCCATAATCCTCCTATTTCGATTAAATCAGGATTACAACCAGCGTTATCTATTTCTTCTTTTGTTTTTATTTCCCAAGTAGTCATTAAAATATTACCATTAGGTAAAGGTTTGATATCATTATGCAATCTATAATATTTTGAAGAGTATTCAAAATCCCAAATAAGTGTTCCATTCCAATCTATTATTTCTACATATCCAGTATGCCCCCCTCCAAGAAAATCTGAACTATTACCATTAGAACAAGTATGAACAAGATTTCCATTTTCTAAAAGATATGCAGCCATCCCTTGTAATTCTCTTGCTTCCCAGGTATGGACAATTTTTCCTTTGTTATTAATTAGAAAAATCCTTGTTGATCTTATTGGACTAAAAAGCGTGTACCCCTCAAAAGGCTTTCCATTATCATTTGATTTTTCAACTGATTTATCATACTCTAAAAGTTTAGATTCTTGATTAATATTTCCAGAAGTTTTTATACTAAAATTAATCAACGAAGTCGAAAAATTATCATTTTTGATTTGTTTTTTTTCTGTAATAATTTCCATTGATGAGATAATATTTACTCCAATTAACAAGAATATAATTCCAAACATCAATCCTTTACTAGTTATCTTCTTTTTCATATTTTTCCTCCCTCCCAATAAGATATTTTTCCTCTTGCAACATTTAATAGGTTATCATAATTTAAATTTTATGAAAAAAATATATGCATTAAAAAGATATAAAAATAATATTAAAAAATATCAATTGTTACAATGATTTTTATTTCAAAAAAACAAAGAATAAAAAAAAGGGATTAAGATTACAGTTATAATTCTATTAATAGTTATTGAAGTATTTTAAACAGATTCGGATAATTTTCGAAAAAGTTTTGAAAGAAGTTAAAAAATGATCTATTGATTGCTTTGCTTCTAGACATAGTAACAGTTAGTGATCCAAAATCGCTTGTTGCATTGTATATATCTTTTGCTGTACATGAGATTGGATAAGTACCTTTTCTTGAAAATGTATGACTAAAGGTTATTATTTGACCTGAAGGATATGGACCGAACCAATTTATTGATGGACATCCAGGCTCCCAATTAATTTGGTAATAGACATCGTCTCCATCTGGATCTACTGTTACGAATGTATAATCATATGTAACACCTATTGTTCCATGTGTCGTACCATTGATAATCGGTGTTTCCGGTGGTGAATTTAAATCATACACTGTTAAATCAATTAGATATGGTGTTTCATTAATACCAACAGACCAAATAACAGTGTTTTCTGCCAATGCTGCTTCTGTTACGAAGACGAAAGAGATAACAATCATCATACAAACTAAAATTCTTATGATTTTTTTCATATATTTATTCCCCCTATTAAAAAAATTTATCTTTTTTAATAAATAATGGATTATCCTGATTTAAAGTTTATGATTAAAATGTATAAAAAAATAAAAATATGAAATTATTTCATTTCGTTATATATGTTTTTTCTAGTAAACTCCTAAATATTATTAATAAAGAATTTAGTAGTTTAGAGAGTCTAGTATTAAAAACATAATTTTGGTACTTATATTTCGGAATAGTTATACTAGTAGTATCAGACCAATCACTCTCAAAACCAAACGGATCTTTTGCTTTTACTTTTATGAGATAAGTTCCTCTTTGAATCCAAGTGTAACTTGCATTAACTATTTCTTGAGAGTCAAAAGGACCAAGCCAGTCGCTACTGTTACCATCACCCCAACTCCATTTGTAATAAACCTGATCATTATCTGGATCCATAGTACTTGTATTAAAACTGTATTCCACACCAGGTATCCCTTCAGTTGAACCTGATGGCTTTTCTGGTTTATCCGGTGGACTATTTAAATTAATCATAGTAAAGGAATAAGCCATAGGCGCGCCAATATATGGATGGTTTTCTTTTCTACCAGAGTAGTCCTCTGCATGTATATAGTAATAAACTTTAGTTTCATTTTCTAAAGGTGGAATTATTGCATGATACATGTTATTTCCAAGTGGTTGTAATTGTATAGAATCCCAATCTCCACCCTCGACTTTCCAATAAATACAGGTATTAGCACTAACAATATCCTCACCACTATAAGCAAAGATTTTCACCTGGATATCAACACCGTTATCACAAGTTATATTACCATATAAAGGTACATGTTCTATATATAACATATTTCTATCTGTTATACCCATAACTCTACAATGAAGAGCATCAGATGATACCCAAGAACCTGTAAAACCAAGGACCTCATATCCAGGCAATGCTGCCTGATATGATGCAATAGCTTCATCATCCCATTGTGATCCTGTTATTGGAACTAGGACTTTATTATTCAGAATTAATGAATTTGTATAAGGTTCATTACCTGGCGTGTAAACTCTTACAACCCGATAAGTCGTATTATAACAAGATGTTTGTGACTCAAAATAATCAACAGCTGCTTCAATCTCATCATACTGCGAATGACTTGTTGGAACTTGGCGTATTAAAATAGTATCAGGAGAAAGGTATTTGCCCCAACAGTCAACATGTTTTATGTATTCACCATTAACATCAGGTACAACATGATATGTGTTTATACCAAGGTAATCATGCACCATCTGGTTTATCTGCTCAGCTGTTAAACCAGAATTTTCAGTCCATACTAAATTTGTTGAAATAGCTATACCTTGTCCATCTGTCATATAATTACCACCTGCAGTTACTAAATTCATAGCATAAACAAGTATTCCCTGATCAATACCATATTTAGTTGGTATTTGATCATCATTAGGCCTAGGTCTATTATAAATAAAATCAACAATACCTTGCTCATCATCTCCATTGAAAATAAACCATGGACCATAATCCCTTGTCCAGTAACTTTCAGTTGGTGCAATTAAAAAACTACAATGAGATAAATCAATACCATAATTTTGGTACTGCGTTTGCACATAGGTTTTTTCATTGTTATTAGCAACTATGGTAACAATATTTGCGTCCTCTGCCATCTCAGCTATAATCTGATAAGAAATACCAAATGGATATCTAATAAGAGCTCCTTCCATAGGCTCAAACTCTGCAGGTTGTCTTACAGGTAAAGGAGGAGGGCTGGTGGGTTGAAAATTTTTACCTATTTCATCAAGTTTTAATTTTTCCTCTTCTGTTAACCAAATGGGTAAACTATTTTGATCATCCCAATAAAACTCATTTTCTTTTATTTTAATATTAATAGTTTCAGCTGGTGTGATATTTACAAAAATTAACAAAAAAATTATTGCAAATAAATAGATAAGATTTTTTTTGTTTATATTATTTACCCCCATTAATAATTTTCAAATTGTTTGATTATATAATAATATATATGTAAAAAAGTTCTAATTTATATACCTTATTAAAGAAAAATAGTTAAATGTTTATAAATAGGTTTAATTTATACAAAAAAACAATGAATGTAAAAGAAATTCAAGCCAAATCTATTTTAAGAAAACACAGTAAAATTGACTCATGGTTTATATCGCGCTATGGTATGAATCTATATCGAGGATGTGCTCATAATTGTGTTTATTGCGATGGAAGATCTGAAAAATATAAGGTAGAAAGAGAATTTGGAAATACGGTTGAAGTAAAAATTAATGCAATAGAAATTTTAAAAAAAGAACTTGATAATAAAAGGAAACGTGTTCCTTTGAAAAAAGGTTATATCATGGTTGGTGGTGGTGTTGGAGACTCTTATCAACCTGTAGAAAAAAAATATGAACTAACAAGGAAAACCCTTGAGCTTCTTTATGAAAAAAATTTCCCTGTTCATATTTTAACAAAATCAACACTTGTTGAACGGGACCTTGATATTTTGAAAAAAATAAATAAAAAAACAAGAACTATTGTTAGTTTTAGTTTTTCTTCAGCTGATGAAAAAATTAGTTCTATTTTTGAACCAGGTGTACCTTCACCTGATTCCAGATTTAAGACTATTGAATTTTTAAAAAACAATGGTATAACTTGTGGTATTTTTTTATTACCTGTTATTCCTTTTATAACTGATAAAAAAGAAATAATGCAGCATACTATGAAAAGAGCTTGCGATGTAGGAATAGATTTTATTATTTTTGGTGGCATGACTTTAAAAGATGGAAGACAAAAAGAATATTTTTTTAAAACACTTAAAAAATATTATCCAGATTTATTTACTGATTATCTAAACATATACAAAAGCAGTAAATGGGGTATGGCAACTAGTGATTATTATGATTCTATTAATCAAACTTTTAATGTTATAGCAAAGTATTACAAGATACCAAGACGCATTCCACAAAAATTTTTTAATGATATTCTTGATGAAAATGATCTTGTAACCGTTATTCTCGAGCATCTGGATTATTTATTGAACTTAGAAGGAAAACGTTCGTCTTATAGGTGGGCTGCTAATTCAATATCAAAGCTACAAAAACCTTTATCATGTATGAAAAATGATTTACAGAAAATCAGAGGTGTTGGACCTAAAACTGAAAGGATTATTTTAGATATTATAAGCACAGGTAGTTCAAAATATTATGAAAAATTGATGGGCTAATAAATAATAGTAAAAAAGCAAAAATAAAAAAATGTAAAAAAAATTTTATAAAAGAAGGTACCTAATTATTTTAAATATATGCGAAAATCGTTCTAGAATTTGGATTAGTATTGTATTTTTTGATACAGATCTAGGTATTGTTACGGTTAATGTACCATATGATCCTTGCAGCCCGTTAATATCTTTAGCAGCTGCTTGAATTAAATAAATACCTCTTTGGCTCCAAGAATGATTTTTAATAATTTTCTCACCTGACGAATATGGTCCAATCCAACCTGTATTGTTTCCATCTCCCCAGTCAATATAGTAATAAATATCATCTCCATCCGGATCAATAGCTGTAAAATTGTATTGATATTCTATTTCTGGCTTGCCATTTGTTATACCATCTATCATGGTAATACTAGGCGGATTGTTCACTATTATCTGTATATAACCTGAACAGTTTATCCAAGGTGAGGATAATGATTCAATAGTAACATTAACAATATTAGTAGTATTAACTGTTCCAGTAGGAATAGATACATCAAATACACGGGCCTTTTTTTGACCAGCTGTGAAACCTTGTTCCTCATAAGTAGGATCGATTTCCCAGCCTAATTCATCTGTTGCAGTAATTTTATATGTATCTGATACACATCTAAAATTCAAGAAATCAAAAACAGCTTTAACAGTAGTTTCTGAACTACCCACAATATCTTCTTGCATGCCAACGTAAATACCAAAAGGTTCAACAGATAGATCTAACAAAAATTCAACCATTGATGTAAGCCAGGTATCATCTGAATCAATACCTGTACTAGGATAAACACCCATTACATAAAAAGCAAGCCCTGAAGGATCCATGAATACAAAAAAACCATGAATTTGCAATTGAGTAAAAAGATCGTTATGAATCTGATTTAAGGATTTACCATCAGTTGTGGTTGATGCAATAAAACCACCAATATCAACCATTACAGAACCGGATGAGGGTGTGCCAGTAAAACAAAAAGCTGACAATTGAGGTAGAGTACCATGAATGCTCTGCCCATCATCTGATTTACTAGAATATTTAACAATCTGACCATTTTCTGATGATACACTAACAGTAGTTCCTGCACCACCTGCTGCTAAAGGGCAACCCTGCTTGTTATTTATTGCATCTCTCATAGCCTGTGCTTTTTCTTCAGCGGTCATGCCAGCATGTGTTGATACTTCAAAAGTCCAAACCCCTTCATATGCATTACCATTCCATTCACCTTTATGATAAATAGAAAGAGTCCAAGTACCATCCTTTGTAGGTACACCTGGAGTAATATCAAAAGAATTGCTGTAAAATACATTTTCTGTTATTTGTATATTATTTTTTACTCCAATAACAGATATAAAACTAACTAGAATTAATAGGGCAATTAATCCTATTACTGATATTTTATTTATATAATTACACTTCATTATATTTAATCGCCTCCTAAATATACAATATAATACTACAATTTAAATTTTATGCATATTAATTTTATTTTATATATATAATAAAATTAATCAATTATACAAAAAACAAAACAAGTTTTTAAATGAACTAAACATTATCATTAATAATTATGAAAGATATCAAACGCATTATCATACCTGTTGATAATACTGAAGAGTCAAAAAATGCAGTAAAAAAAGGTGCTTTTCTAGCTAAATTATTAAAAGTAGATGCAAAAATCATTACAGTAAATGATACATATCATTTTATATCATCTGTTGTTTTAGAAGAAAAACTAAAAAAAGAAGCAGAAGCTTTTTTGGATAATTTTAAAAAAATCGGTGAAGAATTTGGAATAAAACTTGAAACACAACTGGTTGTTGGTAAACCTGCCGAAGAGATTGTTAAAATTGCTAAAGAAGATGATTTAATCATTATGGCATATCATGACAAAACAAAAGGTGTTGACAGAGTTTTTGATAAGAGTATTTCAACAGATGTGATTCGTAATGCACCATGCTCTGTTTTAGTTGTAAAATCTAAATAAAGAATGAAAATTAAAAAAAGGATGAATTAAGATAAAAAATTATTTCTTATCTTGTTTCTTTTTATTATCTGTTTTATTCTTATCCTCATCTTTTACCTTATAATCCGCATCTATAGTTTTGTCATCATCAGATGGATGACCAGACCAAGAATCATCTTGGGGTTCTGCACTTGAACCAGAAGCTTGTTGAGAAGATGATGCTTTTTGTGCAGCTTTTTGATATAGATCTGTTGAAACCTTCTGAAGAATTTCAGATAATTCATCTGTTTTCTTTTTTATTTCATCCACATCATCACCAGCTAATGCTTGTCTTAACTCTTTTAATGCATTTTCGATATTTTGCTTTTCATCCTCTGAGATTTTGTCTTTTATTTCATTTAATGTCTTTTCAATACTATGAGCTAGAGTATCACCATTGTTTCTGATCTCTACTTTTTCTTTTCGTTTTCTGTCTTCCTCTGCATGTGTTTCTGCTTCTTTTTTCATTCTAGTTATTTCATCATCAGATAATTTTGTTGAACCAGTGATACGTATTGATTGTTCTTTTCCTGTACCAAGATCCTTTGCTGAAACATTTATTATACCGTTAACATCGATATCAAAAGTAACCTCTATTTGCGGTATTCCCCTTGGTGCCGGAAGAATCCCATCTAAATGGAATCTGCCTAGGCTTTTATTATCAGCAGCCATTGGCCGCTCACCTTGTAAAACATTGATTTCAACACTTAATTGGTTGTCAGCTGCTGTACTAAATATCTTGCTTTTTTTAGTAGGAATAGTAGTATTTCTACCAATAAGTTCAGTGGAAACACCACCTAGCGTCTCAACACTCAATGTAAGTGGTGTAACATCCAATAGAACTATATCTTTTTCAACTTCTCCAGATAAAATTCCGGCTTGTATAGCAGCACCAACTGCTACACACTCCATTGGATCAACACCATGCTCAGCTTTTTTTCTAAATATTTCTTCTACTTTTTTCTGAACTATTTGCATACGAGTTGGTCCACCAACAAGAACAATATGATCAAGATCTTCTGGTTTCAATTTTGCATCTTTTAAAGCCTGTTGACATGGTTTAACTGTTTTTTCAACAATTGGATTAATAAGCCGCTCAAGTAGTGAACGTGTAAGCTCTATCTCAAGATGTTTCGGTTGGTTTTCTATTACAGTTATATAAGGTAAATTAATTGTGGTTTTAAGTGTTGATGACAATTCGATTTTCGCATTTTCCGCTGCTTCAATAAGCCTTTGTAAGGTTTTCAAATCCTTACGTAAATCCACGCCATGTTTCTTTTTAAAATCATCTGCAATATAATCAACTAAAATCTGATCCATATCACTTCCACCAAGATGTGTATCACCATTAGTCGATAATACCTCAAATACGCCACCACCAACTTCCATCAAAGTAATATCAAAAGTTCCACCACCTAAATCAAAAACAGCAATTTTGTGTTCCCCTTTTTTATCTAAACCGTAGGCAAGTGCTGCAGCTGTTGGCTCATTTATAATTCTACGTACCTTGAAACCCGCTATTTCACCAGCCGTCTTTGTGGCCTGACGTTGGTCATCATCAAAATAAGCAGGAACTGTGATTACTGCTTCATCAATTTTTTCACCAAGATATTCCTCAGCATCTGTTTTAATTTTCTGCAGAATAAAGGCGGATATCTGCTCTGGTGTATATATTTTTCCATGAAGTTTTATTTTGTCTTTAGTCCCCATTTTTCTTTTAATACGCATAACTGTCCCTTCGGGATTAACTACTGCTTGGCGTTTTGCAGAATCTCCAACAAGTTTTTCACCATCTTTTGTGAAAGCTACAACTGAAGGAAAATAAGCATTACCTTCAGAACTTTTTATCACAACTGGTTTACCTGCTTCCATAACAGCTACTTCGGAGTTTGTAGTTCCTAAATCTATTCCAACAATCTTTTTCATTTTACTCTCCCTCTTTTTTATTTATATTTTTATTTTTTGCAACAACTACTTGTGATGGTCTTAGGATTTTACTGCCAATCATATACCCTTTTTTTATTTCATCAACAATTTGACCATCTTTACAATCATTTTTTTCAATTGTAGAAATTGCATAATGACAGTAATGATCAAATGATTTACCTAAACAATCTATAACACTTACTTGTTCAATTTCCAGTAAATGTTGAATATTTTGTAATATAGCTTGTATTCCATCTTTTGGATTGTTATTCTCATATGCTTTTTTAAGCAACTCATAAAGATCTATAATTTCTAAAAGATATTTTTTACGTGTTTCTTCTTCTTTACAAGCTATTTCTTTTTCTATTCTTTTTTGATAGTTTTGAAGATCAGCGTAACTACGTAAGAGTTTGTCATTTTTTTCATTTAATTCTTGTTTTAGTCTTTCGATTTCTTTCTTAAAACTAACAATATTTTTATCGTGAGGTTCTTTCTTTTTTTCAGTAATTTTTTTTGCAGTCATACCTCACCATTAAATTAAAAAAGAAAAAAGAAAGATTTGGATTTAGTAATCCATATCTTCGCCCATGCCTCCGCCTGGTGGCATTCCACCTGGTCCGCCTGGTGGCATTGGTGCGCCTGTTCCTTTTGATGCAATGACATCATCTATTCTAAGAATCATTGTTGCTGCTTCAGATGATGCTTCTATTTCCTGCATACTAACTCTTAATGGTTCTATTACATTGTTTTTAAACATGTCATCTACTTTACCAGTAAATACATTGATACCTGCGTTTTTCTTTCCTTTCTTATGAGCACTTCTAATCTCAAGCATCATGTCAATTGGATCAAGTCCTGCGTTTTCAGCCAAGGTCTTTGGAATAACTTCAACAGCGTTTGCAAAAGCCTCTATTGCCATCTGTTCCCTGCCACCAACAGTTGTGGCATAATCACGTAGTGACATTGATATTTCTGTTGCAGCAGCTCCACCACCAACAGTCATTTTTCCATCTTCAAGTGCCACTTTAACAACAGAAAGAGCATCATGTATTCCACGTTCAAGTTCATCTACAACATGTTCTGTTGTTCCACGTATCATTAAAGATACTGCTTTTGGATTCTTGCATTCTGTTACAAAAGTCATTTTGTCATCACCTATCTTTTTCTCTTCTACTATTCCTGCCTGACCAAGATCTTTTGAAGTAAGTCCATCCAGATTGGCTACTATCTTTGAACCAGTTGCTTTTGCAAGTTTTTCCATATCGCTTTTTTTAGCACGCCTAACTGCATAAATTCCTTCTTTTGCTAGGAAATGCTGTGCAAGATCATCGATTCCTTTTTGGCAAACTAGTACATTTGCACCACTATTTTTAACTTTATCAACCATCTTTTTAATCATATCTTCTTCTTCATCAAGAAATGCTTGAAGTTGAGTTGGATCTTGGATCTGTATTCTTGCATCTACTTCTGTTTTTCTAACCTCAAGCGCAGCATTTACTAAAGCAATTTTTGCGTTTTTAACGAGCTTTGGCATTCCATCATGTACGCGTTCTTTATCAAGAATTATACCTGATATAATCTCAGTGCTTGCCATTCCACCACCTTGCTTTTTTTGTATTTGTATGTTATCTAAATCTACATAAGTTTTTCCATCGATTTTTTCAGCAACGCTTGTTATAGCTTCTACTACTGCATTTGCTAATATGTCTTTTTCAAAGCTTGCACCTTTGCTAGCCATAGATGTCATAGCAATATTTTTTAGTGTTTTATTATCTCCTTCTTTTATGTTTATTGCGAGTTTTCTTAAAACTTCTTTTGCTTTTTCAGCAGCAAGTTTATATCCTCCACAAATAACAGTTGGGTGAATGTTTTGATCAAGTAGATCTCCTGCATATTTTAATAGTTCGCCAGTAAGAATTACGGCACTAGTTGTACCATCACCACATTCTTCGTCTTGGGATTTTGCAACTTCTACTATCATTTTAGCAGCTGGGTGCTCTACATCAATTTCTTTAAGAATCGTTGCTCCATCGTTAGTTACAACAACATCGCCCATTGAGTCAACTAACATCTTGTCCATTCCTTTTGGGCCAAGCGTTGATTTCACTGCGTCAGATATTGCTTTTGCAGCCATTATGTTGTTTGATTGTGCACCTTTGCCTTTTTCTCTTTTTGTTCCTTCTTTTAATATTATAATTGGTTGTTGTCCTGTCATCATAATTTTCTTATTCCTCCTTATAAAATTCTTATAAAAGTAAAAACGCTATACAATCACTTCTATATAAAGATTTCTAACTCAGGTACTGTGTAATATGGCGTTGGGAATTTATCGTTGGGAAATTTAGGTTGGTTTCTATTTCCAAACCTTTTTTTTCATTACTCTATAAGAAGTTGTGACGAGAATTTGACTGCTCTCAAAGAATCTTTTACTGGCGATAAGTCTTCTCCCATCTTCATTGCTTTTTCAAGTTGTTCGCGAGACGCTTTGCTTTTAACAAAATATCTTACTTTTATCTGCTGAAAACCTGGTCTGACGGCCCCCATTGTAGGAAGTCCCAACATGCCTTGCAGGTCTATATCACCTTCAACCTCGCTCCTGAGAGATTCTATCGGAATCCCCAAAAGCGTTGCTCCTTCAGCAAAACCAACGGTTACACAATGCCCAAGTGTTGCCAGAAGTAACTCTCCTGCAGCTGGTCCTTTGTTACTACCTCCTCCAAGCTCAGAGGGATGATCCTGTGGGATAACAAATGGTTTACGTCTGCTTGTATCATTTTTAGCTCCTCCTGCAATGAAATCTTTAACAAATGCTTCAGAAAAAAAGCCACTCTTCCAAGTTACTTTCGCAGATAATATCGCTTGTCCCATCTGCGGATTGTTCTTCACTGCATCAATCAGTCCTTGCACTTGCTCCATATCAAATCCATTAACAATTTTCACAATTTTCTGGACCATTTTTCATCACATAATCACCTAGAGGGTAATATGTATTAAACCATAACTGAATAATAATTGAAAAATAGTTTGAAAATAGTTAAATTATCAATCAAATATGATTTGTGTATTTTGGTTCTATGTAAAACTGTTGTGGAAAATCAGTAGTGGGTAATTTAGGTTGATTATTTAATAAGTTTTATTCTTTTTCATAGTTTAGTGTGGAAAATTAATATTGTTTTGATTTAAACCAGGATTATTTTTTAAAAACCAAGGACAATGTTTACAAGTATCTAAAATCTTATACCTATCTTTCTTCTTGACAATTTGGTTTAAAATCCAACATGGTTCATGTGTATCTGATTTATAGACAAAACAATCATTCTTTGTGTCTCGGGGACAGTTCATAAACTCCCAACAATGTTCAGAAGTATCATTTTTGGATTGATTCATACGTATTAATTCAAACTATTTCCATCTATTAAAGTATCACTTAAAAATTATTAAAGAATAATTCAAAAACGATAATAAGAATATAATTTTAGTTTGTGTATCTTAGTTTTACAAACAGTTTTAAAAGAATAACTAATAAAGGATAAATGCCTTTTTTTTATTAATGTCATTTGTTTGTTTTTATGTATTTTAGCGCATTTCTCATTAGTGCTAACCACTTATTATTTTCCCTCTATTATTATATCTGTCTCTTTACTTGGTGTTTTACCATCTAAATTCTTATGTGGTTTAATGAAACTAATAATTACAATTTTTCTTAAAAAAACTATAATAATTTTCAAGAGAATAAAAAAAAATTGAATGTATTAATAAAATTAAAAACATTTATATTACAATATATTATTATTGTTGTTGGGGTTAAGAAAATGTTTAGAGGATTTATTAAAAAGAAATTGAGGTTGAAATCATCTATAATGACTATTATGACAATGATATTGATAATAGCCTTTATTTTACCACAAGTAATAGCAATCACACCAACACAATTAAATTCTACAACTAAAAATATTAACTTAAAACCATATAAATCTGGTTTATTAGCTGAATCTATATGGTTTATAAAACCAGTTCTAAAAAAAATGTATATAAGGGATAAAACAGAAGTATCATTAAATGGAAATAGATCAATAATTATTGGACCAATTACAATACAGGCTTCTACTGAACTTCAGAATGAATTAATATCAGTTAGATATCGCTTCACAGATATGAATAACAATTCACTAGGCCCAGATGTTGAGATTAGTTGGAGTGAAGAGTATCCAAATTATGATTATTATTATGCAAAAAAACATTTCCCATTCCCTATACAAAATATGCTTCCTTCAAAATTCAAAATTGAAGCTTTTGCACAATTCATTGGTATTCCATATGCTTCCGTAAATATAACTGTTTTTAAGATATTCTAAAAAAATAAATGAAATAATAGAATCCTAAATTAAAGGCTTTTTCCTAAGCCAACCTAAATCACTGATATAAAGATCTCTTATATCATTTAAACCGAATTTCAACATAGCTAGTCGTTCTAACCCTAGGCCCCAAGCAAGAACAGGATTTTTAACACCTATTGGTTCAGTTACTTCTGGTCTAAATATTCCACTACCACCAAGCTCCATCCACTTATTATTCCAAAATACATCAACCTCCATACTAGGTTCAGTATATGGAAAATACCCTGGTCTAAAACGTATTTTTTCAAACCCCATTCTTTTATAAAACTCTTTTAAAACACCAATTAGTTGTCTGAAATTAGAATTTTCTTCATGTATAATTCCTTCGATTTGATAAAACTCTGGTAAATGAGTTGCATCAATGTTTTCTTTTCTAAAAACTCTACCTATGGAAAACACTTTAGCGGGAGGTTTTGGGTTATAATATAAATAACGAATAGTGTTAACAGTTGTATGGGTTCTTAATAATACACGTTCTGTTTCATATTTTGAGAATTTGTATCCCCAACCAGTTGATTGCGTGTTTCCTCCATTTTCATGCACCTTTGCTATTATATCTACAAGATTTTTCTCTTTTATTTCAATTTTAGATGGATTTTTACAGTATAGCGTATCCTGCATCTCACGGGCAGGATGATCCTGCGGAATGAAAAGCATATCCATATTCCAGAAACATGGCTCAACAAAATTTCCTTCTATTTCTTCAAATCCCATTTCTAAAAATATATGTCTAATCTTATCAATAAGATCTACTAATGGATGGGGTTTTCCACCATATACAGTGGGTGCAAACGCGTTTATATCATAAGGTCTAATTGATTTAGTTTTCCACTCACCAGATTTAATAATACTTGATGTTATCTGAGATATTTCATCTGTAAGTTCTATACCTTTTTGTAAAACTTTTTTACCATTTTCAGTTAAAATAATTGAACATGTAATAATTTCTTTTTCTTTAACAACATTTTTTCTAGACAGTAGAGATTCAATCTTGTTTTTATCAAGTTCAATATTTGGTGTTTGATTTAGTTGAGCAAGAATTTTTTCTTCATCTGTTTCTGTTTTTAAAGCTTTTTTTCCAGTTTCTGTTATTTCAAAAATTGTGTCTTTATCCTTTTTTATAATAGCCCAATCTTTTTTTCTTAACCAACCAACTGCTACTGGAATATCATCTTTATTCAAAACAGTTGATAAATCCTTTAAGGCTGCTTTTCCACCATGCTCAGATATTAATTTTAATGCTATTTTTTCAGGTAAACCTTTTTCTAAAAATTGTTTTCCTTCTTTTCCAAGAAAGTATACTACATTTATGTGGTCTTCAATTTTAACCAATGTTTTTGATTGAAGCCATGCTGATGCATTCATTACTTCTACTTCTTGGCTGAAATCCCCATTTTTTAATATTTCTTCAGGAGATGCTTTTCCTTTTAGTTTTTGAAGAGTTAAAAGAACTTTTTTTTCATTTTGTGAAAGCTCTTTTATTGTTTTATCTAGATCCATTGAGGCCAGGAATAATCTATATAGGTATTAATATTTTCTAAATTACATCTCATTGAAAGGTGGTTTTTCAGGTCTACTTGTATAATATTTTGCTACAGCCCAACATGATGATTGTGGTGAAATAAAACTGCAATAATTTTTAATGTATATTTCCATCACGTGACTTTCATTAATTGGTAAAATATTTATTTTATTAGATTTAAAATCAACTCTAAAACATTGTTCTTGAGACTTTAAATAAAAACTTGGTGTTATTTCATATCCTTTAAAATAGATTTTATCAGATTCCAATCCATCCTTATCATAGACATTAAAACTATATTGTTCATTATTTAGAATGATATGCAAACTAGAAGGTTTTGATTTTCTTTTCAAGGGTGTAATCATAATCCAATAGTTTTTATTTTTTATTATGATTTTGAACTCTATATCATTTAATATTTTTTTTAATTTTTTATATTCTTCTGTAATAGTTTAATCCCATATATTGATATTTTTGTAACTAATAAAATTTTATGAAAAAGCTGATAAGACCTTACATTTTTTATAGGAAAACATTAATACGTGGTTTCATCGGGCCCGTAGCTTAGACTGGCTGGAGCAACCGGCTGATAACCGGTAGGTCGAGAGTTCGAATCTCTCCGGGCCCATTCTAATCAACAGAAAAAAACTCATTTATAGCTCCAAAATTTATATTTTAACATTAAAGTTTATATACTATTAATCATACTCTCTATATTATAATCCTAAAAAATTATATGATTTGAGGGTAGAAATGAAAAAAATTGCGACATTATTTACCATTTTTATCCTATTTTCTACTTTTATAATTCCTATTCAGGAACAAGCACATCCTCTATTAAAAAATGAAAAACTAAAAGATTTTATTAATAGACAAAAAATTAAGTTATTTAATACGAATTTACCAAAAACTTTTGTATTTAATCCTATGGATATAGAGCTAAAAGATGATGCATTTCATGGTGCAGACTCATTAAATTTTGCAGAATGGTGGTATTTTGATGCAATATTTGATAATAATTATTCTGCCCAAATCACTATCTATGTTTTTGGTGTTTTAACACAAAAATTTATCATCTCAGGAGTAAATATATACAATAACGGAATTAGTGTATTGAGTAGAGAGGAGTATTACATTTTTAATGATTTAGGCATATCTAAAGAAACACCATTTATTGAAATAGATGGTATACAATTTATGAAAGGATATATAGATGAAATGACGGGTCATTGGACTTATGATCTTACTATAGATGTTGAGGATGCCTCTATTAATTTACAGTTTATTGGGAAATCAAAAGGATGGAAAGGTGATCTACCAATAGGTGGTTGGGCAGCGATTCTTCCTAAAGCAGAGGTTAATGGTAAAATCAATTTATATGGTGTTGAATATGAAGTTAAAGGAATTGGTTATCATGATCATAATTGGGGTATGAATTTATTTGATCTAATCCACTTTGGTTGGTATTGGGGCAGGATTAATTCGGATAATTTAACAATTGTATGGTTTATAATTTTAAATACTAGATTTGACAGCGAAAATTTATGTGTAATTAGTAAGGATGAAGGAGATTACATAAATATTGATCCAAAAGATATATATTTTGCTGCTAAAGATTATAGTTTGGATTTTATTTGGTGGGTTCCAAATAGTTTTAGTTTAAAGGTTGATATAAAAGACATTTATTTTTCACTAGTTATGAGAGCTGAAACTATTGATTCTGATTTTAAAATAAATGGACATTATTGGCGTTATCATCTCAATTGTTCAGGTAATATTATTATTGATAATCAATTAAAAGAAATATCTGGAACCCAAATAGCAGAATTCATGCGTTTAAGATAAATAATAATATTTTTTCAAATTTTTTGATGTGATATGTAAAATTTTTTTATAATTAATTAAAAATTTTTAACAGTTTTTTTAAAATAATTGTTGATATCAACCTAGCTTAAGAGTTGGATCACCAAATAGCTCTTGAATTTGAACAACGTAAACATTAGATGAATAAAATGGATTATCAAAATCAACAACATTTAAATAATTATTTATTGAACTTTTTAAAAGATCTCCTGCTTTTTCTATACCATTAGCTATTGCTTTTGCTATCCCAAGATCTATTAGATTATTAAATCCTTTTTCGCAATATGTACCTGGATAACCCATTGTTAAAGCAGTTGATGCAAAAGAAGCAATAGCTCCTTTAGATTTTAGCTTAACAGCGACCCATGCAATAGGATTGTTTGATTTTTTAAAATCACCACAAGAACATGCATCAAAAATAATAATCGGATATTTATGTTCATTATTTAGATTTCTAAATTGATTAATTGTATAACCCCTTGGAAAAGGCATAGTAACAAAACCAATTAATGGTGGATATGTTAACCAAGAAGAAGGTTTACCATGACCAATGAGAAATAAAAAACCTGCTCCATTGTTAATTGCATTGTTAATATTTTCTCTTGTTAATTTATTTTTGTATTCGCTATTAGGAAGAATAGAACTAGCATAATATTTTTCTGAGTTGAAATTTATGAGGATCTCAGATATTTTATTTCCAATATATTCTCCTTCATAAGTAGGTTTCCCATCTCCTAAATATTTCCTATATGAAGGATCGTTAATGAATAAAAAATCTTTCCAATTATTGTGAGAATTACCTCCGCAAATTATGATGTTATTAAACCATTCTTTGTTTATATTTTCTTCATAACTAATAATTTTATTTACTACATTAATTACTTCAGAATTATCATTGCAATACAATCGACCAAGAGATACATCAGGATAAAGATCTACCTTATCTGAATATATTCTAGTATTTTCACCAAATAGATTATTATTATTTGAATCCCAAGAAGAAAAATTACCCTCGCTATCATAAATATCTGCGTAATATAAATCTGTTGGAATTTTGCCAAAAAATAAATCCATAGGAAAAGTATATCTAACAGGTATTTTTGTTTTAGATCCAACTAATAATACATATTTAATGCCCCATTTTTCAATTGATTCTTTAATAAAATATTTAATCTGTTCTTGTTTATCTCTTCCGAGACCATTAATTTCTTCTAATGTTACAAGTTTAGTTGAAACACCGTGATTATTTTTGTGTTCAACTAATAAATTAAGATTAGTACTGTATTTAGATGGTGTAATTATTAATAAATCATGTATTTCCGGAAAAATTTTTGGATTCTCTGGTAATATATATTCAACCTTAATTTTTATTTTTTCAACGTATTCAATTTTATCTAATGCAGGCAAATATCTAACAGGATATAATTGGATTGATAAAAAAGTAACAGGATCGTCATTTTCTAATCCACCACCTGTTTTATAATCAAACCATTTTTTTGGATATAAATCAGAGATTTTATTTAAATCATTATTAAAATTATTTTTTATAAATCCTATTTTTTCTAAACCTATGTAAGGATAAGGAGCCAGAATTATACTTTTTAATAAGGTTAATTGTTTAACCTCTGATAAAATAATTTCAACATTTTGTATTTTAGTTCCTAATGGAAATTTCATTATTATATTACTTTTAGGAAGTATTGGTTTTCCAGGAGATATAATAATAGAATCTGACTCTATTAAGTTGATTTCAGCATATTTACCTATATAATTTATTTGAGGTGTTGAAAAATAAATTTCCATTTCTTTTGATTTAAGGAAAGTATTGTCTTTATCATTTTTATAAAGGTTATTACTTGAATATATAGAACTACAAGAAATTGAATTGAAAATTAAACATATAAATAAAATTACTATCTTAAGGAAATATTTTTTCATTTAACACCAGCCGATAGGAGCAAATTATAATATGTTATAATTATATAAAATTACCTTATGTATTTTATCGATTTTTACAAAATCTTCATAAATCAGTTGTAATTACAGAACTTAAAAATTTTATGATATTAAAAATTCATTTGGGATAAGATAACTATATGGATAAAATAGATCCTATATGTGGAATGAAAGGCACAATTCCTGCCCATGGTCATTATTTCTGTAGTGAATATTGTATAAGAAAATATGAAGAGGAAAACAAAATACCTGAAGAAAAAAAATATTGTCCAAGTTGTACAGTTAAAGCAGGTATACCATGGTACAAAGAAAGATTATTCATAACAACAATTATTGCATTGATACTTCTACTTATTAGCTATTTTGTTTTAGTTATGAATCCTTTTTTTTATGCATTTATCGACTATTTGAAACTTATATGGTGGGCAATAATAATTGGTTTTCTAATTGGGGGAGTAATTGATTATTTTATACCAAGACAGTACATTGAAAAATATTTATCTAGACATCAGAAAAGAACAATTTTGTATTCTATAATTTTTGGTTTTTTAATGAGTGCTTGCTCTCATGGAATTTTAGCAATTTCAATAGAGCTTTATAAAAAAGGTGCTAGTACTTCCTCAGTTGTTGCTTTTTTACTTGCATCACCTTGGGCTAATCTACCTATTACTATTCTTCTTTTTAGTTTCTTTGGGATCAAAGCTTCTTTAATTGTCTTATCAGCATTAGTTATTGCTTTTATTACAGGTCTAATATATCAAAGATTAGAAAAAAAGAATATGGTTGAATGTAATAAATGTATACATGGAGAGGATAATGAAGTTTTAAAAGATTTTTCAATAATCCAAGATATAAAAAGACGATGGAGAGAATACAAGTTCACAACTACAAACAATATAAATGCAGTAAAAGGGACATTGAAAGGTTCATGGGCTCTTACAAAGATGGTTATGTGGTGGCTAATAATAGGAATAATTATGGCTGCAGCTGCAAAAGCTTACATCCCGCACGATCTTTTTATGACTTATATGGGACCGACATTGCTTGGCTTATTAGTTACGTTGTTTTTTGCAACAGTAATTGAGGTTTGTTCAGAAGGTAGTTCTCCTCTTGCTTTTGAGATTTATAATCAAACTAGTGCATTTGGAAATAGTTTTACATTTCTACTCTCAGGTGTGGCGACAGATGTGACTGAAATTGGACTTATATGGAGCAATATAGGTCGTAAAGCAGCAATTTGGTTACCATTAATTACGGTTCCTCAGGTGCTTTTACTCGGATACTTATTTAATGTTTATTTGTAAAATCTATTGATTTAATATCTCATCAAAACTATATTCATCCCATTTTTTAAAACCTAATAATATATCTAGTTCAACAGGTGTAATTATAGGTACTTTATATTGCATATAATCATCTATTGCGATTCTAGGACACGCTGTAGAAATAAAACAATCTATTCCTAAAAAACTCTGAATAACAGTTGGAGAAAAATTATCTATTGTGAAAATATGAGATTTTTTTTCTTTAAAATTCAGCTTTTCTTTAATTTTATATGCCAAATCAATACGTTGTTGTCCAGATTTTGTACCAACAAGAATGCCGAATATACGTGCATTTTTAGAGCGGGCTATAGCTCCATATCGTTGTCTTAAAACCATATCTTTTAAATCATCAAGCTCTTTTTCTTTTACCTCATTTGTATATGGGTCGCAAGCAATTACTTTTTTTTTGGTACTAAGTATTAAACCTAGTGGATGGAAATTACCACTGCCTATAAATAAGAACAAATCAACATCTTTTGTAATAGAATTTGCTGTAGAAAAGTTACATCCTAGTATCTGACCTGCAAGTCCAATGCGACTATTTCCTTTTCCAATAAATACTTCAAAATTTTTATTTTCAAGTATTTTTTTGATTTCATCAAGTTTATGTACATGTTGAGCAGTTGATACCAAACCAATTTTTTTGCCTTTTAAAAATGGTATTGCTTTTTCAACAACTTTTGATACATCTAAATCAGAATTAGCATTAACAAACAAAGTAAGAAGTTTTGTTTTTTTAGTATCATAAAGAGGCTCATGTCCAATCTGTACAGCAAAATCCACACCTAGGTTTTTTAATTCATAACTAACCAGGTCACATGCACCAAAACAAGGATTTGCAGAAATTAAAACATCAGCCTGGGTTTTTTCTTCTAAAAATTCTACAAATTTATTAAAATGAATCTTTAATCCTTCAGGAATCTGTAACACTACTTTTTTGTAATTTTTTTTATTAATTATTTTCACAGCTTCTTCTAAATCAATATCATAACCAGCTATTTTCACAATTTAACCTCTATTTGTTTTTTTTAAAATTTCTCTAAAGGTTTTTATTTGATAATCATAAGACTTATTTGAAATATCTATTTCAACAAGATTATCTTTGCTATTAAATCCTTCAAAGGAATCTTTTTGTTTAAGGTAGATTTCCCATCTACCATCTGAAATTGATTTCTTTTTAATCCGTTCTTCAAGATATTTTTTAATGAATTTTTCAGGGGTTTTACATACTAAAATTAAAAAAATTGCATTGTTTTTACAAGCAACAACACGTGCCAGTTCTCTAAGTTTTTTTGTCTTAAATGTTGCATCCAAGGTAACACTTTCACCTTTACTTAAAAACTTATCTGCTTTTTCTAAAGCTTTTTCATAAGTATACAACATTTTATCTGGGGAGTATAACCCTGTGTTATAAGCATCATGATGTCTTTCAAATTTATCCATTCCTTCTAGTTCTTTTCTAATTTCATCTGTACTAATTAATTGCGTATTGTAATCAATTGATATTTTTCTAGCAACTGTTGTTTTACCAGTTCCTGTTACACCACTAGTTATAAAAAATATTGGTTTTGATTCAAATAGATCTCTAGAAAATAATGCAGCGTAATAGTATGCCAAATCAAAATATTTACCAGCTGTTATGATAATTTCTTGTTTTTCTTTTTTATTTATGTGTGGATCATTTAATTTAAAACCTATTACTTTACCACGTACATAAGCCCTATAACATTTATAGAAATTCAAAACATCGTAAATACCTAGATCTTTACTTTTTTCAACATATCTATTAATAAAATAACTAGAGTGATATGGATGCCCTTGAAAATCCAAATCCATTGCAAGAAAGCCTATGTCAGATGCAACGTCACTGTATCTAAAACGTTCGTTAAACTCTATACAGTCAAAAATAAAAACCTTGTTATTTGAAACAACTATGTTACCTGAGTGCAAATCCCCGTGGCAATCTCTAATAAAACCATTTTTTATTCTTTTTTCAAAGACAATTTTTTTCTTAGCTAAAAACTGATTTGTTACAGTTTTAATATAATTGAATTTTTCTTTTGGTATAGTAACATCAATTACTTCTTTGGTTTGATCAAAATTTTCATCTGTATTTTTTTTAATAGTTTCAATACTACCATAGCTGTCTATTTCGTTTGAGCGCTCACTCTTCTTATAAAAATTATTTAAGATTTCACATATTTTATCTAATATTTCTTCATCGATTTCTTCTTTTTCAAGTAGCTTAGTCATTATTTTTTCTTGTGGAAACTCCTTCATTTTTACAGCGTATTCTACAGCTTTTCCTTTTCCAGAAAGTTCAAAATTATTATTTTTTATAGTTATTGGAACAACACCAAGATAAATATCTGGACATAGCCTTTTATTTAATTTGACTTCTTCCTTACAAAAATATTTTCTTTTTTCAAGAGTGGAGAAATCCAAAAAACCAAAGTTCATAGGTTTTTTTATTTTATAAGCATATTTACCGGTTAAAGCAACATAAGAAATATGTGTTTGTATTATTTCAACAGAGTTTACATCTTTACCATAGAACAAGGGATTTTTAATACTTTTAAATAATAGGGATTGTTCCATACAAACTACAAAAGGTCTTAGCTTTTAAAAGTTTTATCCAAAATATAAACTTAGCCAAAAATATAAACAATTGAGCTTACAACCGATATCTGAATTACTAACATTAAAATAGCAGCTGGAACAAGCATTCTGTACATCCTGGTTGTATCAGTTTTTAAATAGTCACTACTTAGCACATTGCATAAATGTATAGGTGAAATAAGATACCCAACTAAAGAACTCATAAAAATCAAACTTGTTAAGCCAACTAGAGTTATGAAACTAAGCTCAGTCGGAAAAAAAGGTACAAGTATTGGGTAAGATAGTGCCACAGCACCGAGATTATAACCTGTTATTGCACCAAGAATAAGCGGAATAATTACAACCATCCATATTGCTGGAAAAGGTAAACCTATTATCAAGTCTTTAAGAACAATATTTGCTTGTGATACCTCAAATATTTCTCTAAAAATCATAATACCAAAAATAGCCAACCCTAGTTTCCATGTTAATGATTTTTTAAGAATTTGTAAAAACTCATTAACACTGATTCCTGATAAGTAATATAATAGTATTATACTAAGTAAAACTCCAATTAGAAATGTTCTAATTTCTGGAAAACCAAAAAATTGTAAAACAGCATATAAAGCAACTGGTAGGATTGGTGGAATAATGAAAATAAAACCAGAGTAGGATTTTTTTGAATCTTTTTTTTGTATTGGTGCATTTTTAATATACTTTTTAAGAAAAATAATACCAATAACAATAGATGCAATAAATGCCGGAATATTTGCCAACATTATTGTGTAAATTCCAATATTTGAAAATTTAGAACTTGTAATAAGAATCAAAGCTGAAGATATCGGATAAATTGGAAACCATATGTGTCTAAACCATATGTTTAAAAAATTTTTTTTATTTTGATCAAGATTATATTTACTACCCTCTTCATCAATTGTTGGTGCTGAAAAAAGTGCACCACCTGGTACAGGCATAAGCCCATAAACAGCAGGTATAACCCCAAGTGTTCCACCTTTTGTAAATATTGTTCTTAGACTATCAATTAATTTTTTTATTGCCCTTGTTTCCTGCATGCATTTTGCTAAAACATAAATAAATGTCATAAGTAAGGCTAACTCGATTGTTTCTGTGAATATTTTATTTTCATCAAATGAGTAAATTGTTGCTTGGACAATTGCCTTACCTATGTCTCCCAAGTTGATTATTTGTAAAGAAAATATTCCAACAATAAGTGAACCTAAAATTAAAGATAAGCCAAAATTAAATTTTTTACGAATTAAAAAAATTATAACAGCAAATGCTACTATTACCCCAACAAGGTTTAGCATGACTGCAACGAAACAAGAGTGTATTTAATTAGTTAACCTTTCCTGGAAAAGCCCTATTATACTGGTTTTTTTCAAATTCTATTTTTTCACCTTCTGCCCACATCTCATCGAATTCTTGATTCAATTTATCAACAATTTCTTTTTCAACTGTCCAGAAACCAACTTCATCTTTTCTTATTGGACCTGAAAGAATAAGCGCTCTATCATCACCAACAATAAAATTTCCTTTTATCCCTTTATGCTCCTTTACATCAAGTCCGGCAAGGGCCTCTTTGTTTTTATATGTATTAACAATTATTTTAGAATTCTTAGGAAGTTCTACATCTGAAAGATATTCTGCCATGATTTTAGGATTTGAAATCTCTGATATACTCCAGCTTTTTGCCTTCTTTGAAGCAGAATTAACCTGTGTTGTTTTTTTCGAACCGATTTCTATTGCAAGTCCAACTAAAACTACACCTATTGCAAATCCTATAATTAATGAAATTATATCCATGCTCCACATCCACCTATCTATGTGTATAATATAACATAGATATAATAGTTTGGTTCCATTAATATATGAGGGTAATGCTTATTATTAACTTTGTAATATGGGCAGCGGAAAAAAATTGTAGGATTTTACTTTCATGAATAAGAATATAGAACTAAAAATTAAGGAATTGAAAAAGAAAAATAATGCAATTATTCTTGCACATAATTATCAGTTACCAGAAATCCAGGATATTGCTGATTTTATTGGTGATTCATTGGATTTATCAATGAAAGCAACAAAAACTGATGCAAAAAATATAATTTTTTGTGGTGTAGATTTCATGGCGCAATCTGCAAAGATTCTAAACCCAGAAAAAAATGTTATACATCCTGATCCGGAAGCCAAATGTCCAATGGCAAATATGGTTAATCCAAAAGATCTATCTAAATTAAAAAATATGTACCCAGATGCAGAGGTTGTTTCCTACATAAACACAACCGCTGAAATAAAAGCAATGTCAGATATTTGTTGTACATCTGCAAATTCTGTAAAGATTGTAAAAAGTTCACCATATAAAAAAATAATTTTTATACCTGATAAGAACCTGGGTGAATATGTTAAAAGATTTGTTAAAGACAAAGAATTAATCCTATGGCCTGGTATATGCCCAACGCATCATAATATTCGCAAAGAAGAGATTTTAAAACTAAAAAAAGCTCATCCTTCTGCAGAAATACTTGTTCATCCAGAATGTAGACCAGAAATAATTGATTTATCGAATTCCGCGCTTTCAACAAATGGTATGGTAAAATATGTTAAAGAATCAGATGCAAAAGAATTTATTATTGGAACAGAAAAAGAGTTATGCTACAGATTAAAAAAAGAAAACCCAGAGAAAATATTTTATCCAATAAAAACTGCTATTTGTCCCAATATGAAAAAAATAACCCTCGAAAAGCTTCTCTGGTCGCTTGAGGATAATAAATATAAAATCACTGTGCCTGAAGATATAAGATTAAAGGCAAAAAAAGCCCTTGATAGAATGATTGAGATTGTCCCCTCATAATAGAAAGTGCTCTGTAGAAAACATATTTGTTGTCATTCTGAGCGCAGCGAAGAATCTTTTTGATTCGGCAAAGAATA
>Ga0153916_10000453_pt1 | contig 27442 bp, 23 predicted proteins | sample Opewatmetagenome_FD_109642 | JGI IMG/M metagenome (GOLD analysis project Ga0153916, IMG submission 109642) | Freshwater wetland microbial communities from Ohio, USA - Open water 3 Core 3 Depth 4 metaG | ecosystem: Environmental > Aquatic > Freshwater > Wetlands | place: USA: Ohio, Lake Erie...
CCAATTCCGAAAATATGCAGATCCAGCTCACGAACAGCTCAATGATTTGGGCACCTTACGTTGGCGCACTGCCAATCATTTTGCTGCACCGGTCATCGTGCGCATGCCGGTTGGGTATGCGAAAAAGACAGGTGACCCTTGGCATAGTGTGTCAGGGGAAGCAATCTATGCTCATTTTATCGGCTGGCGGATTGCTTATCCTTCTAATGCTGAAGATGCAGTAGGTCTATTACGCACGGCATTAAGAGGCGATGATCCAACTTTCTATTTTGAACACAGGGCTTTATTGGATAGTCCCGAAGCACGCCGCCCATATCCTGGGGATGACTATTGCTTGCCCTTTGGGTCGGCTGCCCAGCTTACCCAGGGTAATGAGTTGACTTTGATTACATGGGGTGCCATGGTTCATCGTTGTCTCGAGGCTATTCAAGATTTCTCAGGCCGTATCACCCTGTTGGATTTACGCACCATATTACCTTGGGATAAAAATGGTGTCATGGAGAGCGTGTACCATACAGGAAAGGTGCTGATTGTTCATGAAGACACAATCACCAATGGATTCGCAGCTGAAATCATCGCCACAATCAACGAGCACGCGTTTCATGCGCTGGATGCACCCATCACTCGCATCGCTACTCCCGATATTCCAATCCCATACAACATCAATTTGATGGATGCTGTGATACCAAGCATCGATCGTATTAAGGAAGGAATTGAGACCCTACTTAACTATTAAAAAATATGTAGAAAATAACCGAACCATTGATCATGAACTTATATTGATTAGTCGATGTAAATAGAATGGGCTTTAAAATTACATATAAATAAGGAGGAAAAAATGTCATCCAAAAAAATCGAAAAATTTATTCAAACCTCTCCTTCAGAGGTATATCAATACTTCACCAACTCAACTGCTCTCAAAGATTGGATGTGTGATGTTGCCACCGCTGATCCGCGCCCGGGTGGGCGTTTGTATATGTGCTGGCCGATGGATTATTACACGAGTGGTGAATATCTTAAGCTTGAGAAAGATAAATTTGTTTCATTTACCTGGTTTGGTCGAGGCGAACCTCGCCAAACACGAGTTGAAGTATCTTTAAAGAAGCGAGCGGGCGGAACCCTGGTAAGGCTCGCCCACCGTGGTATAGGCAAAAGCCAAAAATGGGTAGAGATTGGGGAAGTATACGAAGCACAATGGAGGAGTGCTTTAGAAAACCTTGCCTCGGTCCTCGAAACTGGCCCCGATTTACGCATTACCAGGCGCCCCATGTTGGGGATATACATCGGTGAATATAATTCCACGATCGCCGCTGAATTATGTGTTCCCGTTGAATTTGGGATCCGCCTGGATGGTGTTGTAGATGGAATGGGGGCTCAAAAAGCAAGGTTGCAAAAAGATGACGTTATCGTTGCGATGAATGAGCACGAGCTTCTCGCAGGTGATTCATTGACGTCAATTATAAGTACAAAACATGCAGGTGATGTTGTTGAAGTCGCTTTCTACCGGGGCGCTGAAAAGAAATCAGTTAAGATGACACTCTCTGGACGACCCATTCCAGTTATCCCTACCTCAAGCACCGAGTTAGCCAAACAGATTGAGCCAATCTACCAGCAATATGAAAAAGAGATCGAAGCAGTATTAAATACTGCCAGCGAAGAGGAATGCTCTCATAAATCTAGTCCATCAGACTGGAGTGCCAATGAGGTTCTTGCGCATCTGATCCATAGTGAGCTTGGCTGGCAAAATTACGCCAGCGAAATTATCGGAGGGCATGAGGGGGCCTATGATGGCTTTGGCGGCAATATTCAAGCACGTATCGATGGAACTACAGCAGCATTCCCTACAAAAGGTTTGTTGTTGAATGAGCTCAAAGCTCATGACGCTGAATCATTAGCCATGCTCGCACATATCCCCTTGGAATTTTTATCTCACAAAGGTAAATTTTGGAAAATAGTTTATCAGGCAAATCAAAATTCTTATCACCTTCAATCACATTTGGAACAAATCCGAGCTGCCATCCAGTCAGCCAGAAAAACATAATTCTATATATTGACTGCAACGATTGCTGAGCCCGTGGGCAAACATTTCCCACGGGCTTCGTATTCGAATATATAATTCCCCATCATGAATAATATCAATCGGAATATCTTCTAATAGAGGGTATCACCTATGTTCGATTTTAAGCTGATTAACTCACAGATCTTGTTCGATAACCCGTACGCCAAGGTGATTCTCGACACCCTGGAATATGAAGGTGTCCAACGCCCGTATTTTTATCTTACCAGCCCAGTTGAAGCGGTTGCCACTGTTAGCCTCACAAATAAGGGCTGCATCATCCTCACCCGCCAATACCGTCATCCTGTCGGAAAAGTGATCTATGATCTCCCAGCTGGTCACTTGGAACCAGGTGAAGACCCGATCCAGGGTGCACGTAGGGAATTCGAGGAGGAGACCGGTTATTCTCCCCGTCATATCGAGAAGCTTGGATACTATAATCAGTTCCCTGGTGTTTTACGGGCTGCGACAAACTTATTTTTCGCCACCGACCTGGTGCAAACAACTCAACACCTCGAACCTGGTGAAATACTTGAGACAGTCCACAAACCTGTACGTGAAGTCATCCAGATGATTATTAATGGAGATATTATCGATGGTTCCCTTCAGCTGGGTGTATTATTAGCGTTTCAAAAAGGGATGTTTACGGGAGTGGGTGATTAATCTGCGAATCCAAGCTAAATGTTTGATCGGAGGAAATTATGGAAATTAAATCATTGGGTCATACAGGTCTAAAAGTCTCTGAGTTATGCCTCGGAACGATGCAATTTGGTTGGACCGCAGACGAATCTCATTCACTTAAAATTTTAAGTGCAGCCTTCGAGGCTGGGATTAACTTCATAGACACAGCCGACGTCTATTCACGCTGGGCTGAAGGTAACCCCGGCGGTGTGGCTGAAACAATCATCGGCAAATGGATCAAGCAGTCAAATATCCCCCGTGAGCAGTTGGTGTTGGCTACCAAAGTGCGGGGTAAGATGGGACCTAGTCCAAATGATGAAGGGCTCTCGCGCGCTCATATTATGCGAGCTGTTGACGCATCATTGCAGCGATTGGGGGTAGATTATATTGACTTGTACCAGACTCATTCATATGACGATAAAACCCCCATTGAGGAGACGTTAAGTGCTCTAAATGATCTTGTACATCAAGGAAAGGTACGTTATATAGGCTGTTCGAATTACCCTGCCTGGCGCCTCACTGAAGCGATTTGGACTTCACGCTCGAATTTCACTGTCAGCTTTGATTCTTTACAACCACACTATAATCTCGCTCACCGGGCAGAATTCGAGCGGGAGCTGGCAGAGGTATGTCATACTTATGGTTTGGGTGTTATCCCTTACTCTCCGCTCGCAGCTGGTTTTTTAACCAATAAATATCGGCGCGATCAGGTGGAGCCAGAATCTGCCCGTATCGGAGGGGTCAAACGACGCTACTTTAACGAAAATGGCTGGACGATTCACGATGCGTGTGAGAAACTCGCCTCACAGGTGGGGAAAACAGTGTCACAAGTCGCATTAACCTGGCTGTTAAGCAACCCTCTAATCACCAGTCCAATCATCGGACCTCGTAGCTTGGAACAGCTCGAAGATAATCTTGGAGTGGTCGGGTTCAGACTATCTACAGAGCAGAAGAAAAGCCTCGATGATGCCTCTGCTTGGCAGGACTGACATTTTAATCAGTTGCTTAACCTCGAACCTTGACGCAAGAATCTTAACTGGTAAAATCAGACCGAAGTTATCAATTAATATGAACCTGGAGATAGATATGACCTTTCCCGAAGAAACTATCACAAATCCTGTCAACCTTACGCAACCCGCGGCAAATGCTGTTCGAGAGGTTATGACCCAGAAAAACCTACAAGGGTATGCATTACGTTTGTATATCTCTGGAGGTGGCTGCTCAGGATATCAATACGGTCTGGCATTGGATAGCAACATCCGCCCCGATGATAGTGTCACTGAGCTGGATGGGATTAAGCTCATTGTAGATGAAGTATCTATTAAATACTTGCAGGGTGCGACGGTGGATTACGTTGAAGGGATGACGAGTAGTGGCTTCAAGATTATTAACCCAAATGCAGTCTCATCTTGCAATTGTGGTCAGAGTATTAATTCTCACGAAAGTGACGATGGTGAAGTAGGGGAATCTACCAGCAGTTGCGCCGGTTGTGGATAATTATTAGGAATAATTGGATATTGCGAGGTCATGAAGTGAAAACTTCATGACCTTTTTTTATCTCCCACGAAATACTGAGATTAGTAAACCGAATAATCCAACAACCGCCAAACCGATGATGATAAATCCCATCGGAAGGCCACTAGCAACGCTTATCTCTGGCGCTTGGGTGTAAGTCGGGATTGTTAGTGGTGGTGGTTGGGTAAAAGTTGGCAATCGAGTCGGTCCAATTACTACGATAAGTTGAGCCGCTAATGTCGGATCAATTGTGGGCGTTACCCGAGGTGTTGGCGTTGATGGAGGCACAATGATGGGAAGTTCGCCCCCAGATATGGTCACTAGATAGGCATAAACCCATGCGACGCCACCATCCACAACTGGATAAGCAATTTCAACCCAATCGCCTCCCACTGACCGGCCGAGTGCAGGCACCTTTTCACCTTGTTCCAAAACTCCCACTATGGGATAATCCTGGCTGGGTCCAGCTCGGACATTAATTTGCTCCTGATCCTGATTAACCGTTGCCATAGGGCCGAACGGGCTGCTTGTAACTGTAGGGATGGCTACCGTTGGTTGTTGGGCAGCTGCCTCTAATCGAACGGTCGAGGTTAACCCTAACCAGGAACATCCGCCGATCAAAAGGATCACAATCAACAATCTAACTTTATATTGATGCATCTGTACTCCACTAACAATAATATAAATACCTGATGAAATATTAGGTTTTCATGTGCATGGCGATTATAATCTAAACTAATATCCGTTTGCTCTGGTAAGTGACCATGACAGAGTACAACATTGGCAAGATAGTCATGTATAAAAAATAGGAGTATCACCATGGAACAACGAATTTATCATGGAAATCTATCCCCCTCAGACTTTAGCGAACCACTGCTCGCACATTTCAATCGTGGTAATTTACGCGCCCAGCAATTGGGAGATGCTGATCGTCTGATAGTTCAGATTGGTACTCGCCCTGGTGCAATGGCGGGAGGTGATACTACTGTATCGGTCATCTTACAAAAAGTCGAAGATGGTGTTGCTGTGCAGATTGGGCAGCAAGCCTGGATGGGGATAGCTGCCAGCCTTGGCACAACTGCTTTGGCTGCAATGCGCAACCCATTCAACCTCTTAGGCAGGTTGGATGATCTCGCTCAGGATATTCAAAACTTGCAGATCAATGAGCAAGTCTGGCAGTCCATTGATGAAGTTGCCCGGGCAGCAGGTGCTTCCCAGGAGCTCTCAAATCGATTGCGTCGTACAGTATGCCCGTATTGCTCAACAGCCAACCCGGTTGGGGAACCAAACTGTATCGCCTGCGGCGCACCTTTGGGAGAGGTCCAACCTCGTACCTGCCCTAATTGTGGATTTGTGATTAATTGTAATGAAGCAATTTGTCCAAATTGCAAACATGCAATTCCGGTGTAAAAATATATAATCGCTATACAACAGTATCTACTGTAGCTATAAATTAATTAGATCGAGGTTACTCGATATAATTTGCTATGAAATTCCTTGGGGGTAAAGTCAGAGGGGAGTTAATTAACGTACACTTAATTGTTGAATGGCTATGCGCAAGCTCGGCAATATATCCTCATCAGATTTTACCGAATGCGAAGCAAACGGCATTGCATATTGCCCATTTTGTCGAGCTTCCAGTCGATTCATAACACGTTCCAAGACGGGTAGTACTTCTAAATAACCTACCAATCCCACAAAATATACGGCTTTTTGTCGGATTGGTAATGGATTCTTCCACTGCGTTAGAATATCTCCTAAATACTTGCCTGCAAACGGGCAAGCATTGAGCAAATGGTATATGGATTTTTCGATCAATGGGTCAATTGCCGCCACCTCTAACAGGCCGTAGATCGTTTCTTCACGCATGTTGTGCAGGTAATTTGTGACGGTCTTCCTGACATTTTCAGGGGTCTGACTGACTGCTGGTTCATTGATGATCAAATCAGCCAAAATATATGCAACCCTCCTGCGTATATAGATATCTGGATCATATAAGCATGTAGCTATCATGAAAGCCACCAACGGGGAAACTCGCTGGACCCCCAGCTCTAACAAGGCATCAATCCCGCGGTGCCTTATAATTGGATCTGGTGATGCCATGGCTTCTGTTGCGCTCCAAACAGTCGGCAACAGCTCGTCTATTTTTGCGGTCGGTTCCCCATAAACGAACAGCGGTAGCTGAATGTTGGGTATGGGCTCGAAATTCATGGTGGTCTATGGTTGCCAGGTGCCTGCAAGTATACCGCAAATTATCCTAGCCATATACCTCCCCATGCAGGCAATAGTATCTCTACAGAACGATTGGAGATAATGAATTGCTTCTCTGTAGCAGTGAGATCCTTCAATACCTGTCCATTTTCCCAACCAAGCTTTTCAATATTGATGGATATCTTTACCTCATTTGCACTGGTATTCATGATTATTAGCACTTTATCATCCGCCAAAGTTCGTGCAAATGCATAACAAGCTGGATTGGAATTCTGCTCCAATCGAAAAAAATCCCCTCTGCGCAGTGCGATATGTTGTTTTCGTAGATTTATCAGTGATTTAATAAAATTACGCAACTCACTGTTCCAGCTCGTTTCTTCCCACAAAAACGCCCCTCTGCACCCAGGGTCTTTCCCTCCCACCAGGCCAATCTCATCCCCATAATAAATGGCAGGTGCACCGGGATATGCAAATTGGAACATATATGCCAGCCGCGTTTTATTTAGATCATTTCCCATCCTGGTCAATATACGCTCAGTATCGTGGGAATCAACGGGAACATACATGGCGTATGCGTTATCACGCGGATAGAATGTTAGCAATCCTTCCACTTTTTCAGCGAAATGTGCCACATCTAAAGAGTTGGTTGCCAGTAAGCCAGCTAAAGCATCCATAACGGGATAATTCATGAGGCCATCAAAGTGTCCCTCTCCCACCCATCGCAGGTCTGGTGACCATATCTCTCCAACCAGGTAAGCTTCTGAGTTGGCAGATTTTACCACCTCCCGGAACTCTGCCCAAAAGCTGTCATCATTGATCTCATTGGGCACATCTAAACGCCAGCCATCCGCACCTAATCTAATCCAATACCAGGCTACATCCATCAAATACTTTCTGGTCATTTGGTTATTGGTATTGAACTTGGGCAGGCTTTTCATCCCCCACCACCCGAGGTACTCACTTGCTTCTCCCCATGAATAGGCCTCTACTGGGAAACGTTTGATATGGAACCAATCTCGATATGGTGAATATTCTTGATTTTCCAGGATATCATTGAATGCGAAAAAGCCTCTACCACAATGATTGAACACACCATCCAGGATGATCCTAACATGGTTACGATGGGCGAGCTCAATCAGGTTACGGAAGTCGTCTAAAGTGCCAAGCTTCGGGTCAATATGGTAGTAATCCAGCGTGTTATAACGATGATTTGAGGTTGCCTGAAATATTGGGTTTAGATAGATCGCATTGATCCCCAGATCAAGCAGGTAATCAAATCTTTGTATGATGCCCTTTAGATCACCACCCTGAAATCCCCAGCTCGTTGGGGGTGATCCCCAGTGAACCAAATTTGGCGGGTCATTATCGGGATCACCATTGGCGAAACGATCTGGAAAAATTTGATAAAAGATGGCATCTTGAACCCACTCTGGTACGCTCATATGATCCTTTACGGTGTGATCTGCAGACTTCTCAGTATTTGTACCAGATCATCATTAGCAGTCTTCAACGCATCTGCCGGGCTAATTCCGCTCGCGAAAACATTCCTGATCGCTACATCAAGTTCTTTCCAATAAAGATTGAGTACGCTTTCATCAACGGTGATTGGATAGGGTGCGCTATAAGAAAATGCTTCCATCGCTTGTTGTAGAAGCGCATCCCTCGGTTTTGCAGCTATTACCGATGGAATATGCCCAACCTCTGCCAGTCGTACTTGCACATTAGGGTCAAGTAGGTAGCCAATAAAGGCTAAAGCCGCAAAACGATCATTATCTGTTAAATTTGAATTTAAAAACACACTATCTGATTTCACCCAACCGGACATATGTCCCGATCCATATGTAGGCCACGGATCAATCACCAATTTGTCTGATCCGATGGCTTTCGTTAACAGCGAGATGTTCCAGGATCCGTCAATAATGATCCCCACACGTCCACGCTTGAACATATCCAAATCCCGATTGGTATTGAATGTTACCGCTCCTGCATCATCATAAGCACTCAATAAATTAAACCAATTCAAGCCAATTGCATCGTTAAATGCTGGATTTTCATCCTCATTTATCAATCTGCCACCCAGGCCGAGGATATCGGCAGTAGAGAAATATGCACCACGTTCAAGGTAGGAGCCGACTACACCTCCATGTGTAACCCCATGGGACAATGTAATTAACTCATCAAATGTCATTGGAACAGTGGAAATTATTGAAGTATTTCGGAACATCACCATTCCATGCTGAGAGAGAGGAAGGCTGATGAGTGACTTGTGATACTCACCCGACGAGAGCGCTGCAGGGTTTAAACTCGTAAGATAGTCAAATGGAACGTATGGGTTGAGGTCGGTGATCAATTCCCCATCGAAAAGTTCCGGTCCCCACTTGGCAGGTCCCAATAACAAGCTTGGACCTTGCCCAAGATAGGCTGACTCCTGAAAATTGTTGAAGAGATCATCCAATGGCACATACTGCAAGCTGAATGTCACATCTGGATATAAACGTTGAAAAGATTGAATGATCGTTTTTAGCGCATCCGTTTCAGCAACTCCCCATGAGTGCCAGATGGTCACTGAGCTGCCAGCCGGTGGTGGTGATAAAGGAGGTCTTGGCGGAAGCTCAGTTGGAGTTGGTCCTGGGGTACCTGTGACTGCTGTCGGTGATGGCAATGTTGTTCCACTGCTTGCGAGTGTAGGCGTGAGTGAGCCGGAAGGAGTTTGTGTGGGTTCAGGTTTTGATGTTCCTGAACCTGGGAGCGATTCTGCCGTATTGGTTATTTCCGGTCCTGGATATCCCTCTAAAGGTCCCGGGGTCGGATTGAGGTTCTCTCCCGGGCCGGGATACCCAGAAACCCCCGTCTCAATACTCGTTGGGGTTGGAGATTGTATGCTTTCGGTTTGACTTGCTCCTCGGGTAGGCGTTGGACTTTTTGTGGCAGCTGCTAATGGAAGAGGGGTTGGAGAAGGAGAGGGTGTGGATGTTTCCAGACTCGGATACCCACTTGGAACAGACGGGTGTGGGTAGGGTATCCCGGTCTGAGGAACGATGATTGAACTTGTAGGTTGGGGAATTCCACCTGTCGTAGCCTGAGCAATACTTGTGGAGGTGGGCTGCGGGTATGGCTGCAGTGAAGTGCTCGTGGTTGCAGATGCTCCGATACCGGGTTTGGGTGAAGGTGATGGAGGTAAAGTTGGAGCTGTAGTTGAGCTGGCGCGTCGGCAGCCACCCACGAATATCATTAGCACTAATATTAACCCTGAAATGAATATTGAAGTATATCTATTATGCATAACCCAACCAAACCAGTACTCTTCCCCGAGGTATCTTCCGCCTGCGAGGCTCATCTGGGAAAGCTTAGTCAATTATACTATTGACCTTTACCCCGCACTCTGGGACAGGTAAAACCTGCTATAAAAGGTAGGGCAGGACCAGATTAATCACTTCCAATATCTACTAGGGTGTTCATCCATTAACACCGAAGCCTTCTATCAGCGAAGCTCTATGATCACCAACCCATTTGCTGGGATTTCTGCCAACGGTTGGTAAGCCTCGAAACCCCCATCTTTATTAGTTGCCAGGGCATTCACTTTGCCTTCACCAAAAACCAGGTCAGAGCTATAACTACCATTGAGTGGACTCTTATCCATAGATAGTGTGGATCCGATTACCGGATTCTTGCTAATATTAATTATGACTAGCAAGTTTTCTTCTCTACTCACCCTGAGAAATGATAATAGCGCTCGATTATCAGCGTGGATGCCGAAATAATCACCCGCGTTCAAAGCTGAGTGGTCATTGCGTAGTTTTATCAACGACCGGTAAAAGGAAAGCAATGAGTTTGGGTCAACCGATTCAGTCTCAACATTGAATTGTTCATAATCATTATTGATGCTTTCCCAGGGCAAAATAGTCGAGAAACCAGCGTAATCGTCAGGGGACCAAAGCATGGGAGTGCGTATTTTTTCATCTGGTTTCGAACCGGTCATGCCGATCTCTTCACCATAGTAAATAAATGGCGTCCCGGGTGCCGTAAACAGAACACTGGCAGCTAGTTTGGCTTTCACCTGATCACCTATAAAAACACTCATAACCCTATTCTGGTCATGATTTGTCAGGAAAGTTGTATACGTCCCCTTAGAAAACTTATCATAACTGTTTTGAAGATATAAAGCTAAACTGTTTGCATTCCAGCTGCTAATACTGCGCATTGTCTGTGAAGCCAGGTCAAAATTGAATGCCATATCAAATTCGTCACCTTTGACATAATCGACTACGGCAATATTATTCGTCCATACCTCGCCGACCGTCATCGCCTGTGGATTGATACCCTTGTAATAAGTGCGGAAGCTTTTCCACCATTGGTGGGTATTAATTGTATCTGCTTGCAATTTATTAAGTTCAATTAGGTAGAGAGCAGCATCAAGGCGAAAACCATCCACGCCTGCATCCTGTAACCAAAACCGGGTTACGTTATACATCTCATCAGTTACTTTGTCATTGTTGTAGTTTAAATCAGGCATCGCAGAAGAAAAGAGCGCGTAATAATAACCCGCACTGGATGGATACCAAACCTTTTCATCCCACGGCCCCACATAACCAGGATTTGTCTTGGACCAAATGTACCAGTCATGGCGCATTGATTCAGGTTGATCTCTTGCTTCGATAAACCATGGATGCATGTTAGATGTATGGTTGAGCACAAGATCAATGATGACATGAATGCCGCGCTTATGGCATTCTTTCAGTAAGTATTTAAAATCTGCCATCGTACCATAATCAGGATTGACATCATAATAATCTGTAACATCATATCCATGATAAGACGGAGAAGGGTTAACAGGCATCAACCAGATACCTGTTATGCCCAAATCAGTAGTTGTGTTCGGGTCGCCATCATTCAAATAGTCTAATTTCTGTGTGATGCCGTTAAAATCGCCAATGCCATCGCCGTTACTATCATAAAAACTTCGCACGAAAATCTCATAAAAAACAGTATTATTCCACCAGGCATTTCCATCGGTAGTTTGGGGCAGTACAGTCGCAGTTTGACTTGGGGCAGGCTCTGCAGAAGGCAGCGGGGCGTCGGTCACTTGAGCGGTTGACGGAATTTCAGTGGCTGATTGAGTGATGCCTGTCTTAGAACCGGTACATCCTGAAAGTATCACGAATATCAGCAAGAAAATAACTGCTCGAAAGCAATTTTTCACTTCCATTGGCACTCTCCATCGGTATTATTTACCGATTCCATAAAGAAATTCCAGTCCCCGCCAGATATCATCTCTCCACGCAGGAAAATTGTGACCGGCGTGGTATTCACGATATGTTACCGGATAACCTCTATCGACCAGCATATTATGCATGCGCTGGTTTGATTCTAATAATTCTGGTATGTCGTACATGCCGACATCCATCCAGATATTCAATAAACGCCTGATATTACGCTCAAGGAGATCGAATACTACCAAATCGAAATTGCCGAACGAAAACGCACCTGATTGACTGAACACTTTGCCAAAGAAGTGCGGTAGACGTGTACCAGTATACAATGCCATGAGACCGCCCATCGATGATCCCATAATCCCATATTCACCAGGAGCTGATCGGATATCAATCAAGTTTAGCTCCTTCGCAGCCAGTGACATAACTTTGGTCATTAAGAAATAAAGAGTGGCTTCATTACACGCGTATTCAATTGCCCGTGAACTCTGACCGGCATTAGTTACAAACGCCATGGCAATGGGTCGCATCTTACCCTGAGCAATCAGGTTATCCACAATGTAATTCAATCGAGCCCGTTTTAAATATTCCTGTCCATCCCATATCACCACCAAAGGTACTGGTTCTGTGACTGGCGGTTGATAAAGATACACCGAACGGTGATTTCCGATTACGTAGTAGTCAACATTCAGATGGAACTGCCGAACGATTCCGTGAGGGATATTTCGGTTATATTTAGTAAATATGGTCGGCTGATAATCCGGCATATATAAAAAGTTATTGTATCCACCAATCCCATTGGGGGTCTGGCGTGTATTGAACGGATCATGAATACTTTCTTCCTCATCCCGGAAACCATATTCAATATATGCATCAGAAGGTAATGTGAGCTGGTAAGTCCATATTCCTGGCTCACTTTTGACCAATTTGACCGGACTCCCTTCATCCCATCCGGTAAAATCCCCCTCGAGATACGGTGCGCTTCTCCCTCGCCAAACGAAAGTAGCAATATTACCGTCAATCAATGGTGTTTGTTCTGTTTTCAACCTCTTTAGTATCGGACCGGCCATGTGGTGCCTCTTTCATGATCGTAAATTCTCATCCTTCTCAACCTAATGATGATCACCTTGCCTACAAGTTATGAACTGTTCGATTAATCGATAATATTTATTTACCCCTCCAGATTGAATCTTTGCGTGATTATAAGTACAGATCTATCCTAGCATTATTTAATAATAAATAGAAGACGATTAATATCTTACCAGAAGTCCTTTAGGATAGAACAATAACTAACTTATCGCTCGATGGACTTTTGCCACCCAAATAAAAGCATTAATTCCTAACAGGCAATCGGTAATGAAAATTTATGAGCTGATTATGGATTCAGGTACTCATCCATGGCCGGCAACGCTCGGTCATCGAAATCAAATAAAGCCTGGTTCTCCCAAGCATTTCCCGACATAGGATCCGTCGAATCCCAACCATTTCCTTTCACCGCAGTCCACGTTGCATCCCAATAAAAAAAGCCAAGGCCGCGTCCATTCGATACCGCTCGTACAACTGACATTACATCTCTCAACATTGCCTGCTGTCCTTCCGGTGTTAAAGGGTAGCCAGGAGACACCATCGCACTGGTAAATATATTGGGCAGAAAATCATCTTCTTGGTCGGTAAAGGCATAAGCAGTTTCGACCACAATCACATCTTTTTCGTAGCGGGAGGAAATATCATCCAGGTTGGATTGTAATTGTGCCAAGCTGCCATGCCAAAAGGGGTAATAAGAGATGCCAATCACGTCGAAGGGTACGTCTCTGCGGGTTATATTATCGAACCACCAACGTGCTAGGTCATTATTGCCTCCCTCAGCGATGTGGAGCATGACGAGTGTTGAGACTGAGCTATCTTTAACAGCCCTATAGCCTTCTTTGAGCAACGCAGCCAGATTATCAAAATGGTTGTAATCCCCATCCGGCCATAACATTCCAGCGTTTATCTCATTACCAATTTGAACCATATCCGGTGGTGTACCCTGGGTGACCAGACTATTACATATATCATATGTATGATCATATAAAGCCTGCTTAAGCTGCTCGAAATCAAGTTCTTTCCAGGCTGCTGGTTTGATTTGCTTGCCAGGGTCTGCCCAGTTATCCGAATAGTGAAAATCAACCAGCAATTTGATGCCCTTACTCTTCAACCGGCTGGCCATTTCCAAGATTTCTTTTTTACCATGATATCCATCAGCTGGATCCACCCATACCCGCAAGCGGGCATAGTTCAACCCATGGTCTTGGAGGATCTGCAATGCATCAGCCAAGGTTCCATCCTCATATTTGTAAATCCCTCCCATATCTTCAGATTTCTTCAAACTCGATATGTCTGCACCAAGGATGGAAAGTGCAGATCTACCAGACACCATTTCAATGTCATCAAAGCTTGCCCATGTACCAGGTAGGCCATCCGAGTATAGGCTGATGGTGCACTGTCCATCGGTGACTCGATTTGAGACAACTAATTGCATCCAGCGATATCCCGGGGTGGTGGCAGGAACATTTATCCGTTTTACCTGGCTTCCGCATTGAAGCTCAACATAGACTTCATTTTGTCCCCCGCTCGAGCGAACCCAAGACCGCAGTGTATACCAATCATTCGCCAATCCGGTAACTGCCTGCCAGGTCGTTACCTGATATGCCTCTTCTCCTGTATGAGTCAAGCGGAAATCACCCGAATGACCTCTAACTTGAATAACAGCTGCTTGCTCCGCACCGGTTTGATTCCAACCTGCAGGCATTCCATTCGAGTCTTGCTCTTCGAATCCCGGATTTATCAGGCTGACTGATTTTAAAATCGGGCCCGGGGTGGTAGTGTATGGTAATTCAGTGGAGGTCGCCATAATTTCTTGTGGGGTCTCCGTAGGGCTTGGTTTATTCGTTGGAGTAGATAGAAGCGTCATAGGTGTGGGTTCGGTTACTTCCGGTTGAATTTGGGAAGGTGTCAAGGTCGGATTTGCTGATGTACAACCGACAAGTATATCAAGTACCCCGAGAATAAAAATAAAAGTAATCCATAACCATGATCTATGTTGAATCATTGCCTATACACTCTTTAGTAGCTGAGAATTCTCTATAAACTGCCTTCTTTACGAATGGATATTCCCTTGAATTCATACAAGGATATTAAAGATATGCTGGAAATCTGAATCCCCTTACACTGCCTCTCTTCCCGGATATGGTGATATGAGGAGAATTTTCCAACAATCAAAGGACTTAGCTTACTCAATGCGTTCGGGCGCCTATGTGTCAGAATTTTACTTTTGTAATACAACCTAACCTTTCACCGCACCCTGGGTCAGGCCGCCTACTATCTGATCTTGAAGTGCGTAATAGATGATCATGATTGGTATTGCACCAAAGAGCGCGCCGGCTGCGAACACCCCCCACCTTGACCCAAATTGGGCACCGGCAAACCTCTGCAACCCCACCATTAGGGTATACTGCTCGGTACTTTTAAGCAATACTCGCGCCAGGATGAACTCTCCATAGGTGGAAATGTAATTCAGGATGGCGATGACGACCAGGATCGGGCGTAATAACGGCAGGATCAGCTGGGTGAAGATTTGCCAGTTGGATGCTCCTTCCACCATGGCTGACTCGTCGATATCTCGGGGTACTGTATCGAGGAAACCCTTCATTAGCCAGATGTTCACACCCATTGCTCCCCCCAGATATACTAAAATCAGGCCCGAATGAGTATTCAAGCCTAGGGAGGGAATAATATCGCCAATCTGCGAGATCATCAGGAACGTAGCAACCAAAGCCAGCAGACCAGGGAACACGTTGATAAGCAAGATTCCCTTAAGCATCGTTATACGACCACGGAAACGAAAACGCGAGAAGGCGTACGCCGCTACAGTGGTGATTGAAAGAGAGAGCAGCGAGGTTATTGAGGAGATCTTGATGGAGTTTCCAAACCATCTCCAGAATGGGAATTCTACCGAAGCCAGTAATTCACGGTAATTGCCTATCCCAGCGTTCTTTGGGATCAGCGTTTGGGTGGCAAGAGTACCAGATGGATTTATGGAGGCAGAGATTAGCCATATGATCGGGAAGACTGAAAAGATGATCAGGAACACCGCTATAACCAGACGTATGCCAATACCGAAACGTCGTTGTACCTTAGTCGAAGAGCGGAACCGCTGAATGGATGATTGACTAGACATTCTCGCTGACCTCCTCCCACATGCGGGTATAGCGGAATTGGAAGAGCGTGATGGCACCGACGATCAAGAATATGACGATTGTGATGGCTGCGGCAAAGCCGTAGTTTACACCGCGGCTCGCAGAAAATGCGAGATTATAGACATAGCTGATCAAGATGTCAGTATGCCCGGCAGGGGTGGGCGTCCCGGACATAGGTGGACCACCCGCGTTGAAGATATAGATCAGATTAAAGTTGTTGAAATTGAAAGTGAAGGAAGCTACCAACAACGGACCTACCGCGACCAATAATAATGGTAACGTTATATTCCGAAATTGCTGCCATGGACTAGCACCATCGACCTGTGCAGCATCGTAGAAGTCTGTAGATATGGATTGCAGCGAACCACTGCAGATCAACATAAAGTAAGGGTAGCTAAGCCACAGGTTGACCAGTAGAATGGCAACTTTGGCCCACCATTCATTGGTGAACCAGCCCGGTGCCCACCCCAACAATCCTTCGAGAAAACGATGGATCACACCTATTGGGGGATACAGCATACCGCGCCAGATCAGAATGGTGATCAAAGCCGGGACTGTATAGGGTACGATCAATAATGACCGGATGAGCTTCTTGAAAGGGAAGGAAGGGTCGTTGAATAGGATGGCTATGGCCAAACCCAGGGCAAAGTTCAGTAACAAGCTAAATAAGGCGAAACCAAAGTTCCAAAGGATGATCCGAATCAGAGGGCCGCGCAAGGCAGGGCTGGTGAAGAATTCCTTGAAATTCGAGACCTTGACCGGCGCAACAAAGCCAGGTCTAAGCACTGTGCCATCCGGAGCGCTAAACAATCCCCTTATATTTTGATATACGATCCCAGTCTCCTGGCTGACCATAGCATCACGCTCAGGGTCATATATATAAAGGGGCAATAACTCGGCTGCTTCCTTCGGGGACCGGACCTGGATGGTTTTTCCCTCTTCGCCAAACAGGACTTGCGTTATATTCTTATCTGTAGCAGCCACGATTGCGTTAAGTCTCTGGTAGCCTTCGATTGTCTTCGGGATGCCATTGGCATCAAGCTCCCCGATACCCATTTCACCAGGTTTAGGTTGGGCTAGTGGTGCACCTGGCTCAGCCAGGTACGCGTTCCCATCGGCATCCTTGAGCCACAAGGCGTATTCTCCTTCGGGTGACTTGAAGGCAGTCCAAGAGTACGCCTTCCCGGCCTTTGGGAGATACTTCTCATTGAGTATCTGAACCATGGCCTGCTCTTTGGTAACGAGATGACCCTCTCCGTAATTGGTAAAAGACACCCAGATTGTGAAGATGATGGGGTAGATTGTAAACAGTGCCATGAACACCAACCCAAGAATCATCCACCGAACAGGGTACGCCTGCCGACGCAGAATCACGAAGTTCACGACAAAAGCAATAATAAAGATTGCGATAGCCAATGGTAGATAGCCGAAAGTAATCAATCTCCTGAGGAACCAGATTACTGTCGCATCTACCGCAATGAGAAGGGCGAAGCTTATTAATCGAGGAATTACAGAATTCGAAAACAGGCTCTTGGTTTTGAGGGTGTTCGGGTTCGCATGGGAATCCATGTTCTAACCTCCTCGGATTTATCGAGCGATAAATGAAAGGGTGAAGGCCGAGGGTAGCTCGGCCTTCACTCCAAACAAGCTAACTACTGTGTAACAGTGGTTACCAAAAATGTTGCTGGATCGTAGGTGAATGTGACTGTGCTGTCAGCGGTCAAGCTGATTTTATAGTTCGGTCCATTTAATGCGCCATCAGAACCGTAGTTCACATCCCATTTACCGTCTAAGGCGACTTTGTACTCGTAGTCTCCTTTAGGTAATTGCACGGTGAGTGTATACTTCCCATCATCACCTTTCGTCATTGCGGTTGCCTCGCAGGCTGGATCCCATGCTGCACCACACCCAGCTTTGTCTTGGTAACTACCAGGCAGGTTGACCATGCCTTTAAGCGCGCCGACGATCAAGTCCTTGATCTGCTGTGTCGCGTCGGTCATGGCCTTCTCAGCCGTCTCCTGACCAGTGAGTGCGATGGTGATGCCTGCGTTCCAAGCGCCCCACACCGAACCCATCTCGGGGATATTCGGCATCGGGATAGCGTTGACGCCTGCCTCTCCCATAGCCTTCAGATCAGGATCATCCGTGATTGCGAGGACCGACTTGAATGCAGATGGTCGATTCCCCGTTTCGTAGAGGGTCTTCATCACTTCGTCAGTGGCGACGTATTCAGTCAGGAAGGCCTGCGCCAGCAGGACGTTCTCGCTGAAGGGGTTAACGAAAAAGCCCTGAACTCCCAGGAACGGAGCGCCATTGTCGGGGAAGCTCGGTGCAACAGCATAGGGTACGCCGGCTTTGCGGAAGTTCTCTAATCGCCATGGACCGGTCATGATGAACGGGATTTTTCCGGTTTCGAAGAGTGCATAATTGGTTTCCTGGTCGGTTGTTTCGGGCATCAAGCCTTCGACTACAGCGTTTCTCATCCAGGCGACTCCAGCAATCTCGCCCTCGCTGCCGAGGCCGATGTCGTTAGGATTCAACGCACCATTCGCATCCTTGCCAAAGACATAGCCACCGAAGGCTGTCTGGATCGGGAGAGAATTGTAGCCCGGATCTCCAGCGATAGCGATGGCGTAATCTACTTTGCCTTCCGCTTTCAGGGTACGACCAATCTCGAGCATTTGGTCAAAGGTGGTAGGCGGTTCAGAGACGAGATCGGTATTGTAGAAGAACCCCAGGTTCTCGGTGGCGTACGGCACACCGTAGAGCTTGCCATCTGTATAGGTGAATGCATCCAGGGACGACTTAACGAACAAATCTGCCTTGTCACCCAGGTCGAGTGGAGCGACCAGGCCGCTGGTTTGCAGCGCGCCCAGCCAGTCATGCACACCGATGTAGATGTCGGGGCCTTCACCGGCCGGTACCGCGATCAGCACCTGAGATCTGATGTCTTGAACAACGCCCAGGTCCTCAACGACCAATGCTACGTTGTAATCGGTAAGAAATTGTTCCGCGAGTCCCTGAAGGATCGGGGTGCGTGTGTCGTCTGCCCAGATTCTCAGAGTTGCAACAGGTGCAGTCGTTGCAGTTGGTGCAGGGACTTCTGTTGGCGGTACTTCGGTTGGTATTACAGGCGCTGTAGTAGGCGCTTCGATCACAACAGGTGCTTCAGTTACAACTGGTGCTTGTGTAGTGGCTGTTGCGCACGCTGACAATATCATAACGGCAACCAATACGATGGTCAGCAAGCTCCAATATTTCTTGATCATTTTATTCTCCTCTTTTAATTCAATTATATTTTTTCCAAATAGAAGCTACTATTGAAGATTAGTAAATACTCAAATATTAAATATGAACTAATAATATTAATCCTCCTTTCATCATTATTATACATCTATCAGACGATTAAGATAAAGGTTAACTACTTCACACATCGACTCGATAAATGTCACAACCATGGAGAAGGTGCAATTAGAAATTTAATTTATCAGCATGATAAGGAAAATGAGGTATTCTAAATGCCTGTAAATTGGTTAATCTCTAGGCGTATTGATTAAGTTGATTCTCGCTATTATATTCTTGTCTCCAATCCTAATAGTTCTAATGAATTCTTTCAAAGGCAGATTTTTTATTTCTGACGCGCCTTTTGCTCTTCCCGATAGTCAGACGTTTGTAGGATTGAAGAACTATACTTCCGGTATTGCGAAGACCGGGTTTATTCAGGCTTTTGGGTATTCACTTTTTATCACGGTTTTCTCTGTAGGCATCATCGTGCTTTTTACATCGATGACTGCCTGGTGCATTACTCGTATTAAATCAAAAGTTAGTTCATTGATTTATTATCTTTTGATTTTTTCCATGATTGTTCCTTTCCAAATGGTGATGTTTACTATGTCGAAAATGGCAAATATCATGCGTCTGGATAATCCTGTTGGAATTATCGTGATTTACCTCGGGTTCGGTGCCGGATTGTCGGTATTTATATTTAGCGGTTTTATAAAAAGCATCCCTCGTGAAATTGAGGAAGCTGCGACGATTGATGGCTGCAACCCGATTCAGACATTCTTTTTAATTGTATTTCCGATTCTCCAACCGGTTTTCATTACAGTGGCAATTCTAAATACCATGTGGATTTGGAATGATTATCTTCTCCCATATCTCGTGATTCGCAGTAACTATCGAACGATCCCTATTGCCGTCCAGTACTTACAAGGTGGTTATGGCAGTCGTGATATGGGTGCTAGCATGGCAATGCTTGTTCTGGCAATTATTCCAATTGTTATCTTCTATCTGTTTTGCCAGAAATACATTATCAAAGGTGTAGTTACCGGCGCGGTCAAGGGTTAATTTCCAAATCCATGCAAAATACGCATGTGTCAATAATTGATTAGATTGAATTATTTTAAATAAGGGTTGTCCAATTAGGTGGATAGGGGCAATCCTTTTTATATTTTTAAAAGTTGTTGAAATGAATTGTAACTTTCCAAAATATTTTGGATACATCTTCCAACGGATGAAAAATAACCCACCTTCAATCTCCTAGTCAGGGATATAAATCCAGTATAATCTAGTCATGGGAAATACACCCTTATTAGCGGGGGTTTATGCTGCCGCGGTAACTCCGCTGAAACCCGATTTATCTCCTGATCTCGATGGATTAGCCCTCCTGATCCAATTCCTCGCCAATCGAGGTTGCCACGGTGTACTCTTGATGGGCACGACCGGTGAGGGCCCCTCATTCTCTATCAATGAGCGTATCTCGATTTATCAAGCCGCGGCTAATGCCCGTCAAGAACTTCCCGGTTTCCAGTTCCTGGCAGGTACCGGTACCCCAAGCTTGGAGGACACGATTTTCCTCACAAAATCTGCCTTTGACCTGGGGTTTGAAGCCGTGGTTGTCCTACCCCCCTATTACTATCGGAAAGCAATTGATGATGGATTGTTTGCCTGGTTTAGCCAGGTTCTGGATAGAGCTGTACCCTCGAGCGGAGTGTTATTGGGATATCACATTCCCCCCGTATCAGGAGTCAGTCTATCTTTGGAATTGTTATCGCACTTGAAGGAGAAATATCCAGAAAAGTTTGCCGGTATTAAAGATTCCTCAGGTGATCCTGAATGGGCACGCTCCCTTGGAGCTCGTTTTGGGACAGATCTATTAGTGTTAAATGGGAACGACCGTTTATTCAGCTTGGCTTTACAGTCAGGTGCTTCAGGATGTATCACTGCCATGGCCAATTTACTTTCTCCACTTCACCGGCAGGTTTGGGAGAGTTTTCAAACCGGTAAGCTTGATGAAATCACACAGGACAAGCTGAGCCATGCCCGTGAAGTATTGGATCGATATCCACCCATGCCTCCAGTGTTAAAGCTCTTGTTGTCTCGTATCCACGGCTTTACCGACTGGAAGGTTAAACCTCCATTATTAGAATTTGACTCCGCTCAAGTGGAGATTGTCCTATCTGAGTTTCTTGCTGCGCTGGAATAAGCGGACAAAATGACGATCGGCTCCTCCCAACGTTCTCCTTATCTTATACCTATATTGATAGTATTTATCCTGGCTATCTTGCTGTTTTTGGGTATGTTAATCAATTATTTCACCCATCAACCCACCACTCCTGCCATCACCAATATACCGCCATTAATTACCCTTTCATCCACTTCTAGCCCGACTCCCACATCCACGAGTACCACTACCCTGACCCCCCGCCCAACCTGGACGTCGCGGCCCTCTTCGACTATCACCCTTACCCCTTCACCCACGAGTACTACTACCCCTACCTTGATCCGCACACTCACACCTGCCGTCCCGGCTCAGTATAATGATCGTTATGAGCTTAAACTTTGGGATCTCACCGAGCAGACCAGAACTCTGGAGCTGCTCAAAGCGAATACGATTCTCACCGCCTCAGACGATTCATTTCGGGCATTGGCGTATGCTGAAGGTGAAGCAAACCTTCGCTTTCCACAATCGCTAGACGCCACCCATTGGCGCTGGGATAGAGCGTATAATTTTGTGCGCATTAATGATCCACTTGGTATCTCTCTATATAGTGACCTGATTAAATCAGCCATCGCATCTGGTCAAGTACGTTCTAATGATCTTCCCACCTGGTTCAGTTTAAACGAAACCAGACTCAAGTTACAAATTTCCCCCCTGCCTCCTCAACCCGGAGAGCTTGGTCGAGAATTGATCGAGATAATTGGTAGTGGAAACGCATTTCTATGGCTGGTTGAAAACCCGAATGGCACGAGCTTTTATCCGCTGATCAATGATATTAACTTTAAACAACCACATGAAAACGCGTTCCTTTATGACGAGCTGACTGGTGATACGACCCCCGAACTTGTGATATATCGCCGGAATACCCCTGGTAATACTTTATTGCTTCCACCATACCTATATGACCTTTCTGCCTCGCCACCGGCCGAGTTACCGGTTCAGGATCAATTACCTATGGATTTTGGCCTGGAACCTCGAACACAGGTAGAGAGTGTGAACAATCCCCTAGGCGGTAACAATCTGCGAGTGACATCGACTTTGTTACCTGCCTGCCCAGCCAATGTATCCCAGGAGTACGATTGGAATGGAAGTCGCTTTACTACGACTCCTTTGCAATATGAGCTTATACCCGTCACTGGATTAACAGCTTTTTGTGAGCTGGTCCTTGACGAAGCTTCCTCAGGATGGGGTCCTGAAGCCTCGATCATCGTTGCGAATGCAATGTTAGGCATATGGCCACCCGAGTCGGACACTCAAGGTCGTCCATACCCAGCTGATGCCTATGACCAGTTGCGCTATCGCTTGGGCGTGCTATATGCTTTGGCAGGTCAGTCATCCGATGCCAGTCGGGTGATGTCTGAGATTATCGATATCCCTATCGTTGCCGATTCTTCTTGGATGGCTCCCGCTGAACAATTCTTGCGTGTATATCAAAAGTCGGATGACTTATTTATTGCCTGTCAGCAATCCCAATTCTGTAATCTACGTGATGCCTTGCGCAGCATGGCGAAAAATAGCGCTACGGATGATCCTTTCGAGGCTTTAGAATATCTACGGACTCATGGCGTCACTATTCGCTCGAGTGGACCCTTCGATTTTGATAAGGATGGGCAGGCTGAACGCTGGGTGATTATCCAGCCTAAGGCTGAAGCAAAGCAGGAATTTTGGATCCTTTACCGGTTTCAGACGGGAGTCCAGGCAGTCTTTGTCCAGGTATTCGAAGCCAGCGATTCATTGCCTTATTACCATGAACCAGCGGGAATAATTCCTGTTATTCAATTCGAGCTTCACAAAGGGTTTGTATTTAAACGCCTCCCGGATACACAAGAAGCTTATATCCAGTGGGTGGATGTCGAATACTCTCGTCCGATCATAATCCGAGATGGATATGAACAAGCCTTAAATGCTTTGATGGCCGGTATTGATCCTTTGACTATCCGAGATACTCTTATCACGTTGTACAACTCCCCACGATTTAAAGGAGATTGCATCGCTTATAATATTTGTGATCAATTTCATTACACCCTTGGATTGGTCTATGATCTGATTGGAGAAGAAGGGAATGCAATCGACCAATATTTGTGGGTGTGGCGGAATTACGGCAAAAGCTCATATGCACTCCTGGCACGCGTAAAGTTAAATTATTTTCCTTTACCAACAAATACACGCACCCCTATACCTACAAACACTTCAACTCCTACCCGAACCCCCACTCCTACTACGCAAACCCCAACCATAACAATCTCACCGACCGTTACCCCCACAGCTACGGTTACACAGACCTCCACCGAAACAAATACACCTCCAATCACACCATAGGATTGTCCGAAGTGATGTGTTTATGAATTACCCCCACCAACAATGGCGATTATTGATCACTCCTGCCTCCCACGGGGCTTGGAATATGGCAATTGATGAAGCCTTGTTGGAAGCTGTCGGTCAAAATCAATCCATCCCCACCCTGAGGCTTTATGCCTGGGAGACTCCTTGCCTATCAATTGGCTATGCGCAACCTTATGTTGATATAGATGAGCTACGTCTAAACCAGCTAGGGTGGGAGTGGGTCCGTCGACCAACAGGTGGGCGTGCCATCCTCCATACCGACGAGCTAACTTATTCCGTCATGGCACCCCTGAGCGAACCCAGGGTAGCTGGGAGTGTCCTTGAAAGTTATCAGCGTCTGTCAAAGGCATTATTGACTGCACTGCATTCCTTAAATGTCCCCGCGCAAGCGCACCTCATAAACCCAACCGGGAATAATCAAGGGAATGGACCTGTTTGTTTTGAAGTGCCTTCGAATTACGAAATTGTCGTGGGTGACAAGAAACTGATCGGCAGTGCTCAGGCACGCCGGAAAAATGGCGTGCTCCAACATGGCACCCTCCCGTTATGGGGTGATCTGACCCGTATCACCCAGGTTCTTGTATTTTCGGATGAACATAACCGGAGAGAGGCTGCCTCCCGCTTGCTTTCCCATGCCACCACGGTTGAGGCGATCTTGGGATATAGAATCAACTGGGAAACAGCATCTCAAGCTTTTATCGCTGGTTTCCAATCAGAATTGAATCTAGATTTTGTCGATGAAGATTTATCAGATCAGGAAATTATACGCGCCACGAGATTGATGGAAGAAAAATATTCCTATTCGTCCTGGTTAGAACGGATTTAGCAGAACATCCGCGCAATAAAACAACACTTACTTCTCTGCTTGGGTAAACGACACCTGAGAATATCCAAGTTTGTTCAACAAGCTCTGTATAAAGGTTTCTGCATTTGCCTGTGCTTGGGCCAGAATCCCATCATCCAGAGCAGCTTGTCGGATTTGTTCTTCAGCCGCCTGGCGGGCTGCAGTCTCCAGGTTGATATCCCCATGGGTAAGTAAACCTGTTTCACGATCATACACATAAGACTTGTCGTTATCCAATGTGGCATCGAAGATTTCTGCATCTGGTAGATGGACTTTGACCATTCCATCCTGTAGTGTAAGATCCTGTGAGCTAAGTTTTTCCAGGTCTATTCCAGCAGTGACGTAGCCATGACCAACGAATAATAATCGGTCCCCAAAGAGTGGGGCGAGTGCGTCTTGACCCACCTCAGCGGTGATGACCTTTTCGACGGTATATTGGATGGTTTCCAGTCGTGCCAGGGGACGAATTTGGTTGATGATCGTTATTGGGTCGGGTAAGATTGTTGGGGTGGGATGAAGGATTTTGGCTACCTGCGTACCTAAATCACTCGTCATATCGCTGACAGGTTGAACAACCCGTTGTGTTGTCCGTTGGATGGAAATCACGATGCCTGCAGCCGTGATAGCCAGAACCACCAATACCCCAATTACTAGAATCCAAGGGAGCAGATTTTTGTTTTTATCCATTAGAATATATTATACTTGATGCGCTATGTCCGTTGATATTTTAACTCTACAGCTTCAGCTTCCTGGATGCAAATCACTTAAGGAAAAACGCAGCCGCCTCAAGCCATTGATCACTCGTTTGCATCGGGAATTTAATATTTCAGTCGCTGAGCTAAGTCGTCAGGATTTGTGGGATGAAGCAATTCTTGGTTGCGCGATGATAAGCAACGACCCTCAATTCTCCGAGAGCTCTCTCCAAACCGTCATTCACTGGTTGAACAAGAATTGGCCTGATGTTATTCTGGTGGATGATCATATCGAAATTATTACTTAGGAAGGGACTATGGATTTACAGCTAAGAAATAAACACGCCCTCGTGACTGGATCAAGTCGAGGATTAGGGTACGCGATTGCTCGTCTACTGGCATTGGAAGGGTGCCGTGTAGCGATCAATGGACGCAATCCCCAAACAATCGCCGATGCTGCTAAAAAACTTATAGAAGAGACGAAATCAGATGTTATCCCACTGACGGGGGATGTTAGCCAACCCGAAGTCCCACCTTTATTGGTCTCACAAACCATCCAATCCTTCGGGGGGTTGGATTTATTGGTAACCAATGCAGGTGGACCTCCATCAGGAAAATTTGATACATTCGATGATGAAGCTTGGCAAAAGGCCATAGATTTATCCTTGATCTGTCATGTGCGCCTGATCCGAGCTGCTCTGCCGTACCTGCGCCAATCCGATTGCGCCAGTGTCGTTACGATGACCTCCTACTCGATCAAGCAGCCCATTCCCAACCTTGTGCTTTCAAATAGTGTGCGGGCTGCTACCGTAGGCTTGACTAAAAGTCTGTCTCTTGAGCTGGGTGCAGAAGGTATCCGTTTTAATTCAATTTTGCCCGGCTGGACCTCAACTGAGAGGGTCGTTGAGTTGATGTCCTATCGAGCAAAGGCTAATGGAACTAGCGTGGATGAAGAAATTACACGTCAAGCGAAAGAATCAGCCCTGGGTCGTATGGCCCGCCCGGAGGAAGTTGCGAATGCCGTCGTTTTCCTGCTATCTCCAATTGCCTCATATATCACTGGAGTAATGCTAACCGTCGATGGAGGCAGTTATAAAGGAACTTTGTAACCTCGCCACCAATTCAAACCGAAAAACCAGATTTATTTTAAGAATTTAAATGGGATTTGCATTAGAGACTTCAACAGTCTTTGCTTTACATTGGGTTTATCTAGCCCCATGACACCATCCAGCATTTTGGCATAAGCTTCAAGGTATTCCCCTTTCCGTAGCTGAAGTGCCGAGATTGCTTGAAGTACATATGCCCGCAGCTCTAATTCCCCCGCTTCTTTTAATAATTCAGCGGATTTTTCATAAGCTGTTACGGCTTCATCCACTCGTTTTAAATTCTCTAATGCTGCGGCCTGATTGCCAATGGCCATTGCTCGCCGCAAAGTATCACCGTTATTCAAAAAGATTATGTCAGTACCCATAACTGTTTCTAAAGCAGCTTCGGCATTTCCCCCTTTTAAGAAAGCAACACTGCAATTATTCGCCATTTCAGCCGCGATTAGCTCATTCCCTTCAGCTAAATAACCATCAGCGGCTGCCTTATAAAGCCTCGCCGCTGACAGATATTCACCTTTACTGTATTCAACTTGGCCTTCTTCTGCAAGCTGTTGTGGATTTAATGTTTCCATGGGCTTACAAGGTGATTTCCAGTAACCCTTCAGCTAACGCACGCAGTTTTTCAACTTTCACTTCACTCAACCTGACTGCTAGTTCGAGATATGGTCGGTTGACCGGTTTACTCACAAAATCCTGTAATTCCTGTGGTAGATCCTGAAATACCTTTAAATTTCTTTGTTCGACGAACCAGCTTCCTATCGTTCCTTGTAAGTCTTCAAAATCCCCAATGCTATTATTCAAAACCTGGGCTAAGATTTCGAGCTCAGGTAATGGGATGGGATCCTTGCCCTGTTCATATGCTTGCAAGTTCGCCGTTGTGATTCCTGTTTTTTGTGCCAGATCCTCAAGCGACAATTCTGCTTTGATCCGCCCTTTATGGATCAGATCACCAATCACTCCCTGCCTTAATTGTATAATATCACCAGCCTCCACCAATTTATCACTTCCATCGGTTTTTAAGGTAGCATTGCTCCAGAAACGTTCAA
>Ga0153916_10000454_pt1 | contig 27386 bp, 25 predicted proteins | sample Opewatmetagenome_FD_109642 | JGI IMG/M metagenome (GOLD analysis project Ga0153916, IMG submission 109642) | Freshwater wetland microbial communities from Ohio, USA - Open water 3 Core 3 Depth 4 metaG | ecosystem: Environmental > Aquatic > Freshwater > Wetlands | place: USA: Ohio, Lake Erie...
CCGCCAGATTATGGATTACAGTATCAAAGCACATATCTCGAATGCAATTACATACTTAAACTATAGGGTAGATAATTTTATATTGAACCGAATTGCAGGGCCGAGCCCTGTCGGCCTTTACAGTATCTCGGTGGGCTTAAGTGAACGCCTGTGGATTCCATCGACGGCAATAGGATCGGTTATATTTGCACGGATTGCTTCCCTCGACGATGGTGATACCCGTCGCGAAGAGATTACACCCCTCACGACGCGTTTTGTTTTGTGGCTCAGCATCCTTCTCGCCCTCGTTGCCACACCATTATTGGTCTGGCTCATACCGATTCTGTACTCAAGCGAATATGCCGGCTCAGTCCAGCCATTATTGCTGCTCATACCGGGAACGATTGCTTTCAATGTTGGCAGGATCCTTTCTAATGATATCGCCGGTCGTGGAAAACCAGAGTTAAACATGGTCATTTCAGCCGTAGCACTGGTGATCAATATAATAGCAAATTTGCTATTAATTCCGCGCTTGAATGCTTCAGGAGCTGCTCTGGCATCCACGATCTCATATACTGGATTGGTGATCCTGGTTATCATCGTGTATTGTCGATTATCTTCTGTTAGCTGGCTTAAAATCCTTATTCCGCAAAAAACAGATTTCCTGTATATTAAGAGATACTTGCGCATGTCACTTACGACCATCAAACAGATGATAAAGCCTTAGTATATATTCAAGAGTAGAATATTAATCCCGATACATCTATGCGCAATATTCTCTTTATCGCTTATTATTTCCCACCGCTTGGCGGAGCAGGTGTGCAACGCTCGCTTAAGTTTGTAAAGTACCTCCCTACCTGTGACTGGCTTCCGGTGGTGTTAACTGTGCGTGAGATGGGCGGAATTTTGCAGGATGATAGCCTTGCCAGTGATGTTCCTCCTCAAACAAAGATCTATCGCACTGCAATCCCTTTGTTGCCCGGGTACTTACCATGGAGATTCAGGAATTGGATCAGTCGCTGGTTACTGGTTGTGGATGAACAAATAGGCTGGATGCCATTTGCGGTTCGTGCAGGACAGAATATTATAAACTCAGAAAATATCCGGGTGATTTATTCGACTTCAGGTCCCTATACCAGCCATCTGATCGGCCTTTCGCTGAAGCGAAAAACCGGATTACCCTGGATTGCCGATTTCCGCGATCCCTGGATTGGTAGTTTTACGATTGACTACCCTACAAGGTTGCATAAAGAATTAGTGTCCATTTGTGAGCGCAATATCATTCAAGCTGCAGATATCATCACGGTCGTAAGCTCTCCCATGCGCCAGGCTCTCCTGGAGCGTTATTCGGGTCACATAGCCAATAAGATTCGTGTCCTTCCAAACGGTTATGATCCCGACGACTTTGTAAATATTATCCCGGTAGAGAAAAACCGAGACAAATTCACGATAGTCTATACGGGAAGTTTGTATCGACGCGGTCGCACACCAGAAAATTTCTTGAGAGGTTTACAGTCAGCAATTGAGCAAAGATTTATCGCTCGTGATCAAATCCGGGTTTATTTTATCGGTAATTTTGGCAGGATCATTCAGAACTATTTAGAAGATACTGGTTTGCAGGATGTGGTTAACACAATTGGTTACTTACCACATAAAAAGAGTATTTCGTACTTACTGATTGCAGATGTTTTACTCTTAATCATCGGATCCGGACAAGGAAGTGAAGCGATTTATACAGGTAAAATTTTCGAATACCTTGCAGCAGGCAAACCTATCCTGGCCTTGGCTGATTCAGGAGCAGCTGCCCAATTAGTAGAATTAACACGGGCCGGTGTGGCAGTTCCAGCGGATGACATTCCTGCAATCGCTGATCAAATTATCAGATTATTTGATTCATGGAAGAAGAATGATTTACACTTTCATCGTGATCAGCAGATCATCAACCAATTTGATCGTCGCAAGCTGACCAGGCAACTAGCAACTATCCTTAATGACCTGATCGATGCTGGATCAGGAGTCTCATAGGTGACCCTCAATCATGAACGTGTCGATGCTCGTTCTAAACAACTTTACTAACGATATCCGCGTTCATAAAGAAGCGTCTAGTCTGGCATCTGCAGGATATGACGTAACTGTGGTTGCTCTCTGGCAACCTGATTTAGCCTTATCTGAATATCAAAATGGATATAAGGTACGACGCTTACGGCTGGTTACACGACCATGGAAAAACCGTCAATTTTCCCCCCTAATCAAATACCTGGAGTACGCCTGGCAAGTCTGGAAGCAGGCTGGTATTGAGTCATCACAGATTTATCATGCTAAAGATGCCAGCACTTTGCCCGCTGCCTGGTTAGCTGCCAGACGAAATCACGCGAAAATAATCTATGATTCCCATGAATTGGAAACCGGGCGATATTTTTCAAGCAAGAAAGTGATTGGAATTTATCGAAAATTATGGGCTCTACCAGAAAGGATTTTCATTCGCCACGCTGATTCGGTTATCACCGTCAGCCCGTTAATCGCAAAAGAGTTAACCCGCTTATATCAAATCCCACTTGCGCATGTGATCTACAATTGCCCAATGAAATCGCTAGTCCCTAGAAGTGACCGCTTACGTAGGGAGCTAAATATCCCGGAAAATCAACCAATCCTTCTTTATCAAGGTATTGTCACCACAGGTCGAGGCATCGAGGCTTTTTTAAATGCCGTTCAGCTGGTTGAAAAGACAGTCGGGGTTGTGCTGGGTGAGGGTACGATGCTTGAAACGTATCGGTCTCGGGTAAACACTGGCCAATGGAAAAATACATTCTTCCCCGGCAAGGTTTCGCAAGCTGATTTGCCTGCTTATACAACTTCTGCTGACCTTGGTGTCGTGCTTACCCAGGATACATGCCTGAATCACCAGCTTACACTTCCAAACAAGCTCTTTGAGTACATCCATGCTGGACTACCGGTAATCTGCAGCAACCTGCCGGCGCTATCACAGGTCGTCAATCAGTATCAATTTGGCGAATTGGTCGATCCTGAGGACGCGACCTCAATCGCTCATGGTATAGAATCAATCCTGAATGATCCAGCTTGTTACTCTCAAATGAAAGCCAATGCGATCAAAGCAACCGATGACTTCAATTGGCAAAACGAGAGTATAAAATTGCTTAAAATCTATAAAGACCTCATTGCGCAGTAGATTTACATAAACAGTTTATGCATATCGTGATGCTATTATCCAATGCCTTCCGACCGGACCCCAGGGTTTTTAAGGAAGCCCAAAGTCTCCAGGAGGCTGGATTTAACGTTACGATTATTTGCTGGGACCGTCTTTCAGAACTTAAACCTGAAGAAACTTTAGCTTCTGGCGTGAAAATCATCCGGGTACAAAGTGTCAGGTCTGCGTATGGGATCGGGGCGCGGCAAATACTGGCGTTACCCCGCTTTTGGCGCTCAGTACAGTTGATCCTCAACAGTCTCCAACCCGACTTTATCCACTGCCATGATTTCGATACTCTGCCGGCAGGATTATTCTGGGGAAAAAGTCACCACAAACCCGTAATTTATGACGTACATGAGTATTATGCGGACCTGGTGCGTCCACGACTGACTGGACTGATCGGAAAAGCGCTGTACCTGATGATCAAGGCTGCGGAGAAATCTGGCGCTCGTTGGGCGAATGCAATTGTCACCGTGGACGAGATTTTGGCAGAGTTATATTCTCAGCTAAACCAGCAGGTACTCATCCTTGGACATTATCCACAAGCACAGCTGGCAGACACACGCAATCCAGTATTTACTCGTCCAGAGATAAGATTGCTCTATGCAGGGCGCATTTCAAATGACCGAGGAGCATTGTCCTATTTAGATCTTCTGCGCCAATTACGTGAGTTGGATATTCCTGCGCGATTGCTAGTTGCCGGTACATTTACCCCAGCAAGTGAAGAGACCTGCTTTTGGCAACACGCACAAGGTGTTGAGAGTTTGGTTGAGTTTCGGGGGTGGGTACCTTATCAACAAATGCCAGAAGTGTATCGTTCAGCTGACATTGGTTTAGCCATTCTTCAACCCGAACCGCGCTACGTGGCAGCACTGCCGGTAAAACTTTTCGAATATATGGCCGCTGGATTACCTGTCATTGTGAGTAACTTCCCTGCAATATCATCAATCATCACCCAGACACATTGCGGAGTGACGGTAGATCCACTCTCCCCAGCGCAGGAAATTGCCCAAATAATCGTTACATGGCGGAAGGATCCTTCCATTCCTCAATCACTCGGGGAAAACGGAAGGCAGGCAATCCTTTCAAATTACAATTGGGAGAATCAGATCGGGAAATTAATTGAGTTATACAGCCAAAGAAGAGATTGATGAGCATGACAAATAGAAACAAGTAAATTAATTGACTATGCGCATACTATACCTTTCCCAATATTTTCCACCAGAATCTGGCGCAACCCAGACCCGGGCGTATGAGATGGCGAGCAATTGGGTGCGCCTGGGTCATACGGTTACCATGCTCACAGAGTTTCCGAATCATCCCTCGGGAATCATTCCTACGCAATATAAGGGCAAGTGGTTCGAGCGGTCAGCGTTGGATGGTATCGAGGTTGTCCGCGTGTGGGTTAAAGCCTCACCGATCAAAAATTTCCGTAACCGGATGTTGTTCTACATGAGCTACATGGTCAATGCCTCGCTCGCAGGTTTATTTCTGGCTCGAGATAAGTATGATTTTATTTATGTCACCTCCCCGCCGTTGTTCGTTGGCGGTGCGGCACTGATGATAAGCTACCTCCGGCGCATACCCATGGTATTTGAGGTGCGCGATCTGTGGCCTGAATCAGCGGTTGCCTTGGGAGAATTAACCAACCAGCGGGCAATCGCGTTGGCAAGCTGGCTTGAGCAGAAATGCTATCGCAAATCCAAGCAAGTGGTCGTGGTCACCCAAGGAATTTATAATCGGCTGCTTCAGCGCAACATCCCAGCTGATAAGCTGATTGTCATTCCAAACGGTGCCAATATCGATATGTTCACTTTCAACCAAGGAGAACGTAATCGTATTCGGAGAGAATTGGGATTGGAGCACAAATTTATCGCGATTTATGCAGGGATCCATGGCTTAGCTCAAGGGCTCGAGACTATCCTTGAGGCTGCAAGACTGCTCCATTCATCACCCGAAATACATTTTTTACTGATTGGTGATGGACCGAAGAAGGCTGAAATCCTCGCGCTGGCAAAAGAATATAACCTGCCTAACCTCACCCTCCTGCCTGAAAAACCGCGTGAACTGATCCCAGCTTATCTCTCTGCCGCAGATGTTGCCCTCGTCCCCTTGCGCAAAATGGAGATTTTCAAAGGTGCCTTACCTTCGAAGATCTTCGATGCATGGGCCTGTGAAAGACCCGTAGTGGTCAGTATTGATGGAGAAGCACGCGAGGTGGTGGAAAAAATCCATGGTGGTATATTTATCTCACCTGAAGACGCACAGGCGTTGGCTGATGGACTCATTTACTTGATGAATAATCCGGATGAGATCAAATCCATGGGGAAAAATGGCTTAGATTATACGATCCAGACGCACTCACGTAGATTATTGGCTGAAGAGTTGATCAATCATCTGGAAAAGTATATCTGATATGCATATTAATCATTGGGGGATAGATGCAAATCAATAAATATTTATAAATTGCGGTATAAACTTATCATGCGAACGACATTTTTCATTATGATAGAATTGAATCATGGGTGAAAAGGTAGTCGCGAGGAATCGCAGGGCACGGCACGAATATTTTATATTAGAAACCATCGAAGCTGGAATCGCACTTCGAGGAAGTGAGATAAAATCCATCCGTGCAGGTCAAATCAGCCTGGCAGAAGCATATGTGCGTCTCGACGTGAATGAAGCCTGGCTGGAAGATGCGCATATTGCTCCGTATGAGCAAGCCAGCATCAATAATCATGAGCCGCGTCGACCGAGAAAGCTATTACTGCATAGCTCGGAGATCCGCAAATTATGGAACACCGTTCGACAAAAAGGTGTGACTGTGATTCCCCTCTCGGTATACCTGAAGAACGGAAGAGCCAAGGTGGAAATCGCAGTTGCCCGAGGGAAAAAACTGTACGACAAGCGTGCGGAAATCGCCAAGCGCGACTCGCAGCGCGAAATCGAGAGGCATTTACATATCCGTAATTGAGCCTCCAACCCAGGCATAAATCACCTAACGATTATATGAGGAGAATCAAATGCTGACCAGCAATATCCTTGCTCTTGTCATCACTTTTTTGGTAGCCCTCATCTGGTTGCGTTTCAACGATTACCTTGCCCATCGTGGCTGGATTGACAGTCACCTTAGTCGGAAATTCATCCATATCGGCACAGGCCCATTCTTCGTCCTATGTTGGCTATTATTCAATGAAAATCCAATCAATAAGTTCCTGGCAGCCCTGGTGCCACTGGCCTTCACCCTCCAATTTTTGCTGATCGGAGTGGGAGTGATAAAAGACGAAGCATCAGTTAAGGCCATGTCGAGAAGCGGTGACAGGCGTGAAATATTACGCGGTCCCCTATATTATGGGATTATCTTCGTGCTGCTGACCATCATTTATTGGAAGTCTTCACCGATTGGCATAATTGGCTTGATGCTCATGTGCGGTGGTGATGGATTGGCAGATATATTTGGACGCAAATGGGGTGCAGTTAAGCTTCCATGGAACAAAGGCAAATCCTGGGCGGGTTCACTTGGCATGCTGTTAGGTGGTTGGGTGTTATCTTTTCTGATCATCTGGGTCTTCTCGGCTGCGGGGGTATTTGCTAGCCCGATCCAATCTTTCTTGCTGCCGATTACCATAATTGCTCTGGTAGGCACATTGGTGGAATCTCTACCGCTCAAGGATGTGGATAATATTACCGTTACTGTCGCAGCGGTCATTGTTGGGTATCTTTTTTTCTAACTCTCACTTTTGAGGCGAATTCCATATATTTCAATAGCCATCCTGGTAATGAATCCAATAGTTTGTACATCACCAACTCTGTATTTTTGTAGTAGTGACTTACATTTCCGTTGTAGGCTTCGCCACCAGTACTCCCGACCAGGTCGGTAACACCTCGTAAAATCAGACACCTGGTTCGGTTCTTACTTGCCACCCAGGCAATCGCACCCGATTCCCAATCGCCGGCTATAGCCCCATACTTGCGTTTTAACATGGGAATATCATCAGCAAATAAATCCCGATCTCCGGAAACTAAAAGCGATCGTATTACCGGAATTGGAAAGGGCTCTGAGATCCAAGAAGTATCCAGTTCAGTCGTAAAACGTTGAATATGCTCATCAGGATCTCCCATTTGCTCGAAAATATCATAAATGACAGTTTTTTCTACTAAAACCACCTCCCTCGATGATATTTCCCCCTTAAAACCGCCACATGTTCCAAGGTTGATGATCAAATGCGGGTGCCACCTATCGATCGTATACTGAGTCGAAGCAGCAGCAGCAACTTTTCCCCAACCTCCGTGGAAAAAAATCACTGGTTTAGTCAATCCCGGTACTGACTTGTAATAATAGGGGAAACAGTCTCCAAAAGGTGTGGGATTTATGATGGCATCTATAAAATAATCACTTACTACCCGCCACTCAGCATTGGCGGAAATCAAGATGACAAAGTCTGGATGAATCGCCATTTCTGACCTTTCTTTCGATATTGACCGGTACCACCATGAGTATTAGAATAGATTTAATATAAATACAGGAGAGATTATGCCAATTTACGAATACGTTTGCAAGGATTGCGGAGAGCGTTTCGAGATCATTCGCTCGATTAAAGACGCCGATTTACCGATTTCTTGCAAATTATGCCATAGCAACCAAACGCAGCGCGCAGTTTCAGTTTTTTTTGCCCAGAGCGGTTCACAAATAATTGCGGGTGGTAATGGCTCGGGATGTGCTGGCTGCTCCAGTGGCTCCTGTTCTACTTGTAATCCCAATTGATCATTTCTACCAATGTTGATAATGTACCAGGTCCTTCAATTTCTTCCTCTTTTTGATTCCCGGTAGATCATCAGGATAGCCTAAAGGGGTGAATAAGATCGGCTCAACCTCCGGCGGTATAGATAGTACCTTACGGGCATTTTCTTCATTGAAGGCGGCGATCATGCATGTGCCCAATCCAAGGTCTGCTGCTGCTAAAGTGATGTAATCCATAACGATTGCGACGTCAACATAAAGATACTCCCGACCATCCTTTCTCACCCATGCTTTTTCTCGAATCCCGCACACACAGATCACCAATGGTGCCTGGACGAACCACTCGCGCGAGTATATGCTGAGCAGCTTGGTTTTCTTCCTGCTGGTCTTGGTAACGATTATCTGAAAGGGTTGGCGATTGCTTGCTGTGGGTGCCAATCGAGCAGCATCAAGGACACTCAACAACTTTTCTTTTTCGACTGGATCAGATTTATATGCGCGCACAGAATAACGTTTATTGACGAGCTCGATGAAATCCATGATGACCTCTGTTATATTGGATTGGGATATTTCTTCAATTTGGATGAACCATCATATTTTACCTTATCAAGCTGAGTAAGGAGAAATTGAGAGTAGATTTTCTTGACATCAGACTTGATTGGTTGTATCTTATGGCATCGACTTAAAGGAGAAAAATGAAAGCTTACAAAGTGGCACTCCTCGCAAATCTTAAGAAAAACGCACCTCATTTTGAAGGCATGGCAGCAGATCAATGGGATGACCTGGATTCCGAAAAAACAGCCAATGCACTGGTCGAAGCGATTCGTGCCGGAGGGTATATCTGTGAGTTTTTAGAAGGTGATCTCACATTATTCGATACGCTACGGTCATTTAAGCCAGATATTTGTTTCAATATTTGTGAAGGTCACTTTGGTGATGCAAGAGAATCACACGTTCCCTCAATTCTCGAAATGATGCGCATACCCTACACGGGTTCTAAAGTACTGACATTGGCACTCGCCCTGGATAAACCAATGACAAAGCGGGTTATTGCATACAATAATTTGCCTACTCCAGATTTTCAGACTTTCGAGCGAACCAATGAGCCTTTGGATCCAGAAATGAAATTTCCCCTTTTCGTCAAGCCAAGTCGGGAAGGGACCGGTATGGGTGTCTCACGGAAATCCATTGTTAACAACGAAGAGGAGATGCGGGATCAGATTGCAGCGATTATCGATAAATATAAACAGCCGGTATTGGTTGAAAGATACATTGAAGGACGGGAAGTAACAGTAGGCTTTGTTGGTAACCTGGTCGGTCCTGTAGCTCAACGTCTCCCTGATGACGAGCATGCCCGCCGCATCCAAGCAGGTTTGCATTTCCTGCCTCCAATGGAGGTAGACCTATCCCCATTTTCAGATTCAGATACGGTTTATAGCAACCGGTTAAAAGTCGAACTGGCAGATAAGCTTAACTACATGTGTCCAGCGCCAATCACCGGCGAGCAAATGCATGAGCTGAACTGGTTGGCTGCGGCTGTATTCCGTGTGATTGGTGCACTGGATGTCTCGCTGGTCGATTTCCGCCTGGATATGCATGACGACTATAAGCCTTACATACTCGAGATAAATCCATTACCAGGCCTCTCGCCTATTATCTCAGACCTGGTGATCGAGGCTGCCGGTGCTGGTATTGGTCATACTGAGCTGGTCAACATGATCCTTGAAACCGCCCTAAAACGCTACTCAATGATTTAGATCCAGCTCATCCACCCTTTGAGACAATTGATCAATTTTTTGGATAAGTCCTTCTAAATCACGCTCAGTGGGTATTTGCCGCGACCATAAGTACTGATATATTTTCCCCTCGACGTCATCCCTCGCAGCATGCAATTGGTGGCTGGCAACTAGCAGTTTCTCAAGCAGCCATCTACCATCATCTTGAGATAGCTCACCATTCTCGATGAGGAAATTAATCCGTCTTTCGATTTCCACGTCGTAGTGATGAAACAAACTGAGCGATTCGAATATTTTCCGCCGGATTTCATCGATTCTATTTCCCCCTGACTGAATCAAGCTGAGCAATAATTTAACCGGTAAAAAACCAGAGCTATTTTTCTCCACTTCGAAAATGATCTGGCTTAAAGTTACCGCAGTTATATCCTTCCCAGTCTGGTTATCAATGACCCGAATTTCTTGTTCGTCTTTAATTAACTCTTCTAATCCTTCGAGGGTTATGTAATGCTTCGATTGAGTATTATATAGTTTTCGATTTTGGTAACGCTTAATTATGACAGGCATGAACTTCCCTGCGCTAAAATATTAAAAATAATATAAAACCCCCTAATGTCTGGATTAGGTCTCTTATTTTTTAGCCTTGCTTAACTCATCAATTTTCTTTTCCAATTTGGCTATCTTTTCGGATAGAGCATCAAAGTCTTTTTTTGCTGGGACGTGAAAATGCTCAAAGACCTCGCCCATTTTTTTATGTAAGTAATTTTCCTCGTCGCTTAAATGTTGCTTCCGGCGTTCTCTGAGCTCATTGATCAACTTCTCCCGATCTTTTTTAGCCAGCTCGCCGCGCTCGACCAGCTTATCGACAAATTCTTCCAATTCATCGTGAGTGATAGCAATTGCCCCGATCCCTGCAAGCAATATCCGTCGGGCGATATGATAGAAAGAATAAGACTCACTTTTTTCTTGCGATTTTTTCTCCTCCGCATTCGCTGCCATCTTAATCACTCCTTTCTCAATATTTAAATAACGCAATGCGTTATATGAATTATAACACATCGCGTCATGATCGATTTAATATCGATACAGTTAATAACTACCTAATCGTAGTTATCACTTCGTGACCAGCCGATAATATTAACTTTTCTGAAAGGTTACTTAAACTGTCGGATATAGACGACCAAAAAACCAGCCAAAATCAGCCACAGCACTACCAATATCAGGGTTAATACTTTTATCCGTGGAGACTCACCCTGATTTTCAGCCGCTGCAGGACTTGGTGTGCTAGTCAGCGCTGGTTGGGGTGTGTTCGTAGAGCTGGATGTACTCGTCTTTGCTGGAAATACCAGAGTGATCGCAGGCAATGGCATTAGCGTGGTCGTGGGAGTTGGCGAGGGGGTTGCAGATGGAGTGTAGGTTTGTGAGGGTGTGCCGGAAGTTGACGTTGGTGTCTGGGTTAGTAATCCACTCGTTGTGGGCGTTACAGATGGAGTGTATGTTTGTGAAGGTGGACCCGAGGTTGTAGTTGGTGTCTGGGTTGACAGACCACTCGTTGGAGTGGATGTTAATGCATCCAATAATGATGCAGATACAGGACGTGAACCCGTGAAAATAAGGATGCACAGGATCATCACAAAAAATGGATAAATGATAGTTTTATTCATCTACGATGCAAGAAATTCCTGATCTCCAAATCGTCCCGTAGTAATTTTACCAAAGAATAATCCGTCTCTATATCCAAGACATGACACTGTTTTAATAGAAAAGTTTCTCATTACCGGAAAAATAATGAGATTTATTACAGCTTGGATACAAACAATGAATCCTGTATACACTTGCCTTCTCACCCAACACACTCTATAATTTCGGTATGAGCCAAATATCGAATCTCTATCGCCTGCAACAAATAGATAGCCAGCTCGATGCCTCGAATACCAATTTACTAAATATCGAACGAGATTTAAACGATAGCTCAACATTAATAAGCGCTCAACAGGCGGTTACGCAAGCAGAAGAACAGCAAAAATCAATCGCCAAAAAATTACGCGATGCTGAAGATAAATCCTACGAAACACGAGTAAAAATCGAGTTATCGGAAGCTTCACTATACGGGGGAAAAATACAAAACCCAAAAGAGTTGCAGGAGCTGCAGAATGAAATTGCTTCTTTAAAACGTTTAATGGTCAATTTGGAAGATAAACAACTGGAAGCGATGATGGAACTCGAGGATGCTGAATCAAAATTAATGTGGGCAAATGAAGGTCTCCATGATGTTCAGAAGAAGCAGATTGAGCAAAACGCTAAATTAAACGGTGAAAAGACAAAACTACAAGGCCAAATTGAGAGATTGGAAGCAGAACGTAAGGCTACTTTACCCACAATCGCTGCACCTGACCTGGGTTTATTTGAGCAGCTCAGAAAAAGCCGGAATGGTGTTGCTGTAGCTAAAATTGTCTCCAGAGCATGCACTGCTTGTGGAACCACACTCACGGCGGCGCTCGTTCAGGCGACCCAATCCACGGGCCAGCTTGTTCGCTGTCCAACCTGTGGCAGAATTTTATACCCTGGTTAAAGGTCTTTATAATTGGACCTGTTACTTTCGATCAATGCAATTTAATCCATCACTTTTTATTCCTGCAGGATGCTTATTTAACCAAATCTTATAAAAGCGAATAAAAATATGCGTAAGTCCATGGGAGTTCTCGTTAACAAGGTGAGTGGTATTCGGGGAGATATTTCAGCCGGTACTGAAACTCACCTTCGGAATGATATCCACAGCTTCAGTCAGAAGCAACATCTTGCCTCAACCATCTTTTCGCTGGATGAAATTGCCATAGAGCCACGGGTATTAACCCCGACCATTCAAGCACCTCGATCGATGGACCTTGCTCCAACCGATAGTGTGAGCTTAACCGTCCCTTATATCCCAGACTGGCCTGAGCTTGCCGCGGTATATAAAGCCTCGACCATGACTTTAATAGAAGCTCTTCAAGGTGGATCAAATATTATCCTGGCCGGACATCCAGGGAGCGGTAAAACCGTTGCCCTTGCCTGGCTGGCGTCTTTTATGGCGCGTAACGACAAAGGATTGGGTAAACTGGCTGGATTTCTGCCGCTCTATATTCACGCCACCGAATTGCAATTTATCAGAGACTATGCTGGAGTGACTATAGATGAGGCAGAAAAAGCAGACCAGGACATAACGGAGTTATCTGCGCAACAACCTCATCTCAAACCACAGGTTGCAAAAGATGTGGTGGGATTACTAACCCAAGCCATCGCGAGCTACGCCACTCCCGTGACCATTTCAAGGCTGCCTCGGATTGTACAATCTGCTCTAGATAACCAACGCGCGATCCTGATCATAGATCGGGTAGATGAATTGCCGCCCAAATACACACACCTGATCGCTGACTTTTTCACCAGGCTGCTTGAAAAATATCCAAAGCTGCGCATAGTTGTGGCTATGTCCTATGATTACATGGCGGGATTGCCATCCATGGGATTCGGCGTCATAGCCATGGCAGCCTGGGATGAAGATGAGCGCCACAAACTATTGCAGAAGTGGAGCCAACAATGGGTAAAGTATGTTGCGCCAATGGATAAAAATTCTTCCAAAAAAATAAATCCTTACTTCCTAAAGGGTTGGCTGAGTGCTAATAATGATCTACTAAAACCACTGGAATATACACTTAAAGTATGGGCGGCATTTTGTGGAGATATCCTCGGTGCAGATGGTCCAAGTGCCATCGAAGCTTACATCCGGCGCATGACCAATCAAGCGAATAACACTCGACCAGAGCTAGAAAGGTTTGCACTTCAATTACTTGTCGAAATGGACTACGCCTCCAATCCACGCTCCACCAAACGATTGATTTCGGCATACGAGGCCTCGATCAAAGCATTAAAAGAAAAAAGTCCATCAAATGAAGGCAATTACCCTCAGGAACCAGCGGAAAAAATCCCCTATTTTAAAGATATCCCGGAGATTGATTTATTAAGCAGCAATGGCTTTTTAATCAGCTACTCGAATTACCGCTTCGGTTTTTCACATCCAATGATCACCGGCTATCTTGCAGGCAAGGCTCTGTCTGAAATCAAGGTGGCCAGCCAAATTCAGGATCAACCCTCATGGTCAGGCAAAAACCTGGCGCTGTATTATTTCTCCCGTTATGGAGATGTGACCCCCCAAATACAATATTATCTCCAAGAGGATAATATTCTCCATGCAAATCACCTGATCATCGCCCGATGGTTACAGGTCGCACCAAAAAACAGGCCATGGCGGACAATAATCCTCCGCACCCTGGCATCCGTCATGATGAAAGAGAAAGAGACCTTAAGCCTGGCTGCCAAGATCATCACCGCAATGGCATTTTCAGGCGATGAGGGTGTATCACTCTATTTTCGTCAGCTGTTGAAATCGGAGCATCCGAACCTGAAACAATTAGCAGCTCTGGGTTGTGGCATCCTGGCTGATAAAAAAGCGATCGGAGATTTAAACCTCATCTTTCAAGAGCAGTCACCGGCCTCTATCCGTTCTGCAAGCCTGGCACTGGCAGCAATAAGCGACAATCAAGCATTGGAGATTTTAGCAGCGAACCTGCTCAGCGGCGATGAGCTGGTCAGACGTTGCGCGGCTGAGGCGTTGGCGAATAATCAAAAAGAAGGATATCCTGCTTTAAAAGATGGCAGCGCTATGGAAGATGTCCTCGTGCGCCGTTCGGTGATTTTTGGACTTATCCGGATTGACCAACCATGGGCGAGAAAAATTGTCGAAAACCTGCAATTGGAAGACAAAGAATGGATCGTTAGAAATGCTGCTATCCAGGTCTTTGACGAGCTGCACAGGAAAACAAACCTTGCTCCCCAGCCATTACCTTTCCTGACAGAAGCAACATGGCTGATTAATTATGCCAACAAAATCGGGACGACTGTCGCTCCAGGTAAACCGGGCGAGGAGCTGGTTGGAAAAGCCCTGGCAAATGGTACGAACGATGAAAAATTGAACGCTCTTGATTACTTTAGGAATAAGTGCGATCCAGCAACGATTAATCTAATCTATACAACCTATAAAAATAGCACCGGTGAGGTACACGACGCAGCTTACCAGGTATTATGGCTGATGACCGCAGCGGGGATAAAATTACCTTATACGTTTGAATAGTCATCGTTGCAAATTAATGGGGATATCATAATTTAAAGAGTCATGTTTATACCGGTAAGCCCCAAATTATCCGATATTTTTATCTTCCACCTTATGCTATTAGCCAATTGAATACAAAATACTGATGATTATCCGCCCTAGTAGCTGAACGATTACGATTAGAATGATCGGGCTTAAGTCCAACATCCCGATCGATGGGATGATTTTTCTGATCGGATTTAATAACGGGTCTACGATGCGATCTAAATTGTATCGCAATGGATGATAAGGGGACATAAAGTACGAAAGAAATACTTTGACAATCACCACCAAAGTGACCAGCTGGACAATGTAGTTTATTATGCGAGCGATTACGATCACAATCCCTCCTCGCTCATGTTATTCGCGGTCCTATGATTGCCGTTCCAATCCTGACGCAAGTGGAGCCCTCCTGAATGGCGACTTCGAAATCACCGCTCATCCCGATCGACAAGCCTCGAAAACCGGACAGTTGAAATCGCTGGATGAGCTGTTCCTGGATCACCTTCAGCCTTCGATAATAAGGTCTGGAGACCTCCGGATCAGTGGAATAGGGTGGAATGGTCATGAGACCCAAAATATTTAACCCGGGTAATGAAATGATTTTTTCGAAATCTGGCAAGAAATTGGATAAATTCCCCTCCAGCCCGATATACCAGCCAGACTTTGTTGTCTCTCCACTTAGATTGAATTCGAGGAACCCTGGTATTTTTTTATCAAGCTCGACAGCAAACCTGCTGAGGCGTTCGGCAAGCTTCATACTATCGAGCGAATGTACATAATGGAAATATTCACATACAGGTAAAGCTTTCCGGCTTTGCACATGCCCAATCATGTGCCATCGAACTCCCCTGTGATTTCCCATGCTTTGGATTTTAGGTATTGCCTCCTCCACATAATTCTCGCCGATGTCCGTAGCACCCGCATCGATCACGGCCTGGACAACCTCAATGGGATGTGTTTTGGTGACTACGACCAGCTGGATAGCATCAGGATCTCGACCGGCCTCTTTAGCTACAACGGAGATACGGTCTTTCACGCATAAATAATTTTCGCGAATAGGCTTGATCGGCACCGATGGCATATTCATAGCCGTCCCTATTCACTCAATCCGAATACTACTCCAAAGCGACCGGTCTTGCCATGTTCGCCGCGATGCGAATACCAATCCTCCAGATTACAACAGGTGCACAGGTTACATTCTTCGATATGTTGCACACCTGATTCAGCCAGGGCCAACCGATTGGCTTTCCATAAATCGAAATAAGTCTTGCCTTGAATGCAGTTAATCAGCTCATCTGCCTGGTTCGTAAAGCTTCTACGGACGCGATCGATCACATCATTACCGACGGAATAATGGTCCGGACCAATCGATGGTCCTAATGCAGCGATTATATCCCTGGGATTGCTGCCAAATACCACAGCCATTTCCTTAACCGTCTTTGCAGCGATCTTATCGACAGTCCCAATCCATCCAGCATGTGCGATTCCAATCGCCCGATTGATTGGATCGAACAAAAGGATCGGAACACAGTCGGCAAATCTCATCATCAATGTTATATTCGGTCGATTGGTAATGATTGCGTCAGCTTTCAGGTGAGGCGCTCCAGGCAATAATGGACTGTCAGTTGTGATAATTTTCGTGCTATGAACCTGATAGAGGTCGTAAACACCTTCGGTTCTGATATTCAAAGAGGTCAGAGCGCGCTCACGGTTATGTAATACACGCTTCGAATCATCACCAACCGAAGCGCCGAAATTTAAACTATGCCAGGGAGTTGGTGAAACACCACCCCGGCGAGTAAATACAGCATGATATAAGCCTGCATTTTCGAAGGATGAAAAGCGGTAATATTTTATCGATCCCACTTGATGAAATGCCACGCAAGTATCGCTTTCAGGTCTTCTTTGAAGCCGCCCACTTCAACGCTTGTGTTAATTTTACTTCCAGGAATTTCTTATTCTCAACCATCGATTCTTCTACATAAGGGTAGCCAAACCAGGCGGTAATGAAACCGAACAAGAAGCCGGTAACAGTCCTTAGTAATGGAGTGCTTTCCCTCAATGGGAGCAGATTGAATGGCAATTGGCTGATCAACTGGCTGAATCCATCCAGGCCTATCGGTACAATACCGATCAGGATCCAGACCAGCCAATGGATTGGTTTTACCCTTCGGCGAAAGATACCGAATAAAATGCCGAATAGGAGAATACCTCCATAGATAGCAACATCCCGCTCGCACAAAGCAACTTTATAGCCTAATTGTGCGTTCCCAAGAAAAGCCCGTGCTGAAAGTAAGTCTGCTCCATTCAATCCAGTCGCTTGCTGATAGGAGAGAAGGCTGGCAAGATGAGCTTCCACACGTGGATACACGGCCTGCTCTCCAAAAAGGAACCAAGACCGGAACGCAAATTGATGGCAAACGAAACCGTAGACGCGATAAATCGCAGTTGCTGGGCCAACTGCTCCGGCTTCCATCAGGACAGGTGCCAGAAAGGGTACGCTGACATAAAGAAAAACCAGAATTGTGAATATCGCCAGATAATGTTTCGATAGCCAATGACTAAATGAATCCGACTTAGTCCAGTTGACCGGGATCAGTAATTTTCCCTCTTCGATCTCTTTATCCAGCTTCCGCTCTTGGGCATGGCTATGTTGGACTGCTAAAAGAGATATTTCCAAGTCTTTCTTCTCTATCGGAGCAGACAATTTATATGGCCCGACGGTCACAACCGGCACATTGAATCCATATAAATTCTTGAGCTTGGTATCACTATCCACATCAATAATCCTCAGCTTATGTGGAATACTGGTCTGTAGCTCTTCCAGGTATTTCTGGGTAGCCTCGCAAAGATGACAGTCACTGCGAGTATACAATGTGACTTCAATCATTTATGTACTCCGATGGAAAAATAAGTCCTCTGTATTGCTGCCAAGCGCCTATTATCCATCCCATGTAAATATGATCCTTTACACCACTAATAATGTGACCATACTCCAGGCTTAAAAATGGAACAGAATTCACCTGATGTTTCGAAAACACGATTATACCTTTACTTGATCGAACACTTCCTTTTGTGAGGCAGCAATTACATGCCCGCTTAAGTACCCTAAATATGCGGGGACTAAAGGAAATACACATGGGGATAAAAAGGACAATGCCCCGGCAGCCACAGCGGTGATCATGCTAGGGATTTGTGAGCTGGACGGGAAATCCAGATATAAACCAGAGCGGAGAGCCCACCCGGCGATGACCGTCATTTGCGCTGTAATCATCAATATTCCAATGGCAATGATGAGCAGGCCAGAAATTATCTGAAAGGCGCGCAAATATCTCCTCATCTTCCTCACCAGCGAGCTAACCTGATCCACTGCCAGCGCTAATAAAAGGAATGGTATCCCCAGCCCTAGTGAATATCCTGCTGACAGAACCATAGCCTGGCCGACGGTACTTGAGCTAAATCCAAGCGTCAAAATTGCACCCAAGGTCGCTCCGATGCACGGACTCCAACCTGCGGCAAAGAAAATACCCATCACGATGGAGCTCCAAAACGTGCCTGTCGCACCTTTATAGATGCGGCGCGTATCCATATAAAACCACGGTATGTGGATCAAGTCCATGGTGGCCAATCCGAAGACAATCAATAACAGTCCCCCCACCCGGGCAATCCATAGCTTGTATGTAACGAACAATTGCCCGACAAGGGTGGTCGCCCCACCCCAACCGATTACAAATATGAGCGAGAAACCAAATACAAAAGCGAGCGCATGAAGAAATAAGTATCCACGCTTCCGGATACCTCCGTTAGCAGCTGCATTGGCAGTAGATTGCATCAATAAATCTCCGAGATTAATGAGATGTAATCAAATTCCACTTTACTTCCTATGATTCGATTACCTGTATCACAGTACTGTCTTGCTTAGCAATGGTGATATCAAACATGCCAGGGTCATAAGGCACATGGGGCAGGCCCCAGCGAAAAATCCACTTGGCATCTTCCGGAAGGGTATTGACACAACCATGAGATTTGGGAGTACCAAAATCATTGTGCCAGACGGTGGCATGGATTGCGACGCCTCCGGTTGCAAACACTGACACCCATCCAATCCCAGGGAGTTCGTATGGCGCGCCAGATGCACCACCACTCATTTGAAGGGATATATACTTCCGTGAGATCAAATATGAGCCAAGTGGCGTGGACCATTTTTCGACGACATTCCCGTACATATCAAATTTTGCGCCGGTTGACACACGGCAATAATAAACTTCTGTATCACCTTCGAAGCAGGATAACGTCTGCTTGGTCACATCAACGACGATTTTCTTGTTTTCGGCTTCGGGATTGATCGGCATGATTTCGTCCTGTGCAATTGGGTGCATGGCTTCTGCCGGCACCCACAGCATGTCCACTCCACCGTAAAGATTTGGATTCGCCCGGTAATATTCTTTACCATCTTCATCCGTTTTTATCTGGTCGATATAATATACCTGATTGTAGTAAACCCGTAGAGGTAATCCATCATCGAGTCTTGCGTGTACCCAGGAATTCGAAGATGGTCCATAGACTAATGTTACATCAGCATAGGGGACCGTAACTACCGCCCACATTCCTTCACCCTTGACCATTGGGAGAAGTTTGTCAACGGGGATATTGGGGATATTCCTCACTGGCTGAAGGTAAGGTGCAAAGATAAAACCATCCGGTGTTTCAACCCATTTCTGATTGTAGAAATTGTAGTTCGGCTCTTTTGCCACCATCTCTCGTAGCCATGCAACGACTGCATCTTCATAGAGCACACCAACTGTTTGACTGTTCTCGTAAGGGCCCGACTTTACATCCACTCTGCCAATAATACACACCCGTCCTAGATGCTCGTAGGCTGGGAACTCAACCAAATTAGACGAGTTTTTCCATGGGCTGATATGCAAACCTGTAATGCCTAATCCGAGCAGCTTGATAAAATTTCGACGCGATAAACTGTGCATGATGGCATTAAGCATAACCTCAAAGATATGACGGGTCAATAGATAAGCTTAGCACAGTATTAAAGGATTTATTCCAAATCTGCTTTTTTTAGGATTCCTTGTCGAAACGCAGGAGTATAATCAAATACAAGCTAAAAGTTCCAATCACCAGTTCCGTAACGACTTGCTCACGAAAATAAAAATGCCTGAAAAGGATCTCCCAATCGTATTAATGACCCACACCTTGCCTCAAGAATGGGTCTCATCGCTAAAAGGGCATTGCACGGTATATAACGGGCCAGTTGATGCGACTGAAATGGATCCTTCTTTGTTCGATTTACTCCCCAAAGCTGAGGGCTTATTTACATTATTGACCATCCCGGTAACGGGGAAAATTATTAGCCAGGCACCCCTATTACGAGTGGTAAGCAATATGGCTGTAGGTGTGGATAATATCGATATCCCTGCGTGCACGAAACGATCGATCCCGGTAGGAAATACCCCGGGCGTATTGACTGAAAGCACAGCAGACCTTACCATGGCATTGATTTTATCCATCGCACGGAATATACCTCAAGCAAGCCGTGATGCGACGGAAGGAAGATGGAAAACCTGGTCACCAGCTGGATGGTTGGGCATGGAATTGCATGGCGCAACATTGGGGATTATCGGTATGGGTAAGATCGGAAAAGCTGTCGCCAGGCGTGCATCTGGATTCGGGATGAAAATCCTGTACACTGACCTTCAGGAGGCTAATGAAATCTTTGCTTCCAGGGTTTCCCTTGAAGAGCTCCTCCGGCAGAGCGATATCGTATCTATACATGCGCCACTTACGACCGAGACACGTGGGTTGATTAATAAATTCAGCCTGTCCTTGATGAAACCGACGGCGATCCTGATCAATGCAGCTCGTGGCCCCCTGGTTATGACTTCAGCCCTCGTGGAGGCGCTTAAAGAAAATCGAATCGCAGCTGCTGCCCTCGATGTGACCGACCCAGAACCTCTCCCACCTGACCATCCTTTATTCAGCCTGCCTAATTGCCTTATCGTTCCACATATCGGCTCTGCCACGCAACACACGCGTCGTCGCATGGCGGAGCTGGCTTGTGAAAACTTACTGGCAGGCTTGCGGGGTGATCGTTTACCTAATTGTGTCAATCCTGAGGTTTATTCAATAAAATAGGAGCAATATCAACATGGAGCTGAGCGGTTTACACTTACTATTGACCTATCAATGCACTTTCGAATGTGACCACTGTTTTGCGTGGGGCAGTCCCTTTCAGACCGGCACGATGACCCTTGCTTTCATTCGAAAAATCCTGGGGCAGGCTGAAGAAGCTGGCTCGGTGGAATGGATATATTTTGAAGGTGGTGAGCCATTTTTATATTACCAGGCGATGGTAGCCGGGATCGATTTGGCAAATGCTAAAGGATTTAAAGTCGGGATCGTGACTAACAGTTATTGGGCAACCTCAGAAGAGGATGCACGCCTGTGGCTTTCCCCTATAGCGGGGAAAGTCCAGGACCTCTCTATAAGCAGCGACCTGTTCCACTTCGCGGAAAAAGTCAGCCAACAATCCAGGTATGTCACCCAGGTTGCAGAGGAATTAAATATCCCATTGGGAGTAATCTGCATCGAACAACCGGAGGAGGGTGCTATTTCAACGATGGGTCAAATCCCTCCCGAGCCTGCCTCTATCATGTATCGCGGTCGCGCAGTTGATAAGCTGGCTCCAAAAGCCACGCATTATCCAGCGGATTTATGGGTGGAATGCCCACACGAAAATCTGAAAGATCCCGGGCGTGTGCACATCGATCCTTTTGGAAATATGCACATATGCCAGGGATTATCGATCGGTAATTTGCATAAATCATCGATTAAAGAGATATGTCGCCAATATGATCCCATGCAACACCCAGTTATCGGTCCTTTGATTGAAGGTGGGCCGTATAAACTGGCTGAACTGTATCAACTACCCATCGAAGAAACATATGTGGATGCTTGCCACTTGTGTTACGAAGCCAGAAAAATGCTCAGGCAAAGGTTTCAGGATATCCTTTTGCCAGATCAAATGTATGCGGTGGTGGATTAAATATGGCTATACGCAATTGGCTGATCTTGTCTACACGTTCTGATCTTGAATCCTTTTTTTATACGTGACTATGCCGCCATTCTTATCCTGAACATTAAGCAACGTCATTAAATCGGTAAAACACCAGTTTCGCTTTTAATTTATGCGCCAATATCTGCCGGGTTACATAAAATTACTGAAAACCGGTGAGCTCGAACAGAGAGTTGCAGATGCCTATCCTCATCTGTCGAAATGCGATGTATGCGCGCTTGAATGCCCGGTTGACCGTCGCATAGGTAAATTGGGTGCCTGCCGCACGGGTGAAAGAGCAAAAGTCAGCAGCCTTGCTGCTCACATGGGTGAAGAAAATCCATTGCGTGGTTGGAACGGCTCAGGAACGATCTTTTTCACCCGCTGTAACCTGAGATGCCAGTATTGTCAAAATTTCGATATCAGCCAGATTGATTCCGACGATGAGGTTGATCCGGAAGATATCGCAGAAATGATGCTGCAGTTGCAAGCACGCGGCTGTCATAATATTAACTTCGTTTCTCCCAGTCATGTTGTTCCCCAGATATTAGCTGCGGTTTTGGAGGCCTCAAAAGCTGGATTGAGCTTACCGCTGGTCTACAATACGGGTGGTTATGATTCGCTAACCATGTTACACCTTCTTGATGGAGTAATCGATATCTATATGCCTGATATGAAATATGGGGACGCAAAAATTGGGCATAAATATTCAAAAGTGCCTAATTATCCGCAGGTCAATCAATTGGCCATAAAAGAAATGCACCGCCAGGTGGGAGATTTACAAATCGACAGCAATGGGCTTGCGTATCGGGGCTTGCTCGTCCGGCACCTGATCTTGCCTAATCAACTTGCCGGGACGGATGTAATTGTCCATTTTTTAGCGCATGAAATATCTGAGAATACCTACTTGAACTTGATGGATCAATACCGTCCATCTTACAAGGCTCACCTTTATCCAGAACTCTATAGAGCGATTACTTTTCAGGAATTTCAATCTGCGCTGCAGCTGGCAATTAATGAAGGCTTGCACCGGTTTGATCAAGGCTAATCTTAGTGAATCACACCCCCTTCTGGCTTGACACACCTCCATCCCATGGTAAACTTAGTCATCATGAATCACCAATCGCCCTACAACCCTTTACCTAGCAATCGTAATCCATTCTGGCTTTCGATCTGATGGTGCTTACCAGGTGAAGGAAATATTCAACTTAAAAAACACCCTCTGGATTGGAAACCAGAGGGTGTTTTTTGTATAGGAGGTCTGTTATGAGGATGTCAGCCTTGTTCAGCCAGACAATCAGAGAAACTCCAGCTGAAGTGGAAGTGCCCAGTCACCAGCTTTTACTGCGGGCAGGCTTCATCCACCAGCTTGCTTCAGGCATATTTTCGTACTTACCCCTCGCGAAACGATCGCTGACGAAAATAGAAAACATCATGCGTGTGGAGATCAATGCAATTGGCGGACAGGAAATCACCATGCCGGTCGTCCACCCAGCTGAAATCTGGCAGGAATCAGGTCGCTGGTACAAAATTGGGAGCGAGATGGGCAGATTCACGGACAAAAGCAACCATCCAATGGTCCTTTCAATGACCCATGAAGAGGTGATAGCAGACCTCGTGCGCAGGGAAATCAAATCGTACCGGCAGCTACCCCAATTGCTCTACCACATTCAAACAAAATGGCGTGACGACCCACGCCCCCGAGCTGGCCTCATCCGCGCCAGGGAATTCACGATGAAGGATAGCTACAGCCTGGACGCAGATTGGGAAGGCCTGGATCAGCAATACCAAGCTCATTATCAAGCATATCAAAAAATCTTCAAGCGTTGTGGTCTACCTGTGATCGCGGTTAAATCTGACACGGGAATCATGGGCGGTGATATAGCGCATGAGTTCATGTACCTAAATCCGATCGGTGAGGATACGATAATGCTCTGTGATAAATGTGGTTATTCCGCCAATAAGCAAATTGCCAGAACACGAAAAATCCCATATTCCGATGAACCCCAATTGCCAATCGAGAAAGTAGCCACGCCAAATGCCAAAACTATCGATGAGCTTGCCTCATATTTATCTATACCAACCAATAAAACCGCCAAGGCTGTCTTCTTGGTAGCGACAATATTACAAGGAAATGAAAAGATTGAACGCTTCGTGTTTGTGATCGTGCGTGGCGATATGGATGTAAACGAGACCAAATTAGCCAATGTTTTGCATGCCACCGAGCTGAGGCCAGCCTTGGATGCAGAAATCCGAGCAGTGGGGGCTGTACCAGGTTATGCTTCACCAGTTGGACTAACCGACGTCCTGACAGTGGTTGATGATCTGATTCCAGCCTCACCAAATCTGGTATCAGGCGCCAACATTGATGGATACCACTTCCGCAATGTTAATTTTATTCGTGATTACAATGCTGACCTGATCGCCGACATCACAACAGCTCAAGACGGAGACAGCTGTTACGAGTGTGGCGGTCGTTTACATTCGATGCGGGGTGTGGAGGTGGGTAATATATTCAAGCTCGGAACACATTTCAGTGAATCCATGGGCTGTTATTACCTTGATAGCCAGGGGCAGTCTCATCCAGTCATTATGGGATCCTATGGAATCGGCACAGGACGGCTGCTGGCGTGTATAGCTGAAGAACACCACGATGCGCATGGATTGATCTGGCCGATATCAGTTTCCCCATTCCCTATCCAGCTGGTTTCATTGCCATGGAAAACCACAAATGCCGGAGAAGACAGCTTTTCATTAGCTGAAACTCTCTACCAGGAATTAAAGGATCAGCAGATTGAGTGTTTGTACGACGATCGCGAAGAAAGTCCGGGAATAAAATTTAATGATGCGGACTTGATCGGCAATCCCATCCGACTTACAATCAGTGAACGATCAATAAAGAGTGGTGGGATAGAGTGCAAATTACGCCACAAGCCAGAAAAGATCATCATTCCCCGTGAAAATATCGTCCCTTCTATGAAAGAGGAAATTAAAAAATTAGAAAATTGCCTCAACCAATGATGTCCACTCCCCAAGGGTGACGACAACGCAAAATCATTCAGGCGACTATGAGCACAATTCATCTCATCTCACACACGCATTGGGATCGGGAATGGTATTTACCATTCCAGCAATTTCGATTAAAGCTCATCCACCTAATAGACCGCTTGTTGGTAATTCTTGAGCAAGAACCAGATTTTAAACACTTTTTGCTGGATGGCCAGACGATTATCCTTGAAGACTATCTGCAAATTCGACCGGAAAAAACGGATGAGCTACGCAAGTACATCGCTTCCGGAAGGATATCAATTGGTCCTTGGTACATCAGTCCAGACGAGTTCCTGGTCAGTCCGGAGTCACATATCAGGAACCTGCTCGAAGGGCACAGGCAATGCCAGAGATATGGCGGGAAGATGATGGTGGGTTATCTGCCCGATTCGTTTGGTCATGTCAGCCAGATGCCTCAGATATTACAAGGATTCGGGATAAACTCGGCCTGCTTTTGGAGAGGTTTGGAAGACCATCCGAGTGAGCTGATTTGGAAAGGACCGGATGGTTCCCATGTGTTGTTAGCCTATCTGCGGGATAGTTATAGCAATGCAGCCAGCCTGACACCCACTATACCAGAAAAATTCTCTAGCGAAGTACAAGAGCTCTGCCAATCACTCTCACCCTATTCAGTATCCGGCCACATCCTACTGATGAATGGGACGGACCACATGGAACCATCTGAGCAACTGCTCAGTGCGATGCGTGCCTATCCATCGAAGTCTGATGAAGATACTCTCAACCACTCCAGTCTGGAAGGGTATGTCAGTGCAATTCATTCATTCTTAGAAACCTCCAGTCAGATATTTCCTGAGGTGAATGGTGAGCTGCGGTCCTCAAAACGTGCTCATTTGCTTCAAAATGTATTGTCTACACGCATATGGCTAAAACAACGCAACCAAACCTGTGAGACTGACTTGTTGAAGTGGGTCGAACCATTTTGTGCCTGGGCCGAGCTACTCGATGAGAATAAAACCCATCCAAATGCAGAAAATGACAATGGATCCAACAAATACATATGCCGCACCCAGGCGATCATCCAGTATGCCTGGAAGCTACTCATGCAATGTCACCCGCATGATTCTATCTGTGGCACATCCATTGATCAGGTAGCAAGAGAGATGGGAATGCGCTTCGACCAGGTTGATCAGATCGACCAGGAATTGATCAATCAAAGCCTGCAACGGATCAGTCGAGAGATTAATACAAAATTTACAGCTCACCCTCCCGGATCAGATCATCCGCATGATATTCTTTCGGCAATCATCGCTTTCAATCCAAACGATGCTCCGAATAACGGCATCGTTTCGATAAGGTATAAACTTCCTTGGGGCTATTCTTCCGTAGAGATCATTAATGATGCCGGAAGAGTAATGCCCCTTCATCAAATTGGATTGGGGCAGCGCGAACTAATAAATATGTTTATGGATAAAAGGGGATTAAAGCAAGGCCTGGGGATGATCAATAACGGTAATGTCGCTGGTATGGTCATTAAGTATTTTGAGCTCGAACGACAGGGAGAGCGCGTGATCATCCATGTCACAATTTCAGATCACGGGCCGGTTAATTTGGAGCAGTACAGGCTGGGTCTTGCACAGGTTGAAGCAGCACTGTCTGATCCAAACGTTAAGGAATTCCTCATCCAGGCGAGCTCTGATCCTGAAATTACGTTATCGTTTATTGTCAAAGATGTTCCTGGGCATGGTTATCGGAGTTATTGGATCTGTGGTCTCGCACAGCCTATCTCGAAAGAAGCTCAACCGGTAAGACTCAACCCTCTGGTAAAAACCTTATTGTTGGTATCCAGCCCTTTAGCCAAACGACCATTCTTCTCAAGGTTAGCTCGCAAAAGGTATGTAAAACATTCCAAGCTACACGACAAAATTGAAAACGAGTACTTTATTGTAGAAGCTCAACGCTCGGATGCGACGATAACGGTCACAGACAAGCGGAACAAACAGGTATACCAGGGACTAAGTCGTTTTATCGATGGTGGAGATTGTGGCGATCTGTATAATTTCTGCCCGCCAGTTAACGATCAATTAATAACCGCGAGGATCACAAGCATTGCAATCGATGATTGTGAGATTTACCAGAAAATGACCCTGCGTTGTGAAATGAACGTTCCACGCTGCATTTCTGAAAACCGCAAATCTCGCATCCATGAAAGGGTAAAGATCGAGCTTGATAGCGAAATCACACTGGTACCCGGTGTTCCACGTATAGATATCCTCACTCAACTTGATAACCAGGCGAGCGACCACCGCTTGCGGGTTCATTTCCCCGCGCCCTTTGATGCCTCAACTGCCTGGTATGATGGTCATTTCGACATCGTCCAACGACCAATCAGTATGCCGACTCATGACGAGACCTGGGTGGAACCTCCTCGTCCTGAGGTGCCACAAAGAGAGTTCACCAGTATC
>Ga0153916_10000455_pt1 | contig 27366 bp, 40 predicted proteins | sample Opewatmetagenome_FD_109642 | JGI IMG/M metagenome (GOLD analysis project Ga0153916, IMG submission 109642) | Freshwater wetland microbial communities from Ohio, USA - Open water 3 Core 3 Depth 4 metaG | ecosystem: Environmental > Aquatic > Freshwater > Wetlands | place: USA: Ohio, Lake Erie...
GACCGCGTTTCGAAATCGATATGCAAAGTCGGCCGGTCGGTCATACAAGACCTTTCTCAACAGCAAGCCAGTTAGGCATCGACACTTCGACAATCGAGTCGCCCCTCTCGGCATATTCGATCTGGCTCTTGGGCAACCAGATATACGTTGAACCATCATCGGAGACGGCAATCGCTTTTTCCGTCTCCGCATGAATGTTCAGTGTCAAATCGATAAGATCAGAGCGCTGGTTCATGAGAACAGGTCCACTTCGTCGCCGAAAGCCTGGGCGGCGGTTTCCTCGAACAGAGACGTCGAATCGAGCAAGGGTTCGACCTTGAGCCCGGCGAAGTCCCGTGACGGGTTGGCGGCGCCGACGCCGCCCAGGTTCTCGTCATCGGCCACGATCATGACCGACTGGAGATAGAAGGTCGGACCTTCGTTGCCTTCGACCTTGAACCACCGAGGCGCCACGGCGACGTAAGCCCAGCAGCCCGAATAGCAGCGCGCCTTGTCGATGATCGGCGCGTTGTTCGGATCGACCACCGGCGGCTTGCTTTGCGAACTGTTGGCCGAGATGGCGATGCGCCCTTCGATGAAGCCGTCGTAAAGCGCGCCGGACTGCTTATCGACGTAGCCGCCCTGGTCCTTGAACGGATTGTTGTACTTCGCCGCGATGGCCTTGTTGGTGAGCGCCATCGGGGCTTTCTCGCGGAATAGATCGGTCGCCGCTTTCTTGAGTAGCGTCAGATCGCCCTGCGCGGGCACGAGCAGCACGGCGCCGTAGGCGCGCTCCTTGCCGTCCGCGCCGGGCTTCGGCCGCTCCAGCAGGTTGACGAACGCCAAGCGCACCGGCCCGAACAGGATATTGCCGCCGTCGAGCACCTTGGGCGGGTTCTGTTTCCAGGCCCGTTCGATCCACTCCGGCGAGATGCGTGATTTTTCAGCCATGTCCTTCAGTCCAAACCGTCCATGTTGAGCGACCCGAAGTCGCGAGCGGCAGCATCGACGGCAGGACGCCTGTCGCTCTCGGGGGCCAAGGTCAGGCCCGACGATTCCTTCTTGGTGTAAAGCGCCTTGAAGTCGGCGATCTGTTGCTTGGTTGCACCATGCAGCTTCAACGCCTTCTCCATGTCGCCAAGCGTGACCAGCTTGCGCGGCCGTGCTTCGTCTTCCTCGACGCCGAACAGCATTTCGGCGGCGCCGGCGATCTCGTCGTCGGCAGCGGCCCATTTCGCCCGGCCCAATTTCTCCACCGCTTTCCAGCCCTTGACCGGAATGCCGTGCGTGACGAGCCCTTCGACATATTCCTCAATCTGGCCGAGCCAATCGTTCAGGACGCGCGCCGCTTTCAGGATCTCGCCGACGCGATCGTTGTCGTAGGTCTTCGGCTCGGGCAGATCGCCAGCGCTGATCTCGGTGATGCTGGCGAAGTCGAGTTGCGCCGACTCCAGTACCTGCTGTTCGCGAAGGGGGCAGATCGCCGCGGCATCGCACCAGCGGCACCAAGAGCCGGCGTTGTAGCTGGTGGCTTCAGTCTGCGATCGGGCGATAGCCGCATCGACGTCCTGCTGAAACTCCATCAGGTCCGAGACGACCATAAGCCAGCGACGAACGGCGCCAAGGTCTTCCACATCGCGAGCGCGAGGCTGGACGATCACCAGCTCCAGCTCGCTAAGCGACCAGTCGTCCCGCGAGAAGACCGCGCCGGCGGCGTAGAACTTGAGCTGGGCATTGTCGTCGGCCGTGACGCTGACGCCAACGCCATGCTTGTAGTCAAACACGACCAGGCGCCCGGCCTTCGGATGATAGACCAAGGCGTCGTTCGTGCCGAACACTTCGCCCGGCGCGGCGCTCTCGACGCTCAATTCGAACGACTGCTCGACGTAGATTTCCGCATCGGGATGCTGGTCGAATTCCGCCCAGACCGCATCGAGATAGACCTGGATAGCGGCGGCCATTTCCTCGGTCAGCGGCTTGGCGCCGACCTGAGCGTCGAGCGTTACGCCGACATACTCAATCGCGGCGCGCTCGCCGCTTGCCAACATGTAAGCGGCAAAGGCATGGGCTAGCGTGCCCTCTTCGGCATATGCCGAAGAGGGCTTCGATGGCACGGTCTCGATCAGCGCGGTCGATCCCGCGCAGTTCATCCACCGGTCCGCTTTGGAGCCGCCCCAGCGGCTGTGCGTGGCCATCAGGCGCTCAACAGCGCATAGGCCGCGCTGTAGTCCTTCTGTTGGAGATCGCCCAGGCGCTTCACCGGCGCGCCGTCTGCGGTCTGGAAATTCTCGATGAACAGGGCTTGCGCTGCCGGCATCGAGTTCTTGCTGATATACGCGTGCAGGGCGGCTTGCACATCGTCCTTGGTGTGCTCGCCAGCCTCCATCGCTTGGACTTCGGCGAGTTGATCGGCGAACGCGTCCTTCGGCGACGCGGCGATCTGCTCGACTTCGGCCTCTGGTTCAGATGCGGTTGTTGTCTTCGCCTTCGGCGGACGGCCGCGGCGCCCGGTGGGTGTTTCGGTTTCCTGCACGGCAGTGGTCTGATCTTCGTCTCCGACCCGCTGGCCTGCCGCGAGAGTGCCCGAGGCCAGCGAAAGACCGGCCAAACAAAGCAAAGCGGCGTGATATTCGTCCGGCGTTTCCGCATCGATGATCAACTGAATCCTGGCCATCCGGCCCTCCTGATTGGTGAAAAACATAAACGGAATTGTCAAGGAACCTCAACAGGAACGATGTGTCAAGGGCCTTCTCGCGGTCCTTCGATCTGGGCGATGGCCGCGGTCTTGCGCGCCAGCGTCGCGCTGACGCGCTCGTCGATCGAATTGGCCAGCGTCACCCACTGGGCATGTACCTTGCGGGTCTGGCCTTTGCGGTGCACGCGCTTGATGGCTTGGTAGTTGTCCATCGGGGCCCAGGACGATTCGAACATGATCACGCGCGCCGCGGCGGTGAGCGTGATGGCCGTTCCCGAGGCGACAATGTTTCCCAAATAAACCTTGACCTGCGGATCGTGCTGGAACCGCTCGACCGCGTTGTCGTCCTCGCGCCCATAAACCGCAACCACCCCCGCAGCGGCCAGGGTCTGTTTGATAATTTGGAGTGCTCGTACGTGAATCCCGAACACAACCACTTTGTCCAGGCCATCGGCGATTTCGGAAACGAGCAGGTTTGCGAAAGCCGGAGCTTTTGCCTCGCCAACGAGGCGTCGTAGCGTCGCGATGTGCTGGCTATCGAGGAACGATAGACCCCCGGTCTCCACGGCTTCGAGGATGGCTCTTTCCATGTTCGGATGCGCCTGGAGAAGGGTTCGAATCTCTTCCGTGTCACCGTCCATCTCCGTGGTTGTCATGAAGATCGGGGGGCGATCCGCATCGGTTTCGCGCTCAGTGCGCCGAAGGCTGCATGAGCGGATCACCTGGCGCAGCTCATCCAACATCTCCGGCCGGGGTTTGTGCGAAGCGCTGTAGGTCCGCTGGATCCTGCGATAGTAGCGCGTGCAGAAGGCGTCCTTGTTGAGCCGTGTGGCGCCGCAGAAGCGCAACATCGACCAGCAGTCGGCTGCGTCGTTCGGGTTGGCTGTACCTGTCAGCCACCAGCCGTTCACCGCCCACTCGGCCAATCCGAAGCGCCCGTCGCATTCCGGCCCGATCAAGGCGCGCGTTCTCAACGCGCCCAGGTTCTTCAGGCGGTGGCCTTCGTCGAAGATCAGACAATCGATTACGTCGCGCTTGAGCCGAGACGCCCAATTGGTCGCCATCTCGTAGGATAAAAGCAGGACGTCCGACTTGCCGCGAAGCCAGAACTCGCGGTCCTGCTCGGTCTGGCCCTTGATGAAACGCAGCCGCCGTTGGCCGAATTTGGCATACTCGTTGCGCCAGACGCCGGCGCGATGGGCTTCGGCGGGCGCCACGACGACGATCCGCTCGGCGCCGATCGTGTCCAGCCCGCGGATCGCTTGGGCCGTCTTACCGACGCCAGGTTCGTCCAGCAAAGCAGCTCGCCGCTTGGACGCCAAAAATGCGGCGCCTGTTTTCTGGAAAGGCAACAATTCAGGCACGGCGGTTTATTTCCGGCTTGCTGTCTTTCTCCAAAGCTTGCCGAATCAGTTCGCGTCCGGCTAGCGAAAGTGCAAAACCCCCGCCGCGGCCTTTACGGCTATCAATAATGTTTTTGCCGATTTTGCGCCTAATGTTGTATATCCAAACATTTATCGTTTTCGTTTGGCGCATATCTGGATCAATGCGTGATCCAATATAGTGTGCTACCGGAATTTCAGCATCCAAGTCTATTGCCGGCAGCCATCTTTTGGCGTTGCACAGCGCGGCTAACAGATGACTCTCGGACATGGACACAGGCAATGCACGATAAATCCGATCTGGCAGTGAGATACGCAAGTCAAGCTGTTCTTCCAGCTCGGTCACGCGCAGCCTCAGTTCTTCGCAGCTGGCGCAGGTCATGATCCTCGCGTCCATTCGCTATCTATTTTCGCCCAAGGAGATATAAAAACTTTGGTCTTTGAATAAAAACACTTATCGCGGTGGCGCTACAAATCGTGATTTGGGTTGTTTGCGATTAATCGCTAATACCATTTTCGGCGGATCGTTCTGAGGTCTATGATGATTTTGGGCGACGTTGCTACTATCACAAGAGAAAAAACCCCAGTTATACTTTTGGTCTAAAAACCGCATCATTCTCAATCCGTGGATGGGGGGCGGATAATCTCCATATACCGCTTTTATCTCGCTAAAGACTTCGTTCATGCGATCAAACCATTGTGGTGTTCCAATTACACGGAATTCACCGGCAGACCCTATGCAAACGCGATTCCATCCCTGCTCCAGCAAGTGGAGAAGACGGTTAACAGGGTGGTGTAGATGCCAAACAGGTGCTGATCGGGATTTGGGGAAGGGCCATTGAAGCAGTAACGCATCCTGCATCTGAGAAGGCGCATCGATCTTATCGGGCACAATCGCCCAACTGGTAGGGCGGCATAACTTCCCCTCCAGCCACTGGTAATATGGCTGCCAGTCTCGATCCGTATGAAGCAACGCATCTATCTCATCTCGATTAACCGGATTTTTCTCAATTGCTCGTTTATCAATCAGTGCGAGAACCGCTCGCCAATAGGTGTAGCTTCCGCAGTCGAAAGCGATACGTTCGGCTATTGGCTCAATAAAACGATATTGCGAGCGTGCGGTGGTGGCATACGATATCATGAACGACGTATGATCGCCCAAACTTTTCAATACCGATCCAGGCGTAATAGGTAAAACATGGTAATGTTCGGACATTATTCGCTCAACCTATTGTTCAACGCGTCCCGCACGTCATTCGCCAGCGCCAGCAAATGCCCATAAGCGCGGAATATTACATTAAGGTTTCCTCGTGCATTTTTGATGGCCTCCACACGGCGTAAAAACTCACAAAGCAGCTCTTCGCAGCGGATGCAGGTCATGATCCGCGCGTCCATTCGCCATCTGTTTTCGCCCAAGGAGACACAACGATTTCGGTAGGCGTTATCAGTCGCGCCCAAGAGGGCGGCAGGAAAGCGAGGGCCTTCTTGAACTCGCGAAACGCTTCGACGTAGACCATGCCTGCGCCGTCACGGATCTCCACGATGTACAGCGCGCCGAGTGGCGGGTGCCTCATTCCCGGATCTCCCTGAATTGGATTAACAGACTGCTTTCTTCGGCGTAGCGCCGTGAGAACGAGCCGACCACCACCTGTTTGTCGTCATGCCAGGCCACGCCATTGAGCGCGTCCATCACCAGCTTGACCACGTTGTCCATATCCGGCTTGGTTGTCGGCAGGATGTGCTGGCGCAGCATCAGCGCCAGGCGCTTCTTCGACGTCGCTGCTGGCGGGCGGCAGCGCACTTCGACATGCAGCCACACGGGGCCTTCGATCACCGGCGCTTCGCCCATGGTTTCGACGCAGGTTATCTTGATCAAGTTTTCATAAGAAACGGTCGGTTCGTCGGTGTAGGCGCGGCCCGTTGCGCGAACGAACCGCGGCCGGCCTTTGCCTCTGACGTCACCGGGGATGACGAAGCCGACGACGTTCATGGTTGGCCCCCTGTGGCTTTGAGGATGGCGGCACGGATTTTCTGCTGGACGTAGACAGGAAGATCAGGACCGCAAAGCATCTGCGCTTCCCTCAGCGCCCCCAGTATCTCCGGGGCGGCTGCGATCCGCTCTTCAATTTCCCGCACCCGTCCAGCTTGAGCGTCCTTACGCATGGCCGCTTGACGGCGATCGGTTGGATTGGCGAAGTTGTCGGTCATGGCGTGCATCCGTTGGGGGTTAGGGTTAGGCGGGGTCCGAAGCTGCCCCAGCCGCGCCGAGCTGGCGTGCGCGCTCAGCGATGAAACCGATGATGGCCAGCGTCTCGTCGGTGGGGTAGCCGGGCCGGTCGCCGCCAGCTTTGGCGTGCTTGGTGTATTCCTCGGCCGTGAACCATCGGCAACCAGCAGCGATCTTGTAGCCGCCAATCACGAGTTCGGCACCGTAGAAGGTGTAACCGTCCTGGCGATTGACCGAGGCGAAAATGCGAGCGATTTTTTCGCCCCCCAGGTTCGCGCCCCGCAGGTTCGCGCCCCGCAGGTTCGCGCCCCACAGGTTCGCGCCCCCCAGGTTCGCGCCCCGCAGGTTCGCGCTCGTCAGGTCCGCGCTCGTCAGGTCCGCGCCTTCCAGATTCGCGCCCGTCAGGTCCGCGCCCCGCAGGTTCGCGCCCGTCAGGTCCGCGCCCCGCAGGTTCGCATAAGGACCGATCACTTTCACAAAGTCGTTAATGTGCATCGCTGCCTCCAAAGCGTTTAGCAACCTCAACACGTCGTCGCCACATCGTCAAGCCAACATCTCCAACAGATCGATCTGTTCGCCCGCGTCCTTCCACCAGGCGCGAAGCTCAGCCACGAGGGCTGCTTTTTGCGCTTCGTCCAGGGTCTCCGGCAGGCGTTCCAGCCGGTAGCCCTGGACGGTGAAAGGCGACTTGCCGATCAATTTGCCGACGAATTCGTCCGGCCAGTTGGTCAGCTCGCGCACGACGCGGGTGAACAGGATATTTTCAGCCATGGATCGCCCAACCGATTTCGATGACCAGGACGAGCACGACGAACCAGGCGAGGCCGACCGCGACGAAGCGAGCCAACGCACGGCCGATTGAACCTTTGCGCACGGGTTGCCAATCCGGCAGCACGGCATAGCCGAATTCGCGCATTGGCGGGCGGTGATCGGTTCTCAAGTTTCATCCTCCACACTCATGCGTTCGCCGGCGATGTTGACGAAGACGTAGCCCGCCTTTTCGTCCCAACCGCGCACCCACTCACCGCTCCAACCGAGCTTACGGCACAGAGCCCGTGCCGCGGCATTGTGATTGCGTTCGATGTTCAGTGCGTGGTCCCAAGGGACAATGACGTACACACCACTCGACGTGCGAGCCTTGATGCGGCTGCCGCGAAAGTTTGTTGGCGGCAACCAGTGCGTAATGATGGTTTGCATGATTTTCCCTCTTCCAGTCTGATCGCTGGTTGGAGCCCTTGGACTGCGATCCAAGGGCTCGGATCAACGGCCAGTCCAGAATACGCCGCGCGCATTCCAGATGATTCAAGATCGCCAGGGTTTCTTTCGCTTTTGAATGGGTAGTGGCGGCGGTTGAAGCGGAAGGGTGAATTATTAATTTATAATTCATTAATTCCGGCCTCCCAGTAAAGCGATCAAGGCGCCCAAGATCAGACCCAACACAAAGCCGATCCACCACACCCAAGCCAGCACATAAGTCAGAAATTCGTGCTTCATAGTCCATCTCCAGAAAAGTTCGCCGGGATCGGCTTAAACGTTTTCGATTTCATGGATTTCAGCGGCTGACATATAGCCGCCCCAGCCGTGGCCTGACGGTCCGTGGTGCATCAGGACGCGATACGAGCCGTCGCGCAGTTGGGCGCTGAGCTGGTAAGTGCTGCCGCGTGAATTAGTAAATTCGCGTTCCATGGCAACGTTGGTCAGTTTCTCGAAAATTTCAGCAGGATCCATCGGGCTTTCTCCCTCTTCGCGAGCCGTCAGTCAGCCCGGATAACCCGCCGCACGAGCAGCGGGAAACCGGGGCCGGCTAGAAGCCGCCATGGATGGTAAAGCGGCCCTTGCCGAGATATTCGACTTTGTAGGCGGCCACACGGTTTTGTCGTTCGTAGCGCACGCGCCAAGTAGAGCGTGACTTGCCTAGAAACTCGATGGTCCCGTCAGTTTGGCCTCGAACGTGGCGGCCAATTTCGAAGGCTTCCCACATATCGGACGAACAGAAATAAGGGTTTTCGGCGCGGCCAACAGTCAGGCCTTTGACAAAGGCGTAGGTCAGTTCTGCATTAAGCTTGCGCATGGCTCGTCTCCAGAAAGGTTAGCCGGGATCGGCGCAGGTGGCCCAGCCTTATATCGCCCTGCGTCGTCTCCCGGCCCAAGTGGCTGGGTCGTTCGATGGTGCATATACACCACGCGTGTATCTGGCTGTCGAGACCGATTTAGTGGTCTTGTGGTCTTTTAGTGGTCTTTTAGGTTTCGGCACCACCGCGCAAGGTGGGGTCAGTTGGTGGTATTGTTGTGGTATTCCTTCTCTCTCCCGTAGGGAGAGAATACCACCAGTACCACCTGCCCCCATGCGGCCACCCCGAACAGATCGGACGACCGTTGGCTGGTGGTGGGGTGGTGCGGGGCTTGGCTACTCTGCATGACGCGTGTAGGCGTCACTTTTGTCGGTGAGCCGCTGTTGAGCCGTACGCGTACGGTTCGAGTGAGTTTCAAATCTGGACGCACCGTCCAACTTTCAGCCTGGCCCACAGATCCCCAAGCCAGAATGACAATGGTGTTCAACCTGATACGCCTCAAACTTGGACACTCCGTCCAACTTTCAACCTGGCGCTGCCCGTGCTCCGAGCCGCCGAGCTGGCGGGCCGCCGCCCACCAGCTCGGCGGGTCCTGGTCAGCGATCCGGGGAGATCGGGGGCAGGCGTGTTGGCGGAAAATTTTATGAGCCGGTTCGCCGATACCGGAGAAAATCTCCAATTCCGATACACCAACTAGGTTTTAACCACGGCCAAACTTGACAGCGACCAGCGCCACGGCGACCATCGGATTGCTCATCCCAGAGCCCACTGGCCCGCCGCTCGCCCTAACCAGCAGATCGGCGGGCCTCTTCTTGACAGCCGCCGTCAACCATGGCCGTATCGGCCCAGTCGCGGACGCCGAAGACGATCTAGGTTGCCTCCCTCTTCCCAGCGTGTCCTCCGACGCCCGCGGCGGACCACAATCGGAGCCAACCATGGCCGACGAACTCGAACCGCTGATCGGAGCCTTCCGAGCGCAGCCCGGCTACATCACCGGAGCCCAGGTCGCACTTACGCTGGAGCAGGTGAAGCTGTTCGTCCAGAACTACGGCCAGCCCGCCGCCCCGGCGCCGGAACCCATGGTCGACCATACTGCGGTTGCGGCTCCCGAAGAACCGGTTCCCGAAGAACCGGTTCCCGAAGAACCGGCTCCCGAAGAACCGGCTCCAGAAGAACCGGCTCCAGAAGAACCGGCTCCCGAAGAACCGGCTCCCGAAGTCGCGGAGGAACCGGCTCCCGAAGAACCGGCTCCCGAAGTCGCGGAGGAACCGGCGCCGTGACCGACCTTGAGCCCATGCCGCCCATGCAGCCGCAGACCTTCCTGGGTCTGGGCATGGACGTTTGGGGCTCGCTGATCCGTCATGCGCTGTCGTCGGTGTTCGCGACGCTGGGCGTGTCGTCCTACTTCTCGCAGAACCAGACGGGCGCGATCGCATCGGGACTGATGCTGGTCCTGCCGGTGGTCTGGTCCGTGGCGCAGAAGCTGGAGGCCCGGAAGCGGTGAGCTGGAAGGATCCCGTCCTGTGGATCATGGCCAGCTACATCGTGGCCACTGGTGGCGCGACGGCGTGGTTGGTCTGGGAATTGCTGAAACGGAGGCCATGATGCCGCCGAAATCCGAAGCGCAGCGCCGATTGATGCACGCCGCGGCCAAGAAGAAGGGCGGCGCCGGCGGCGTTTCCCAGAAAGTCGGCAAGGAGTTTTCCGATGCCGACAAGCCGGGCAAGCTGCCCGAGCGCAAGAAATCCAAGAAGCACAAGGGCCGGAAGTGATCCGCGCGGCGGCGCTGACCGCCTTGGCGCTGCTCGGCGGATGCGTGTCGGTCGTCGAAGTGAAGACCCCTGGAGAAAAGCCCGAGATGTCGATCTGGCCTTTCGGAGTGAGGATCGAGCGCCGGGTCGGCGACAGCATAACCGCTCGACAAGCGACGCTGGGCGTGTCGTATCTGTGCGGCGTCGTGGCGGCCGGCGCCTCCGTCGTCGCCTGTTCCGTCTACGACGAACCCGGCGCGAGATGGATGACATTCGATCCGAAACGGGAGACCGCGAAATGAAAACCCTGCCCCTGGTGTTCGCCGCGTCGATGGCGCTTTCGGCCTGCGCAGCCGACCATATCGTCGTCGAGCGCGGCAGCGTGATCGGCGTCGGCGCGACCGGCAAACCGTCCGGCGCCGCCCTGGCGGCGGTGGGCTACTTCTCGGAGAGCGCCGCGGCGGTGCCCTACGTGAACAAGAAGACCGGGCAGCAATACGTGGTTCCCGGCCCCTGCGGCGGGTTCGATGCGGTATCCGTGGCGGCCAATGTCAACGGCGGGGCCGGGTCCGGCGGCGCGGTCGGCACGTCGATGCAACTGAGCGTCACCGACGACCTGTCGGTGGGCGAGCCGGCCAAGCTGGCCAAGCTGGCCGCCATGCAGGCCGCCTCGCCGAACCTGAACATCCTCGAAGCTTACCGGGATTGCCGCAACGCCATGGTCGGCTCGAACGCCGCCTCTGCCGCCGGCGGGTCGACGACCTTCAATCCGTCCCGATGACCACCGTGAAAGAGACCTTCACCTTTCCGCGTTCGTCGAACGTCGAGAGCGCGACCTACGATCCCCAGGACGAAACCCTGGAGATCGTGTTCATCGGCGGCCGGTCCTACAGCTACAGCGGCGTCCCCGTGCAGGAATACGAGCGGTTGTGCCGATCGCCCAGCGCCGGCAAGGCCGCCCGCCGAATCGGGAACATCTATCTCTATGAGGCCGGCTGATGTCCGCCGAGATCGTTCCGTTGACCGCCGCCTACCGATCTAACGAGCCGGAACCGACCGTGGTCGAGATGCTGGAAGAGTTGCTGGACCAGGCGCGCCGGGGAGAGATCGCTGGCCTGGCAGCCGCCTGGGTTAACAGCAACGGCGGCACGACCACCAACTGGGCTTCTGGGCGGGCCGAGGCTGCGCACATGTTGGCGAGCGTGACTCGCCTGTGGCGCCAGGTCGTCCAGGCCGATAGCTACTCCGGCATAGACATCCCCGGTTAGATGGGAGCGCCGCGCCAAAGCCAGTGTTCTCGGGGTCATGTCATGTCCGTCACGCGGCGAGACGGCCGGTGCGGCGAATGCAAACGGCTATGGGCCAGGGAGCACAGCCCGAGGACCGGGAGGATCGGCGCGCCCTTGCGACCGGTCTGCAAACGGGGCCATGACATGTCGGTCACGCGCCGGCGCAACGCCAGCTCCAGCTATTGCTCCGAGTGCAAGCGGCTGAACGAGCGCGAGCGCCATAAGCGGCGCGGGAAGAAACCATGGCCCTGACCCCGCGGCAGGAAATCCAGTTGAAGCTGGGCGCCAACCCGGCGCTGGCGCACGCCTGGCTGTTTGAGGGCCGGCACCCGAACGCCGATCCGCCATTCAGGGAGCGGATGATCCTCGATTGGCACTCTCCGAAGCAGTACCTGTGCGAGATGGCGTTCCGGGGAAGCGCCAAGTCGACCACCGCCGAAGAGGGGCTGGCGATCGACGCCCTCTACTTGCGTTTCAAGTTCTGCATCGTCTTCGGCGCCAGCCTCGCCCTGGCGCAGCAGCGCGTCCATTCGATCCGCCGGGAATTCGAGAAGAACGCCCGGATAATCCAGATTTTCGGCGACATGCGCGGGCCGATCTGGGGCGACACGCGGCTCGAACTGGCGAACGGCGTGATGATCATGGCCATGGGCCGCGGGCAAGCCATGCGGGGCTCGAAGGAAGAAGACCTGCGGCCCGACCTCGTGGTGTTCGATGACATCGAGGACAAGGAAGAACTCGCCAAGGAGGACCTGCGCGAGAAGATCCAGTCCTGGGTCTTCGGGGACGTGATCCCCGGCATGGACGATCCGGCCAAGCGCCGGGTCCGGGTGCTGTGCAACGCCTTGCACGAAGAGTGCCTGGGGATGCGGTTGAAGAAAGCCTGGGAGGCGGGGACCGGCGACTTCGAAGTCCACGTCACGCCGATCGAGTACACCGACGACAAGGGCGAGCGCCAACCCGCATGGCCGGATCGTTACCCCCTGGACTTCATCGAGCGCGAAAAGAAGCGCATGTACAGCTTGGGCCGGGGGATCGAGTACGAAGCCGAATTCATGTGCAACCCGGTGGCGCCCGCCAGCCGGCCTTTCCGCCGTGGCATGATGCGCGTCGTCTCTCGCGCTAAGACCTGGGAAGCGGCCTATTGCATGTTCGATCCAGCCCGAACGGTCGGGGCCAAGTCCGCGCATACCGGTTTCGCCGCCTGGTCGTGGATCGGCGGCAAGTTGGTGGTGTGGGACGCTTGGGGTAAGCAGCTCATGCCGGACCAGATCATCGATTCGATGTTCTCCGTCCAAACCGCCCTGCATCCGGTCCACATGGGTTTCGAGGAAGACGGCTTGAACCAATGGGCGCTCCAGCCGATCCGCACCGAGATGGTGCGCCGTGGCGAAGCGCTGCCCTTGCGGCCGGAGAAGGCGCCCCGGTCGAAGAACGACTTCATCAAGGGCCTGCAACTCTATTTCGAGAACAACCAAGTCGAATTCGCCAAGGAATTGCCTGATCTCGCCGAAGCCCTGGTGAATTTTCCCACCGGCAAGATCGACGCGCCAAACGCCCTGGCCTATGCCTTGAAGTTGCGCCCCGGCGCGCCGTTCTACGAGAGCTTTGGAGCCCGCCATGTCACGGATACCATCGCCCCGGTTCAAGGCCGCCCTGTGTGGCTATGCCTCAATGCCACCCGAGGTTTGCTTACCGGAATCGTTCTTCAGGTCTTTGACGGCTGCATCCGCATCTTTGCTGATGTCGTCCGTGAGGGCGACCCGCAGATCGTCCTCCCCGGAGCCATCGCCGATCTCCAGGTCGAACTCGGAAAGCCCGTCCAGCTTGTCGCCGGACCCCAGCACTTCGACCGCTACAACAACGTCGGGCTCCAGCAGGCTGCTGCACGCATTCCTAAAGAGATCAGAGCGGCAACGGCGCCGGCTCGCGGCCGCAAGCTGCTGAGCGACCTTCTGGAGCGCGAGCGCGCCGGAATGCCCATGCTGCTGGTTTCCTCGCACGCCCCTTGGACATCCAACGCCCTGGCGGGCGGATACGCCCGAGCCCTGAAGGACCACGGCATGTACTCCGACGACGCGCAGGAAGGCGTCTACAAGGTCCTGATGGAGGGCCTGGAGAGTTTCGTCGGGCTGCTGGACCTGGGTTTGGACGAAGGTTACGGCCATGGTAGCTTGAACGCGACCACGCCGGACGGTCGGCCTTACCAGTCGATCCTGGGCGGTGCTCCCGCGGTGCGGGAACTGAAACGCTAGGGGATCGCCTTTGGCCCGCAAGAAGCTCACTCGCGACACGGAACTCGGCACGCGCGAAAAGATCAAGGAGCGCTTGCTGGAACTCTTCAAGGATGTGGAGAAGGGATTTACCGATCAACGTGATCGGGCGGACCAGATTCTGTGCAATTGGGATATGTACAACTGCGTCCTGGGCGAGAAGCAATTCTACAACGGCAATTCCAAGATATACGTGCCCTTCGTTCGCGATGCGATAGACGCGCGGGTTACTAGATTCTCCAATCAGCTTTTTCCGCAATCCGGCCGCTACGTCGAAGTCACGACGATGGAGGCCGACCAGCCGCAGGCGATGCAAGCCCTGCTGGAGCACTACGTTCGGCGCTGTAAGATACGCACCGACGTCGTGCCGCCGCTGCTGCGGAACGGCGACATGGAGGGCCAGTACACGATTTACGTCACATGGGCCGAGACGGAGCGCCAGGTCACTTACAAGAAGTGGACCCAGCCCGAAACGGACGGGATGGAGAACGAGGCCGCCGAGCCGGTGGAGGACGTCAAGGACGAAACGATCGTCGATGCGCGGCCGGATGTGGAATTGATCTCGGACACCGACTTCTCGGTCATCCCCGCCACCGCCTACAGCATCCCGCAAGCCTTGGCGGTCGGGGGCGCCGCCACGATCATCCGGCGCTGGACCAAGGCCCGGATCAAGAAGGCGATCAAGGACGGGGATATCATCGAGGAAGAAGGCGAAGTCCTGCTGAAGCGCATGGACGAAGCCCGCACCGAAGCCAAGACGGATATCGCCAAGGAGCAGGCCGACAACGCCGGTATCAAGGCTGGCGGCAAGTATGCGCTGATCTACGAGACCTGGACCATGATCAAGGTCGAGGACGATATGCGTATGTGTCGGATATTCTATGGCGGCGAAAAGCAGATCCTGGGCTGCAAACAGAATCCCTTCTGGCACGGTATGTGCCCGGTCCTGTCGATCCCGGCGCCCAAGATCAGCGGTGTGTTCAAGGGGACCGCCAAGGTGCAGGCTGTCGAAGACCTTCAGATTTTCGCCAACGACACGATCAACGAGGGCGCGGATACCGCGCACTTCTCGGCTATGCCGATCGTGATGACTGATCCGGTGCACAACCCTCGCATCGAGACCATGGTGCTGGGCCTGGGCGCGGTATGGCCGACATCGCCGAAGGATACGCAGATCGTCGAGTTTCCCGATCTATGGCGTTCGGCGCTGGAGCGCGCCGCGGCGATCCAGAACCAGATTTTCCAATCCCTCAGTGTCAACCCGTCGATGATCCCGCAAGGCACCGGCGGGCCGGGCAAGAAGCGAAACCAGGCCGAGATTGCTAACGAACAGGCGGTGGACCTGTTGACCACCGCCGACGCCGTAACCCTCGTCGAAGAGGGTATCCTGACCCCGATGATCCAGATGTTCGCCTGGCTGGACCAGCAATACCGGGACGCCGATCTGACCATTCGGACCTATGGCCCGATGGGCGAGGAAGCCAATATGCAGGTGATCCCGCCGATCCAGATGGACCACCGCTATGAGTATCGTTGGTATGGCGTCGAAGTCACCCGCACGACCCAGGCGATCCAGCAGCAGATCGCCATGCTCAACGTCGCCAAGTCGATCCCGCCGCAGATGTACCCGGAATACGATCTCGACGTGGCGCCGTTCATGGTCCAGATGTTCGAGAACGCCATGGGGCCGCGTCTCGCGGCGCTGACGTTCAAGAAGAAAAAGAAAATCTCCGTCGATCCGATCATCGAGAACGAGATGATGGAAGCGGGATATGCCGTGCCGGTGCATCCGGTCGACGACGACCTGGAACACATGAGCGCACACATGTTCGGGGTCCAGGCCGCCGGCGGGGAAGACCCCCTTGGGGTGTGGCGCGATCACATGATGAAGCACCAGGCCCAGATGCAGCAGAAAGCGCTGATGGAACAACAGCAGGCGCAAGGCAATCCGGGTTCACAAGGTGGTCCCAAACCGGGCGGGCAACCGGGAACCCAACGTGGGGTCAAGGGGCCGCCCGGCGCTATTCACGCCGACCAGATGGCGGCGGCTGGCAGCCCAGGTATGCCGCGCAAGACTTGAATTTGACAAAACCCTAAATGTGATTGCATTCTTCGCGCAGCGACTGGCGACCGATAGCCGCCAAACCTGAGTTGTGGGCGATACCCACTAGGAGAGTCCATGCACCCGTTCCGATTCGCGATGCTTCGCGGCCCGACGATTGCCCGTGCTCCAGAAAATGACGAAGGCTTTGACCTCGATCTCGATCTGGACGCCGATGACGCCGAACCCGACGAGCCCGACGAGGACACGGAAGAGGACGAAGAGCCGGACGAACCCGACGAGGGCGACGAACCGGACGATGAGCCGGAACAGCGGGCCGCTCCGACACGCAAGCCTTTTGCCCAGCGTGTCGAGGAAGTCGCTGACCGCAGGGTTCGCGAACGCACTCAGGAGCTGGAGCGCCAGATCCGCGAGTTGCGCCAGAACCAAGCGCCGGCCCAGCCCCGCGAAACTCCCGAGCAGTTTCAGCAGCGCCTCGCGCAAATGGAGCCTTGGGAGCGCACCGAGTACCTTCGGCAGCAGGACGCCAATTTCCTTCAGCAGCGGCTGAATCAGATCGAGTTCAATAGCAAGGACTCGGCGGATCGCACCGCATACGAAGCGCTTTCAACGCGCGAACCCGTAGCGGCCAAGCTGAAGGCGGATGTCGAAGCCAGGCTTCAGGAGATGCGCGCGAACGGCATGGACGCCCCGCGCGAAACGATCCTGAAATTCTTGATCGGTGAGCGGGCCCTGGCGAACAAGACGCGAGCGACGAACCGGACCAGCAAGGCCGCCGCCGCTCGCCGCGAAGCACAGACCGCGCGCCCGTCTTCGGGTCGCGGCGACACTCCCGCCGGCGACCGCCGGCAATCGAACGACCGGGCGGCGCGATCGCGGCGCCTGGCTGACACGCCACTCTGACGGGGCGATCGCTCCGTCTAAACACGGAGCGATTTGATGGCTACCAATTCGGCCTCGCAGTTCTCTGCGGACATCGAAGGCTATATCGCCGACGAGACCTTGCCGCTCGCGCGGCGTCAGCTCGTAGCCTACCAGTTCGGCGATCCCGCCGAGCTGCCGAAAGGCCGTGGTACCAACTACGTCGCCACCCGGTACAACCGCCTGCCGCTGCCGTTCGCTCCGATTTCGGAAGGCGTCCCGCCGATCGGTGAGACCATGACGATGAGCCAGGTCGTCGGCACCGCTCTGCAATATGGCGATAAGGTAACGATCACCGACGTCGCCGAATTGACCATCAAGCATCCGCTGTTCAAGGAAGCGATGAAACTGGTCGCCCTGCAACTGGCGGAGACCTTCGAGCGGAACACTTTCAACGCTCTGATGGCCGGTACGCAGGTCAACTACGTTAACAGCCGTGGTTCCCGCGGTTCGCTCCAGGCTGGTGACGTGCTCGACGGTCAGACCGTGATCCGCACCGACGCCGCGCTCGAAACCCTGGGCGCGCCGCGCTTCATGGGCGACGAGCAGACCGACACCAAGATCGACGCCGGCAAGCCTTCGTCCGCTTCGTCCGACCCGCGCGGAATGCCGCACTATGTCGCGATCATGCACACCCTGGTCGTCGCCGACTTCCGGCAGCAGTCGGACGTCAAGCTGGCGTGGACCTACTCGGACCTGAACCGCCTCTACAACTACGAGGCCGGCGAATGGTCGGGCATCCGTTTCTGCAAGACCAACATGGTTCCGACCTTCACGGGATCGACTCAATCGGCCGGCACCGCCGGCACCGCCGGCAGTCTCGCCGGGTCCCCGACGAACTACTACGTCATCGTCACCGCGTCCGATACGCAGAACCAGTACGAGAGCCGTATCTATTCGGTCTCGAACGCGATCAGCGTGACCGGGCCGAACGGCTCTATCTCCGTGACCTTGCCGGCTCTGTCGGGCTACACCTTCAATATCTACGTCGGCACGACCACCAGCCCGGCCAACCTTGGCCTGTGCGCGTCTGGACCGACGTCAGGCCCGCTTGCTGGCCAGGCTACGCAGCTTGCCGCCAATCAGACGGTGGTAATCACCGCCCTGGGCGTCGCTCAGGTGCCCCCGGCCTACCCCGGCAATACGTCCGGCCTGACGGTTTATCCGACCTTTGTCATGGGCCGCGGCGCCTATGCCCAGGTCGTGCTGGACAACGCCAAGTTCAGCTACCTGAAGGACGCCGACAAGTCCGACCCGCTGAACCAGCTTCGGGTCATTGGCTGGAAAGCGTTCTACGGCACGATGCTGACGAACACTCAGTTCTTCGCCCGCATCGAAAGTGTGTCCAGCTACAGCGCCACCTTCGGCTAAGGCTGAAGTTCTCGGTTAGCCGCCGGCTTCGGCCGGCGGCCTTCCCAGACTTTCACCAGGAGAGCCCAAATGGCTTACGCGGTTCGTGCAATTCTCGATGTCTATTGGATTGGCGACGGGACCGGCCAGATGTCCGTTCCCTCAGCCCAGAAGATGCGCCTGATCGAGACGGCCAACGTGCCTGTCCCCGGCGGCGATGCGCCGTCGCAGGCCAACTTCAACACCGCCATCACCGGCACAGTCACAACCGATCTGGAAGCGCTGATCGCCGCCAACCTGACGGCGATCCAGGGCTGGGCGACCGGGGGTAACTGACCGTGGCGACCAAGACCCTGGGCACCAACGCCAACAACAGCCTGACCGCCGTCCAGTGTCTAACGAATGGCGGCAACGGGCTGGCGGACGCCGATATCGCGACCATTGCCAGCGGGATCAAGGACGACTTGAACCCCGCGCATCCGGTTCTGGCGGGCGCCTTCAGCAAGGACGGACTATTGTTCATCCCGCGCCGCGGCTTCCTGCAACTCCAGACCGGCGACGTGGTTGCGACCGATGGCTTCGGCAATGTCATCCTGGTGACGTCTTACAGCATCACCAACGGCCCTTGGCATCTGGCTTGATCTGCGTCTAAGGTCACTGCTCCTGAAAGCCCAGCTTGAGAGGCGCACATGGCGGAAGACGCCAACGACGAAGCCGACTTCCTTGGTCTGACTGGTGAAGACGGCGCCGAAGTCCGGTTGCATCCCATCCTGTCCAACGCGCAGGTTCTGGAGGCCCGCGCGAAAGCGCGATCGAAGATCGAAAAAGAACGCGTCGCGACCGCCATGAAATCGGTGGAGGACGAGGAAACCCGTCGTCTGCGGCGCGAAGAAGGTCTCACCGCGCGTACCGGCGTTTCGCACGCCGACGAGATCGTCTCGATCACCATGGACTTGGCGCCGTATCAGCCCTACCTGAACCTGGGTGATATAATCGATGGCCAGCGGTACTGGCACGGTTACACCTATCAGGTGCCACGGCACGTCGCTGACACCCTGCGGGAGTTGATGGCGCGCGGCTGGGCGCACCAGCACGAGACCGAAGGCAAGGACCTTCTTCAGCACTACCAGAACGCCCGTGACACAGTGATCAGCGCTGTCAGCGGCACTCAGAACGCGCCGAAACGGCCTGATGCGGCGGTGCACTGATGGACGGATCGCACGGCCTTCCAAAAACCCAAACGGACACGGCTCTGGGCTTTTCGATCACCGCCAATCTGGACGGCAACCGTCAGATCGTGGTGCAGAGCTTCGTGCCGCTCGATATGCCCGGTTCCGAGATCGACGCGATATTCGATCGCGTGATGGGGCGCATCGATCGCCAGCGGGCGCGCTACGAGATAGACGAGGTTCAGGCCGATCTCGATAAGCACGTACAGACCCTGGCGCAATTCCGCGAGGATCTGGACCGGCTTGAGCAGGAACACCAGACCAATCAGGCCAAGCGCCAAATCGAGATCGACGAGCGCGTCAAACAGCGCCCGGCTGAACGCAAGAAGGCCGAAGCCGAATGCGACGTGCACATTCTCGAAGTCCAGCAGATGCGCCAGAAGGAATGGGAATCGGGCGCGCAGGAGCACGCTCGTGCCGGCCGCAGCGGTTCGTACAAGCCGATGGGCGCCCGTGCGCGTAACCTCGAATTGGCCGACCAGCGGCTCGACGAGTTGAAGACGCTAAAGGGCAAGGCGCTGGAGCAATTCGAGGCGGACTACGACGCCAGCATCGCCACCGCCCACGCCGAGATCGAACGCGCCGATGCTGAGCGCGATCAGTCGCAGACCAGTCTGAAGATTTCGATCAAGCGCTACGAAGACGCCATCGAGACGCTGACGGGCAAGCTGGCCCGGATCAAGGCGCATCTGGAGGACTGACACATGGCCCTGACCGCGGCGCAGATCATCTCGCTTGCGTGTCAGGACGCCAAGTGCCCCAACTTCACGACTCAGGCGCTCAACTTCATGAACATGGAGTTGGGCGATCTGTGCCGGTCCTACGATTTCGAGCTGGCGGCGAAGACCTTCTATTTCAACTTCAACCCCGGTTTGAGCGCCTTGATGGGCAACAGCATCTATGGCTCCGGGCCATATGCGCTGCCCTCGGACTTCTTGCGGGTGAAGGACGACAAGTCGGTCTTCTGGACCTTGAACGGGGTTGTCTACCCGTTGATCCCGATCGACCTGTCCGAGTTCGACATGGCCGTGCAGCAAGCCGGCATTCAATCCTATCCCTGGTGGTTCGCCACCGACATGTCGATCGGCGATCAGAACGACCAGGGTTTGACCACGCCTTCCGCCTACGTCTACGCCGCGCCGAGCGGCGCCTATCCCTGCACGGTGCGCTATTTCGCCCAGATGGCGGACATCACGAACACGGCGACGGTCCCGTGGTTCCCACACCAGGGTTATCTACGGCGCAAGGTCGCGGCCATGCTCATGGGCCTGGCCGATGACACGCGTGAAATGTCCTGGCTCGATCGAGCGGAAACCGAGTTGCGGAACTACCTTCAACTGAAGGACAACAAGACCGACCGAGTGCAATCCATTCGGCTTGATCGTCGTAGGTTTGGCAGCAATTACAGTAAGTTACCAAACACGAAGACGATCGGGTGGTAGCCCATGGCGCTTCGTAACGCCAAGCCGTTCATCTTCCGGCCCCATGGTTTGTCGGATGCGATAGATGGCACGAACGTCTTTTCCGGTGCGATGGCGGCGCTCCAGAACCTTGTGCCGAGCCCCGGCAACATGGACCAGTTCATCCCGCGCGCCGCTTCGACACAGCTTTCGAACTTCGCCGGGTTCACCACACCAGCGTTGCCTGTCGTCCTCCTGGTGCTTGGAGACCTGGCTTGGGGCATGATCCCCACGGCGCGCAACGCCGGCAAGGACGAGCCGTTCTGCTACAACATCTCGACTGGCGCCTTCGTCACGATCTCGAACGTCACCAGCGCCAACAGCCCAACGACGCAAAGCACGTCCGGTGACTGGACGCCTCCGACGATGACGGCTTCCGCCGGCGGCCGGATCACGATCACGCATCCGGGTTACAACGGCACGACGACCTTCATCGGTTGGATCGACTATTCCAGTTTCTCGTCGGTGATCATCGGGGACACGAATTCGTCGACCTCGATCACCAACCTGCACTCCAGCGTCCTGGCCGCTGGCTGGCAGGTCGGGATGTTGATCACCGGGGCCGCCATCCCGGCCAACACGTACATCGTCTCGATCGCCGCCGATGGCTTGTCTTGCGTCATTTCGAACGCCGCCACGGCGTCCACGCCGAACACGACGTTCACCGTAACGGGCGGAACGCCAGCCGCGCCGCTCTATGGCGCCGGCAATGCGAACGGCCAGGCGTTCACCACCAAGCCGACTGCAGTGGCCACTTTCAGCGGCCGTTGCTGGTACGCTTTGTCCAATTACGCGATATACTCCGATACCACGTCGCCTCAACAGATCACTAACGCCAGCCAGGCGCTGACCATCGGGGATACGGCGCCCGTGACAGCTCTGGCGGGATCTCCGCTGACCAATCAGTTCGTCGGGGGCATCGTGCAATCGCTGACCCTGTTCAAGGGTGGAGGCGCTCTATGGCAGATCACCGGCGATGCGGCGACGACCAACCTTGCCTTGAACCAGATCGCCGGATCGGTCGGAACCCTGGCGCCGAATACCATCTGCGGAACGCCTTATGGCACCGCCTATGTGGCGCCCGATGGCTTGCGCCTGTTGAGCCCGGATGGCGTCGTCAGCCAGCCCATTGGCCGTGCCGGGCAAGGCGTGCAGGTGCCTTTCACGTCGGCGGTCAACCCGACGCGCATGTGCGCGGCTTACAACAACAACGTGATCCGCATCACTTGCCAGCCACTGAATTCTCCCGGCCAAGCGCTGTTCGAGTACTGGTACGACTTCGATCGGCACGTATGGACCGGGCCTCACACCTTCCCGAACGCTTTGATCAAGCCGTACTACGGCGGCGCGGGCAACACCTTCGTCCACGTCGCCGCCGGAGTGAACGGGAAACTGTGGCAGTCGACCACTGACCCGACCGCGAACTCGACTTACACCGAGAACGGGACCGCGCTTCAGTGGGCTTTCCAACCGACACTGTTGCCGGACGATGAAGAGATGCAGGCGCGCTCGATCGTCGAGAGCGTGATCGGTATCCAGTTGCCATCCGGGCAACAGATAACCGTTCTGGCGGCGGATGAAACCAGCAACCAGCTTGATCAACAGATCATAACGTCGTCGGCGGCGGGCGGGGGCGTTTGGGGCGCGTTCAATTGGGGCGCGGCTGTCTGGGGCGGCGCTTCAACGCCTTATCGCTTAATTGCGATCCCCTGGTCGCAACCCCTGGTTTGCCGCCAGATGAACCTCGTGATTACGGGAGCATCGACGAGCGGCTTCGTGATCGGTAATATCGAACTTCGCTATCAAATCCTGGGGTATCAGTTGCCATGATGAAGAAACTGCTTCCCCTGATCGCTCTGGGTTTGACGCTGGTCGCCGCCCCGGCGCTCGCGTCCAATTGCTCTACCTATGCCTACACCCTGACGAACGGCACCACCGCCGACGCCAATCAGGTCATGAGCAATTTCACGTCGATCTTGAATTGCGCGAACAATTCCCTGGCGCACAACGCCGCCAATTCGGACATCACGTCCCTGACAGGGCTCACGACGCCCCTGAGCGTGGCGCAGGGCGGCACCGCGGCGACCGCCGCTGGGGTAACCGCATCGCACAACATCGGAGCCCTGGCCAGCTCGTCCAATCTCTCGGACCTGGCGAACGCTTCGACCGCGCGCACGAACCTGGGCGTGCCGCTCGGCACGTCCGGCGCCACGCTGGGTCTGCTTAGCACCGCCAACACCTACGGCGCGATCCAGACCTTCTTCACGTCCGCTGCGGGATCGGCGTCGCTCAACATACCCCATGGGGTCGCGCCGACCGTACCGAACAACGGGGACGTCTGGACCACGACTAGCGGCATGTTTGCCCGGATCAACGGAACGACGCAGCAACTTGCTTCGACGTCCGGGTCTGTCGCCTCGTTCAACACTCGCACCGGCGCCGTGACCCTCTCCAGCGCCGACGTGACCGGTGTAAACGGCTTGCTTACTACCGGCGGAACAATGACCGGAGCGCTGGTCCTGGCGACTGGCACGACCAGTCTGGCGCCCTTGAAATTCGTCTCCGGGACCAATCTGACTTCGGCGACGTCAGGCGTGATCGAGTACAACGGGACCAACTTCTTCGGCACCGATTCAACGCCGACCCGGCACACCATCGCCTTCACGGACAGCAACATCACCGGCTCGGCGGCGAAGCTGACCACGGGCCGAACGATCGCCATGACCGGCGACGTGACCTGGACGAGCCCGTCCTTCGACGGCTCCGGCAATGTGACCGCCGCAGGGACCATCGCCAACAGCGCCGTGTCCAACGCCAAGATGGCGAACATGGCGGCCACCACGATCAAGGCCAACGTGACAGGCGGATCGGCGGCGCCGACCGATGCGACGATCGCATCGCTTCAAGGCACGACGTCGGCCACCTTCGCCGCAGGCAACGATAGCCGCTTTGGCGGCCCGACACAGAACGGCCAATGCACCTACGGTTTGGTTATCGGAGACGCGGGCGCGCAGATTTATTGCAACACGGCTGGCACGCACACGCTGACGATCCCGGCGAACGGTTCTGTGGCCTTCGCCACGGGCACGAAGATCGACGTGGTGAATGATTGCTCGGCTGGCGCCTTGACCATCGCGATCACCACGGACACTTTGGTCTGGTTTCCAGCCGGCACGACCGGTTCGAGGACCTTGGCCGCCTGCGGGGAAGCCACGCTTTCCAAGGTCAGTTCTACCCGCTGGGCGATCACGGGGACCGGTCTTAGCTGATGCGCCGGATACTAGCCCTCGCAGCGATTTTCTGTGCGTTTGCGCTGCCCGCGAACGCGGTTCCATCCGCATGGACCACATTTGATAATTGCTCGACCACCACCGTTAAGACGGTCGCGATCACGTCGGGCACGTCCTACACGATCCCCGGCGACTATTGCTCGACCGTGGAAGTCGATGCGATCGGCGAAGGGTCCGCCGGCACGACCACGCATGGCGGCGGCGCCGGTGCATGGTCTCAGATCACGACGGGGGTCTATGCGGTCGGCCAAGCGATCGCGATCCAGATCGGCGCGGGTAGCAGTTCGACAAAAACCTGTTGGGTGAGCTGCGCCACGCTAGCTGCGGACTTCGGTTTGAACACCGGAGCTGGTGGGCTATCCGCCAACAGCGTTGGAACGACGAAATTTTCCGGCGGCGGGGGCGGCTCCGCAGGACAAGGCGGCGGTGGGGCGGCTGGTGCAAGCGGGTCCGGGCAGCCAGTTTTCTCGGCGGTCGGTGGCAACGGCGACGCCGGGGCCGGCGGCTTGGGCGGCGGTAGCCAAACGCAAGGTAGCGCAGGCGCGGAATATACGGCGACCCTCGGCGGGACTTTCGGCTCTGGCGGCGGCGGCGGCGGCAGCAGCACGGCCACGCCAGCCGGCGCCGGCGGTCTGTACGGCGCTGGTGGTGGCTCTGGAACGACCACGCCGGGCGCTGGTTCGGGCGGTCTGATCATCTTCAAATACAACGCGGGACATTAGCGAGTTTCATTTACCAGTGATTTTCGGTAGATTGGGCGGCGAACGGAGACCGACATGCTAGCCGATCAAGGATTTCAGGCAGGGCAGGCTCTGCAAGTCACTAAGAGCGATACGGTCGTGCAGCCTTTTCGCGCGCTCTATGTCGGCGTCCTAGGCGACGTGACCATCATCGATCTCGGGGGCAACAGCGCGCTTTTCAAAGCCGTTCCCGCCGGCGTCTATATCTGGTGCGCGGGGACCAAGGTCATGTCGACGGGCACCACCGCGACCAACATCATCGCTCTCAACTAGATCGGGGCTGCCATGGACGACGCAATCAGGTTGGGCGACAGCATCGACGCGATGGTCGTTCGAGGCATGGGTGGCCAGGAGCAGATGGATCTCTGCGGCCGGTTCCACGCCTGGTGCAACGACAAGGACGGCAATCTCTTGTGGGATGACGAGTTCGACAATCTCGTCGTCACGGTAGGCAAGAACTACGCGCTCGACGCGACCCTGGCGGCTTCGGCTTTGTCTGCGGTCGGGCCCTTCATGGGCTTGATTTCTTCGGTCGGCTATTCCGCCATCGCGGCGGGTGACACGATGGGCTCGCACGCCGGTTGGACCGAAGCAGGATCAACCAACGCTCCGACCTTTGCCGCTCGCCTCACGACCAATGGGGCCTGGTCCGCGGCGTCCGCCGGGTCCAAGTCGCTTTCTTCCGCCCGGTCATTCACGATGACCGGTGCTGGCACTTTAAAAGGTTGCTTCCTCGTCACGGGAGCCGGCGCCGTCGCGACGCTGATGGATACCAACGGCACCTTGTTCAGCGCGGGCCTGTTCTCGGGCGGCGACCGCACCGTCGCCAGCACTGACGTGGTGAACGTCTCCTACACCCTGTCGGCGTAAACGCCGTGACCGTCTCGGCCTTTGCCGATCTAGTCAAGATGGCCACGGCCACGGTGGGCACGGGCACGATCACACTTGGGGCGGCGGTGTCTGGTTTCCGAGGCTCGTCGGCGCTGACGAACGGCGCGACCTACAGCTACGCCATTCAGGACGGAGCGAACTACGAAGCTGGCCAAGGTGTCTACACGGCAGCGGGAACCACGCTCACCCGCATCGTCACGATTTCCTCGAACAGCAACACTGCGATCAACCTGTCTGGTTCGGCGGTTGTCCTGATTACAGCGCTGTCGGCGGATTTCAAAGATTTCGGCCGTGTTCGACTGCTCGGTCGATTGATCGGCGCGGATTTCAATTCGACGGCTGACCAACCGATTGCGATCGCCCAGCCAGGAACCGGACCTTACATCATTGCCCGGATCGTCATCGCAAATACATCGGCGGCAATCACAGCGACTGCGAAGGGAGCGTTTTATTCATCGGCCTCAAAAACAGGCCCGCTCTTTGGGGGAGGCGCGACGACTGCCTATGCCGCCCTTAATGCAGCCGGACTCGCTGGTATTGTGGGGTCCGCGGTGGGTTCTCCGAGCCTTGGTACGTCAAACACGCTAGCGCCATATTTGACTTCTTCGACGACCATTTATCTGTCGCTGACGGCAGGAAATGGCTCAGCCGTCACGGCTGATATTTATGTCTTTGGCTACGACCTATCTTAAACCCCAGGAGAGCTATCATGCACGTTATCAACGCAACCGTTTCGAGTTCGACGGTCACGGTTCCCAGCAGCACCGACCCAGAAATCAATGTCGTTCTGGAACACCTGCCGCTGGCAAACCTGACCTCCGTCGCCATTCAATTGCCGACCAGCCCGATCGACGGTCAGAAGGTCAAGCTGTCCAGCAACGTCAATGTCGGGGTCTCCGGTGTGACCACTCAGGACACGAGTACCATCATCGCTCACTACGGTCAGTCCAGCATTGGCGCGGGCTTCAGCGGCGGTTGGACGCTCATCTACGACCAGGCTACCGACGCCTGGTATCCGGGTGTCTAGCCTCAGCTAGGACCATCTGAATGCTCGGCTTTGGCGCCATTGGTGAACTGCCGATTGGCGATCTTGCCAATGCCGTTCCGTCTGGGCCGAGCCAGCTTGAGAGCATAGCTTTATCGGATGTCGTTAGTGTTCAGGTAACCTGGAATGTAGCGGCATCCGAGGCTGTCAGTCTCACAGATTTAATTTCTGCGGCGGGTAGTACTTACAACACGTCTGCTTTGGAAGCCGTGGCTTTTGCAGACGCGTCGGATGCGCTCACCACAATAAGTCTGTCGGCGTCAGAAGCTATCAGTTTATCTGATGCTACTAGCGCTCAGATTATTTGGGATTCGCCGGTAGCGGAAGCGCTTGGTTTATCGGAAACTATCGGATCCCAAGTAAATTGGCAAACTACAACATCCGATAGTATTAATCTGACCGATACGCAAGACGCGTTCACCACAATAAGTCTGTCGGCGTCAGAAGCTGTCAACTTAGCCGACGCGTCAAATGCGCTCACCACAATAAGTCTGTCGGCTTCAGAAGCTGTCAACTTAGCCGACGCGTCAAATGCGCTCACCACAATAAGTCTGTCGGCTTCAGAAGCTGTCAACTTAGCCGACGCGTCAGATGCGCTCACCACAATAAGTCTGTCGGCTTCAGAAGCTGTCAACTTAGCCGACGCGTCAAATGCGCTCACCACAATAAGTCTGTCGGCTTCAGAAGCTGTCAACTTAGCCGACGCGTCA